>Ga0066709_100000034_pt1 | contig 41100 bp, 44 predicted proteins | sample GraSoiAngelo_158_FD_79665 | JGI IMG/M metagenome (GOLD analysis project Ga0066709, IMG submission 79665) | Grasslands soil microbial communities from the Angelo Coastal Reserve, California, USA - 14_1009_16_30cm | ecosystem: Environmental > Terrestrial > Soil > Grasslands | place: USA...
CACGAGCACCATCGTCAGCGCGATCGCCGAGCCGAGTCCGTACTCGCTGACGCGGAACGACTCGACGAACGAGTAGATGCTCATCAGGTAGTAGTCGTTCGTCGGCCGGCCGTCTCGCATGATCCACACCTGGTTGAAGACCTGGAAGTCCCAGATGATCGAGAGGCTGACGAGGATGATGAAGATCGGCTTCAGCAGCGGCATCGTCACGAACCGGAAGACCTGGACGAAGCTCGCGCCGTCGATCCGCGCAGCTTCGTGCAGTTCCTCCGGCACCTGCGACAGCGCCGCGTAGAGCGTGATCGCGACGAACGGGATCGCGCCCCAGACGACGACCGCGGTGATCACGCCGAAGCCCGAGAGCGTGTTCGCGAACCAGTCGTGGTGGACGAAGTTGCCGGCGTGGAGCTTCGTCAGCGTCCAGTTGAGGACGCCGAACTCGTAGTCGACCATCCAGAGCCACACGTTTACGGAGACGACCACGGGCGTCGCCCAGACGAGCACGAGTCCCGTCGTCAGCAGCAGGCGCATGAAGGAGCCGAGACGCGCGAGCAGCAGCGCGATCAGCGTCCCGAAGAGCATCGTCAGCGAGACGTTCGCCGCCGTGAATGTGACAGTGCGCAGCAGCACGTGCCAGAACTGGCTGTCGTGCAGGATCCGCGTGTAGTTCGACAGGCCCGTCCACTCGCCGTGGTGCGTGAGCAGCTGGGGCAGGCCGTACTTCTGGAAAGAGAGCTGGACGAGCAGGTAGAGCGGATAGCCGAGCACCGCTCCGACGACGATCGTCGCCGGGGCCAGCAGCGCATACGGCGCGGCGCCGCGCGTGAGACGGGCCCGCCGCCGAGCCGACAGGAGCGTCGGCTCGGCGGCTACGCGGAGGCCCGTTTCAGCGCTCACGCGCTGGCGTTCAGGATGCTCGTTATCTGCTTGCTCGCCGCAGTGGTTGCAGCCTTCACGCTCTGCTTGCCCGTGAAGATGTTCACGAGCATGTTCTGCAAGACGTTCGCGTTCTCGACGTTCGCCCAGTTCGGCGTCACCGGAATGAACCAGGTGAACTTCGCCGCCTCGGCGAACGGTGCCAGCTTCGGATCGGCCGCGTTGACCTTCAGGAGGGTTGTCGTGTTCGGAATGTTCCCCGCCTTCGCGATCTGCGTCATCGCGCTCGTGCTGGTGAACGCCTTGATCCAGTCGGCGGCGAGATCCTTGTTCTTGCTCGTCACCGGAATGCCGAGATCGGAGCCGCCGAGGAACGTCGGCATGTAGCGGCCCTTGACGTGGCTCGGCATCGGGTAGGCGCCCATCACGTCGGCGAGGGCGGGATTGCCGACCTTCGGGTCGAGCGTGTACGGCCACTCCCAGCCGTTGCCGACGAACGACGCGACCTTGTCCTTGGCGAAGACGACGCTCGGGTACGGATGCGACTCATCCGTCGTCAGGCTCGCGCGAGACGTCGACTTGACGATCGACTTGAGCGTCGTCAACGCGGTGATCGCCTGGGGGGAGTCCAGCGTCCCGACCCACTTGCCTTTGCGCGTGGTCGCGATCTTGCCGCCCCAGTCATAGACGAACGCCATCGACGCGTACCAGTTCTTGCCGGGGAAGTAGAACGCCGAGAAGTTCGCGTCCTTCCCGTACTTCTTCATCAGCTTCTGGTTGTCCACGACGAACGCGCTCAGCGTCGTCGGCGTGCCCTTGATCCCCGCCTTCGCGTAGAAGTCCTTCCGGTAGATGACGGCCCGCGCGCCCGTGTAATACGGAACGCAGAAGAGCTTGCCCTGGTAGGTGCAGGAGTCCTTCAGACCTTTCAGCCACGTGCCTGAGTTGGGGAAGCTGCTCTTCTGCGCAGACAGGTCGGCGAACACGCCGTTCGCCATGTACTTGGTCGTCTCGGTGTTGCCGAGCTCGATCACGTCGGGGGCGTTGCCTCCGGCGATCGTCGCGTCGAACTTGGTCAGGTGGTCGGTCCATGTCTGGTACTGGACGTCGACGTTCACGCCCGGGTGCTCTTTCTGGAAGTCCTTCGTCGCCTGGGCGACGGTGTCCGCCCAGCCGTTCTGGGCGTCGTTCTGGAGCCACACGGTGATCGACGTCGCTTTCGACGCCCCGCTTGCAGTCGACGCGGCAACCGCAAGCGCAACGGCGACGATCGTCGCCGCCACGAGACGAATCTTCATAGCGCCACCTCCCGGGCGGCGGCGGCCGCATGCGACCGCCGATTGGATAAGACCACTCGTCACGGGCGGGAGATTGGCATAGACCACTTCTCCCTGTCAAGCCGATATCAGCCGATATTGATATGCGTTCTACGCCGTGTGGTCTGAGCCACATCGTGCGAGAGCTCGGCGATCAGCCGGTAGCGGTCGCCGCGGTAGAGGGAGCGCACGAACTCGACGATCTCGCCCGTGTCGGCGCGGCTCGTCCGCTCGAACAGGAAGGCCGGCGAGTGCAGGGGCACGTGCAGGAGCTCCGACTCCTCCTCGTTCGTCACCGTCGGCTCGATCGTCTGGACGCCGGACGCGACGACGACACCGTAGCGCGACGCGAGCAACTCGTAGAACGACGAGTCCTCGAGCTGGGTGCGCTTCAGGCCGGGCACGACCGCCGCCGGGACGTGCAGCGTCTCGAGCGCCATCGGCTCGTCGTCGGCGAGCCGGACGCGGCGAATCCGGAGGACGCGGGCGTCCGGCGAGACGTGGAGCGCACGGCCGAGCGCCGGGCCCGCGTGGATCGTCTTCAGCTCGACCGCCCGGGCGCCGGGAACCATCCCGCGGCGGCGCATGTCGTCGCTGAAGGAGGTCAGCGTCAGCTGCTGCGCGATCTTCGGCTCGCCGACGAAGGTGCCGCTGCCGTGCCGGCGCACGAGCAGACCCTCGCGCACGAGGTCGTCGAGCGCCGCGCGGATCGTCAGCCGCGAGACGCCGAAGTCGGTGCTCAGCCGCCGTTCGGACGGGATCGAGTCGCCGATCTCGCGGGCTTCGATCAGCTCGAGCACGCGCTGGCGCGTGGCGTCCTGCTTGCTCATGACCTGCGGATTCAAGCAGGGCGCCGGCTAGTGGTCAATACCACTAACGCGTTCGCCGCCCGCGTCGAACAGGTGCGCCTCCTCGGCCACCGGCCGCAGCGCCACGCGCTCGCCCCGCGCCGGCGCCCGCTTCGCTTCCGTGCGCGCGACGAGCCTCCCGAGCGCCGACGCGCAGAAGACGTACGCGTCGGCGCCGAGCTCCTCGACGACCTGCACCTCGGCAGGCAGCCCTTCGCCCGCGAGCTCGAGCGACTCGGGCCGCAAGCCGACGACGACCTCGCCGTTCCCTGCCGGAACCGGAATCCGCGATCCACCGAACGAAACGGCCCCATTCGAGCACGGCAGCGTGCAGAGGTTCATTGCGGGCGAGCCGATGAACCCGGCGACGAAGGTGTTGACCGGCCGCTCGTAGAGGACGCGCGGCTCGTCGCACTGCTGCAGCCGCCCGTCCTTCATCACGGCGACGCGATCACCGAGCGTCATCGCTTCCGCCTGATCGTGCGTCACGTAGACGGTCGTCGTCCCGAGCCGGTCCTGGAGCGCGGCGATGTCTGCGCGCATCTGGACGCGCAGCTTCGCGTCGAGGTTGGAGAGAGGCTCGTCCATCAGGAAGACGCTCGGCTCCCGGACGATCGCGCGTCCCATTGCGACGCGCTGGCGCTGGCCCCCGGAGAGCTGACCCGGCTTGCGCGCGAGGTAGTCGACGAGCCCGAGCAGCTCCGCCGCCTCACGGACGCGGCGCTCCCGCTCGCTCTTCTTGACGTGCGCGATCTTGAGGGGGAAGCCGATGTTCGCGGCGACGCTCAGGTACGGATAGAGCGCGTAGTTCTGGAAGACCATCGCGACGTCGCGCTCCTTCGCCGGCAGGTCGGTGACGTCGCCCCCGCCGATCAGGACGGCGCCCGCGTCGACCTCCTCGAGACCCGCGAGCATCCGCAGCGCCGTCGTCTTGCCGGAGCCGGACGGGCCGACGAGCACCATGAACTCGCCGTCTGGGATCTCGAGCTCGAGCGCGTCGACCGCGGGCGCCTCAGTGCCCGGATAGATGCGCGTCGCGCGGTCGAAGCTGACGTCAGCCACGGCTCGTCCTCGCGAGCGTCGGCGTGCCGAGCTCGGCTCGGGCGCGGGCGAGTGCCTGGGGCCGTGCGCCGACCTCCTCCAGTGCGAGGAGCGCGACGCCGACGATCGGCGGTGCCTCGACGACTTGCAGACTGACCGACGGCGCGACCTCGCGCAGCTCGTGCTCGACCGCGCCGAGCAGCCCCGCGTCGCCCGACTGCAGCAGACCGCCGCCGAGAACCACCTCGACGGGCTCCGCCGTCAGGTCGAGCCGGAGCAGCGCGACGCGCACGAGCGAGACGATCTCGCCCGCGAGCCGGTCGCGAAGCTCGGCCGCGACCGGATCGTCCGCCGCCTCGGCGAGCACGACCGGCGCGAGCTCGACGACGCGGCGCTCGGAGATCCGTCCGAAGTGGATCGCCTCGGCGAGCGCGCTCGGGGCCTCGAGGCCGAAGTGCTCCGGAACGGCGAGCTCGAGCGTCGTCGTCGGGCCGCGGCCGTCCTCGCTGCGCGCCGCGGCCGAGACCGCAGCCATGCCGACGTCGTAGCCGCCGCCCCAGTCCCCGCTCAGCTGCCCGAGCGAAGGGAAGCGCGCGTGGCGCCCATCCGGTGTGACGCCGACGCAGTTGATCCCGGCGCCGCAGGTGACGGCGACGCCCCACCCACGCTCGGTGCCCGCCCGGAGGATCGCGAACGTGTCGTTGTCGACGACGATCCGGCGGGCCCAGCCACGCGCGGCCGCGAGCCTCTCGAGCTGGTCGACCTCGGCCGGGAAGTCGACGCCGGCGAGCAGGAGCTCGGCGAGCTCGATCTCCGGTCGCTCCGCCGCGGCCTCGTCGAGCAGCGACTCGAGGATGTCGAGGCAGCGCTCCGCGCCGAGATGCTGCGGCGAGCTCGCGGGCCCGCGGGCGAGCGCGAGCACCTCGCCGTCCGACCGCACGAGCGCGAGGTCGGTCTTCGAGTTCCCCCCGTCGACCGCCAACACGATCATCCCTTCACTCCCGTCAGGGTGACGCCTTCGACGAACGCCTTCTGCGCCAGGAAGAAGAGCACGATCACCGGTGCCATCACGAGCAGCGTCGCTGCCATCGTCAGGTTCCACTGCACCTGGTGCAGCGACCGGAACTGCGACAGGCCGATCGACGCGACCCAGTGGTGCGGGCTCTCGCCGACGTAGAGCAGCGGCAGGAAGTAGTCGTTGAACGTGTAGAGGATCGAGAACAGCGCCACCGCCGCGATCGCCGGCTTCGCGAGGCGCAGCACGACCGTCGTGAGAATCCGCAGCTCGCCGCAGCCGTCGACGCGCGCGGCGTCGAGATACTCCTCCGGAATCGTCAGGAAGAACTGCCGCAGCAGGAAGATCGAGAACGCGTCCCCGAGCCAGCTCGGGATGATCAACGGCCAGAGCGTCCCGACCAGATGCAGCTTGGCCCAGAGTACGTAGACCGGGATCACCGAGACCTGCGGCGGCAGCATCAGCGCGACGAGCACGACGAGGAAGACGGCGTCGCGCCCCCGCCAGCGCAGCCGCGAGAGCGCGTACGCGACTGGGATGCTCGAGACGAGCACGCCAAGTGTCGCGAGCCCCGAGTACATCGCTGTGTTCAGCGCCCAGCGCAAGAGCGGCGCCTTCGACCAGACGTCGACGAAGTTGCTCCACCTGAACGGCTGCGGCCAGAGGTGCGACGAGAGCGCCTGGTTCGTCGACATCAATGCCGTCAGCGCGATGAAGGCGAACGGCGCCAGGAAGAGAACCGCGACCGCGATCAGCAGGCTGTGATTCGCGACCGCGACGAGGAACCTCCGTCGACGGACCGCGAGCGGCGGCTTCCTGCGGGCGAGCGGCGCGGTCGCCGCCGCGGTCGTCATCTCGCAGCTCCGGCGTAGTGCACCCATCGGCGCGAGTTGACGATGATGACGAGCGTCACGAGGAACGAGACGGCGAGCAGCAGCATCGCCATCGCGGACGCGTAGCCCATGTTGAAGTAGCGGAACCCGTGCTGGTAGAGCAGGATCGGGTAGAAGAGCGTCGAGCCCTCCGGGTAACCGAGGTTCGCCGGCAGGTCACCGGCCTGCGACGCCTGTCCCGACGCGACGTTCGCGGCGACGTACGCTTGCGTGAAGTACTGCAGCCCCTGGATCACGCCGAGCACGACCGCGAAGAGGATGATCGGGCTGATCGACGGCAGCGTCACCCAGCGCAGCCGCTGCCACGGCCCGGCGCCGTCGAGCTCAGCCGACTCGTAGAGGTGCCGCGGCACGTCGTGGATCGCCGCGAGGAAGATGATCATCGTGTTCCCGACGCCCCAGACCGCGAGCAGCACGAGCGACGGCTTGGCCCACTGCGGCGACTGGAACCAGAGCGGCCCCTGGATTCCCAGGTGGGAGAGCGTGACGTTCACGGGTCCGGTCGCCGGGTTGAGCAGGTAGACGAAGCCGAGCGTTGCGGCGACCGGGGGCGCGAGCGCGGGCAGGTAGAAGATCGTCCGGAAGATCCCGACGCCGCTCCGCGCACGCGAGACCATCAACGCGATCCCGAACGCGAACAGGACCTGCAGCGGCACCGCGACGCCGATCATCCAGAGCGTGTTCGAGACCGCCGGCCAGATCTGCTGGTCGGTGTGGAAGAGGTACTGGTAGTTCGCGAAGCCGATCCAGCGCGGCGACGAGAGCAGGTCGTAGTGCGTGAACGACAGGTACACGCTCATCGCGAGCGGATACCCGAAGAAGACGGAGAAGCCGACGAGCCAGGGGCTCATGAGGAGCAGGACGAGCCGGCGGCGGCGCCACGCCGCCTTCCTCCTGGCTCGCCGGCGGTCGGTCACGGCACCCTGCCGCCCTTCTTCGCCTGGGCGAGCTGCGCGTCGATCTGCTTGTCGACGTTCTTCAAGCCGCCGACGAGGTCTTTCGCGTGGCCGGCCTGGTACTTCACGACGAAGTTCTCGATCAGGTCCTGGTACGCCGCGCCGACCGCGGTGATCGGCGAGGTCGTCGACTTCGGGTTGCCGAAGATCTTCAGGAACGTCGCGAAGTGCGGGTCCGGCTTGATCTCCGGCGAGGTCAGAGACGCCTTCGTCGTGGGCACGTTGCGGATCTCATTCGAGAACTGTGCGAGGAAGTGGCTGTTGGTGGTCAGGTACTTCACGAGAGCCCATGCCTGGTCGCCGTGCTTGACCCCCTTCGGGATGCCGATGATCGTCCCGTTGATGTAACCCGAACCGTAGAGCTGCGGATGGTCGTCGGCGACCGGCATCGGCGCGGTTCCGTACTGGAGACCCGGGTGCTCGTTCTGGATGAAGGCGACGCGCCACTCTCCGTCCTCGGCCATCGCCAGCTTGCCGAGCTCGAATGCGTTCGACGCGGAGAACTCGTCGCCGAGGCCGGCCTGGAAGCGGACGAGCTTCGAGTAGCCGTACCAGTCGATCAGATTCTTCTGCCACTTCAGCGCCTTCGCCCATGCGGGATCGGAGCCGAGGATCGAGTGGCCTTTCGCATCCATGAACTGCGCGGCCCAGGACTGGGCGTTGCGGATCGCCTTGACGGGCGCGCCGTCGTAGAAGCCGGAGAACGGGGTGTAGCCCACGACTTTCAGCGATCCGTCCGCGTTTTTCTGCGTCAGCTTCTTCGCATACGCCGCGAGCTCGGACATCGTCTTCGGCGGCCGAGTGAGGCCGGCCTTCTTGAAGAGCGTCCTGTTGTAGTACAGGCCGAATGTGTCGGCGAGCAACGGCAGTGCGCAGCGCTTCCCCGCGTACTGCGTGTAGTACTGCGTCGCTTTCGGGAAGATGTCGACGTTGATGTGGTCCTTGTTCAGGTACGGCGCGAGGTCGATCCACGCCCCCGACGTGCAGAAGCTGCCGACGTTCGACGGCGTGAACGAGCTGACGACATCGGGCGCGTTGCCGCCCCTGATCGCCGCGAGGATCTTGTCGTCGTTGATGTTCCCGACGACGTCCACCTGCACCTCGGAATGCTTTGCGTCGTACTCGGCCACGAGCGACTTGAAGGACTTGAGCTCGTGGGTGGCCGAGCTCCAACCGACCCAGACCGTGAGCTTCGTCGGGCCGGCCTTCCCCTTCGGCGCGGCTGCGGCGGCCGCGGCGGCGAGCGCCAGCGCCGCGGCCACGACGACTGCGATGCGCATCCGTCTCATGGCTCCCTCTCGTTAGTGAACCTTACGAGGCGACCGTAACGGGCTCCTTCTCTGTAAGTCAAGCTTGGGATTGTGCGGGCTTGTCGTTAGGCTTCCTGACGACATGGCCATCCCGCCGCTCCTCAAAGATTTGAACGAGCGCACGGTGCTGGAGGCGATCCGCGAGGAGGCGCCGATCTCCCGCGCCGAGATCTCGCGCCGGGCCGGGATCTCGAAGCCGACGGTTTCGCTCGCCCTCCAGTCGCTGCTCGACGCCGGTCTCGTGCGCGAGGCGAAGGTGGACCCGGGACGGCCGAGCTACGGCGCGGTGTTCTTCGAGCCCGTTCCCGACGCGGCGCTCGTGCTCGGCCTCGATCTCGGCTCGCGTTTCCTGCGCGGCGCCGTGTGCGACCTCGGCGGGCGCATCCGCACGCGGCAGGACGTCGAGGCCGATGCCGGGGGCGCGGACTGGGTGCTCGACGTCGTCGCCGGACTGCGCGACTCGCTCGTCGCCGCGGCGGGCGCATCGGACGGCCAGCTCGACGGCGTCGTCGCCGGTATCCCGGGCGTCGTCACCGGGAGCGGCGAGATCCGGCTCGCGCTGAACGTGCCCCGGCTCGAGGGGCGAAAGTTCGGCGAGGAACTGGCGGCGCGGCTCGAGGTCCCGGTCACGCTAGAGAACGACATCAACCTCGCGGCGCTCGGCGAGCGCTGGCAGGGCGTCGCACGCGGCGTCGACGATTTCATGTTCCTCTCGATCGGCGCGGGTCTCGGCGCGGGTCTCGTGCTCGACGGCGAGCTGAAGCGCGGCCGGCACGGCGCCGCCGGCGATCTCGACTACGCGTGCGCCGGCCGCGTCGACGATTTCGATCCGTGCGCCGCCGCGGCCGCCGCGCTCGCCGCGCGGCTGGCCGAGGGAAAGGAGACGATGCTCGCGCCGCCGTTCGACACGCGCGAGATCTTCACCGCGGCGCGCGGTCGCGACGCCGTGGCGCGGGCCGTGGTCGCGGAGCTCGCGCGGCGGATCGCATTGCACATCGTCCCGATCGCGGCGGTCGCGGACGTCGAGCTCGTTGTCCTCGGCGGCGGTCTCGGCACGAACGGCGACCTGCTGCTCGGGCCGGTGCGCGCGCACCTCGACGAGTGGCTGCCCTTCCCGCCGCGCGTCGAGGTCTCGATGCTCGGCGACGCGGCCGTCCTGACCGGTGCGCTCGCCGTCGGAAGGCAGGCCGCGCTCGAGAACGTGTTCGCGAATCGCAGCGCACGTAGACTCGGCTGAGTGTTCGACCACGCGGAGCGGCGGCGCCGGTTGTCGGAGCGGATGCGCGAAGAGGGCGTCGACCTGCTCTTCCTCGGCCTCTCCGCCGATCTCGAGTATCTGAGCGGCGCCGAGCGTGGGATCCCGAACTTCGGCGAGAGCTCGTACGCGCACGGCTGGGTCGCGGGCGGCTTCTTCCGGCCGGACGGCGATCCGGTCTTCGTGCTGCCGCGCATGGCACGGCGCTTCGAGCTGAGCCAATGGGAGGCGCCCGGAGAGCTCGTGGTCGTCAACGAGACCGACGACGGGCCGGCGATCTTCGAGCGAGTGGTGCGTGGGCTGAACTCGAACGCGGCGGTGGCGGTCGGCAACCGCGTCTGGGCGGAGGCCGTCCTGAACCTCGGCCGCTCCGTCGGCTTCGAAAAGCTCCAGACCGGCTCCCAGCTCGTCAACGAGCTCCGCCGCGTCAAGTCGCCGGAGGAGCTCGACGCGATGTCGCGCGCGGTCGACGTCGCCGAGAAGACGATGGCCGCGGTCACGCCGAAGGTCGTCCCGGGCGTGACGATGGCCGAGCTGAACGAGGAAGTCGAGCACCAGCTACTCGCGCACGGCTCCCGCACGCCGTCGTTCGCGACGCACACGTTCACGGGGATGGATCCGGACAGCCTCGACGCGACGCGCGAGACGGCCCACGAGCCGCTGCGCGAGGGCACCGCGGTGATGTTCGACTTCGGCGCGGTCGTCGACGGCTACTGCAGCGACTTCGGCCGGACGATCTACTGCGGCGAGCCGCCGGCCGACGTGCGCGAGGTGTACGCCGTGATGCTCGCCGCGCAGGAAGCGGGCCGGGACGCGTCGGTTCCGGGTGCGCTCGCGCGCGAGGTGAACGCAGCGTGCCGGGCGCCGATCGAGGAAGCCGGCCTCGGCGAGTACTTCGGCCACCGAATGGGCCACGGCATCGGCATGGACATCCACGAGAAGCCGTTCATCTCGGCCGAGGACGAGACGCCGCTCGAACCCGGCATGACGTTCACCGACGAGCCGTCGATCATTCTCCCCGGCCGCTTCAGCGTCCGCATCGAAGACATCGTCGTGTGCGAGGACTCAGGCGGGCGAAAGCTGGGTTCGTATCCGGCGGAGCTCGCCAACACATAACCGGTGAGCCTGGGCCTCGCGGGACTGCGAATAGAGGCCCGTGCCGACGCCGCGCGCGACACGGGCCTCTGCGTTTCGAGCTACTTCGCCGAAACCTGCGTAACGTCGATCTGGTACACGGGGTTGAAGACCGCGTCCTTCAGATCGGTCGTCGCGACGAAGACCTGCGTCGGCTGGATCAGCGGGAAGAACGGGCCGTCCGCATTCAGCTTCTGCTGGATCTGCTGGTACAGCTTCTGCCGCGCCTTCGCGTTCGTCGTCACGAGCGCCTGGTCGCCGAGCTTCTCCAGCGGCGGGTCCGACCCCGCCGGCCAGCCGGCCCGCGTGCCGACGAGCTTCCCCGGCAGGAACGCGAGGTAGTCGGCCGGATCCGGATAGTCCGGGCCCCACAGCGACAGCCCGAACGCCATCTTCCCGTCGCGGTACTTCTGCAGCCACGTGCCGACCGGCGCGCCCGCGAGCTCGACGTTGAAGCCGACGGACTGCAGGTTCGCCTGCACCTTCTGCGCCATGCTCGCGAACGGGACGCCGTTGATGGTCAGGTCGCTCGGGAACTCGAGCGTGATCTTCGTGCTCCCGATCCCGGACGCCGCGAGCTCCGATTTCGCCTTCGCGACGTTCTGGTTGATCCGCATCTTCTGTGGCAGCGACCCGAGGAACATGTTCGGGATGATCCCCGGCGCCTGGATCGCGCCGGGGCCCGCGACGCCGACCACCGAGCGATAGTCGATCGCGTACCGCACCGCGTTCTGAAAGTGCTTGTTCGGAGTGATCTGCGAGATGTCCTTGTTGTTGTTCGCGAACAGCCAGAACACCCACGTCGACGGCGTCAGCGAGACCTTCAGCTTCTTGTTCTTGCGGATGCCCTGAGCCTGGTCGGACGCGAGGTCGATCGCGACCTCGTGCGATCCGCGCTGGATGTTGATCAGCTGGGTCGCCGAGATCATGTTGCGGACGACCACGCTGCTCCACTTCGCCTTGTTGGGACCCCAGTACTTCGCGTTGGGCTGAAGGACGAGCTGCGACGTCGTGCTGTACTGCTTCAGCACGTAGGGCCCACTGCCGGCGCCGACCGAGTTGCCGGAGTTGAACCATTGCTCCGCCTTGTCGGTCTTGTCGGCGTCGGCCGCGTCGGTGCCGCCGTGCGCCTTGACGAGCTTCGAGTTGACGATCCCGAGCGACGTGTTCGCGAGGATCGCGGGCAGCGCCGTGTTCGGCACCTTCGACTTCAGGACGACGCCGTACTTGCCCTTCGCCGCGACGCTGACGTCGGCGAGCAGGAACGACGGGTTGCCCTTCAGGTTGATCAGGCGGTTGAACGAGAAGACGACGTCGGCGGAGGTCAGCGGCGTTCCGTCCGCAAAGTGGACGTTCTTCTTCAGCTTGAACGTGAACGTCTTCGCGTCCTTCGACGCGGTGTACGACTCCGCGAGCTGCGGAACCGGATGCGCGACGTCGGCGCCCTTGTACGTCAGCAGCGTGTCGAAGACGGCGCGGTTGACGATGCTTGCAGTCGGCTCGAACGCACGCTGCGGGTCGGCAGTCTTGATCTCGAACGACCGGTCGATCACGAGCGTGCCGCCCGCGGACGAGCGCGCCGTCGCACCCTGCGCGGCGACCGCGACAGCGATCGCGACAACGGGGATCAGCGCAAGCCGCGCTGAACGAAGTCTCTTCACGTGCTTCTCCTCCTGATTCGCGGTGCCTCAAACCTATTCGACGCGCGCGGCAACTCCTAGTTGGGCGGCTCGCTCCGCCGGCCGCGCGGGCGGCCCACCGGGCTCCTGCAGCCAACAGGCAGCGCGGCGGATTTCGGTCACCGGCAGCAGCGGCGGCTCGTCGCGCGGGCAGCGTTCGAACGCGTACGGGCAGCGCGGATGGAAGCGGCAGCCGCTCGGCGGATGCGCCGGATCCGGCACCTCACCCGGCAGCGCCTCCGGCAGGAAGCCGCTGCCGTCCGCGAGCGGGACGGCACCGATCAGCGCCTCCGTGTAGGGATGCAGCGGGACCTCCCAGAGCGACCTCGTCGGCGCGGTCTCGACCATCACGCCGAGGTACATCACCGAGACGACATCGGCGACGTGGCGAACGATCGCGAGGTCGTGCGAGATCAAAAGCAGCGAGAGGCCGAGCTCGCGGGACAGGTTGACCAGCAGGTTCGCGATCTGCGCCTGCGCGGACGCGTCGAGCGACGCGAGCGGCTCGTCGAGCACGATCACCGACGGATCGGCGGCGAGTGCGCGGGCGATCGCGATCCGCTGCCGCTGGCCGCCGCTGAACTGATGCGGGAACCGCGTCGCCGCGTTCGGCGGCAGCCCGACGAGCTCGAGCAATTCGGCGACGCGCTTGCGGCCGCCGCCGCCGCCGCCATCCGCGATCTGCGAGCCGATCTTCCGCCGCGGGTTGAGCGACGAGTACGGGTTTTGGAAGACCATCTGCAACCGCGTCAGCTCGCGCGGCCGCGCGCGGCGCGTCAGCGGCGCGACCTCGCGTCCCTCGAAGTGGATCTCCCCGGCCGACGCCTTCACGAGCCCGACCGCCGCGCGCGCGAGCGACGACTTGCCGCAGCCCGACTCGCCGACGAGCCCGACGATCTGGCCGCGCTCGACGATCAGGCTCGCACCGGCGACAGCGCGCACGCTCTCGCGCCCGCGGCGCTCGTACGTCACCTCCACGTCATGGAGCTCGAGCGCGCTCATGCGAATGGGTCGTTGTGGCACGCGAGCCGGCGGCCGCCGCCGATCTCGACGAGTGGCGGCACCTCGACGCGGCTCTGCTCGGTCGCGTACGGGCAGCGCGGATGGAACGCGCAGCCGCTCGGGATCCGCGCAGGGCTCGGCGGCGCGCCCTCGATCGCGACGAGCGGCCGTTCGCTTGCCTCCGGATGCGGCAGTGCGTCGAGCAGCGCCTTCGTGTACGGATGCCGCGGAGTCTGCAGCACGTCCTCGCGCGGGCCCGATTCGACGACGCGGCCGGCGTAGAAGATCGAGATCCGGTCGGCAATCGACGACAGCACGCCAAGGTCGTGCGTGATCAGCACGACAGACAGGTCGTTCTCGCGGCGCAGCCGGTCGAGCAGCCGCAGGATCCCCGCCTGCACCGTTACGTCGAGCGCCGTCGTCGGCTCGTCGGCGATCAGCAGCTTCGGCCCGCACGCGAGCGCGACGGCGATCGCGATCCGCTGGCGCATGCCGCCGGAGAACTGGTGAGGGTACGCGTGCAGCGCCGAGCGCGGGCCGGGGATGCGTACCTCCTCGAGCAGCTCGAGCGCCCGCCGCTCGGCCTCGTCCTTGCTTAGCCCGAGGTGACGGCGCACGTGCTCGGTCAGCTGCTTTCCGACCGAGAGCATCGGATGGAGCGACGTCATCGGATCCTGGAAGACCATGGCGACGTCGCGGCCGGAGACGTCGCGCAGCGCGCGCTTCGGCAGCCGCAGCAGGTCGCGGCCGCCGAACTGCGCGCAACCGCCGACGTGCGCCCCGTCCGGCAGCAGGCCGAGGAGCGCGAGCATCGAGATCGTCTTGCCGCTGCCGCTCTCCCCCGCGACGCCGAAGACCTCGCCGGGCTCGACCGCGTAGTCGACGCCGTCGACGATCGTCACGCGTCCCTCGCTCGTCGGCAGCGAGACCCGCAGGCCTTCGACTTCCAGCAGCTTGCTCACGTTCCCGAGGCCCGCCCGGCGGTGTGAGCGCGGAGGGCACAGTGCGCGTAGCACGAGCCCGCAAGCGATCGTGCCGTCAGGCGGGTCAGTCCTTCGCGCAGCCCCGGCTGCGCCGGGGCGTAGCGAAGGACGGTCGGGGGCGTCAGGGCGGTCAATCCTGCGTGTCTTCTGAGCGCCATGCGGTCTGCGGGTCGAACACGTCGCGCAGGCTGTCGCCGAGGAAGTTGAACGCGAGCACCGCGGTGAAGATCGCGAGCCCCGGGAACGTGCCCATCCACCAGAACTGGAAGTACTGCGTGCCGGTCGCGACCATCGATCCCCACTCGGGATGTGGCGGCTGTGCGCCGAGCCCGAGGAAGGAGAGGCCGGACAGGAGAAGCGTCGCGTTCGCGAGGTCGAGCGTCATCAGCACGAGCACCGGGCCCGCGATGTTCGGCAGCACGTCGCGGAAGAGCGCGCGCCGCGCCGATGCGCCGAGCAGCCGCGCCGACTGCACGTACTCCGCGTCGCCGACGGAGAGAACGAGTCCGCGGACGACGCGCGCGTACGACGGCCAGGCGACGACGACGATAGCGAGCGCCGCGTTGCGCAGGCCGCGGCCGAGCACGGCGGTCACGACCATCGCGAGAATGATCGGCGGGAATGCGAAGACGAGGTCCGCGATGCGCATCACGAGTCCGTCGGCGATCCCGCGCAGGTAGCCCGCGACCGCGCCGAGCAGCCCGCCGATCGCCGCCGCGAGGCCGACGAGCAGGAGCGCGATCGGGATCGTGATCCGGGCGCCGAAGATCACGCGGCTCAGGACGTCGCGACCGAGCTCGTCCGTGCCGAAGAGGTGCGCGCCCGAAGGCGCCTGCGTCGGCGTGAAGCTCTGCGCGAGCGGGTCGTACGGCGCGACGAGCGACGCGAAGATCGCGATCAGGAACCACGCGACCGCGATCGTCGCGCCGGCGATCGCGAGCGGTTGGCGCCAGGCAGGGCCGAGCCGGAGGCGGGGGCGGCGGCGGAAGCGCGGCAGCGCGAGCGGCTCGCTCACGGGGCGATCTCCGCCCCATGAGCGTGGGGAGGGGCGCCCATCGTGGGGGAACCGGGAGGTTCCCCCACAGAACCTTCGAAGAAGGGGGCTCGTGGGGGAAACATGGTTTCCCACACGGGAGCGAGACGAAGGCGAGCGACGCTCACGTAATTCGGATCCTCGGGTCGATCACGCCGTAGAGCACGTCGACGATGAAGTTGACCGTGATGTAGACGACCGCGACGAAGAGGCTGACGCCGGCGATCGCGGGCACATCGAGTGCGACCGCCGCGTTGTACGCGTACTGGCCGATCCCGGGCCAGGTGAAGATCTTCTCCACGAGCACCGCGCCGGTGAGCACGTTCGCGAAGACGAGCCCGAGCACGGTGACGACGGATGGGAGCGCGGCCCGCAGGATGTAGCGGCGGATCACGGTTCGCTCCGGCAGTCCCTTCGCGCGACCGGCGCGCACGTAGTCGTTGCCCGCGACCTCGAGCACCGCTGAGCGCGTGTAGCGCGTCAGCAGCGAGACGTTGAACGCCGCAAGCACGAGCGCCGGCAGCGCCAGGTGATGCAGCACCTGGACGAAGAGGCTCCAGCGGCCGGAGACGAGCGCGTCGATCGTGTAGAGGCCCGTGTGGTGCGGCGGCGGCAGCTGTCCCGGATCGAGCCGGTCGCTCCCCGGGAACCAGCCGAGCCGGTAGAAGCCGACATAGAGCGAGACGAGCGCGATCCAGAAGGTCGGCATCGAGATCCCGCCGAGCGAGACGACGCGCAGCAGGTGATCCGCGAGCTTGTTGCGGCGCATCGCCGCGTAGACGCCGAACGTGATCCCGAGGATCGCGGCGAGCAGGACGGAGACGATCGCGAGCTCGGCGGTCGCCGGGATGAACTGGCCGAGGTCGTGCGTCACCGCGTCGTGCGTCAGCGCCGACTGGCCGAGATCGCCCTCGGCGACGTGCTTCAGATAGAGCACATAGCGGACCGGCAGCGGCCGGTCGAGCCCGTAGTGCCGCTTGAACGACGCGACGGCGGCGGGGTCACCAGCAGCCTGCTCCCCGAGGTTCGCGGTGACGGCGTTCGTCGGGACGAGCTGCGTCAGGACGAAGACGACGAGAGTGATGCCGATCGCGAGCAGGACGAGCGCGACGAGACGCCGCCCGAGGAAGCGGAGGAAGCTCGGCGAGGGAACCAAGCTGCGCCGCGCCCGGGGCGCGTCGGCGAGCGCGGTCGGGGCGGTCGTCACGGGGCTCCGATGCTAGCGGCGCTCTCCTCGCGGGCCCAGAAGGGTCTGCCGATGCGCAGCTCGAACGTGACGTAGCGCTCGAGGCCGCGTGCGGCGGCCATCATCTCGGCGCCCGTCGCCAGGTCGTCCAGCTCGAAGATCAGGTACCACGCCGTCGCGGTCGGGCCGACCTGCAGAACGTCGTCGCAGAACGACGCGACGACGCGGGCGCCGAGCTCCTCCCAGCGCGCGAGCACGGCGCGGAAGGCCGGCAGGAAGAGGTCGCGCTTCTCCTCTTCGGACGCCGCGAAGTAGCCGGGCCGTCCGCCGCCGATGACGAGGATGCGATGTGCCATGCGGGTAGTCTCTCGCGCCGTGATCGCGGACGCGCACAACGACCTGCTGCTGGAGCTCGTCCACCGGCGCGGTGAGGAGCGGCCGTTCGAGCGGTACTGGCTGCCGCACCTCGTCGCCGGCGACGTCGGGTTGCAGGTGTGCCCGCTCTACGCCGAGGTCGAGGAGGGGGCGGAGCGCGCGCTCCCCGAGGCGCTCGTGGAGACGACGGCGTTCCGGCGGGCGGTTGCCGAGAACGGCGGCCGCGTCGCCCACGTCCGGTCGCGCAGTGATCTCGACACGCTGGACGGACGGATCGGATTGCTGCTCTCGCTCGAGGGCTGCGAGCCGCTCGGTACGAATCCGGAGCTGATCGAGGTCTTCTGGGAGCTCGGCGTCCGCATGGCGTCGCTGACCTGGAACCGGCGAAACGCGTTCGCCGACGGCGCGGGCGAGCCGGGACACGGCGGCCTCTCGACGCTCGGCCGCGAGCTCGTCGCGCGGCTCGTCGAGCTCGGCGTCGTGCTCGATCTCGCGCACGCGTCCGACCGCACGTTCGCGGACGTGCTCGAGGCCGCGTCCGACGCGACCTTCGTCGTCTCCCACGCAGGCTGCCGCGCGATCGTCGACACGCCGCGCAACGTCTCCGACGACCAGCTGCGAGCGCTCGCCGAGCGCGGCGGCGTGTACTGCGTGATGGCGCTGCCGCTCGTGGTCGATCCGCAGGGACCGACGATCGAGCGGGTGGTCGATCACATCGACCACGCCGTCGAGGTGATGGGAATCGAGCACGTCGGCCTGGGCGCGGACTTCATCCAGCAAGTGGCGCTCGCGTGCGGCTACGACGGCCATGCCGCGGCGCTTCTCCCGCCCGGCATGTCGATGCATGATCCGATCGAGGGCCTCGCGGGCCCGCAAGACTACGGCGCCCTCGTGGCAGAGCTCCGCCGCCGCGGCTACGAAGGATCGGATCTCGACGCGATCCTCAGCGGCAACCTCATGCGTCTCCTCCACGAAGCGCTGCCGACGAACTGACATCGGTACCAGGTACGCACGCAAAAGTGTGTCGGCTTGCGCGTGAAACTGTTAGCGGCGGAGCGCGGGGACGACCTCGTCGAGGAGGAGGTCGAGGCCCAGAACCGGGTCGCCGAACTCGACGCGGTGAAGACCCGCGTCGGCGAGTTCCTCCACGTGCGCGACGACTTCCGCAGGCGTGCCTGCGATCGCGAACCTTTCGAGCGGCGGCTCGCGCCCCGGCTCGAGCGTCGGATCGAGTCCGGCGACGACCTCCAGATACACCGCGACTTTCTCGCGCGCGAGGGCCCGCGCGCGATCGCCTACGCGGTCGACGACCGTCACCGCGCCGACGACGACGCCGACGCCGTCGTTGCCCAGCCACTCGCGCATCTGCCGCACCATGTCCGGGTTCGCGCTGCCGCCGATCTTCACCTCGTCCGCGACCTCCGCCGCCAGCGCCGCCATCTTCGGCCGCCAGGTGCCGAGCATCAGCGGGACGCGCCGCCGCCGCGGCTCGTACTCGAGCCCGGCCCCGGGCACGAGGCGGAAGTGCGCCCCGTCGAAGCCGCTCCGGTCGCCGGTCAGCAGCCGCCGCACGACCTCCACCGCTTCCCGCATCCGCTCGACCGGACGCCGCTGCTCCAGGCCGAGCTGGTCGAGCCACGCCCCGTTTGCCAGACCGAGCAGGGCCCGTCCGTCGGAGACGAGATCGAGAGCCGCGATCTGCCCCGCGATCTCCGCCGGATGGAGCGTCCACGGGTTCAGCGCAGCCGGGCCGACGCGAATGCGTTCCGTCCCTTCCGCGATCAGCAGCAGCGGCGCGATCGCCGGTTGGTAGTACAGATCGTGGAAGACCGTGAAGACGTCGACTCCGGCCGCCTCGGCCCGCCGGGCGATCTCGACGTACTCGGCCGGCCGCTTGTCCGACTGCAGGCCGAGCCCGATCTCCAGCCGCGTCAGGTCAGATCCTCCGAGCGCATCACACGCTCGCCGATCCGCTCGATCCGCATCACGACGCGCTCCTCGGGATCGGGGCAGCAGACGAGCGAGTCCTGCTCCAGCCAGTCCTCGTCGGGCAGCTTGCGCTGCTTCGCCGGCAACAAAGGCAACACCGACTGGAGCGCGTAGAGGCAGAAGTGCCGCCCCTCGGGGATGCGCACGCGGCTCGATTCCGTCAGCTCGAAGTAGTCGCCGACCTCGAGCCCGCACACCGACCGGCCCTCGATCCGCTCGACGGTGACGCGCAGGTCGTAGAGCTTCATCTCCGCCATGACACGAGCATATGATCGTGGCCCGGACGAAGGAGGGTCACGTGAAGAAGACATTGGCCGTCGCAACGCTGCTCGCCGTCGTCGCATCCGCGGCCGGTGTCGCCGCCGCGAACGTCTCGACGGGCTCCAAGCTGCGGAACTGCAAGTTCCAGCTGCGGATCGGGGACGTCCTGCCGTTCACAGGCGGCCTCGCCGCCTACGGAGGCAACCTCGACCGGGCCGTGAAGCTCGCGGTCGACATGCAGAACGCGTCGCTGAAGCGGCTGAAGCTGAACAAGAAGATGTCCGTGAGGCTCGTGGCGTCCGAGGACGGCCAGACGCAGGCCTCCGCGTCGGTCGAGGCCGCGACGAAGCTCGTCAAGGCCGACAAGGTCAACGTCGTGATCGGCGAAATGGCGTCGAGCGCGACGATCGCGATGGCACAGTCGGTGACGATTCCGAACCGGGTCGTCGACATCTCGCCCACCTCCAGCGCCCCGCAGCTGACGGACATCGCCGACAACGGCTACCTGTGGCGCGTCTACCCATCGGACTACCTGCAGGGCAAGGTGCTCGCCCAGGCCGCCGTCGACGCATTCGGCAAGGGGAAGACCGTCAACGTCGGCGCCCGCAACGACGCCTTCGGCACGGCCCTCGAGCAGCTCTTCGTCGAGCAGTACACGAAGCTCGGCGGGAAGATCGGCAAGGACATCAAGTGGAACGTCGACCAGACGAACTACGACAGCGAGGCCGGTCAGCTCGTGAGCGGCAACCCGGACGGCTTCGTCATCATCGACTTCCCGGAGACCTTCCAGAAGTTCGTGCCGTCGCTCGTGCGTTCGGGGAAGTGGAAGGCGTCGGAAACCTTGATGACCGAGGCGCTGCGGAACGCCGACGAGCTGAAGAAGATCGGCGCGCCCGCGGACGGCTTGCGCGGGACCGCGGCGACGTCGGAAGGCGCGCCGGCCCGCGCCGTCTTCGACGCGCTGTGGAAGGCGAAGGTGACCGGCGCGAAGCCGTACACCGGCTTCGAGGGCACCGCGTTCGACGCGGCCAACCTCGCGTTCCTCGCGGCGGTGAAGGCCTGCTCGGCGAGCTCCCCGAAGCTGAAGAACCAGCTGATCGCAGTGTCCGGCCCGCCCGGCACGAAGGTCACGTACCAGCAGATGGACAAGGCGATCAAGCTCCTGCTCTCGGGCAAGGACGTCAACTACGAAGGCGCCTGGGGCCCGATCGACTGGGATGCCGCCGGCGATCCCGGCTCGGCGGTCTACGAGATCTGGAGGTACTCGGGCGGCTCGATCGCCACGGAGAAGACGATCACCTTCGGCCCGTAGTGGAACGGGTGCGGGATAGCGGCGGCTTCGGCGAAGCCGCCGCCTACTCCCGTGCCGTTCGGTACGGCGAGCACGTCGCGGTCAGCGCGACCGCGGCGCTCGAGGGCGGGAAGATCCTCTACCGCGGGGACGCCTACCGGCAGACGCGCGAGGCGATCCGGAAGGCGATCGCGGCCGCGGCCGAACTGGGCGCCCGCGCCGAAGGCGTCGTCCGCACGCGGATCCTGCTGGCGCCCGGTTGCGACTGGCGCGAGGCGGTGCGGGCGCACGCGGAAGTCTTCGCCGGGATCGACCCCGCCAACTCGACGTACTTCGTCGGCGCGCTGATTCCGGAAGGCGCGCTCGTCGAGGTCGAGCTGGAGGCTGTCGTCGATGGCTGACTGGGTCACCATCTCGGCGCTCGCGACGGCCGGCGGGACGCTCGTGCTCGCGGGCGCAACCTTCGCGTCGGTGCGGTCTGCAAACCGGGCGGCGCGGGTTGCCGAGCAGTCGCTGCTCGCGGCGATGCGGCCGTTGCTCCTGCCGACGCACGTCTCCGATCCGCCCGAGAAGATCGGCTTCGTCGACGGGAAGTGGGTGCGCGCTCCGGGGGGTGGTGGGATCGCGGAGGTCGGGGACGCCGCGATCTACCTCGCGATCCCGTTGCGCAACGTCGGCACGGGGATCGCCGTCCTGCACGGCTGGCACTTCTTACCGGGGTTTCCGCTCGGCGACGACAACAGGCCCCCGCCGCTCGAGGCGTTCCAGCGCCTCACCCGGGACCTGTACGTCCCCGCCGGCGACACCGGCTTCTGGCAGGGGGCCTTTCGCAATCCGGATGCCGACGAGTTCCGCGAGGCCGCGCGCGCGATCGAGGCGAACGAGGACCTGACGGTCGACGTTCTCTACGGCGACCACGAGGGCGGGCAGCGCGTGATCAGCCGGATCGTGCTCCGGCCCCGCGAGGACGGCACGAGGATCGCCTCGGCCGCGCGCCACTGGAACGTCGACCGGCCCGATCCGCGCTAGCGGCGCGCGCCGAGGTAGAGCTCGGCGACCTTCGGGTCGGCGAGCAGCGCGCGGCCCTCGCCTTCGTAGGCGTTGCGTCCCATGTCGAGGACGTAGCCGCGGTCCGCTAGGGCGAGGGCGCGCCGCGCGTTCTGCTCGACCATCACGATCGCGATCCCGTCGGAGTTGACCTCCTGCAGCTTGTCGAAGACGAGCTGCACTGCTTGCGGTGAGAGCCCCGCGGACGGCTCGTCGAGCAGCAGCGTCCGCGGCCGCGTCGCGAGTGCGCGCGCGACCGCGAGGAGCTTTCGCTGTCCGCCGCTCAGGGTGCCGGCACGCTGCCGGCGCCGCTCGGCAAGAGCCGGGAAGCGCTCGTACAGGTCGTCAACCGCGCTCCGCCGGGACGCGCGCGGCAGCGACGACGCGCCGATCAGGAGGTTCTCGGCGATCGAGAGGCTCGGGAAGACGTTTCCGAGCTGCGGCACGTAGTTGAGTCCGAGCCGCGTGAGTGCGTCCGGCGCCGTGCCGGTGACCTCCTCGCCCTCGTAGCGAACCGCGCCGCTTCGCGCGCCGAGCAACCCGTAGACGACCTTCAGCAGCGTCGATTTCCCCGCGCCGTTCGGGCCGATGATCGCGACGAGCTCGCCGGGTTCCGCACGCAGCGAGACTCCGCGGAGAACGAGTGCCTCCCCGTAGCCGGCCTGGAGATCCTCGACCTCGAGACTCATACGGGCGCCGAGGTGCCCAGGTAGGCGTCGACCACGCGCTCGTCGGCGCGAATCTCCGCGGGCGTTCCGCTCGCGATCACGCGCCCTTCGCTCATCACGACGACGCGGTCGCTCGCCTCCATCACGACGTCCATGTCGTGCTCGACGAACAGGAACGTCGTGCCCGCGTCGCGTCGCAGCTGCAGCACGTGCTCGACGAGCTGCCGCCCGAGCGCGGGATTGACCCCGGCCATCGGCTCGTCGAGCAACACGAGCCGCGGCTCGGCCATCAGCACCCGTGCAAAGTCGAGCAGCTTGCGCTGGCCGCCGGAGAGGACGCCCGCGTAGTCGGCAGCGTGCGACTCGAGCCGGACCAGCGCGAGCAACTCCCGCGCGCGTTCCGGCCGCTGCGCTGCGAGCAGCATGTTGTCGAGGACCGAGAGGCGCGCCAGCGTCCGCGGCATCTGGAAGGTGCGGACGAGCCCGCCGCGCGCGATGCGGTGCGCGGGCGAGCGGTCGATGCGCTTCCCCTCGAACCGCACCGTCCCGTGCTCGGCGCGGAGAAATCCGGAGACGACGTTGAAGAGCGTCGACTTCCCCGCGCCGTTCGGCCCGATCAGTGCGGTGATCGATCCCTCCTCGACGTCGAGCGACGCGCCGTCGACCGCGCGCACGCCGCCGAAGCGACGGACGACGTCACGCACCTCGAGGATCACTCGAGCACCATCTCCTCGCGCTTGCCGAGGATTCCCTGAGGGCGGAAGAGCATCAGCCCGACGATCACCGCGCCGATGACGATCAGCCGCAGGTACGCGCGCTCGGTCCCCGAGAGGAGCGAGAACGGCGCGAAGTCGAAGAAGCGCGTCCCGGCGAAGAGGACGCCGAAGACGAGCGCGCCGACAGGCACCGTCCACGCGCGGCCGAGCCCGCCGAGGATGACGATCATCCACGCGAAGAACGTCAGCAGCGGCGCGAAGTCGTCCGGGCTGAAGAAGCTGAACTGCCACGCGTAGAAGAGACCGGCGATCGCGCCGAGCGCGGCGCCGAGCGCGAGCGCCTGCAGCTTGTACGCGAAGACGTTCCGGCCCAGGGATGCGGCGGCCTCCTCGTCCTCGCGGATGGCCTTCAGCACGCGACCCCACGGCGTCCGCATCGCCGCCCAGACCGCGGCGACGGCGGCGAGCGCGACCGCCCAGACGAGGATCAGCATCGCGCCGTCCGAGCCGACGTGGAGCGCGTCCTGGACGTGACCGAGAAAGCTCTTCCACGCGCCGTCGTACTGGGCCGCGACGCCGACGCCGGCGAGGTTGATCGTCCCCTGCGAACCGCCCGTCAGCCTGTCCTCGTTCGTCGCGACGTAGCGGAGGATCTCGCTGAACGCGATCGTCACGATCGCGAAGTAGTCGGCGCGCAGCCGGAGCGTCGGCAGGCCGAGGAGCAGCGCCGCGAGCAGCGCGAGCGCGACGCCGCAGCCCGCCGCGAGCCACATGTTCCAGTGCTCCTTCACGACGAGGATCGCCATGCCGTACGCGCCGATCCCCATGAACGCGACGTGCCCGAAGTTCAACAGGCCGGCGAACCCGAACTGCACCTGCACGCCGAGCGCAAACAGCGTGTAGATCCCCGCGACGATGCCGACGAACGACCAGAAGCCGAACGAGAGGATGGTGCTCATACGACGCGCGCCCTCCCGAACAGGCCCTGCGGCCGGAGCAACAGGACGAGCACGAGCGCTGCGAACGCGACGACCGGCTTGTACGTGGGATTGACGCCGCCGGCGAGCGATTCCCACGTCGAGAGCTCCATCGCGATCCCGAGCGCGAGCCCGCCGACGAGCGCGCCGTACGCGCTGCCGATCCCGCCGAGCACGACGGCCGCGAAGATCGGCAGCAGGATCGTGAAACCGAGGTTCGGGTCGAACGCGGTCTGCACGAGCCCGGCGAGCACGCCCGCGAGCCCGGCGAGCAGCCCGGAGAGGATCCACGTGAAGAGGATCACGCGGTTCGTCCGCACGCCCGCGACCGCGGCGAGCGGCAGGTCGTCGGCGACCGCGCGCATCATCCGGCCGACGTCGGTGCGCGCGATCAGCAGCCCGACGAGCACGATCCCCACCGCGGCGACGACGATCGCGATTCCCTGCGCGCCCGAGAGCCGCACGCTGCCGAGCACGTAGACCTTGTACGGGTCGACCTTGTACGTGCGCTGCTGCGGGCCGGCGACCCAGTAGATCGTGTTGCGCAACACGAGCGCGAGCCCGACGGACGCTAGGAAGAGGCTCATGAACCCGGCACTGCGTGCTCGAAGTGGCCGCCACAACGCAAACTCGAGCACCACGGAAAGCAGCGCAGTCGCGACCATCGCGAGCACCGCGGCGACGACGATCGGCAGGCCGAGCGTCACGTTGAACAGGACGCCCGTGAACGCGCCGTACGTCAGGTAGTCGCCGTACGCGAAGTTCACGAGGCGGAGGATCCCGTAGACGATCGAGATCCCGACGGCCGCGAGCGCGATGACGGATCCGGTGACGAGCCCGTTCGCGAGCAGCTGGAGGAACATGCGCGGAGACTAGACTCGCCGCGCGATGAGACGGGTCGAGGTCGCAGTCGTCGGCGCGGGCGTGACGGGGCTCTCCGTCGCGTACTTTCTGCGCGAGCTCGGCGTCGAGGCGCTCGTCGTCGAGCGGACGGGGATCGCCGCCGAGGCCTCGGGCGTCCAGCCGGGCGGCGTTCGCCAGCAGTGGGGCACCCGGGTCAACTGCGTGCTGGCGCGCGAGTCGGTCGCGTTCTACCGCGACTTCGAGAGCGCTGCGCGGTTCGATCCGTGCGGCTACCTGTTCGTCGCGCACAGCGAGGAGCTGCTGGACGAGCTGCGCGGGAACGTCGTGCTGCAGAACGAGGTTGGCGTCCCCAGCCGGCTAGTGTCGCCGGCGGAGGCGACGGAGCTCGTGCCCGGACTCGACGTCGAGGGTGTCGCCGGCGGCGCGTGGTGCGCCGAGGACGGCTACTTCGACCGGCCGCAGACGGTCGTGGAGGCGTTCGGCGCCGGCACGGAGATCGAGATGGCGGAGGTGCGGCGGCTCGAGCGCGACGGCGCCGGGTGGCGGCTCGACGACCTCATCGCCGCCGACGCGGTCGTCGTCGCCGCCGGAGTCGATACAACGCGCCTCGTCCCGGGCGTGCCGATCGAGCCGGAGGCGCGGCACCTGTTCCTCAGCGAGCCGATCCGCGCGCGGCTGCTCGAGCCGCTCGTCGTTGCGGTGGAGCGCCGCTTCGCGGCGAAGCAGCTTGCGAACGGGCGCGTTCTGGCGAGCGAGCTCGCCGCGGAGGGCGAGCGAGACGACTGGCGCCGCCACATCGGCGCGGCGATCCACGAGCTGCTGCCGATCCTCTCTTTCGTCTCGTTCCCCGTGCTCGTGAGCGGCCTCTACGACGTGACGCCGGACCACCAGCCGCTGATCGGCGAGGTCGAGGACAACCTCTGGCTCGCCGCCGGCTTCAGCGGCCACGGCTTCATGCTCGCGCCGGCGGTCGGCCGCCGCCTCGCAGGCGCGGTCGCAGGCTCACCGGTCGACGATCTGCTGGACGCGTTCGCGCCGGACCGCTTCGCGCACGGCGCGGTCGAGCCGGAGCGCCGCCTCGTCTAACCCTTGGGGACGGGTCCGTTTGGGACAACTCAGCGGCCGTTCGTCGAGAAGTGCTGGTAGTCGAGCGCGCCCGACCAACGGCCGCCCCAGCCCCAGCCGAGCGCGTCGAACGCGCGCACGAGCGCGCCGCCGGCGACCGCCATCCCTGGGCGAGCGCTGCCGCGGTCGACGAACTTCGCGCCGGCAGGCGGACTCACGTAGCTGCCCTGGATGTACGGGTTCTCGACCGGGTTGACGTCGATCGCCTTCCCGTACGCGTGCATCGACCAGTGCTTCGGCCCCGGCGCCGACGCGAAGCGGCAGTTGAACGCCGACGTGTTGTCGGCTGCCATCGACCGCCGGTCACTGCCGCCGTACGTATCAATCGTCTCCATCCGCCGGATCGGGAAGCGCGCCGCGTACAGCCGCGAGAACACGGTCTGGACCTGCGGGACGACGGCGCGGTTGACGACGAGCGCACCGTCGTGCGTGCGGCCGTCGAAGCCCCAGTAGCGAAGCTGCACGAGCCTGAGCTCCGCCGGCGGGACGGGGCAGCCCCGGTGATACGAGGCGCCGAGATCCGCCGCGGTGACCGGCGAGACCGCGAGCGCCGCGGCCGCGGCGAGTGGCGCGAGCATGCCCGTAGTCTGCACTTCCGGTGCTCGCACTTCTCGCCGCAGCCGTTGCCTGCACGCAGCTGATCGTCGTCGATGCGCCGAGCCGGGCGTCCACGCACGCGACGCTCAGCCTGCAGGAATGCGGCAAGTCCGCCGGCGGCCCGTGGCCGGCGCGCGTCGGTCGCAACGGCCTCTCCGCGGCGCACCGGGAAGGCGACGGGACGACGCCCCTCGGCACGTTCCGGATCGGCCCGGTCGTCTACGGCGTCGCACCGGACCCGGGCGTCCGGCTCGCGTACCACCGCCTCGTCTGCGGCGACTGGTGGGACGGCGACCCGGCGTCGCCCACCTACAACCGGTTCCGCCACCTGCGCTGTGGCACGCGGCTCGGCGGCAACAGCGAGGCGCTCTGGACGATCCGGCCGGCGTACACGCACTTCGCCGTCATCCGCTACAACGACGCCCCGACCGTGCCCGGCCGCGGCTCGGCGATCTTCCTCCACGCGGACACCGGCCGCGCGACGAACGGTTGCGTCAGCGTCGCGCTCCGGCAGCTCGTGACGATCCTCCGCGAGCTCGGCCCCGACGCGCGGATCGCGATCCGGATCCGCCCGTAGACCGTACCGCCGGAGGGGCGTATGGTCGCCCGAAAGACTCCGCACAAGGAGGCGGTCGGATGTATCCCGCCAGCTTCGAGTACTTCGCGCCCGAGACGATCGACGAGGCGCTGACGATCCTCGAGCGCTTCGGCGACGAGGGGAAGGTTCTCGCCGGCGGCCAGAGCCTGATCCCGCTGATGAAGCTCCGCTTCGCGGCGCCGCGGGCGGTTGTCGACATCAACCGGATCGCCGGGCTCGACGGGCTGGGCGAGGACGACGGGCGGTTGCGCATCGGCGCACTCGTCCGGCACAAGGCATGCGAGCGGTCAGCGCTGCTGCACGGCCGCTGGGGCACGCTCGGCGACGCCGCGCCGCAGATCTCCGATCCGCTCGTGCGGAATCTCGGGACGGTCGCGGGCTCACTCGCCCACGCCGACCCGCAGGGCGACTGGGGCTCCGCGATGCTGGCGATGCGCGCCGAGGTCGTGGCGCGCGGCTCGGGCGGCGCGCGCACGATCTCGATCGACGATTTCCTGCAGGGCCCGTTCACGACGGCGCTCCGGCCGGGAGAGATCGTGACCGAGGTCCGGGTCCCCGACCCAGGTCCACGCTCGGGCGGCACCTACCTGAAGCTCGAGCGCAAGGTCGGAGACTTCGCGACCGTCGGCGTCGCCGTCCACCTCACGCTCGCGAACGGGACGGTCGGACGCGCGGGAATCGCCCTGACCGGCGTCGGGCCGATCAACACGCGCGCGACGGCAGCAGAGGAAGCGCTCGCCGGCCGGACGCTCGACGACGAGGCGATCGCGGAGGCGGCGCGACTCGCAGCCGAGGCCGCCGAGCCGCTCGCCGACGTCCGCGGCAGCGTCGAGTACAAGCGGAACGCGATTCGCGTGCTCACCGAGCGTGGCCTCCGTCACGCGGCGGAGTCGGCCCGCGAAGAGCCGCGCGACGGCGACGAGCAATTCGCAGGTCACGAGACGGTGGAGGGCGTCATGGACGAGATCGAGGAGAAGGACCAGTGAGCGCCGAGCCGCGGCCGGTGACGGTCACCGTCAACGGCGGGCCGCGCACGGCCGAGGTCGAGCCGCGCCTCCTGCTCGTGCACCTACTGCGGGAGAAGTTCTCGCTCACCGGCACGCACATCGGCTGCGACACGACGAGCTGCGGCGCCTGCACCGTGCTCCTCGACGGCGTGCCGATCAAGTCGTGCACGCAGTTCGCGGTCCAGGCGAACGGGCGCGAGATCACGACCGTCGAAGGCCTGATGCAGAACGGCTCCCTGCACCCGCTCCAGGAGGGGTTCAAGGAAGAGCACGGCCTCCAGTGCGGCTTCTGCACGCCCGGGATGCTGCTCGTGACGAGCGCGCTGCTCGAGGAGAATCCCGACCCGTCGGAGGAGGAGATCCGCTGGGCGATCTCCGGGAACATCTGCCGCTGCACCGGGTACCAGAACATCGTCGCGGCGGTGCAATGGGCCGCGCGGAAGCGGCAGGACGACCGGGCGCCGGCCGGCGCCGTCTGAGGAGGAGCGATGGCGGTCCAGGACACGGTTCAGCAGCAGCACGGCTGGCTCGGGCGGAGTGTCAAGCGCAAGGAGGACGAGCGCTTCGTCCGCGGCGCGGGCAACTACGTCGACGACATCAAGCTGCCCGGGATGCTGCACATGGCGATCCTCCGCAGCCCGTACGCGCACGCTCGGATCAACTCGATCGACACGTCGCGCGCGGCCGCACACCCCGGCGTCGTGGCGGTCGTCACGGGCGAGCTGCTCGCGCAGCACAAGCTCGCGTGGATGCCGACGCTCTCGGGCGACACGCAGGCCGTCCTCGCCACCGACAAGGTTCGCATGCAGGGCCAGGAGGTCGCCTGCGTCGTCGCGGACGATCCCTATGTCGCCCACGACGCACTCGAGCTGATCGACGTCGACTACGAGCCCCTGCCGGTCGTGACGACGCCGCAGCAGGCGCTCGAGCCCGGTGCGCCGGTCATCCGCGACGACAAGGAAGGGCAGACGGACAACCGGATCTACCACTGGGAGGCGGGAGACGCCGCCGCGACCGAGGCCGCGTTCGCGACGGCCGACCGGGTCGTCCGGCTGACGACCTTCTATCCGCGCTGCCATCCCGCCCCGCTCGAGTGTTGCGGCTGCGTCGCCGATGTCAACCCGGCGACCGGCAAGGCGACGATCTACATGACGTCGCAGGCGCCGCACGCGCACCGCACGGTGTTCGCACTCGTCGCGGGCCTGCCGGAGCAGAACATCCAGATCATCTCGCCGGACATCGGCGGCGGCTTCGGCAACAAGGTGCCGGTCTATCCCGGCTACGTCGTCGCGACCGCGGCCTCGCTGCTGATCGGCAAGCCCGTGAAGTGGATCGAGGATCGCACCGGCAACCTGATCTCGACCGGTTTCGCACGCGACTTCTACATGGACGGCGAGCTCGCGCTGACGAACGACGGGAAGATGGTCGCGCTGCGCGTGAAGATGCTCTCCGACCAGGGCTACGCGTACGCCGACGCGCAGCCGAGCAAGTTCAAGGCCGGGCTGTTCCACATCGTCACCGGCTCCTACGACATCCCGGCCGCGCACGTCGTCACCGACGGCGCGTACACGAACAAGGCGCCCGGCGGCGTCGCGTACCGCTGCTCCTTCCGCGTCACCGAGGCGTCGTTCTTCATCGAGCGGCTCGTCCAGACGGCCGCGTACGAGCTCGGGATCGACCCGGCGGAGCTGCGGCGGAGGAACTTCATCCCGGCGGACAAGTTCCCGTACACGTCGGCGACCGGCTTCGAGTACGACTCGGGGAACTACGAGCCGGCGCTCGACCTCGCGCTCGAGAAGGTCAAGTACAGCGAGCTGCGCGAGACGCAGAAGCGGCTGCGCGAGCAGGGAAAGCTGATCGGGATCGGCCTCGCGAGCTTCACGGAGGTCGTCGGCGCGGGTCCGAGCCGACAGTACGACATCCTCGGGATCAAGATGTTCGACTCGGCCGAGCTGCGCGTGCACCCGACCGGGAAGGCGATCCTGAAGCTCGGCGTCAAGTCGCAGGGTCAGGGCCACGAGACGACGTTCGCGCAGATCGTCGCGCACGAGCTCGGCATCCCTCCGGAGGATGTGACGGTCCAGGAGGGCGACACGGACAATACGCCGTACGGACTGGGCACCTACGCCTCCCGGAGTACGCCCGTCGCCGGAGCGGCCACGTCCATCGCGTCGCGGAAGGTGAAGGAGAAGGCGAAGAAGCTCGCAGCGCATCTGCTGGAGGTCGACGAGGAGGATCTCGAGTGGCAGGACGACGCATTCGCCGTCAAGGGCGCGCCCGACCGGAAGAAGACGATTCAGGAGATCGCGTTCGCCGCCTATACCGACCATCCCGAGGGGATGGAGGCGGGGCTCGAGGCGGTCAACTACTACGACCCGCCGAACATGACATATCCGTTCGGGACCTATGCCGTCGTCGTCGAGGTCGACCGCGGCACCGGCGAGTGGAAGGTGCAGCGCGTCGTCGCGGTCGACGACTGCGGTGTGCGGATCAATCCGATGATCGTCCACGGCCAGATCATGGGCGGGCTCACCGAGGGCTTCGGCATGGCCGCGATGGAGCTGATCACCTTCGACGAGTCCGGCAACTGCATCGGCTCGAACTTCATGGACTACCTGCTGCCGACGGCGATGGAGACGCCGCGCTTCGAGCTCTACGAGACGGTGACGCCGTCGCCGCACCACCCGATCGGCTGCAAGGGCGTCGGCGAGTCGGCGACAGTCGGCTCCCCGGCGGCGTACGTGAACGCCGTCGTCGACGCGCTTGCGTACGCAGGCGTACGCAACATCGAGATGCCCCTCATGCCCGACCGCGTGTGGGAGGCGATGGCGGCGGCCGGGATCGCCGAGTGAGCGAAATCCTGATCCGCGCCGGCGAGCTCGCGGCGGCGGGAGAACCGTTCGTTCTCGCGACGGTCGTCGACGTCGAGCGTCCGGCCTCCGCACGCCGCGGCGACCGCGCGGTCGTCCTGCCCGACGGCGCCGTCGTCGGTTGGGTCGGCGGCGCCTGCACCGAGCCGATCGTCGTCCGCGAGGCGCTCCGCGCGCTGGCGGACGGCGAAACGCGCGTGGTGCGGATCGGACCGGCGGAGAGCTCCTGCGCCTCGGAAGGGACGGTCGAGATCCTCGTCGAGCCGCAGCTGCCGCAGCCGCTCCTTGCGGCGCTCGGCGACGGCCCGGCGGCAAAGACGCTCGCCGAGCTCGCGCGAGCCGTCGGCTGGCGGGTCGCGGCCGACCTCGAGGCCCGGCCCGACGCCGTCGTCGTGGCGACAATGGGCCACGGCGACGAGGACGCGCTCGAGGCCGCGCTCCGGCTCGGCGCCGGCTACGTCGGCCTCGTCGCGAGCGCAAAGCGCGCCGGGGTCGTGCTCGAGGCGCTCCGCGCGCGGGGCGTCGACGAGGAGGCGCTCGCCCGCGTCCGCAGCCCGGCCGGCCTCGACCTCGGGCCGGCAACGCAGCAGGAGATCGCGGTCGCCGTGCTCGCGGAGCTCGTGGCGTGGCGCCATTCGCGGGCGCGCTCGGTCTCCGAGCTCGTCGAGGCGGTCGACCCGGTCTGCGGGATGACGGTCGCGATCACCGGCCTCGAGGAGACCGCCGTCGTGGACGGCGTCCCGTACCACTTCTGCGGGCCCGCCTGCCGTCGCAGCTTCGAGCATTTGCATATTACGTAGCCTGTATGCATAATAAGCGGCGTGGCGACTGCCGCGATCATCGGCTGCGCCGGGTACTCCGGCCAGGAGACGCTCGACCGCGTGCTCGCCCACCCCGAGCTCGAGGTTGTCGCGCTCGGCTCCGACTCGCTCGCCGGCGAGCCCGCCGCGGCGCTCGACCTGCGGCTGAACGGGCATCTGCCCGCCTTCGTGCCGAACGACGAGGCGCTCGCGGCCGGCGCCGACGTCGTCTTCCTCTGCCTCTCGCACGAGCGGGCCGCTGCAGTCGAGCCCCCGCCCGGCGCCGTCGTCGTCGATCTCTCCGGCGCGCACCGGCTCGCCGACGCGGAGCTCTATCCCGCCTGGTACGGCTTCGAGCATCCGCGGCCGGAGACGCTCGCCGCCTGGAGCTACGCGATCCCCGAGCTCTTCCCGGCGGAGGGCCCGCTCGTCGCCAACCCCGGCTGCTACGCGACGGCAGCGCTGCTCGCGCTCGCCCCGCTTGTCGACGTGATCGAGCCCGCGAGCGTCGTCGTCGACGCGAAGTCCGGCGTCTCCGGCGCCGGCCGCGAGCTCAAGCCGAGCTCGCACGCGAGCTTCGTCCTCGAGAACCTCGCGCCGTACAAGGTCGGCGCGCACCAGCACGCGCCAGAGATCGGCGCGGCACTCGGCTTCCCCATCTGTTTCGTCCCGCACCTCTTGCCCGTGCGCCGCGGGCTGCTCGCCACCTGCTACGCGCAGGCGACGACGGACGGCCTGCGCGCGCGGCTCGAGGACGCATACGCGTCGAGCCCGGTCGTGCGGGTGCTTCCCGAGGGCGTCGTCCCGGAGCTGGCGCGCGTGCAGCACACCGACGCGGCCGAGGTCGCGCTCTTCGAGGACCGCTCCACGGGCCGCGCGATCGTCGTCTGCGCGATCGACAACCTCGGGAAGGGCGCGGCGGGCCAGGCCGTCCAGAACGCGAACATGGCACTCGGCCTCGAACAGGCGCACGGCCTCCGCCTGAACGGGGTGCTCGTATGAGTGTCACCGCTGCGAAGGGCTTCGTCGCGAGCGGCGTCCACTGTGGGATCCGGCGCGAGAAGCCGGACCTTGCGGTGATCCGCTCGCTGCCGCGCGCGACCGGCACCGCGATGTTCACGGTCAACCGGATGCAGGCCGCCCCCGTGAAGGTCTCGAAGGAGCACCTGGACGTCGCCGAGCCGCAGGCCGTCGTGGTCAACTCCGGCATCGCGAACGCGGCGACGGGCTCCCGCGGCGAGCGGGACGCGCGCACCACCGCGTGTGGAGCGGCCGGCCTGCTGATGCTCCACCCGACCGAAGTGCTCGTCCTCTCCACGGGCGTGATCGGGCAGCCGCTGCCGCTCGACCGCGTGCTGACGGGTCTCGCGAGCGGCGTGCGGGGCCTGTCGGCCGAGGGCGGCGTCGACGCGGCCGAGGCGATCCTGACCACCGACACGTGCACGAAGCTCGCGGCGGCGAATGGGCCCGGGTTCGCCGTCGGCGGGATGGCCAAGGGGTCCGGGATGATTCATCCGAATCTCGCGACGATGCTCGCCGTCCTGACGACGGACTATCCGCTCGCGTCCGGTGAGGCGATCGAGTTCCTGCGGCCGGCGGTCGACGCGTCGTTCAACTCGATCTCGATCGACGGCGAGTGCTCGACGAACGACGCGGTCGTGCTGCTCGCCAACGGTGCGAGCAACGTCGAGCGAACACCTGCGTCGGACGAGGCGTTCGCGCTGGCGCTACGGCGCGTGTGCGCCGATCTCTCGGAGCAGATCGTCGCCGACGGCGAAGGCGCGACCGTGATGGCGGAGATCGTCGTCCAGGGCGCGGCGACCGAGCCCGAGGCGAAGGCGATCGCGCGGCGGATCGCGACATCGTCCCTCGTCAAGACCGCGCTCTTCGGCCACGACGCGAACTGGGGCCGCGTGCTCGCCGCCGCCGGCTCGGCTCCGTTCAACGGCGGCTACGCGCAACTCGATCCGGCGCGCCTGACGCTCCGCTACGGCGGCATCACCGTTCTCTCCGGCGGCGAGGTGATCGCCGTCGAGCCGGAGGTCTCCGGGCCGAGCTGCACGATCGAGCTCGACCTCGGTCTCGGCGACGGGCGCGCGAGCTACCTCACGAGCGACCTGTCCTACGACTATGTCCGCATCAACGCGGACTACCGCACATGAAGCTTGCGGTGCTCAAGGTCGGCGGCGCCTCGGCGGCCGGTGCGGCGGACGCGGTGCGCGGGTTGCAGCACGTCTGCGTCGTGCACGGTGCGGGTCCGCAGATCTCGGCGGAGATGCAGCGGCGCGGGCTGCCGGTGGAGTTCGTCGGCGGCCGCCGCGTCACGACGGCCACAGGCCTCGAGGTCGTCCGCGAGTCGTTCGCAGCCGTGAACGCCGAGCTCTGCGCCGCGATCCCGGGCGCCGTCGGCCTGATGGGCGATGAGATCGGCCTCCCGGCCACGCAGGTGCCGGAGCTCGGGCTGGTCGGCGACCCGCTGCCGAGCGCGCCGCAGGCGGTGCTCGACGTGCTCGCGGTCGGTTGCGTCCCCGTGGTCGCGCCGCTCGCGGCGGGGCCGTTGAACGTGAACGCCGACGAGATGGCCGCCGCGCTCGCGGTCGGACTCGGCGCCGACCGCATCTCGTTCCTCACCGACGTCCCGGGCCTGCTGTACGGCGGCTCGGTCGTGCGGACGATCAACGCCGACGACGCCGAGGGTCTGCTCGACCGCGGCGAGCTCGAGGGCGGGATCCTGCCGAAGCTGCGCGCGGCCGTGATCGCCGCGCGGCTCGGAGTCCACACGGAGATCGGCGCGACGGCGGTGACCGCGTGAGCACGGTCGCCACCCAAGCCGTCCTCCCCACCTATGCGCGCCAGGATCTGACGATCGTCCGCGGCTCCGGCTGCTGGGTTGAAAGCGCTTACGGCAACCGGTTTCTGGACCTCGTCGGCGGAATCGCCGTCATCGGCCTCGGGCACGGCCACCCCGCTCCGCTTTCCGCTGCACAGGAGCAGCTTCAGAAGCTCTGGCACGCGTCGAACCTCTACTGGACCGAGCCGATGCAAGCGCTTTCAGTAAGCGTTTCCAGTCGCTTCGGCGGCGCCCGCTCATTCTTCTGCAACTCGGGCGCAGAGGCGATCGAGGCGGCGATCAAGTGGGCGCGCAAGGCAACGGGCCGGCCCGGGATCGTCGCGCTCGAGGGCTCGTTTCACGGCCGGACGCTCGGGGCGCTCTCGATCACCGGTCAGCCGGCGAAGCGCGCCGCGTTCGAGCCGCTCATTCCGGCGGTCTCGTTCGCGCGGCTCAACGACGTCGACTCCCTCGTCGTCGACGAGACGACGGCGGCGATCGTGATCGAGCCGATCCAGGGCGAGGGCGGCGTGCATCCCGCGACGCCGGAGTTCCTCGCCGCGGCGCGCGAGCTCGCCGACGAGCACGGCGCGCTGCTGATCTTCGACGAGGTCCAGACGGGAGTCGGTCGCACCGGCAGCTTCTTCGCGTTCGAGCAGCTCGGTGTCAAGCCGGACGCGGTCACGCTCGCGAAGTCGCTCGCGAACGGCCTCCCCATCGGCTGCCTGGTCGTCTCGGACGACGCGCCGCAGGGGCTCGAGCCGGGCGACCACGCGAGCACGTTCGGCGGCAATCCCGTCGTGTGCGCAGCGGCGTGTGCGGTCGTCGACGCGATCACGGACGAGCTGCTCGCGAACGTGCACGCGCGCGAGGCGCAGTTGCGCGCCGCCTTCCCCACGCTCCGCGGCCGCGGGCTGCTGCTTGCGCTCGACGTCGACCGGCCGGCCGGCGAGATCGTCAACGCGTGCCGCGAACGCGGCGTGCTCGTCTGCACGGCGGGCGAGCGCACCATCCGCCTGACGCCGCCGCTCGTCATCACCGAAGAAGAGATCGAGATCGCCATCGCGACCCTGAGGGAGGTCCTGCAGTGACGACGAAATTCGAGCGCCAGGGAACGATCCTCCAGCTCGTCCAGGAGCGCGAGCTAGCAACGCAGCAGGAGGTCGCGCAGGCGCTGCGCGACGCCGGCTATCCCGCTGTGCAGACGACGGTCTCGCGCGACATCGCGCAGCTCGGACTCGTCAAGGTGCGCAATGCGGAAGGGAAGCTCGTCTACGCGCTGCCCGGAGCCGACGACATTGACCGACTGAACGAGCTCATCACCGCGCTCCGGCGCTGGGCCGTCTCGCTCGAGCCGGCCGGGGCGCTCGTCGTGATCAAGACCGTCAACGGCTACGCAACGCCGCTCGCCGATGCGATCGACGCCGCGACGACCGACGTCGCGGGAACGATCGCCGGCGAGAACACGATCTTCGTCGCGCCGCGCGACGGCCTCGCCGCCGCCGAGCTCGCCGAGCAGTTCCGACACCACCTCGAAGGAGACAACTAGATGAAGACCGCAGTGCTCGCGTACTCCGGCGGGCTCGACACGAGCTGCATGATCGGCTGGCTGAAGGAGGACTACGGCTACGACGAGGTCGTGGCCGTCCTGGTCGACGTCGGCCAGGACGCGAACTTCGAGCCGGCGTTCGCGCGCGGCCGAGCCGCGGGCGCCGACGACGTCGTCCTCGTCGACAGGAAGGAAGAGTTCGCGGACGAGCAGGTCGCGAAGACGCTGATCGCGAACGCGCTGTACGAGAACAAGTATCCGCTCGTCTCGGCGCTCTCGCGGCCCGTGATCGCGGAAGCGGTTGCAGAAATCGCTCTCGGCCTCGACGCCGAAGCCGTCGTCCACGGCTGCACAGGCAAGGGCAACGACCAGGTGCGCTTCGAGCTCGCGTTCAAGGCGAAGTATCCGGGCGTGAAGGTGATCGCGCCGCTCCGCGACAACGTGTGGACCCGCGACGCCGAGATCGCGTACGCCGAGTCGCGCGGCATTCCCGTCGAGGCAAAGCAGGACTCGCCGTTTTCGATCGACGACAACTTGTTCGGCCGCGCGTGCGAGGCGGGCATCCTCGAGGATCCGTGGAACGCGCCGCCCGAGGCCGCGTATGTGATGACGGGCAATCCGGCGAACGCTCCCGCGCCAGACGAGATCGTGATCGGCTTCGAGCAGGGCCTTCCCGTGTCGCTCGACGGCGAGGAGCTGCCGCTGTGGCAGCTGATCCTGCAGCTGAACGAGCTCGCGGGCCCATACGGAATCGGCCGGATCGACATGATCGAGAACCGCTCCGTCGGCATCAAGAGCCGAGAGGTCTACGAGGTGCCGGCGGCGATCTCGCTGATCACCTCGCACCAGGCACTCGAGGATCTGATCCTCACGAAGGCGGAGGCGATCGCGAAGCGCGAGCTCGAGCCGAAGTGGGCGAAGCTCGTCTACGACGGCTTCTGGTTCCACCCCGTCCGCGAGGCGTACGACGCGTTCTTCGCGAAGACGCAGGAGCTCGTCACCGGCGAGGTGCGGCTGCGTCTGCAGGCGTCCATGCCGGCCGTCGCGGGCTCGCGCTCGGAGTTCGCGCTCTACTCGGAGTCGCTCGCGTCGTACGCCACCGGCGAGACGTTCCCACACAGGGCGGCCGCGGGGCTGATCGCGATCACGGCGCTCGAGACCGAGCTCGTAGCTGCACGCGAGCGGAAGACCGCCGCGGTTTGACGCTCTGGTCCGGGCGCGTCGGGAAGGAGCTCGCGCCCGACGTCTGGGAGTTCCTGAAGGCGCAGGACGCGGAGCTCCTCCCGTACGACTGCAAAGCGACCGCGCGGCACGCGCGGCGCCTTGCCGCGGCCGGGATCCTCACGGACGACGAGCTCGCCGAGGTCGTCGCGGCGCTCGACGCGATCGAGTCCGTCGATCCCGCCGACGAGGACGTCCACTCGTCGATCGAGCGGCAGCTCGGTCCGCTCGGCCGGAAGATCCACGCCGGCCGCTCGCGCAACGACCAGGTCGCGGCCGCGATGCGGCTCTATGTCGAGGACGCATGCGCCGAGGCCGTCGACGCGATCCGTGCGTTCGCGCGCGTCGTCCTGGACCGCGCCGAGGCCGAGGCAGAGACGCCGATGCCCGGCTATACGCACCTGCAGCGGGCGCAGCCGGTGACGGTCGGACATCACCTGCTCGCGTGGGTCGAGATGCTCGAGCGAGATCTCGCGCGGTTCGGGTTCGCAGCGAAGCAGGCGCGGCCGTCGCCGCTCGGCGCGGGCGCCCTTGCGGGTTCGACGCTCGATCTCGCGGCGCCGCCGGACCAGGTGCGCAACTCCCTCGACGCCGTCGCCGACCGGGACTTCGCACTCGACTACCTCTACGGATGCGCGATGCTCCATTCGCACCTGTCGCGGGTCGGCGAGGAGCTGATCCTGTGGACGACGAGCGAGTTCGGCTTCGCGCGCCTCCCGGAGGAGGCGGCGACGGGCTCGTCGATGATGCCGCAGAAGCTGAACCCGGACGTCGCCGAGCTCGCGCGCGGGAAGGCGGGCACGGCGCTCGGCCGGCTGACCGGGTTGCTTGCAGTCCTGAAGGGATTGCCGCTGGCGTACGACCGCGACCTGCAGGAGGACAAGGAGCCGGTCTTCGCCGCGCGGCGCGACGTGCGCAGCGCGCTCGGCGCGCTGGGCGTACTCGTAGCCGGTCTCGAGTTCGACCGGGACAGGCTCGCAGCGGCTTGCTCCGATCCGCTGCTGCTCGCGACCGACGCGGCTGAGGCACTCGTCCGGGAGGGCGTCGCGTTCCGTGACGCCCACGAACAGGTCGCGGGCTCCGTGCGAGCCGGAACGTTCGAGCCGCCGCCGGCCGCGCCCCGTACGGCACCGGGGCCCGGCGATGTGCGATCTGCCGTCGTCGCTGCACGAGACCGCCTCGGCTAGGTCACATCGCCTCGTAGTGGTCGACGGACGACTCCTCGATGCAGTCGGCCAGACGGCCGTCCGGGAGGACCTCGCTCTCCCAGTCCTCGCCGGTCATGTTCTTAAGAGCGTCGACGCTCTCCCAAACGGAGATCATCACGAACTCGTCGCCCGTCGCGGCGAAGCCTCTGCCCGTGTGGCGCGCGAGCAGCCCGGGCTGGCCGTCGACGAACGGAATCGAGACCTCCTCGGCCAGCTGTGCGAGCTCGTCGGCCCGACCGGGCTTCGCCCGTGCTCGAAAGACGCGGATGATCACGCTCGCGCCGCCGGCTGGAACAACTCGATCGGATTTCCGGACGGATCGTCGAGCAGGATCTGCGAGCCGCCCGGCCCCTCCACGATCTCGTTGCGGAATGTGAGTCCCGCCGAGCGAAGCCTGTCGACCTCCGCGGCGACGTCGGAGACGATCAGATGGATTCGGTTCCAGCCGCCGGGCGCGGGCTGCCGGCCGTCCGGCATCGGCCGGCCGGCGGAGCTTGCCGGACCGCTCAGGAGCAGCCGCAGGTTGCCGCGCTTCACGTCGGCGAACGCAGGCGCCGCGCTCGAGAGCAGCGTGAAGCCGAAGTGCTCCGTATAGAACGCGACGGCCGCCTCGACGTCGTCGACCATGTAGCGCACGCTGACGATCCCGTCGTCCATTCCTGAGCCAGAATAGAGCCCGCATGGGTGGCCAGGGCTGGTTCGTGCGCAACGTCCGCGACGCGCCGTGGGTCACCAACGACGTGTTCGGTGACGGCTGCATCTTCGAGCGGGACGACGAGCACTTCGAGCAGCTCGGGTACACGCTGGCGGTGCTCGAGCCCGGCAGACCGAGCGGGCTGTACCACGCCGAGTCGAACCAGGAGGACTTTCTCGTCTTCGCGGGCGAGTGCATCCTGCTGATCGAGGGCGAGGAGCGACCGCTGAAGCCGTGGGACTTCGTCCACTGCCCGCCTGACACCGAGCACATCTTCGTCGGCGCCGGCCACAGCCCGTGCGTGATCTTCATGGCCGGCGCGCGGACGAACGAGCGCTCGATCGTGTATCCGCGCTCCGAGCTCGCGCTCCGCCACGGTGCCGGGGCCGAGACGGAGACGACGAAGCCCGCGGAGGCCTACGCGCCGTTTCCGAAGTGGCAAGCGGGGCCGCCGCGCGACCTGACGCTGGGCTAGCGGTCCGGTGGCAGCTGCACGTCGATCCGAGTCCGCGGGCGCGACGCGGCGTGCTCTGCGTGGCGCGCGAGTGCCGTGCGGATCGCCGGCATCACGTCCTGTTCGCGGAACGGCTTCGTCAGATACGCGTAGACGCCCGCGTCGACGGCGCGCGACACGGTCGCCTCGTCGGTGAACGCGGTCAACATCACGATCGGGATCGGCCTGTCGTCGATGATCCGGCGCGCCGCCTCGAGACCGTCGAGCTTCGGCATGCGGATGTCGAGGATCGCGACGTCCGGCCGAGCCGTCCTGGCCAGCATGACGGCCTCCTCACCGTCGCGCGCCTCGGCGCACACCTCCACCCCGTTCGCGGCGAGCAGCGCGCAGAGGTCGAGCCGGATGATCGTCTCGTCCTCCGCGACAAGCACGCGCAGGCGGGGCCTCATCTAGCCACCGGGCCAGCGCGGCGCGCCGAGGTCGCGCGAGATTCCCCGGGCAGCCTCGAGCACGGCCGCGGCCACCGTCGCCTCGCGCGCTTTCCGGAGGACGCGCTCTCGCGGACCGGCGACGCCGATCGCGCCGACGGGCGCCGAGGTGCGGTCGAAGATCGGAGCAGCGAGTCCACCCTCCCCGAGCACGGCCTCCTCCCGCTCGACCGCGTAGCCGCGGTCACGCACGGCCGCCAACTCGCGACGCAGCGCCGCCGACGTCACGTGCGTCCGGCCTGTCAGCTTCGGCAGGCCGTCCGCGACGAGCTCGTCGACGTCCGCGGGCTCGAGGTACGCGAGCACGGCCTTGCCGAGCGCCGTCGCGTGCAGCGGCAGCAGCGCGCCGACCTCGAGGATCTGCAGGCTCGAGTCGGGACGGAAGACGTGGTGGATCACGAGCATCGCGTCTCCGTGCGGAACGCCGACGCGGACGGCTTCGCCGACACGAGTCGCGAGCAGCTCCGACCACGCGAGGCCGCGCGAGCGGAGCTCGTTCAGGTCGAGGTAGCTGTTGCCGAGCTGCAGGAGCTCCGGGCCGAGCTGGTACTTGTCGCTGTCCGCGTGCTGCTCGACGAGCCCGTGGTCCTGGAGCGTCCGGAGCAGCCCGTGCACGGTGCCCTTGGCGAGGCCGAGCCGCTTCGAGAGGTCGCTCACGCCGAGACGACCCGGGCGCTCCCCGAGCGCCTTCAGGATCCGGATTGCGCGATCGACCGATTGGATCATCTGCGGTATTGTCGAATGGCGTTCGACATTGTAGAATGGCAGGCATGAACGAGCGAAACGGCTACGTGGCCCTCGTCCTCGTCTCGCACAGCGCTGCGATCGCGGGGGGTGTCGCGGAGCTCGTCTCGCAGGTGGCCGGTCCAGACGTATCCTTCCTGACGGCTGGAGGCAGCTCGGCCGTAACGCTCTGTACAGACGGAGACAGCATGGTCGCGGCG
>Ga0066709_100000035_pt1 | contig 40945 bp, 48 predicted proteins | sample GraSoiAngelo_158_FD_79665 | JGI IMG/M metagenome (GOLD analysis project Ga0066709, IMG submission 79665) | Grasslands soil microbial communities from the Angelo Coastal Reserve, California, USA - 14_1009_16_30cm | ecosystem: Environmental > Terrestrial > Soil > Grasslands | place: USA...
TCCACGGCCCGGCCGGGACGAAACACGTGATCGTCGGCGCCGGAGACGCTCACTGCGTCGTCTTTCGCTTCGGCGCATGAGAGAACCACACGACCCGCGACCCCGACGGTCGCCCGCAAGGGAGGGACGACTGGGGCGCCTACACCGTCGACGAGGCGGCTGTCCGGCACGGCGCGGGCGTCGAGGAGGAGACGACGGACGCGGGCGAGGCATATGCTCGGACCGCCGGATGGCCGCTCCCCAGCCGCTGGGATACCGCGAGGGCTGGCTTCCCCGGTAGCGTCAGGCGCTCGGCGCGAGCCGCTCGCGCGTGAACGCGAGCACGGCGGAGACGGCGACCGAGAGGACGCCGCCGGTCAGCCCGAGGCCGATCATGAAGTCGGCGAGGTTCCACATCTGCGGGCCCATGTCGATGAAGTCGGGCACTCCGCGTGCCCAGATCAGCCGCGAGACCCCGTTGCCGGCGATCCCGCCGACGAGCAGGCCGACGCCGACCCACGCACCCCAGATCCGGCCGATCCCCCGCCACGCGGCGAGGCGCGTGAGGAGGACGACGACGGCGACCGCGACGATCGACATCACGAGCCGCCGAAGCAGCTCGCCGGGCTTGTCGTTGTAGATCACGGCGACGCGGCCGACGGCGAATGCCTTCGTCAGCAGGTCCGCGCTCAGCGCGACGGAGAACGTCCAGAGCACGACCCTTCCGCCCACAGCTCTGGGGTCGGCGCCCGGCCGCAAAAGCTTTAGCTAGAGCAGCCGCGCCGGGTCGAACAGCTCGAGCTGCGCATCGCCGTCCCGGCCGAGCATCGCCTCGGCGACGAGCTCGCCGCAGCCAAGACCCGGGATGTTGCCGTGCCCGCAGTAGCCGGCCGCGACCCAGACGCCGTCGTGCCCCGGGACGCGGCCCACGAGTGGCAGGAAGTCCTGGGTCAGCCCGAAGATCCCGGCCCAGCGGTAGGCGACCGGCGGGTCATAGCCGGTGAGCTCGCGCAGGAAGGTCGAGAGCGCTTCCTGGATCACGGGCGTCGTCTTCTCCTCGTCGGTCAGCTCGTCCATGATCGAGAAGTCGCGGAAGCCGCCGAGGACGATCCGGCCGTCGTCGAGCTGCTGCCAGTAGTCGAAGCCCTGGCGCGCGTAGTGCGGGCAGTCGAAGAGCCGCTCCGGCAGCGGTTCGGTCGCGACGACCTGGCCTCGTGCGGGCCAGATCGCCTCGTCGAGCTCGGGCAGCAGCCCGCGCCCGTAGCCGTCGGTGGCGATGAGGATCTGGTCGGCGTCGAGCTCGTCGACCGACGCGACGCGGTCGTGTTCGCGGATCTCGGCGCCGGCGTCGGCGGCCATCGCGGCGAGCCGGCGGACGAAGCGCGCCGGCTGCACCGTCCCGTCGTGCGGATGGAAGACCGCGCCATGGAAACCGGGGATCGTCTCGTCGCGCCAGTCCGCGTCGAAGCCGTCCTCGCGCAGCGCCTCGTACTCGGCGCGAATCTGTTCGTGCTCCTCCCCGTCCGCGGCGAGGCGGAGGCTGCCGGTGCGGCGGAATGCGTCGCCGGCGAGCTCGGCGAGGCGTTCCTGTGCACGCTCCGTCCAGCGCCAGAGCTCCTTTGCCGCGTCCGCGCCGTAGGTCTCGCGGGCGACGTCGTAACGCGTCGCGCCGCCGGCGAGCGCGAAGCCGCCGTTCCGACCGCTCGCGCCCGAGGCGACCTGCCGCGCCTCGTGCACGCGAACGCGCTTGCCGTTCTCGGCGAGCCGCAGCGCGGCGGCGCAGCCCGTGACGCCGCCGCCGACGATCGCGACGTCCACGCGACCCGCGTGCCGCGGCGACTCGAGCGTCGGCGCCGGCTCGGCGTCGAACCAGTAGGAGCCGATCACGGCGGCGGATGCTACCGAGGCATCGCTCGCGCAAGACCGTCTGCCGTCGACGCGAGGCCGGCGAGCTCGAGCTCGACGAGCGCTGCAGCGACGACCTCAGGCGCAAGACCGGAACGGCGGACGAGCTCGTCCGTCGAGGCAGAGCCGTCCGCGAGGAGCGCGAGGATCGCGCCCGCGTCGCCGTCCGGTCCGTCGCCGATCGGCTCCGCCGAGAGCCCGAACAGCTCGAGCACGTCTGCAGACGAGGTCAGCGGCGTCGCGCCGAGACAGAGCAGCGCGTTCGCGCCCGCCGAGAGTGCCGACGTGATCTCGCCCGGCACCGCGAAGACGTCGCGGCCCTCGTCGAGCGCCAGGTCGGCGGTGATCAGCGCGCCGCTCCGCTCGCGTGCCTCGACGACGATCGTCGCCGCGGCGAGGCCCGCGATGATCCGGTTGCGCGCGGGGAAGCGCCACGGCGCGGGCTCGACTCCGGGCGCGTACTCGGAGACGACGAGCCCGCCGCCGGTGACGATCCGCCGCGCGAGCTCCGCGTGTGCGGCGGGGTAGTCGCGGTCGACGCCGCAGCCGAGGACGGCGACGGTCGAGCCGCCCGCGTCGAGCGCGCCGCGGTGCGCCTCACCGTCGACGCCCCGCGCGAGGCCGCTGACGACGACGAGACCCCCGCCGGCGAGCTCGCGACCCAACGAGCGCGCGACGCCGGACCCGTACGACGAGCAGGCGCGTGCGCCCACGATCGCGACGGCCGGCCGCGCGAGCAGCTCGACCGGCGTCTCGCCGCGCAGGAAGAGTCCGGGCGGCGGATCGTGGATCGCGCGCAGCAGCGGCGGAAACGCGGGATCCGAGCGCGCGAGGAACCGCACTCCGAGCGCGCGCAGCCGCGCCTCGTAGGCTGCTGCGTCGAAGCGGCGGCGGAAGCGCCCGAAGCCCGGGCGCTCGCCGACGACGTGCGCACCGGTCGCGGCGGCGAACGCGGCCAGCGCGAGCTCGTTCATGCCCTGAGCTCCGCCGGCGACCGGTACGACAGCGCCTCGGCGACGTGCTCCGCACCCACTGCCTCGGCGCCGGCGAGTGCCGCGGCCGTGCGCGCCAGCCGCGCGACGCGCGCGCGTCCGCGGCCCGACAACGGCAGCCGGTCGACCGCGCGCGTCAACAGCTCGTCCGCCTCCGCCGTCCGTCGCAGCCCGCCGGCCGCGAGCCGCCCGCGCGCCCCGAGCACGCGCTCGCGCACGACGGCCGAGGGCTCGCCGCGCGGCGCCGCCAGCTCGACCGCGCGCGGCCGTGGCACCGTGATGACGAGGTCGAAGCGGTCGAGCAGCGCGCGAGAAAGCTTGTCCCGATAGGCCGCGAGCCGCTGCGCGGAGCACGAGCACTCGGCCGCCGGATCGCCGCGTGCGCCGCAGGCACACAAATTCATCGTTGCAACGAGCTGGAAACGCGCCGGGAAGACTACGCGTCCCGCTGCCCGCGCGATCGCGACTTCGCCGTCCTCGAGCGGCTGGCGCAGCGCCTCGAGCGACGGCCGCGCGAACTCGGCGAGCTCGTCCAGCAGAAGGACGCCGTGGTGCGCGAGGCTCGCCTCGCCCGGGCGCAACCCCGGCCCGCCGCCGACGATTGCCGCCGTCGACGCGCTGTGGTGCGGCGCCCGGAACGGCGGCTGGTCGATCAGCGGGTGCTGCAGCGAGACGAGCCCGGCCACGGAATGGATCCGCGTCACCTCGAGCGCCTCCGCATCCGCGAGTGGCGGCAGGATTCCCGGCAGTCGGCGCGCGAGCATCGTCTTGCCGGTTCCGGGAGGCCCGGCGAGTAGGAGGTTGTGCGCGCCCGCGGCCGCGAGCTCGAGGGCCCGGCGGGCCCGCTCCTGCCCGCGCACGTCGCCGAGGTCGGGGCCGGCCCGTGCCGCGACCCGGCCGTTCCCGCGCTCGCACGGCTCGGGCCGCCGCTCGCCGCGCAGGTACGCGACCGCCTCGGCCAGGTGCCGGACCGGCACGGGCTCGATGCCGGCAAGAGCTGCCTCGGCGCATGACTCCGCCGCACAGAGCAGCTTGTCGATCCCGCAGCGCGTCGCACCCTCCGCGACGGCGAGCACGCCGCCGACGCGCCGGACGCGCCCGTCGAGCGCGAGCTCGCCGACCGCCGCGTGCGACTCGAGCGACTCGGGTGGGATTTGCCGCGAGGCCGCGAGCACCGCGAGCGCGATCGGCAGGTCGAACCCGGAGCCTTCCTTCTTCAGCTCCGCCGGGGCGAGGTTGACCGTGATCCGGACGCCCGGCCAGCTCAGCTCGGCCGCCGCGACGCCGCTCCGCACGCGCTCCCGAGCCTCCTGGCAGGCCCGGTCAGCGAGCCCGACGATCGTGAAGCCGGGCAACCCCTTGTGGACGTGCGCCTCGACTTCGACGCGTCTCGGCTCGAGGCCGACGAGCGCATGCGTGATCGCCCGGGCGAGCATGTACGCGACGGTAGCCGCGAAAGAGCCACGCAATCGTGACGTAATCGTGACGACTTCGTACCAAGCGGAGTCGGTACAGTCACAGCGATGTCTGCGTACTTTGTGACAGTCGAGCGCCGCGGCGTCCCGCCGCCGAACCTGCGGCTACTCCTCCGCGCCGAGTCGAAGGCGACCGCCGGAAGCCTCGCCGCGCATCTCGCGGAGCGCGAGTCCGGCGGGAGCGTCGAGCCGGTCGGGGTCCGCCGCGCCCCCTGGCGACGCGGCCTGGACTTCGATGCTGCTGCTTAGCCGCGCGCCGTCCTGATCGCGTCGATCAGCTCCCATTTGCCCATCTTGGAGCGGCCGGCGATGTTCAGGTCCTTGGCGACCTCGTAGAGCTGGCTCCGGTTCCGGTCCTCGAGGGCGTGGCCCGCCTCGCCGCCGCGCTGCCGGCCCTTCTGCGCCTGCTGTTGGAGGCTCCGGCGCGTGCTCGTCGGCAAGTGGGCAAGCGTCCGATTCTGCTTCGCAGCCTGCTGTGCCTTCTTGATGTTTCGCTTCGCGGCCTGCCGCTGCTTCTCGGTCATGGCTCGTCCTCCTCGTGCGTCGATTCCGGATCGTCGGGCTCCCAGTCGTCGTCTTCCACACCGAGCGTGTTCCGCGCCGGACTCAACGGAAACGTGCGACGAGGACGTCCTCGAAGTACTCGCCCGCCCGCCGGCCGGTCCGCCGGTTGACGTGGCGTGTGTGCCGCCGTTCGAGGCGAAGTCCCGCCCGCTCGAGGATCTCCGGGTACAGATCGCGGCGGTCATTGACCACGATGCAGAGGGGAGCGCGCGGCTTGATCGCGACAGCGGCGCGCGCAAGTGAAGCCGCGATTCCGGCACGGTACTCCTCGAGCGCCGACCGGGACGTCCCTCGCGCGGCCGCGCCGAGCTCGAGCTCGCGGCGGTCGTCGAGGCCGAGCAGCTCGTACGCGTAGCGATGCTGCTCGTGGTAGTCGATCAGGCCCGGGTACGGCGGCGAGGTGACGATTCCGTCGAAACGCGCGTCGTACCCGACCGTGCGGGCATCGCCGTGGAGAACGACAGCCGAGCGTGTGCGTGCGCGGACGCGGGAGAACTCCTTGATCCGCGCGAGCGTGTCGAGCGTGTACCGAGAGAGGAACTGCCGCGCCGTCTCAACCGGCCGGCACTCGCGCCGGTGCTTGTGACACCAGTACGGCTCGAGCTGCGGCACGCGCGGCGCCTCGAGGTCGAAGTGCGTCGTCCGGCGGGCCGAGCGCGCCGCGCGCGAAAGGATCACGCGCAGGACGTCGCCGTGCTCGTACTCCGGGATCAGCGACCGGAAGTGGAGCAGCTCGGCGAGCGCCTGCGGCGCGTACCAGGTACGTAGGTACTCGTTCCCGGTTCGCTCCGAGTCCGGTTCGAGCCGACCGAGCACGTCGCGCAGCTCGCGCTCGAGCGCGAAGAGGTCGTACTGTGCCGTCTTGACGCGGATCAGCAGGCAGTTGAACGCGGCAAGCTCGACGCCGGTCGCGTCGAGCCGCGACTCGAGCGCCTGTACGAGCGTCGTCCCCGAGCCGGCGAACGGATCGAGTATGCGACCCCGCGGCACGTACTCCGACAGCAGCGCCTCGACGAGCTGCGGGATGAACTTGCCGTGGTACGGGTGGAGCCGGTGGACGTGCTTCGTCCGCTCGCGCTCGGGTAACGCGCGCTCGGACCACGACAGGTCGAGGTCGAGCTCGGTGTAGAGGGCCTCTTGCGTCAGAGCCACGGCCCCGATCCGTTCGACGGATCGGGGCCGTTCCCTGGTCCTCAGTAGGAGCGAAGCCGGCAGCTGCCTCGCGCCGCGCTGCACGAAGCTGAACTGGATGTTCGCTAGAAGGCGTCGGTCAGCCGCTCGAGCTTTCCGTCGCGGACGGCGACGACTTCGAAGGAGACGACGAGCGGCGCGGCCTCCGGGTGAGCTGCGAGCCACAGTTCCGCCGCGCGGCGAAGGCGGCGCTGCTTCTCGCCGCCGACCATCTCGACCGGATCGCCGTGCCGGTCGCCCCGCTTCTCCTTCACCTCGACGAACGCGAGGCGGCGGCCGCGCCGGACGACCAGGTCGAGCTCGTTGCCGCCTAGCCAGACGTTCTCGTCGAGGATGCGGAACCCACGCAGCCGGTACCAGCGGCGCGCCCGCTCCTCGGCGGCGTTCCTCACGTCCCTGGCCGCCTTCCGCTCCCGCGCCGCGGAGCGGCGCTCCGCGAAAGGCTGACGACGCTGGCGGCACCCACCGAGACCGCGCGCCGCACCGCCGTACCTCGACGTACTGTCCGCGCGGCGCGCAGTGATGGCGTGCGCCCCCAGCGCCGCCCCAGGAACGTGAGCGACCTCACGTCCCTGGCCGCCTTTTCGCTCCCGCGCCGCCCCAGGAACGTGAGGGACCTCACGCCCCAGCAGCCGCCGCCGCGCGCGCGGCGCGGATCGCCGCCGCCTCCTCGTCGGTCACGTACGCGAGCGACTGGAACGAGCGCCGGTGGATCGCCGACGGGCCGCGCCGCCGGACGATCGCGGAGTGCTCCGGCGTGATGTAGCCGACGTGCGACGCGAAGCCGTAGTGCGGATAGAGCGAGTCGAGCCGGCGCATCAGCCGGTCGCGCGTCACCTTGGCGACGATCGACGCGGCGGCGATCGCCGCGCTCTTCTCGTCGCCGTCGACGACCGCAGTGTGCTCGGGCGCGGCCTTGCCGAGCCGGAACCCGTCGACGAGGCACGCCTCCGCCGGCGGCGAGAGCTGGCGCAGCATCGCGCGCAGCCCCTCGAGGTTCGAGCGGTGCAGACCGCTGCGGTCGATCTCGCCGGCCGGGATGGCGCGGACGACGACCTTCTCCGCACAGGCGAGGACAGCTCGGAAGAGCTCCTCGCGTTGCTCCCCGGTGCACTGCTTGGAGTCGTTGAGGAACGCGAGCGGGCGCACCTTGTGCTCCTTGAGGCAGCCGTAGTCGAGCAGCACCCCGGCGACGACGAGCGGCCCGGCGAGCGATCCCCGTCCCGCCTCGTCGGCCCCCGCGACGAAGCGCGCGCCGAGCCGCCGGTCGAACTGGAGCAGCTTGCGGCCGGTCTTCTTCACGGGCCCGAGAATACAGTCGCCTCCTGCCGGCGCCGGTGTCCGGCACAGTTCCGGCACAGATGCGGAACAAGAAATGGCAGATCACCGCGGCGATCGTGGCGCTGATGATCGTCGGCGCGTTCGTGGCGGGCGCGATCGCGCGCCGCGGGGCCGACGACGACGCCCGCCGAGCGGCCGACGCCGTCCAGCGCTGGTTCCGCCACCACGGCGGCGCGGAGGTGCGGAGTTGCGCGGTCGACGCGCGATCCGGCCCGAACGCCCCGCTGTACGCGTGCCAGTTCGTCGCTGGGGGCTGCATCCACCGGCAGGTCTTCGCGATTCCGGTGGTGGACGACCAGATCGACGAGCACGGCGTCGCGGCGCCGCTGGGCCAGCCGAAGCCGCGGAGCTGCTAGGACTTGTCGCCGGCGGGAACCGCTTCGGCGTCGGCCGTCGGCTCCTCCGCCTCGACATCGATCGCCGACTCGGCGGCCGGCTCCTCCGGGAGCTCGGCGGGAGCCTCGGGCTCCACCACCGACTGCTCGGTCGCGGCCGGTAGCTCTTGTGTCGCCTGAAGCGTCCGCTCCGACGCGCTGTACCGCTTCTCGCGGACGCGCGCCTTCTTGCCGACCTTGCCGCGCAGGTAGTAGAGCTTCGCGCGGTTGACGTCGCCGACCGCCTGCACCTCGATCTTCTCGATCTTCGGCGAGTGCAGCGGGAACGTCCGCTCGACGCCGACGCCGAAGGACTGCTTCCGGACGGTGAACGTCTCACGCGCGCCCGAGCCTTGGCGCTTGATCACGATCCCCTCGAAGACCTGGATCCGGCGGCGCTGCCCCTCGATCACCTGGAAGTGGACGCGCACCGTATCCCCCGCCTTGAACTGCGGGATGCCTCTGCGCAGTTGATTGCGCTCGAGTGTCTCGATCACATTGCTCATGCGAGGAACGGCCCGCGGCCGACGCCGAATGGTAGCGGAGAGGTGTAAAGAGCGCCGAGGGTCGCGCTTTCGTCGGCGATACCGACCAACCTCAGCCGCTCGCGCGGGCCGGCTGCTCGATACGGCTTCGTCCTACTCGCGCGCCCTCTCGGCGCCAGGCCCGGGAAGGTACGGCAGGTCCGGTCGGCCCGCAACGACGCGCCGGAGGAAAAGTCCGCTCTTTGCGACCTTCCGCCTACGGCAGCCCGATGCGGCCGGGCGGCCAGTACTTGAAGAAGACCTTGCCGATCAGATTCGACCGCGGTACCGGGCCCCAGCGGCGCGAGTCGCAGGATTGCCAGCGGTTGTCGCCCATGAAGAAGTACATGCCCTTCGGCACGCTCCAGCTGCGGTTCCGGTTCTCCACGTCGTGCTGCCGTCGCCAGGCCTGCACGTACGGCTCGTCGAGCTTCTTCCCGTTGATCCAGATGAAGCCCTGCGCGTCCTCGTGGATGCGATCGCCCGGCAGGCCGATCAGGCGCTTGACGAAGGTCCCGCCCGAGCCGCAGGCGCTCTTCGCGAGATCGATGCCGTTCTTCTGCGGCGTATCGAAGACGATGATCTCGCCCCGGTGCGGGTCGCGGAAGTGGTAGATCAGCCGGTTCGCGAGCACGCGGTCGGAGAAGCGTGCCTCGCAGTACTGCGCGGGTCTCGCGCAGTGGAGCGTCGGCTCCATCGACGACGACGGGATCCGATACGGGTTCACGACCCAGGCCTTCACGGCGAGGACGATCGCGACGGCGCCTGCGATCGTGATCACCCAGTCGAGGGCGACCCGCCACCCGTGCGGCATGTTCGGGAAGAGGCGGCCGAGCGGATCCTTCATCGCACATGCTCCTTCCGCCAGGCGTCGATCTTCGCGTGGTCCCCGGAAAGCAGGACCTCGGGAACGGTCCAGCCCCGGAACTCCGCCGGGCGCGTGTAGTGCGGGTGCTCGAGGCCGCCGCCGAGCTCCTGGGAGAAGCTCTCGAGCTCGCCGGAGCCCTCCGCGAGCGCGCCCGGGAGGCGCCGCGCGATCGCGTCGACGAGCACCATCGCCGGGAGGTCGCCGTTCGAGAGGACGTACCGGCCGATCGAGATCGCGTCCGTGCTCAGGTGCTCGACGATTCGCGCGTCGAATCCCTCGAAGCGAGAGGAGAGCAGCGTCAGCGCCGGCAACTCGGCGAGCTCCTCGACGATCGCCTGCGTGAGGACGCGGCCCTGGGGGGAGAGTGCGATCACGGGGCGGCCGGGGTCGCCGCCGTACACCGCCTCGAGCGCCGCCGCGACGACGTCGACGCGGAGCACCATCCCGGCGCCGCCGCCGTACGGCTCGTCGTCGACCTGCCCGGCCCGGAGCGGGGTCGTGTCGCGGTAATTGAACAGCCGGAGGTCGAGCTCCGTTCCGAGCACGGCGGCGAGCGGCCGCTGCTCGGCCATCCACGCGAAGGCGTGGGGTACGAGGGTGAAGACGTCGAGCTGCAAAGGGGGCCGTCGGAGGTTAGCGGTGGTCGACGAAGCCCGGCGAGACAACGATGCGGCCGCCTGCCACGTCGACCTCGCGGATGCACGCCTCGACGAGCGGCAGCGCGAGGCCGCTGTCGAGCTCGAGGACGTCGTTCGCCGGATACTCCTGCACGTCGACGACCCGTCCGAGCTCGTCGCCTCCCTCCTCCTGGACGATCAGGCCGACGAGCTCGAAGACGTAGTAGGCGTCCTCCTCCGCCGGCGGCAGCGCCGCGCGCGGCACCGAGAGGGTCGACCCGCGCTCGACCTTGCGGTCGAGCCGGATGACCGGGCGGCCGCGAGCCTGCTTCGACGTCTCGACGCGGGCGGCCTCGCCGCCGACCCAGAGCGTCGCGCCCTTCGCGAAGCGTTCCGCCGCCCGACTCGGTCCTTCGACGAAGAACGAGCCGTCCAGCCCGTGCGGCTTCCCGACTCGGCCGACGGGGACGAGGTCCTCGCTCAATCCACGATCTCGAGCTGGACGCGGCGGTCGCCGCGCCCCGCACTCGCACGCACGACCGTTCGCAACGCGCGCGCGATTCTTCCCTGCCTCCCGATCACCTTGCCGACGTCGTCCGGCGCGACGTACAGGCGCAGGACGAGCGTCCCGTCCTCTTCGGACGTCTCGACACGTACCGCGTCCGGCTCGTCCACGAGCCGCCGGGCCAGCTCCTCGAGCAGGGCGGCGCTCATCTCGTCTCAGACGAGGTTCTTCTTCTTCAGCAGCCGCGAGACCGTGTTGCTCGGTTGCGCGCCCTTGCCGAGCCAGTCGCGGACCTTGTCCTCGTCGAACTCGATCAGCGAGGGCTCGTGCTGCGGGTTGTAGCGCCCGACGATCTCGATGAACTTGCCGTCGCGCGGCGAGCGCGAGTCGGCGACAACGACCCGGTAGATCGGGTTCTTCTTCGAGCCGACGCGCGTCAGCCTCATCCGTACTGCCATCAGCGTTTCGCCTTTCTCTTTCGCTTGCTCTTGGATTTTCTCGTCGCGGAAGGCCGCGGCGCGCCCTTGGCGCCGAGCGGCGCCTGACCGGGCAACGCCGGCATCTTCCCGCTTCCCATCGCCTTCAACATCTTCGCCATCTGCTTGCGCGATTCGAGCAGCTGGTTCACCTGCTCGACGGAGGTGCCGCTGCCGGCGGCTATCCGCTTCCGCCGCGAGCCGTCGATGACGTGCGGCACGGCGCGCTCGCGCGGCGTCATCGAGAGGATGATCGCCTCGACGCGCGCCAGCTGGCGCTCGTCGACGTCGTCGAGTCCCTCGAGCTGCTTCCCGAGCCCGGGGATCATCTTCAGAACCCCCTGCAGCGGGCCCATCCGGCGGAGCATCTTGTAGCTCTTGAGGAAGTCGTCGAACGTGAACTCGCCGCGCATCATCCGCCGCTCGAGCTCCTCCTTCTCGTCCTCCTCGACCGCGGCTTCCGCCCGCTCGATCAGCGTCAGCACGTCGCCCATGCCGAGGATGCGCGACGCCATCCGGTCCGGGTGGAAGTACTCGAGCTGGTCGACCTTCTCGCCGGTCGACGCAAGCTTGATCGGCTTCCCGGTCACCGCCTTCACCGACAGCGCCGCCCCGCCGCGCGCGTCGCCGTCCAGCTTCGTCAGCACGACGCCGTCGAATGCGACCTTCTCCTGGAACGCCTGCGCGACATTCACGGCCTCCTGTCCCGTCATCGCGTCGACGACGAGCAGGACGTTGAGCGGCTTCACCGCATCGCGGACGCGGCCGAGCTCGTCCATCAGCTCCTGGTCGATCTGCAGGCGGCCGGCCGTGTCGACGATGACGACGTCGCGACGCTCCTCCTTCGCGCGGGCGAGGCCGTCCGCGGCGGCCTTCACCGCATCCGAGCGCTCCTCCGAGTAGACCGGGACCTGGATCTGCCTGCCGAGCTGCTCGAGCTGCTCGATCGCGGCGGGTCGCTGCAGGTCGGCGGCGACGAGCGCCGGGCTCTTGCCCTCCTTCCGGAGCAGCAGCGCCAGCTTCGCCGCAGCCGTCGTCTTCCCCGAGCCCTGCAGGCCGGCGAGCAGGATCGCGGTGGGCGGGCGCGGCGAGAACGCGAGGCCCGACGAGCCGGAGCCCATCAGGGCCGTCAGCTCCTCGTGGACGATCTTCACGACCTGCTGGCCCGGCGTCAGGCTCTTCTGGACGTCTGCGCCCGTCGCGCGCTCGCGCACGTGGGCCACGAAGTCTTTGACGACCTGGAAGTTGACGTCCGCCTCGAGCAGCGCCAGCCGGATCTCGCGCATCGCGCGGGAAATCGCCTCGTCGTCGAGCTTCCCGCGGCCGCGGAGGTCGCCGAGCGCGTGCTGGAGCTTGTCGGAAAGGGTGTCGAACACGACCGAACAGTGTACGTACGGCCTTTCCGGCCGGGATTCCCTCTTTCAAAGGGGAAGATCCCGTCCTACACTCCTGAGATGGCCGCATGTGTCAAGTGCGGCGAGCAGAACCCGCCGTCCGCAAACTTCTGCCTCGCCTGCGGGGCACCGCTCGCGCACGCCGCTCCTGCGCCGCCTTCGGCGCGGAAGGTCGTCACGGTCCTGTTCTGCGACGTCGCGGGCTCGACGCGCCTCGGCGAGCAACTCGATCCCGAATCGCTGCGCCGCGTCATGTCGCGCTGGTTCGAGGCGATGAGCGGCGTGCTGCGTCGGCACGGAGGCGCAGTCGAGAAGTTCATCGGCGACGCGGTCATGGCCGTGTTCGGCGTCCCGCGCCTGAACGAGGACGATGCGCTCCGTGCGGTGCGCGCCGCGGTCGAGATGCGCCAGGTGCTGGCGCGCCTGAACGAGGAGCTCGAGCGCGACTGGAGCGTGACGATCCAGATCCGAACGGGAATCAACACCGGCGAGGTGGTCGCCGGCGATCCGTCGGCGGGCCATACGTTCGTCACGGGCGACGCGGTCAACGTCGCCAAGCGGCTCGAGCAGGCGGCGCGACCGAGCGAGATCCTGCTCGGAGACGCAACCCGAAGGCTCGTGGCCAACGCGGCCGTCGTCGAGCCGCGCGACCCGCTGACGGTCAAGGGCAAGACCGCTGCCGTCGAGGCCTGGTCGCTGCTCGCCGTGATCGAGGGAGCGGCCGGCGTTGCGCGCCGCCTCGACGCGCCGCTCGTCGGCCGCGAGGTCGAGCTCGAGACGCTGAAGGCAGCGTTCGACGTCGCCGTCGACGAGCGCGCCTGCCGCATCGTCACCGTGCTCGGGAACGCGGGGATCGGCAAGTCACGGCTCGCAGCCGAGCTCCGCGGGCGAGTCGCTCCCGAGGCGCAGGTGCTGCAGGGACGGTGTCTGCCCTACGGCGACGGAATCACCTTCTGGCCGCTCGTGCAGGTCGTCGACGGACTCGGGGGTGCGGGGCGGCTCGAGACCGTGCTCTCAGCCGAGCCGGACGCGCCGCTCGTCGCCCGCCACGTGCGCTCGGCACTGGGCGCAGCGGAGGTCGCCGCCGGCGGGGGCGAGGTGTCGTGGGCCGTGCGGCGTCTGCTGGAGAGCGTCGCGCGCCGGCGACCGCTCGTCGTCGTCCTCGAGGACATCCACTGGGCCGAGCCCACGTTCCTCGACCTGCTCGAGTACCTCGCAGGCTGGACCCGCGACGCCCCGATCCTCCTCCTCTGCCTGGCGCGCCCGGAGCTGCTCGACGACCGGCCCGGATGGCTGACCGGGCCGAACGTGTCCGGCTTCGTGCTCGGCCCGCTGACCGACGACGAGTCGAAGCAGCTCCTCGACGAGCTCGCCCAGGAGTGGCCGCTCGACCAGGCCGCTCGGATGCGGATCGCGGAGGGAGCCGAGGGAAACCCGCTCTACGTCGAGCAGATGGCGGCCATGCTCGCGGAGCAGGGCGCCGACGTCGCCGAGACGATTCCGCCGTCGATCCACGCTCTGCTCGCTGCGCGACTCGACCGACTGCCGCCGGAGGAGCGCACCGTCCTCGAGCGCGCCGCCGTCGCCGGCAAGGAGTTCGCGCGCTCCGCGGTCGCAGCGCTCTCGCCCGAGTCCGAGCGGCACTCGGTGCACGCGCGGCTGCTCAGCCTCGTCCGCAAGGATCTGCTCGCCGCGAGCCCGACGTCGCCCGAGGACGCGTACCGGTTTCGACATGCACTGATCCGCGACGCAGCGTACGCGGGTATCCCGAAGGAGCTACGGGCGGAGCAGCACGAAGCGTTCGCCGACTGGGCTGCGGGCACGACCGCAGGCCGGACGGGCGCGCTGGACGAGATCGTCGGCTATCACCTCGAGCAGGGATATCGCTACCGGGTCGTGCTCGGTGGGACGGACGTCCGCACGAGGTCGCTCGGCGAGCGCGCCGGCCACCTGCTCGCGCGCGCCGGCCACCGCGCGTTCGCGCGCGACGACATGCCCGCAGCTGCGCGGTTGTTGAAGCGCGCCTCGGAGCTCGTCGACCTGCCGCAGTCATCCCGGCGCGAATGGTCGTCCGCGCTCTGGTCTACGGGCGAAACCGCGGAGGCGGACGCCCTGCTGGACGAGGCGATCGCGGGCGCGCGCGCATCGGGCGACCGCGGCACCGAATGGCTCGCGACGCTGGAGCGCGCGGCCCGACGCAGCGTCCGCGATCCCGATGCGGCGCTCGACGAGCTCGAAGCGGTTGCCGGCGAAGCGGCCCGGGTCTTCGAGGAGCTGGGCGACGACGCGGGCCTGGCGCTCGCGCTGCGGACGACCTCGAGCACGAACCGGATCCGCTGCAGGTTCGCGATCGCGAGGCAGGCGAGCGAGCGGGCGCTGACCCACGCCCGCCGAGCCGGCGCGCATCAGGAGGAGACGTGGTTGACGGACGAACTGTGCACCGCCCTCCTCTACGGCCCCACACCGGCGAACGAGGCGATCGCCCGCTGCGAGGAGCTGCTTGCTGCGGCACGCGGTCGCCGCCTGTTCGAGGCGAACGTGCTGATCTCCCTCGCCGGCCTGTACGGCATCGCCGGGCAGCTCGAGCGCGGCCGCGCGCTCGCCGCCCAGGCGCGCTCCACGTACGAGGAGCTCGGACTCCGCTTCGCGCTCGCGGGGCTCACGCAGGTGAGCGCACCGCTTTCGCTGCTCGCCGGCGACGCCTCGGGCGCGGAACGGGAGCTGCGCGAGGGGCTCGAGATCTTCGCAGGCCTCGGCGCGCGGGGACTCCAGGCCGCCCATCTCGCCCATGTGCTGGCTGCGCCCGGCCACACCGACGAGGCGCGCATGCTCGTCGAGGAGGCGCGGCGGCTGAGCGGCGCGTCGGACACGGCGACCCAGGTGCTCTGGCGCACCGCATCGGCGCGGCTTCTGGTGCTCGACGGCGCGTTCGACGAGGCCGTCGCGGTGGCACGCGACGCGGTCGGGATCGCGGCGGCGACGGACGGCCTTGCCATGCACGCCGAGGCGGAGCTGGTCCACTCGGATGCGCTCACGGCGTCGGGAGCCGGCGCGCCTGCAATTGCAGCCGCGCAGTGCGCGCTCGCGCTCTACCGGAAGAAAGGTCACGTCCGCGGTGCGGCTGCAGCAGAGCGGCGAGCGGGCGCGCTGATCTCCGCGCGCTAGGCACGCGACAGCCGACGAAGTATCGTCGGCGCACCCGAACCAGGAGGACGAGATGAGCAGGCCGCAATCAAAGGCCGCAGGGTCGCTGAGGCCGATCACGGGGACCTACACCGTGCCGAAGCCGCAGCGGCAGCGCATCGCGGCGAGCTCCGCGTTCGACCTCGCATTTCACGACGCTGTCCACAAAGCCGCGGAGGCCTGGGGCGTGGCGGCAAACGGGACGAAGGTCGAGGTGCAGTACCGCGCACGCATCGACATCTGGAACCCGGGCGGCGTCGGCTGGTGCTCCGTGACGCTCAAACCGGGCGGCTAGGCCTCAGCGGTCGAGCGCGGCATACGTCACGGCGACGCCGACGCCGAGTTGGGCATAGCCGGCGGTCCAAACAGCGGTTCCGAAGCCGGTGCCGACTGCGACGGCCGGTCCGCCGAGCGTGCGCCGCAGCAGTCCGTACGCTGCGCCCCAGCCCGTGCCGTAGAGCCAGTGCACGACGTTCGTGAGGAGCGGCGCTGTTGCTTCGTCACACGGCGGGCGAGCAGCCGCTTCGCCACGCGCGCGGGCGCGGGTGCATCGGCCCACGTCCGGGGCACCGGCGTGACGAGCGGCTTGCCGCGCAGCTTCGCGACTGCGAGCTGGTACGCCGTCATCGCCGCCGTCCCCGCGGCGCCCACGACGAGACCGCGGGCGACCGCGCCGGGCAGCGAAGACCTGGCCATAGACCGCGCGTATCCGGTGTCGCCGGACCGGAAACCGGGAACGTGCGCGGCACACACGTCCAGGAGGAACCCATGGCCCAGGTTGCCAAGGTCGTCACGATCATCGGCTCGTCCACCGAGAGCTTCGCGAAGGCGGCAGATGCGGCGGTTCAGGAAGCAGCGAAGACGTTGCGCGGGATCACCGGCGCCGACGTGATCTCGATGAGCGCAGTCGTCGAGAACGATCGCATCTCCGAGTACCGGACCACGGTGAACATCGCGTTCGGGATCGAGCGCTGACTCTCAGCCGGCGACGAGCGCGCGCGCGAAATCGCCGGCGTCGAACGGCCGCAGGTCGTCGAGCCGCTCGCCGACGCCGATCAGCTTGACGGGCAGGCCGAGCTCGTAGGCTATCGCGACCGCGACGCCGCCCTTGGCCGATCCGTCGAGCTTCGTCAGCGCAACGCCCGTGACACCGGCCGCCTCGCCGAAGAGCCGGGCCTGCTGCAGTCCGTTCTGGCCCGTTGTCGCGTCGATGACGAGCAGCGTCTCGTGCGGCGCTCCCGCGAGCTTCCCCTCGATCACGCGGCGCACCTTCGCGAGCTCCTCCATCAGGTTCGTCTGCGTGTGGAGCCGGCCGGCGGTGTCGACGATCACGACGTCGCGGCCGCGCGCCTGCGCCGCCTCGACCGCGTCGTACGCGACCGCGGCCGGGTCGCCGCCGCGCTCGGAGCCGACGAAGTCCGCGTTCGCGCGCTGCGCCCAGATCTCGAGCTGCTCCTCGGCCGCGGCGCGGAAGGTGTCGGCCGCGGCCACGAGCACGGAGCGTCCGTGCTCGTCGAGCCGCGCCGCGAGCTTACCGATCGTCGTCGTCTTCCCCGTCCCGTTGACGCCGACGACGAGCACGACACTCGGACTGTCCTGCACGTGGAGCACGTCCGGCTCGCCCATCAGCGTCGCGATCTCTTCGGCCAGCGCCTCGTTCAGGTCGCCGAGCTCCCCGCGCGCCTCGAGCCGGCGCACGAGCTCGGCCGTCGCACGCACCCCCACATCGCCCTGGATCAGCGCCTCCTCGAGGCGCTCCCAGTCGTCCGCGTTGCCCGGGTCGAACGCCGCGGCCGCGAGCTCGCCGGTCAGCGCGCGCCGCGACTTCGAGAGCGAGTCGCGCAGGCGCGCGAACATCCCTGCCCGCTGCTCCTCCGGCTCGGGCCGCGCATCCGGCTCCCCGAGCAGCTCTGCCCAGCTTCTCGCCATCGCGGGCGAACGGTACTCAGCGGACCCTGATCTCGCGGCCGTCACGTCTGATCGCCGTCACGACCCCGCGGATGCTCTTCGCGCTGACGGCGCCGAAGATCCGTGAGTCGCACGAGTTCGGACGGTTGTCGCCGAGCAGGAAGAACCGGCCGGGAGAAACGTGCCAGGCGTGATTGCGGAGCTCCACGTCCTGCCATCGCGTCGCGGCCGGGATGTACGGCTCGCGCAGGCGCCGGCCGTCGACGTGGATGAAGCCGGCGTCGTCCTCGCGGACGGTCTCGCCCGGAAGGCCGATCACCCGTTTGATGTACGTGCCAGCCGACCCACAGAGCTGCTCGGCCTTCGACGGCGTCTCGAAGACGACGATGTCGCCGCGGCGGAGCGCTCCGGGCTTGACCGGCCTCGTGACGACCCGGTCGTCCTGCTTCCCGCGGCAGAGCGGCCCCGGCTTCGCGCAGTGGAGTGTCGGCTCCATCGACGAGGACGGGACACGATAGATGTGGGAGCAGCCGCCGACCCCGAGTCCGGCGAGCGCGGCGAGGATCGCGCAACAGGCGACACGCACGCACGCGCTCTACCCGAGCCCGGCCTAGACGGAACGCTGGTACACGCGGAAGGCGCGGCCGGCGAGCGCCAGGCTGCCGCCGAGCAGCGCCGCCAGGAGCGCCGCTCGGACGCCGACGAGCGACCAGTCTGTCCCCGACGACGCGGCCGAACGGGCCGCGACGACGGACCAGTTGACGGGGTTGAACCGCGCCACGTCGCCGATCCAGCCGGGCACGAGATTCGCCGCCATCAGCCCGGACGACAGGAATGTCGCCGGCAAACACGACGAACTGCACCGCGCCGGTCAGCGTCTCCTCCTGACGGGCCACGAGCGCGAGACCGTCGGAGAGCGCGCAGACCGCCCCGCCGAGCAGCGACGCAAGCGCGAGCAGCAGCACGATGCCGCGCGCGGAAAAGCTCGCCCCGGTGGCGGTCGAGCCGCCGACGATGATCAGCGACTGGATCAGGATCACGACGACGCTCTGCGCGACACTCGCCGCGACCAGCGCGAGCCGCGACACCGGCGAGACGAGAAAGCGGTCCATGATCCCGCGGTCGATTGCGTTGATCCCGCCCATCCCGTGCCAGCCGGCCGACATGATCGCGCTCATGACCACGATCCCCGGAGTCAGGAAGTCGAGGTACGACCCGCCGTGGAAGCCCGGGATGTCGACGACGCGCTTGAAGAGCGCGCCGGCTTCGCACGCCGGACCGCCGATCCCGCCGACCGCCGCCGCGTGTTGATCGAGGTCACCCCGCCGTGCACAAGTACGCCGAGCGGATCTACGGCAAGTCCGAGACGTACACACCCGCATGGGCCGACTACACGGATGACGACCTCGAAGTCGTCCTTTGCTTCCAGCATCTGACGCGCGACTGGCTCCGCGAGCGGCTCGCGAACGCGGAGAAGCTCGCGAAGCGGAAGACGAAGAGCTAGGCGGCGCCGACGGCTTCAGCTTCCTCGCGCGGCAGCCGCCGCGAGACGATCTGCGAGATCCCGTCGCCGGCCATCGTCACCCCGTAGAGAACATCCGCGGCTTCCATCGTCCGCTTCTGGTGCGTGATCACGACGAACTGCGCACGGTCCGCGTACCGCCGGAGCAACTCGACGAAGCGGCCGATGTTCGTGTCGTCGAGCGCGGCCTCGACCTCGTCGAGGAGATAGAACGGGCACGGGTGCGCAAGGAAGAGCGCGAACAGGAACGAGATCGCGCCGAGCGCCTTCTCGCCGCCCGAGAGCAGCGACAGCCGCGTCACCTTCTTGCCGACCGGGCGGAGCTCGATCTCGATCCCCGGCAGCTCCTCCTCGTCAACGGACTCGGTGAGGCTCAGACGGCCCTCGCCGCCGGGAAAGAGCGTGCCGGCGATGTCGTGGAAGTTCTCCTGCACCCTTTCGAAGGTCTCGTTGAAGAGACGCTCGACGGTCTCGCCGAGCTCGGCGCGGAGCTTCTCGAGCTCGTCGAGGCTCGCCTCCAGGTCGGCCCGCTGGGTCGAGAGCTCTTGGAGTCGCAGCTTCTCCGCCGCGTACTCCTCCTTCGCGAGCGGGTTGACGGCGCCGAGCGTCTCGCGGCGCCGCTCGAGCCGCTCGCAGCGCTCGGCAAGCTCGTCGCGGTCGTCCCCCTCCGCCGGCTCGGCCGACGCGACCTCGAGTCGGCGGCGCGCTTCGCCGGCCTCTGCCTCGAGCCGCGCCGCCTCGACCTCGATGCCTGCGACCGTCTGGCCCGCCTCGCCGAACGCCTGCCGCAGCTCCACCTCCGCGGCGCCGAGGCGGCGCAGCTCGCCGCCGAGCTCGCCGGCGCGCGTGGCGCCCGCGTCGACGCGCGCGCGGAGCGGCGCCTCGAAGCGCGCGACGGCCGCCGCCACGGCGGCCAGCGTCTCGTCCAGCCGCTCGGCGCCCGCACCGAGGCGGGCGAGCAGGTGCGGCAGTGCGCGGCGGCGGCCGGCGCGGACGGCGGCGTCGATCCGGGCGGCCTCGGCCCTGCGTGCACGCTCGCCGGCGGCTTGCGCCTCTTCGGCGGCCGCGTCGGCAGCGGCGACGAACGCGCGGGCCCCTGCCCGCAGCTGCTCGACGTCGCCGTCGACCTCCAGCTCGGCCTCGCCGCCGCCGAGCCGGAGCAGGTCGCGCTCGGCGGCGCGGCCACCCTCGGTCGCGGCGGCGACTGCGCGGCGCAGCTCGCTCTCGTCCTCGCCGAGCGCCTTGAGTGCCGCGCCGAGCTCGCCGGTGCGGTCCGGGACGGTCAGCTGCCGCTCGAGCTGCTCGAGGCAGCGGACGACGAGCGCCTCGTCGAGCCGCTCGGCGAGCTCGGCGGCACGCCGCAGGATCTCCGGCGCGGCGTGACGCACCCGGAGACGAGGCGCGACCCGCGCGAACGCGGCCTCCGCCTCGCTCGCGCGCTCCTCCGCGGCGTCAGCCTCGCGGGCGGCACGCTCGGCGCGCTCGGCGAGCTCCTTCGAATCGGCAGCGAGCTCGCGGCGCCGCGTGTCGAGCTCGAGCAGCACGGCCTCCGCGGTCTCACCCGCAAACCAGAGCTCGCCGCGATCCGGGTCGTAGCCGAAGCCCTCGCGCGTCACGGCCGGGACCGGCGAGGCGAGCAGCTCGTCCTTCGGCACGACGGGGAGCTCGGCGACGAGTTCGCGCGGGTCGCGGCCGACGAGCACGCGCAGCGAGCCGAGTCCCGCCGCCGCGGCACGCTCGACGAGCGAAAGCGCCTCCTGCAGATCGCCGGCGACGATCGCGGACGCACGCGGGCCGAGCGCGGCGGCGACCGCGCGCTCCTGGCCGGCGGGCACGTCGAGCAGCGAGAGCGCGAGTCGTGCGCCGAGCTCGCGCGCCGCCGGCGGCAGACCGTCGCGCTCGGCGAGCGACCGCTCGATCGTCGTGAGCCGCTCCTGCGTCGTCCGGACCTGCTGCGCGAGCGTGTCGCGCTTGTGGACGGCCTCGCGTGCCGCAGCGCGCGCGTCGAGCGCGGCGCGCTCGAGCTGCTCGGGCGCGGGACCGCGGTGGGCTTCTTCCTCCTCCGCAAGCTCGGCGCGGAGCTTTGCCGCGAGCGCGACCGCGGACTCGCGGCGCGCCGTCAGCCGGCCGGCCTCGTTCCGCAGCCGGTAGAGCGCGCGGAGCGAGCGCTCACGCTTGCCGGCCGCATCGGTCAGCTCCTCCTCGACGGAGGCCCGCCGGGAGAGCAGCGCCTCGAGCCGGTTGTGCGCGTCGGCGTGGAGCGACCGCTCGCGCGCGAGCAACCGTTGCGACGCCTGCCGCGCCCGCTCGGCCCGCGCTTCGCGCTCGACGGCGGCGACCTGCGCGGCCGAGGCCGCTTCGAGTGCAGCGCGCTCGAGCTCCGCGACCTCGACCGGCGGCGCGTCGGCCTCGGCTCTCGCGGCGGCGAGCTCCTGCTCGAGCCGCGCCCGCAACCCAGCCGCGGACTCGGCGCGCAGCTGAACCCTGTCGGCCGCTCCGCGGAGGCGGTAGAGCGACTGCATCGCCGCTTCGCGCTTCCCCGCTGCGTCGGCGAGCTCCTCCTCGGCGTGGTTCCGCTCCGCGAGCACCGCCTCGAGCCGCTGCTCGGCCGCGCGACGCGCAAGCGTGGCCGCCGTGCGCCGCTCCTCGGCAGAGGCGAGCCGGTCGTCGAATGCCTGGAGGTCAAGCTGCGCGATGCGGGCCTGTAGGGACGCGATCTCGCCGCGGAGCTTCTCGGCCCGCTCGGCCGCTGTCGCCTGGAGCGCGAGCGGACGCAGGCGCTTCCGAACCTCCTCCTCGAGATCGCGCGCCCGCTCGACCTGCGTCGCGACGCGCGCGAGCTTCAGCTCCGCGCGATGCTTCCGCGCCTTGAACTTGCCGAGGCCGGCCGCCTCTTCGATCAGCGCGCGTCGCTCGTGCGGCTTCGAGCCGAGGATCTCCTCGACCCTGCCCTGGCCGATGATCGAGTGCATCCCCTGGCCGAGGCCGAGGTCGGCGAGGATCTCGACGAGGTCGAGGCGGCGGACGGACGTGCGGTTGAGGAGGTACTGCCCCTCCCCGCCCCGGTGCAGCCGACGCGTGATCGAGAACTCGCTGTACTCGACCGGGCCGGTTCCGTCGGCGTTGTCGAACAGGAGCTCGACCTCGCAGAACTCGGCGGGGCCGCGGCCGGCCGTCCCGGCGAAGATGACGTCGTCCGGCTTCTCCGCCCGGAGTTCGGTCGGGCTCAGCGAGCCTGACGCCCAGCGGATGGCGTCGGCGACGTTCGACTTCCCGGAGCCGTTCGGCCCGACGACGATGGCGACGCCGGGCTCGAGGCGAACCTCGACCGGGTCGGGGAATGACTTGAAGCCGCGCAGCTTGATCGCACGTAAATGCACGCAGCGGCAGGGTAACGCGGACCGCGGATAGCGGCCCCCGCACTCCTACGGCTCAGACCTCCTCGATCCGGCCGAGCAGGTCGTCGCGCGTGACCTGGCCGACCAGCTCCGGGTGATCTTCGCGCATGTGGCTCTCGGCACCAGCGACGACCTCTTCGTCGCTCTCGCCGCGGATGACCGTGCCGCACTCGCAGGTGATCTGCTTCGCCATCGGAGTCCTCCTCGATCGGATTGACCGGTTATAGCGCCTCAGACTTGGGACGGTTGTTTCGCTAGGCGCGGAGGGCGAGGTAGCGATGCACGAGCTGCACCGCCATCGCGCCCTCGCCGACCGCGGAGGCGACGCGCTTCACGGACCCCGAGCGCACGTCGCCGGCGGCGAAGATGCCCGGCCGGTTCGTCTCGAGCGGCAGCGGCGGCCCCTGCCCGTTCGACCACGCCTGTTCCGCGCCGCGACCGGTCGGAACGAAGCCGTCCCGGTCGAGCGCGAGCACGCCGGTGAGCCAGGCCGTGCACGGGACCGCGCCGATGAAGACGAAGAGCAATGCAACCTCGATCGTCGCCCGCATGCGGGTGCGGTTGTCCTCGACGACGACGGCGTCGAGCTCCCGTCGTCGCCGACGAGCTCGCGCACCTCGGTGTGGACGTGCACCTCGATCGATGGATTCCGTTCGATCCTGTCGACGAGGTAGCGCGACATGTCCTTGCCGAGGTCGTCCCCGCGAATCACCAGGTGCACCCTCGGTGAGTGACGCGTGAGGAAAAGCGCGGCCTGGGCGGCCGAATTGCCGCCGCCGACGACTCCGACGGGATGCAGGTCGCACTGGAGCGCCTCGATCTCCGTTGCGGCGTAGTGGACGCTCACGCCCTCGAACTCCTCGAGACGCGGCACGTCGAGCCTGCGATAGCGAGCCCCGGTGGCGATGACCATCGTGTGCGCGACGATCCTCGCGCCCTCCGCGAATTCGACGACGTAGGCGTCCTCCTCGCCGAGCGCGGCGGCGTCCGCGGGCACGACGATGCGCGTGCCGAACTTCTCGGCCTGGATGACCGCGCGCGCTGCGAGCTCGCCGCCCGAGATCCGCGACGGGAAGCCGAGGTAATTCTCGATCCGCGACGCCGTTCCCGCCTGCAAGGGGCTCAGCCGCCCGCTCGTCGTCCTCGACGTCGAGCCAGCTGTGCGGAATCCGGATGAGCGCGAGGAAATCCCGCAGGCGTCGCGAGTCGGGCGAGTGCCCTGACCCGACGGTCTGCACGCCGACGCCTAGCTCGATCAGGAGCGACCGGCGCAGGATGAACGCGCGCAGGATCAGGTCGCCGAGGGCGGGATCCTCCGTGACGACCTGCCGAACCTTCTCGGCCGGCACCGCCAGCACCTCGCCAGGCTCCACGACGACCGCGCTGTAGAAGGCCGGCTGTCCTCGAGCAGTGACAGTTCCCCGAGGAAGCGCAGCGGCCCGTGCACGGCGATCCGCCGTCCGCCGGCGACCGTCTCCATGAGCCCCTCGAGGACGACGAAGAAGTCGTAACCGACCTCCCGCGCGTGGAAGAGCACGTCGCCGGCGTGCGTCCCGCCGGCCGCTGCCCGTACACCTCGAGGTTCCCTATCTGGGTTTGGGTCAGGCGCGGATAGGCACCGTAGAGGTCAGGTGTCTCGGCGATCGGCTCGGCGGTCACACCGCGCGTCCTTCCCCGCGAAGGCCGGTTGAACCTGACACGGTCACGTCGAGGTGAACTCGAGGGACTCCCGCGGCGGGAGGAGCTCGCCGCGCTCGCGCGCCACTATCACGACCTGCAGCGCGAGCACCAGGAGGCGAGCCCGGAGTCGTCGGTGCGGCGGCGCATCGAGGATCGCCTGTTCGCCGTTCGCGAGCGGTTCGACCGGCTGCTCGCGGAGTGGGTACCCGAAGAGGAGCTGCGCGAGGAGTGGCGGCAGTTCATGGAGCACCACGCCCCGGAGCCGGACCAACCGCCTGCGATCGAGCCGCTCGTCTTCCGCGGCATCGGCGATGTCACCGGCTCGATTCTCGAAGTCCGCGGCAGCAGTGACGAGCACCGGGTCTTCGTCGACGGCGCGCTCTCGGAGCGCCTTGTCGCCGAGAAGGATTTCGCCGCGACGGGCCAGCCGCTGACGTGGCGCTATGACGACGTCGACTACCGGGAGACATTCGACGTGTCCGACGAGGCGCGCGACGAGCTCGCGGTGTTCGTCGAGGCCGGCGCCTCCGGGTCACCGCCCTGGGACTTCGCGACCGAGCTCTTCGCCGACGGGTGGATCGCGGTCACCTGGGCGCTGACGCCGCGCGGCCGCCGCGCCCTCTTCTGACGCGTCACGAACGCGCCGCTCGTCCTGGACCCGATCGAAGATGATGAAGACGCCGCGCGCGTCGAGCCGCCCGCGGTTGCTCTCCGCGGGCGTGAGGTCCCGCTTCCTCGTCCCGGCCATGCCGTCAGGACGGGGACGCGTCCACCGATCTTCCCGCGGTCACGTCGGGATCGACCTTCGCGAGTGCTTCCTTCGCCGCGTCCTGCTCCGCGGCCTTCTTCGAGCGGCCGCTGCCGACGCCGAGCTGCTCGCCCTCGATCACGGCCGCGCACGTGAAGCGCCGGTCGTGCGGCGGGCCCTCGACCTCGAGGACGGTGTAGTTGACCTGCCGCCCCTGCCGCGCAAGCGCCTCCTGCAGCTCCGTCTTGTGGTCGACGTGGCTCGTCCGTGCGTACTCGATCCGGCCGGAGAACGCGTCGACGACCGCGCGCTCGATCGGGGCGAACCCGTGCTCGAGGAAGAGCGCTGCGAGCGCGGCCTCCAGCAGCGCCGCGAGGACGTTGCGGTTGCGTGTCAGCCGTTCGAGCTCCTCAGGCTGCGCGTCCGTCGCGTTGTCGGCGAGCCGCAACCCCAGCCCGAGGTCGCGTGCGACCACCGCGCAGCTCGCCCGCGACACGACGTGCGACCGGATCTTCGCCAGGCGGCCTTCCGAGAAGTCGGGGTAGCGGTCGAACAGCTCGTGCGCGATCGCAAGCTCGAGGACGCTGTCCCCGAGGAACTCGTGCCGTTCGTACGACAGCGCACGCTCCGCAGCCCACGAGGCGTGCGTGAACACAGGCCCCGCCGCCTCCGGTGGAAGCTCGTCGATCAGCCGCCTGAGGGAGTCCGGCCTCCCGGCCGGAGCGCGGCTACTGGTGGGACGAGACGTAGTCGACAGCCTGCCCGACGGTGGTGATCTTCTGGGCGTCCTCGTCCGAGATCTTGATTCCGAACTGGTCTTCCAGCTCCATGATCAGCTCGACGAGGTCGAGCGAGTCCGCGTCGAGGTCCTCCTGGAAGGAAGCCTCTTCCGTGATCTCGCTCTCATCGATCCCGAGCTGCTCCGTCAGGACTTCCTTGACTCGCTCGAAGACTTCCTCGCGGGACGCTGCCATGTCACCTCATTCGAGTTCGGGGGGCGAAAAACGCGCCGATCATACAGCCTTGGCCCGTTCGGGCAACCGCGCGGCCAGCCGCACGACCACGTCGTGCTCGACCCCGCGGGCGGCGAGTCGGATCGCGTTCGCGATCGCCCGCCGCGACGAGTTGCCGTGGGCGATCACCGCGAGACCGCGCAGCCCGAGCAGGTAGGCGCCCCCGTAGGTGTCCGGATCGAGGCGCGTCCGGAGCCGGCGCGTGGCGGGGCGGATCAGCAGGCCGCCGAGCTTGCCCGTCGTCGTCGCGGCGATCTCCTCCCGCAGCGCCTCGAGCAGGGTCTTGATCGTCCCCTCGACCGCTTTCAACGCGACGTTCCCGGTGAAGCCGTCGGTGACGACGACGTCGGCGGCGCCCTCGAGCAGGTCGCGGCCCTCGGCGTTGCCGGCGAAACGGAGGTCGCTCGCCTCCAGCAGCGCCCGCGCCTCGAGCGTCAACTGGTTCCCCTTCTCCGGCTCCTCGCCGATCGAGAGCAGCCGCACCTCGGGCCGCCGGACGCCGAGAATCTCCTCGGCGAACACGGCGCCCATGTGCGCGAACTGCAGCAGGTGGTCGGGACGTGCATCCGCGTTGGCGCCCGCGTCGAGCAGCACCGACGGGCCGCGCCTCGCGGGGATGGCTACCGCGATCGCCGGCCGGTGGACGCCTGGCAGACGGCGCAGCTCGAGCAGTCCCGCGGCGAGCATGGCGCCGGTGTTCCCGGCGGAGACGACCGCCTGGGCCTTGCCGGCGCCGACGGCGCGGACGGCGGCGACAAGCGAGCTGTCCGGCTTCGCGCGCACGGCCTCGGACGGCTTCTCGTCCATGCCGATCTCCTGCGTCGTCTCGATGAGCTCGAGTCCGTGGGTGTCGAGGCCCGCCCGCCCGAACAGGATCGGCTCGATCTCGCTCGAGCGTGCGTCGACCGCTCCGGCGACGATCTCCTCCGGGCCGCGGTCGCCGCCGAGCGCGTCCACGGCTACGCGGACGGCCAAGGCCTACGGAGAGTCGACGCGGAGCGGCTCGATCTCGCGTCCCCGGTACGTCTTGCACGTGGGGCACGCGTGATGGGGCCGCTTGGGCTGGCCGCAACGGGGGCAGACGTTGACGGACGCCGACTTGACGGCGTGCGTGTTCCCCCCGCGGCGCTTGTCGCGACGGGACTTCGACGTCTTTTTCTTCGGGACGGCCACGAGCGGCGGCAGTGTACCGGAAGGCGGGCTAGTGCCTCTTCCGGTAATGCAGCCCAGTTTCTCGGTCGCTAGCGCCGCGTGATAGCGGGCGAGAAGCGGGCTTGCATTGCCGGGAGGGGCACTAGAGCTGCTCGCGCAGCCGTTCGAGCCCTTCCCAGCGCGGATCCACGGCTTTCTCTTCGTGCTCGTGGGGCTCCTCGTTCAGATTCTTGCCGCAGGTCGGGCAGAGGCCGGCGCAGTCCGCGCGGCAGAGGATCTTGTCGGGCAGCGCGAGCGCGACTGCGTCGCGTGCCCACGAGGAGAGATCGAGCCGGTTGTCCTCGACGTACGGGCTCCGAAGCTCCTCGTCCTCATCCGGATTCGTCGCCTGGTACTCGCGGGCCGCGATGTCGAGGTCGAGGACCGTGTCCGTGAGGCAGCGGAAGCAGGGGCCGTGGAGCCGCGTGTGGAACGCGAGCTGGAACAGGCTGCCGGTCGTCGCCTTCGTGATCCGCAGTTCGGCGGCGACCTTTTCCGGCACGGGAAGGTAGCGCTGGCCGCCCAACGTCAGCGGCTCGAGCTCGATCTCGACCTCGTCGACGTACTCCTCGCCCGACCGGAGCTTGACGTTCCGGAGGTTGAAGTGGGTCACACGGCCAGCGTAGCGCTAGATGTTCGGCCGTCGATCGCCGTGCTCGCGGGTGCGGCGGTCGGCGGTCGAGCATCTCTATGCGGCGAGGCGAGGGAAGTCCGCGAGCGCGGGTGTCGCGAGGCCGATCGGCCGCGGCATCGGCGTGGCCTTCCGCCGTTTCGGCGGACCGATGATCAGCACGACCGAGAGCACCACGAGCAGCCCTGCGAACACAGTCGTCCCCGTCACCGGCTCCCCGAGCACGGCCGCGCCGAGCGCGATCGCGACGACCGGATTGACGTACGCGTGGGTCGAGACGACGGTCGTCGAGACGTTGCGGAGCAGCCACCCGTACGCGGAGTACGCGAGCAGCGAGCCGAACACGATCAGGTAGAGCATGGCGCCGACCGCGGCGAGCGGGACCTGCGTCGGGTGCAGCCGCCCGAGCTCGCCGGTCGCCGCTCCGCCGATCGCGAGCAGCACGCCGGCGGCGATCATCTCCATGCCCGCGCCGACGTTCGGGCGGCGAGGCAACGGGGCTGAGCGCGCGTAGATCGTTCCGGCGGCCCACGCGATCGTTCCGACGAGGACGGCGAGCACCGCGGGCAGATCGAGATGCGAGGCCGAGGGCCCGACGAGGACGGCGACGCCGACGAGGCCGATACCCATTCCGGCGACCGTGCCTGCCGAGAGGCGCCTGCCGGTCACGATCCCATCGATCCCGACGAGCCAGAGGGGGATCGTCGCGCAGAGGAGTGCTGCGAGGCCCGTGTCGAGCCCGCGCTGCACGGCCCAGGCGACGAGGCCGGTATCGACGCAGAGCAGCAGGGCGCCGACGATCGTCGCTGCGCGCCACTGCCGAAAGTCCGGGCGGTCGCCGGCGCGGTCGCCGCGGCGGATCGACCAGGCGTAGAGGATCGCGCCCGCCACGAGGAAGCGGAGCGAGAGCATGAGCAACGGCGGGATCGACCGCACGGCCACGGCGACCCCGAGGTACGTCGACCCCCAGATCACGTAGACCGCAGCGAGTGCGACCGCCGCCGCCGCAACCGGCTTGCGGAGCGAGGTCATGGCTCCAGCGTGCCTGCGGCGGTCTATAAGCGCAAATCGGGTTAGAATTGTAAACGATTATGAAACCTGATCGTTGGCTGGGGGTGGAGCTGCGCCATCTGGCGGCCCTGGAGGCGCTCGCGCGCACCGGGTCGTTCGGCGGTGCCGCGCGGGAGCTCGGCTACTCGCAGTCGGCGGTCAGCCAGCAGATCGCGCAGCTCGAGAAGGTCGTCGGCCAGCGGCTGGTCGAGCGCCCTGGTGGGCCGCGGCCCGTCTCGCTGACGGACGCGGGCCGGTTGCTGCTCCGCCACGCCGACTCGATCGTCGCCCAGCTCGAGGCTGCGCAGGCCGACATGGAAGCACTGGCCGAGGGCGCCGCCGGCCCGCTGCGCGTCGGCATCTACCAGAGCGTCGGCGCTCGGCTGCTGCCGCCCCTGCTCCATCGCTTCTCCGAGAAGTGGCCGCGGGTCGAGATCCAGCTCCGCGAGGAGGCGGACGATGCGGAGTTGCTGCGCCTCGTCGAGCGCGGCGAACTCGACGTCGCGTTCGGCGATCTGCCGCTGGAGGAAGGGCCGTTCGAGCTCGTCGAGCTGATCCGCGATCCCTACGTGCTGCTCGTGGCCGCCGACTCGCCGCTCGCGGAGCGCGACGCCGCGCCTTCGGTACGCGAGCTCTCAGGCCTGCCGCTGATCGCATGGCGGACGCAGTCGAGTGCAGAGGAGTTCCTGCGCGGCCGCGTGCCCGACCTCAACGTTCTCTTCCGCACGGACGACAACGGAACGCTCGTCGGCCTCGTAGCGGAAGGCGTCGGCGCGGCGGTCGTGCCGCGGCTCGTCGTCAACCCGCGCAATCCGGCGGTCGTCGGGCTTCCCTTCGGCACGCGGATTCCGCCCCGGGTGATCGTCCTCGCGTGGCACCGCGACCGCTACCGCTCGGCGGCGGCCGAGGCGTTCGTCGCCGAGGCGCAGCGGGTCGCCGACGAGTTCAGTCCAGAGGCTCGCCCCGGAGAGCGCGGACGTAGCGTTCCGCGGAGCGCGTGACGACGCTTTTGCCGTCGTGCGGGACGAGGCGATCCCACCAAGCGCCGACGATCCGGTCGAACGAGAACGGCTCCAGCGCGTCGCAAATCCGGTAGATCGCGTCCTCGGCGAGCGGGATCAGGTTCGGGTAGCTGTACATGAAGCTCACCCACTCGCGGTCGGGGATGACCTGGACGATGTCGCCGGAGAGGAGTGCATCGCCGACGTGCAGCACGGTGCCGCCGGCGAAGTGGCCGCCGCAACGGATCAGCGTCAGGCCGCCGCCGAGATCCTTCGTCTCGCCGTCCCAGAGCTCGATGCGGTCGTCGGGCCGCATGATCCACTCGCGGTCGGCGGCGTGCAGGTGGATCGGGCAGTCGAACCGGCGTGCCCACTCGACCATCCCGGAGTAGTAGTGCGGGTGCGAGATCGCGATCGCGGCGAGGCCGCCCTGCTGCTCGACCGCCTCGGCTGTCTCGTCGTCGAGCAGCGTGATGCAGTCCCACATGACGTTCGCATCGCCGTGCGGGACGAGCAGCGCGCGCTGGCCGATCGCGAAGGACGGCTCGGTGCCGATCCCGACGAAGCCGGCGTCGTCGCGGATCCAGTTGCCGTGCTCGCGCCGGAGCTCGGCGAGCGTCGTCCACCGCTGGCCGTCTGCCGGGACGTGCTGGCGCGCGTCGTCGCAGACGGGACAGCGTTGAGGATCGGGGACGCCGAACTGCGTCCCGCAGGTGCAACAGATCGCGAAGACGCTAGTAGCCGAGCTCGTCGCCTGCGCCGTCGGTCGGGCCCACGCCCGCGACGACGGTCTCCTGCGAGCGCTCGTGCAGCCGCTCGCGGCCGCGCCGCACGGCCGTGAGAAACTTGTCGAGGTTGACCTCGAGCGTCGAGAGGATCCCGTCCGCCCAGTCCTCCATCTCGAGCCGCGTCTCCCGCGCCTGACGCCGTGCGTCGTCGACGATCTCCTGCGCCTGACGCTCGGCGAGCTTGACGATCTCGGTCTGCGACGCCTCCCGCACGGCTTGTTCCCGGGCCTCGGCGAGCAGCCGGTCGGTCTCGCGCTTCGCCTCGGCGAGCATCTCCTGGCGCTCCTTGACGATCCAGCGCGCCTGTTTGATCTCCTCGGGGATCGTCGCCCGCATCTGGTCGAGGATGTCGTAGATCTCGTCGCGGTCGATCCGCACCTGGTCGGTGAGGGGCACGGCCTTCGCGTTGTGCACGAGGTCGTCGAGCTTGTCGATTAGAACGAGTACGTCCATGGCTCTCAGTCTAGCCTTCGGTTGTTCGGCGGGGGAATGGGCGTTCCTCCAGGGGCGGCGCGGCGCCTTTAGGTGACTTCTACTCGGCCGGGTTCTCGGGCGTCCCCGGGCGGCCGTTCGGGAACAGCTCCTTGAACCGCTGGGCGACCCGTTCCGGGACGAACTCGTCGACGCTGCCGCCGAACGCGGCGATCTCCTTCACGCCGCTCGACGAGACGAAGCTGACCTGCGGGCTCGCCATCACGTACACGGTCTCGATGTCCGGCGCGAGCGACCGGTTGAGCTGGTTCATCTGGAACTCCCACTCGAAGTCCGAGATCACGCGCAGCCCCTTGACGATCGCGCGCGCGTCCCACCTCCGCGCGAAGTCCACGACGAGCTCGCGGAACACGTCGACCTCGACGTTGTCGAGATGCGAGAGCGCGTCGCGGAGGAAGGAGATCCGCTCCTCGACCGTGAACATCGGCTGCTTGTGGTGCGGCGTCCCGACGACGCCGACGACGACGCGGTCGAAGATCCCCGCCGCGCGGCTGATGACGTCCACGTGCCCGTACGTCACCGGATCGTACGAACCCGGGCAGATCGCCGTTATCACGGCGCGCGCTCGAAGAGGCTCAGTCGCGCGGCGCCGTACCGTCGGCTCGTGCGGACCGCGAGCGGCGGCAGCTCCGGCTCGACACGCGTATCCGTCTCCACGACGACGAGCCCGTCGGGGGCGAGGATCGACGGGAGGTACCGCGCAAGCTGGGGCTGGAGGTCGGCGAACATCGCGTAGGGCGGGTCGACGAGCACGAGATCATAATCCCTGCCCGCGGCGGTCTCGGCGGCGAGAGCCTCCAATGCATCGCGGCGCAGCACGGTCGCTCCCGTCAGGCGCAGCTTGTCGAGGTTGCGCTCGATCGCGCGTGCAGCGTCCGCGTCCGACTCGACGAAGACCGCGCGATCGGCGCCGCGGGACAGCGCCTCGAGACCCATCGCGCCCGAGCCGGCAAAGAGGTCGAGCACCCGCGCGCCGTCGACGGGGCCGATCAGGTTGAACGCGGCCTCGCGGACGCGATCGCCCGTCGGCCGCGTGTCGAGGCCCTTCGGCGCGTAGATCGTGTGGCCCTTGCGGCTGCCCGCGATGATCCGCACGGCGCCATTGTCGCGAGTCTAGGCGGCCGTCACGAAGCAGACGTCGTGCGACGACGAGGCGACGCGCGTCCGGAAGACGCGCTCGCCGCGGCCGTCGAAAGCACACATCGACCCGCTGGCCAGCGACGCCGTCAGCACTCTGCCCCACCCGTTCTGGACATTGAACGAGCCGACCGGCAAGGACGCCGTGTGGCGGACGCGGCCGTCGAGCCCGTGGACGCGCAGTGTCCCGGAGTTGCCGCTCGTCACGTACGCGGTCGAGCCGATGAACGTCACGTGTTGCGGCGCCGCGTCCGCGCGGAGCTGCGCGACGAGATGGCGGCCGCGCGCGTCGTAGATCGCAAGTGCGCCGCGGTCGCCGGACGTGACCCACACGTGGCGGCGGTCCGGCGAGAACCCGACGGCGTGGGCGAGGAACGGCGGCGTGACCCGCGCGGCGAGGCGCAGGCTGTCCGGGCGTCTGACGTCCACGACGGCGAGCCGGCGCGACTCGGTGCCCAGTGCGACCCAGAGCACGCTGCCCGTCGCGTCGAGCGCGAGGTGGCGCGGCCATTCGCCGAGATGCACGCGTCCGACAACCCGCCCTCGCTCGACGTCGAGCGTCGCGACCTCTGCACGTCCGGAATCGGTCACGAACGCGTACCGGCCGTCCCGGCTCGGGACTGCGTAGCGCGGCTCGTCGATTCCGTGGACGACGTGACGCACGGAGAGCGTCGGCGCATCGAGGACCGTCACGACGCCGGTCGTCCAGTGGGCGACGACCGCGCTCGAGCCGACGGCCTCGATGCTGCGCGGGTCGGGCGACGTTCGGATGCGCCGCGCGATCCGGCCCGTCCCGAGGTCGACCGCTACGAGGTGCGCCTCCTGGTCGGCCGTCGCGAGCGCGAGGGGCCACCCGCCCGCGAGCGCGCGACCGGAGCGCAGCGCGAAGGGAAGCGCAGCCGCAGCCACGACGAACTTGCGTCGATCCACGTCGGGAATACGTCAGGCGAGCGCGGCGGGGTCCGTGTCGGCGAACAGCGCGTCGACCTCGTCCTGCAGCGGACCGGACTCGTCGACGAGCGACGCTGCGAGGGTGCGGGCCCGCTCCAGCAGAGGCCTGTCCGCGCGCAGCCGCGCGAATTTCAGGTCCGAGATTCCCGCCTGCCGGGTGCCGAGCAGTTGACCGCCGCCGCGCAGGTCAAGGTCCACCTCGGCGAGCTCGAAGCCGTCGGTCGTCGCAACGAGGGCCTGCAGGCGCGTCTGCGCCGCCTCCGTGAGCTCCTCCTTCGTCCGCGAGACGAGCAGGCAGTACGACTGCTCCGCACCGCGACCGACCCGGCCGCGGAGCTGATGCAGCTGCGCGAGCCCGAAGCGGTCGGCCTCCTGCACGATCATCACCGTCGAGTTCGGGACGTCGACGCCGACCTCGATCACCGTCGTGGCGACAAGGACGTCGAGGTCGCGCGACTTGAACTGCGACATCAACTCGCGCCGGTCGGCCGGCTTCAGCCGGCCGTGCAGGCAGCCGATTCGGTAACCCTTCAGCTCGGCGCGGCGCAGCCGCTCCGCCTCCTGCTCGGCCGCGCGCGCCTGCGTCGTCTCCGACGCCTCAACGAGCGGGCATACCACGTACGCCTGCCGGCCGTCGTCGAGCAGTCGCTGCAGCCGGCGGTACGCCTCGGGCGCCTTCTCCTCGGGAATCCAGCTCGTGATCACCGGCTTGCGCATCGCCGGCGGCTTCGCGATCTCCGAGACGGCGAGGTCGCCGTAGACCGTGAGCGCAAGAGTGCGCGGGATCGGCGTCGCCGTCATGTGCAGGACGTGTGGCGAGCGTCCTTCGGTGAGCGCGCGCCGCTGCTCGACGCCGAAACGATGCTGCTCGTCGACGACGGCGACTGCGAGGTCGCGCAACTCGACGTCCTTCTGGATCAGCGCGTGCGTGCCGACGACGACGTCTGCGCCGAGCGCCTGCTCGCGCTCGCCCTTCGGCGTCGCGCTCGTGAGCAGCGCACACGTGACGTCGAGCTCGGAGCAGAGGCCTTCGATCGTCAGGAAGTGCTGCTCGGCGAGCGTCTCCGTCGGCGCCATCAGCGCGCCCTGGCGGCCGTTCTCGACGGCGCGCAGGAGCGCGTAGAGCGCGACGACGGTTTTGCCTGAACCGACGTCGCCCTGCAGCAGGCGCTGCATCGGCACGGTGCGCGCGAGGTCGCCGTCGAGCTCCCGGATCGCCTGCTCCTGGTGCGGCGTCAGAGCAAAGGGCAGCGCCTTGCGATAGCGGAGGACGAGCTCGCCGGACTCGCCGAGCGACGGCGCCAGCGTCGCCTCGCGCTCCCGCGCGCGCCGCGCGATCCCGACCTGGAGCAACAGCAGCTCGTCAAAGGCGAGCCGCTGCCGGCCGATCTCGGCCTCCGCTTCCGAGCGCGGCCGGTGCAGCGCGAGGAGTGCATCCGCGCGGAGCGGAAGCGCCTCCCGCGCGCGCAGCTCCGCGGGCAGAGGATCCGGATGGTCGTCGGCGTGCGCGAGCGCCGCGTTCACGAGATCGCGCACCTTCTTCGGCGTCAGCTCCTCGCTCGCCGGATAGATCGGGATGCGGGGTGCGGCTTCGGCGTCGAAGTGCGTCTCCCGCACCGCGAAGCCGCCGTGCCGGAGCGTGCCCACGAGCCGCAGGCGCACGCCGGGTTGCAGCTTCTTCGCAACCCAATCCTGGTTGAACCACGTCGCGGTGATCCGGTCGGTGTCGTCGGCGACGACCGCGTTGATCACCGTCAGACGCGGTCGAACGCGGCGGGAGGATGCACGGACGACCGCGACGTCGATCGCGACCTCTTCCTCACCCGACAGCTTCGCGATCGTCGTCACCGGGACGAAACGGAACGGTGCATGCTCGAGCAGGTCGCGCACCGTCTCGAGCCCGAGCTTCGCGAGCTTGCGCTGGACCGCCGGTCCGACGCCGGGCAGCGTGTCGAGTGTCCGCGCCAGCCGCTCCGGCCGGATGCGTCCACGCGTCGGCGGCCAGGACGCGGGTCGGTCCACGCCTGCGAATCCCGCGGGTGTGCGGGTCGCTGTCACCTGCGCAACCAGGATGTTCGTGAGTCTAGGACCGGGCCCGGACGGAGCGCCACGTCACGCGTCGTCGAACCAGAAGAAGCCCACGGTCCCGGGACCGGCGTGGGCGCCCACGACCGCGCCGAGGCTCGTCACGACCTCGATCTGCGCCTGCGGCCGCTCCGCACGCGTCATCGCCTCGAGCGCGGCAGCGCGATCGGCAGCCTCCGCGTGAGCGATCCCGATCCGCAGCGTCGGCGTGTCCTGCGTCGCTTCGGCGAGCTCGTCGACGATCTCGGCGAGTGCCTTCTGGCTGCCCCGCACGCGCTTGACCGGAACGACCTCGCCCTCGCGAATCGAGAGGATCGGCTTCACGTTCAGCAATGTGCCGGCCATCGCGCGCGCTCGGCCGATGCGGCCGCCGCGCTGCAGGAACTCGAGCGTGTCGACGGTGAACAGCAGCCCGTGGCCCGCCTTGTACCGAGCGACGAGCGCGTCCACCTCGTCGTCCGTGGTGCCGGCGTCGAGCCGCCGCTGGATTGCGAGCGCGAGCATCGCGACGGCGGCCGATGCCGTCTCCGTGTCGATCGTCCGCACCCTGTCGCCGCCGAGCAGCGCACCGGCCGAGGTCGCGCTCTCAAACGTCCCGCTGAGACGGGCCGAGATGTGCAGCGAGAAGATCCGGTCGTAGTGCCCGGCGAGTCCCTCGTAGGTCGCGAGGAAGTCGCCCGGCGTCGGCTGCGACGTGGTCGGCGTCGCCGTCGCGATGCGGAGGCGCGCGTAGAACTGGTCGGGGCCGAGGTCGACGTAGTCGCGATAGCTCTCGTCGCCGAAGCGGACATAGAGCGGAACGACGCGCCAGTTCGGAAAGCGCCGCGCCTCCTCCGTGAAGTCGGCGGTCGAGTCGAGGACGATCGCGGTGTTCGCCGCGGTTAGCGTCACGCGCTACGCGTTCTGGTCGCCGCCGCGTTGCGCAGCGCCTCGACGATCGTGTCGAGCTCCTGGTCCTTCGTCAGGCACGCGACGGCGCCGGCCTCCAGCAATGCCTCCACCTCCGTCGCGTTCGCGGAGGCCGTCAGGCACACGACTGCCGTATCGGGACACGCGGCGCGCACCGCGAGCGTCGCCTGCACGCCGTCGAGACCGGGCAGCCTGTAGTCCATCAGCACGACATCCGGCTCGTACGCTTTGCACGCCGGAACGGCTTCGGTGCCGTCGCCGACCGACGCGACGACCTCCACGTCGGAGCGAAGCCCGAGGAGCAGCTCGAGGGCCTCGCGGAATACCTGGTTGTCTTCGACGAGAACGATGCGGACGGGGTCGGGCACCGGGGCCTATTCTGCCGAGAGCAGCAACGGGTAGTGAGGCTGCCCTCCCGCCTGGACATCGAGCTCGACCTCCGGATGCCGTTTGGCAATGCGCTCCAGCAAGGCGTCTAGCTGCGGCTGCTCGTCGCCTGTGAGCAGTGTCAGGACGCCGCGGGGCCCGGCCAAGAGGCGTTCGACGACGGCGCCCGCAACCTCGTCGAAATCGTCGCCGCCTGCGACCGCCTCGCCGTCGGCGAGTCCGAGCCAGGCGCCCTTGCGAATCGCGACGCCGTTCATCTCGACGTCGCGCGACGCAACCGTCACCTCGCCCGTGGAGACCGCCTCGACGGCCTCGCGCATTTCGGCGGCGTTCTCCACCGCACTTCGCTCGGTGTCGAAGGGGACCATCGCGGCGAGACCGGCGGGGATCGAGTCCGCGGCGATGACCTCGACCGGCTTGGACGCGAGGCCGGCGGCCTGCTCGGCGGCGAGGATCACGTTCGAGTTGTTCGGGAGCAGCAGCACCTCGTCGCCGTCGACGGACTCGATCGCGGCGAGCAGGTCGGCCGTCGATGGGTTCATCGTCTGGCCGCCCTCGACGATCTTCGCCGCACCGAGGCTCTGGAAGAGCCGGCGGTTTCCGTCGCCGACGACCACCGCGACTACGCCTGTGCGCGGCCGGTCGGCGAGCGCGACGAGCAAGCGTCCCTCGCGCCGCTGCGCCTGCTCGTGCACGTTCGCGATCTCGACACGGTCGATCGTGCCCGCGGCAGTGCCGAGCGAGAGCGCTTTGCCGGGGTCGTCGGTGTGCACGTGCACCTTCAGCGCGGTCGCGTCGCCGACGACGAGCAGCGAGTCGCCGAGCCGCTCGAGCTCCTCCTCGAGCGCGTCCCGGTCGAGCGACTCGCCCTCGACGAGGAAAACGGTGCAGTAGCGGTAGAGCGACTGCTCCTGATGGATCGCGTCGACGCCGACGGCCTCGAGCGCGGCTGGAGCCTCCGGGATCTCCTCGCCCGTCGCGCCGGCCGCGAGACCGCGCACGAGCTCGAGAAGTCCCGCGCCGCCCGCATCGACGACGCCGGCCTCGCGCAGCACGTCGAGCTGCTGCGGCGTGCGCGCGACCGCGGCCTCGCCGCGCGGCACGAGCGAGAGCAACACGTCCCGGACCTCCGCGCCGCTGCGGCTCTCCGCCTCTTCCGCGAGCTCGCGGATCACCGACAGCATCGTCCCCTCGACGGGACGCCGCACCGCGCGGTATGCGGCGGCGGACGCCGACCTCAGCGCCGAGGCCACCGTGCGCGCGTCGATCCGCTCGACCTCGCCGAGCGCCTCGGCGGCGCCGCGCACGATCTGCGAGAGGATCACACCGGAGTTTCCGCGCGCGCCCATCAGCGCGCCGCGCGTCACGTCGCGTGCGATCGCAACGCGCTCCTCGGCCTCCGACTCCGAGAGCGAGTCGCGCAGCGAGCGGACGGTCAGGGTCAGATTCGTTCCCGTGTCGCCGTCGGGGACCGGATAGACGTTCAGGTCGTCGATCCGCTGCCGCGAGGCCTCGAGCGACGCGAGCGACGCGTCGACCCACCCGCGGACGGCGTCGAGGTCGGGCGTCATGCGGAGCGCCGTACGTCCTGGATGTGCACCTCGACTGCCGCGACCGGCAGGCCGGTCAGCCGCTCGACCTCGTAGGCGACACGGGAGCGGACGGTCGCGGCGACCTCTGCGAGGTTGAGCCCGTACTCGACGACGACATAGAGGCCGATCGTCACGCTCCCGTCGTCCTCGGCGCCGAGGCTGATCCCCTGCGACTCGCGGCCGCGAGCGAGCAGCCGGCCGACGCGGCCGCGGGCCGACATCCCGACGACGCCGTAGCACTCGGCCGCCGTCTGGCCGACGATGCGCGCGATCGCGTCGCCGGAGATCGTGATGCGACCGAGCGGGGACGAGAGCGCGTGGCCTGGCTCCACGACCGAATTAGACCAGCGGCGCGGACGGACGGTTGCGGCCGCGTCCCCTCCGGCCATGCCACGTGCCCTGGCATCGGGCGTGGTCTGTTCGGGCGAGGCCGAAACGGCCGTGTCCGGCTGCTTGTCAAGATGGCCGCGATGGACGCGGCCAGATTAGACGGCCTTCTGGACCTTGCCGGCCTTGAGGCAGCGCGTGCAGATGTACGCGCGGACGGCCTTGCCGTTGAGGATCACGCGGACGCGCTGGAGGTTCGGATCGAAGCGCCGCCGGGTGGCGACCATCGAATGGCTCCGGTTGTTCCCGAAGCTCGGCTTCTTCCCGCAGACTGCGCAGACCTTGGACATCGGCCCGGCAGTGTAGCGGAACTCAGCGGGCGGCCTGCTGCGCCGACGCGCGCAGTTGCGCGAAGACATCGGCCATCTCGAGCGCCGTGCGAACCGCCTCCGCGCCCTTGTCGATCCGCGCGCCCGCTTGCTCGAGGTTGTCGACCGTGAGGACGCCGAACGCGACCGGGACGCCCGTCTCCAGCGCCGCCAGCTGGAGCCCGCTCGCGGCCTCGCCCGCGACGTAGTCGAAATGCGCCGTCTCGCCGCGGATCACGCACCCGAGCGCGACGATGCACGAGAAGCGGCGCGTCTTCGCAAGCGCCATCGCGCCGAGCGGCAGCTCGAATGCGCCGGGCACCGGCATCACCGTGATCGAGCCGCGCGCGACTCCGGCCCGATCGAGCTCGCCGAGCGCCGACTCGAGCAGCCGGTTCGTCACGTCGCCGTTGAACCGGGACGCCACGATCGCGACGCCGCGACGCCCGCCCGACGGCGAGCCCTCGAGCACGGCGACGCCGTCCGGAATCTCGAGGTCGCCTGGCGCGTGCCCGGCCGTCCGCAGCTGCGGCAGCGACTCCTCAGCCTCCGACGCGTCCTCGGCCTCGCGCTCCTCGTCCTCCTCGACGTCGGGATCCTCTTCCGTCTCGCCCGGCCATGTGCTCATCGGGCGACCTGCCCGATGAGCGGGCGAGGGGAGCCACTGCCGGGGGAACCGGGAGGTTCCCCCGCCCAACCTTCGAAGAAGGGGGCGCGTGGGCGAGACATGGTTTCCCTCACGGGAGCGAGCCGAAGGCGAGCGACGCTCACGGCTCGGCTCCCTCGTAGAGCTTCGGGTCGAACCGGACGTGCTGGTGGTGGAGCCGGAGCGCGTGCCCGAGCTTGTCGCGCTTCGCCTCGAGGTAGCGCGCGTTCTCGGCGTTCGCCGGCACCTCGATCGGCACCTGCTCCACGACCTGGAGGCCGAAGCCCTCGATCCCGGCGATCTTGCGCGGGTTGTTCGTGAGAATGCGGATCGTCGTCAACCCGAGCTCCGAGAGGATCTGCGAGCCGATCCCGTAGTCGCGCGCGTCCGGCGGGAAGCCGAGCTCGACGTTTGCCTCGACGGTGTCGCGTCCCTGCTCCTGCAGCTCGTACGCCTTCAGCTTGTTCAGCAGGCCGATCCCGCGGCCCTCCTGCGCCATGTAGAGGAGGACGCCCTTCCCTGCCTCCTCGATCCGCGCCAGCGCGACCTCGAGCTGGTCGCCGCAGTCACAGCGCAACGAATGGAAGACGTCGCCCGTCAGGCACTCGGAGTGGACGCGGACGAGCACGTTCTGCTTTCCGGACACGTCGCCCTTGACGAGTGCGACGTGGTGCTTGCCCGTCAGCGTCTCGCGGAACGCGACCGCGGTGAACTCGCCGTACGCGGTCGGCATCCGCACGGACGTCTCCCGCTCGACGAGCTTCTCGTGCCGACGCCTGTACTCGATCAGGTCGGCGACCGTGACGAGCTTGATCCCGTGCTTGCGACAGAACGGGATCAGGTCGGGCACGCGCGCCATCGATCCGTCCTCGTTCATCACCTCGCAGACGACGCCGGCGGGAATCAGGCCCGCGAGCCGGGCGAGATCGACGGCGGTCTCGGAGTGGCCGACGCGCTCGAGCACGCCGCCGCGGCGTGCGCGCAAGGGAAAGATGTGGCCCGGCTGGACGAGGTCGCGCGGACCCTTCGACGGGTCGATCGCGACCTGCACCGTGTGCGAGCGGTCGTGCGCGGAGATGCCGGTGGTGATCCCCTCGCGTGCCTCGATCGTGACGGTGAACGCGGTCCCGTGCGGCGCCTCGTTGTTCTCGGTCATCATCCGCAACCCCAGCTCGTCGCAGCGCTCCTCGGTCAGGCAGAGGCAGATGAGCCCGCGGCCTTCCTTCGCCATGAAGTTGATCGCCTCGGGCGTCGCGAACTGCGCCGCGATCGTCAGGTCGCCCTCGTTCTCGCGGTCGGCGGCGTCGACGACGACGACCATCTTCCCGGCGCGGATGTCGTCGATCGCCTCCTCGACGGTCGCAAACGGGCTCTTTTCGACGGCTGCGAGCTCCGGGCTCATCGACGCATGGTAACGAGACGCTCGACGTACTTGGCCAGCACGTCCACCTCGAGGTTGGTCTCGTCGCCCGTCTCGAGGTCGCCGAGGGTCGTTTCCGCGAGCGTATGCGGGATCAGGGCGACCGCGAAGCCGGCGTCGTCCAGCGCGGCAACAGTCAGGGAGACGCCGTCGACGGCGATCGACCCCTTCTCGACCGTGTAGCGGAGGAGATCGGGGCTCGCGTCGATCCAGATCCGGCGGCCGTCGCCCTCCGGCTCGACCGAGCGGACGTGGGCGAGGCCGTCGACGTGGCCCTGCATCACGTGCCCGCCGAGCGGATCGCCGGCGCGCA
>Ga0066709_100000036_pt1 | contig 40853 bp, 36 predicted proteins | sample GraSoiAngelo_158_FD_79665 | JGI IMG/M metagenome (GOLD analysis project Ga0066709, IMG submission 79665) | Grasslands soil microbial communities from the Angelo Coastal Reserve, California, USA - 14_1009_16_30cm | ecosystem: Environmental > Terrestrial > Soil > Grasslands | place: USA...
CCGAAGGGCGAGGCGCGCCAGTGATGGCTTCGCGCAGCCGCAGCCCGAAGGGCGAGGCGCGCCAGTGATGGCTTCGCGCAGCCGCAGCCCGAAGGGCGAGGCGCGCCAGTGATGGCTTCGCGCGACCCCCGGCGCGCCGAGATCCTGCTCGAGACCTTGCCGTACATCCGGGAGTTCCGCGGCAAGACGATTGTCATCAAGTACGGCGGTGCGGCGATGGAACGGGCGGACCTCAAGGAGCCATTCGCCCTGGACGTGATCCTCCTACGTCTGGTCGGCATCAATCCGGTGATCGTCCACGGCGGTGGGCCGCAGATCGGGGCGCTGATGAAGCGCCTCGGCAAGGAGCCCCGCTTCATCGGCGGCATGCGGGTGACCGACGAAGAAACGGTCGAGATCGTCGAGATGGTGCTCGTCGGCAAGATCAACAAGGACATCGTCGGCCGCATCAACCATCACGGTGGCCGAGCGATCGGCCTCTCGGGCAAGGACGCCAGCCTCCTCCAGGCGCGCCGCCGGCCACACCGGCTCCCGAACGGCGATGAGGTGGACATCGGCCTGGTCGGCGAAGTCGAGGCGGTGAACACCGAGGCGATCCGGCTCCTCACGGACGACGGGTTCATCCCGGTCATCGCGCCGGTCGGGGTGGGGAGTGGCGGCGAGACCTACAACATCAACGCGGACCTCGTCGCCGGCGACATCGCCGCCGCGCTCGGCGCCGAGAAGCTGATCCACCTGACCGACGTCCAGGGCATCCTCGACGTCGAGCGCCGACTGGTGAGCACGCTCACCCGCAAGGATGCCGAGCGGCTCGTCCAGGACGGTGTGATCGACGGCGGGATGCTGCCCAAGGTCGAATCGGCGCTCCGGGCCCTGCAGGGAGGCACCGCCAAGGCGCACATCATCGACGGCAGCCAGCCGCACGCGATCCTCCTCGAGCTCTTCACGCGCGAAGGTATCGGAACGGAAATCGTCCTGTGAGGTCGACGGCGATGGACACCAAGACGCTCCTGGAATGGTCGGCGAAGTATCACACCCCGAACTATGGCAGCCGGGCGCCCATCGTCCTCGTGCGGGGCGACGGACTCCGCGTGTGGGACTCGGATGGGCGCGAATACCTGGACTTCGGCGCCGGGATCGCCGTCACCTCGCTCGGGCATTGCCATCCCCGCGTGACGGGCGCCATCCAGGAGGCGGCGGCGACCCTCCTGCACGTTTCCAATCTCTATCACGCGGTGCCGCAGATCCACCTCGCCAAGCTCCTCATCGAGCACTCGTTCGCCGATCGTGTGTTCTTCTCGAACTCCGGCGCCGAGGCCAACGAGGCGGCGCTCAAGCTCGCCCGGAAGTACGCCCGCGAGCGGCTGGCCTCCGATCGCATCGAGTTCGTGGCCACCCGCAACTCGTTCCACGGGCGCACGTTCGCGACGGTGGCGGCGACCGGGCAGGAAAAGTACCAGCACGGGTTCGAGCCGCTGGTGCCCGGCTTCAAGCACGTGCCCTACAACGATCTCCGCGCGATGGAGCGCGCGATCGACAACCGCACCGCCGGCGTCATCGTCGAGTGCATCCAGGGCGAAGGGGGCGTGCACGTCGCCGACGAGGACTACCTGCGCGGGCTCCGGAAGCTCTGCGATCAGTCCGGCGCGCTCCTCATCATCGACGAGATCCAGACGGGCGTGGCGCGGACCGGGCGGCTCTGGTGCTACGAGCACTACGGCATCGAGCCGGACATCATGACGCTGGCGAAGGCACTCGCCAACGGCGTCCCGATCGGCGCCATGCTGACGCGGGAGGAGATCGCGAGCGTCCTCGTCGCCGGCACGCACGGGTCGACCTTCGGCGGGACACCGTTCGTCACCTCGGTGGCGCTGGCGACGCTGACGACGATCCTCGACGGCAAGCTCTGGGAGCGGGCCACCGGCATGGGCCGGTACTTGATGGACGGGCTCCGGGCCATCCAGGCGTCGAACCCGACGGTGCGTCTCGTTCGGGGCAAGGGGCTCCTGATCGGCGCCGAGCTGTCGGTGCCAGTCGCGCCGATCGTCGACGCCTGCCGCGAGGCCGGGCTGCTCGTGCTGTCGGCCGGGGAGCGCGTGCTGAGGCTGACCCCTCCGCTGATCGTCGAGGAGCGGGAGTGCGACCAGGCGCTGGCGATCATCAGGACCACGCTCGGACACGCCTGACGATGCGGCATTTCCTTTCCGCCGCCGACCTGACGCGCGACGCCGCCCTCGGGCTCTTCACCCTCGCCGCCGATCTCAAGCAGCGGCGCAAGACGGGGCAGCTCGGCGCGCCCCTCGCCGGCAAGACGTTCGCGCTCATCTTCGAGAAGCCCTCGCTCCGGACCCGCGTGACCTTCGAGGTCGGCATCATCCAGCTCGGCGGTCGCGCCGTCCACCTCGTGGGCCGCGAGATCGGGCTCGGCACGCGCGAATCGGTGCCCGATGTCGCGCGCAATCTGTCCCTGTGGGTCGACGGCATCATGGCGCGGGTCTACTCCCACGCCACGATCACGGCTCTCGCGCGCCACGCGACGGTTCCGGTCATCAACGGGCTCTCGGACCTCGAGCACCCGTGCCAGGCGCTGGCCGACTTCTTCACGCTGTGGGAGCGCGGCGTCGACTTCAACACGATGCGTCTGGCGTGGGTCGGCGACGGCAACAATGTCTGCCACTCCGTGATGATTCTCGGCGCGCTGCTCGGAGCCTCGATCGTCGTCGCCTGTCCGCCCGGATACGAGCCCAATGCAGGGGTGCAGGCGACCGCCCGTCGCCTCGGCGGCCGGCTCGAGGTCACCGAGGACGCGCGCGCGGCCGCGACGGGCGCCGACGTGCTCTACACGGACGTCTGGACGAGCATGGGGCAGGAGGGCGAGCACGAGCAGCGGCTCGAGGCCTTCAGCCGCTACCAGATCAACGAGACGCTGGTGGGCTTCGCCAAGCCCTCGGTGCTCGTGATGCACTGCCTGCCGGCCCATCGCGGCGAGGAGATCACCGACACCGTGCTCGACGGCAAGCGGAGCATCGTGCTGCAGCAGGCGGAGAACCGCCTCCACGCGCAGAAGGCCGTCATGCTGCGCCTCCTGGGCGGCTCGCTCGATGACGCCTGATCCCAAGCGGGTCGTCCTGGCCTACTCGGGGGGGCTCGACACGTCCGTCATCCTCCGGTGGCTGATCGAGCGCTACCGCTGCGAGGTCGTGGCGTTCTGCGCGGACCTGGGGCAGGGAGAGGAGCTCGTCACCGTGCGGGACAAGGCGATGCGGACCGGCGCCGCCGCCGTCCACATCATGGACCTGCGCGAGGAGTTCGTCCGTGACTTCATCTTCCCGATGCTGCGCGCCAACGCGGTCTACGAGGGCGCCTATCTCCTGGGGACTTCGATCGCGCGGCCGCTCATCGCCCGTGCCCAGGTCGAGGTCGCGGCGAAGGAGGGCGCCGACGCCGTCGCGCACGGCGCCACCGGAAAAGGCAACGACCAGGTCCGTTTCGAGCTGACCTACGCGGCGCTCGCCCCCGCCCTCCGGGTGATCGCGCCGTGGCGGGAATGGGAGCTCGACTCCCGCACGTCGCTGATCGACTTCGCGAGGCGGCACGATATCCCGGTGCCGGTCACGGTGGAGCGCCCCTACAGCACCGACCGGAACCTCTTCCACATCTCCTACGAGGGCGGCATCCTCGAGGACCCGTGGGCCGAGCCTCCCGCCAAGATGTTCCAACTCACCAACGATCCGGAGGCGGCCCCGGACGTTCCCCTGGCGCTCGAGATCGCGTTCGAGCGGGGCGATCCGGTGGCCCTCGACGGCGAGCGACTCGGTCCGGTGGCGCTGCTGACCCGGCTCAACCGGCTCGGCGGCGAGCATGGCATCGGCCGCGTCGACCTCGTCGAGAACCGGTTCGTCGGCATGAAGTCGCGGGGGGTCTACGAGACGCCCGGCGGCACGATCCTGCACGTGGCGCGGCGGGCGCTCGAATCGCTCACGCTCGACCGCGAGGTGCTCCACCTGCGCGACGCGCTCGTGCCGCGCTACGCGGAGATGATCTACTACGGCTTCTGGTTCGCGCCCGAGCGGCAGAAGCTGCAATCCTTCATGGACGACTGTGCGGGCGACGTCACCGGCGACGTGCGACTCAAGCTCTACAAGGGCAACGTCCTGGTCACCGGTCGGCGGTCGCCCCGATCCCTCTACCGGACGGACTTCGCCACCTTCGAGGCCGACACGGTCTACCGGCAGCGCGACGCCGAGGGATTCATCAACCTGAACGCGCTCCGCCTCAAGATTCGCGCGCTCCGCGACCGCAGATCCTGACCCGTGCGGATCGACGTGGCCCCGACTGCCGATGCGGTTGTCCTGGCCGACCTCGGCGGCGTGACCGCGTTGGTGATCGATGTCCTCCGCGCGTCGACGACAATCATCACGGCGCTCGCGAACGGCTGTGACGCGATCGTCCCCGTCACCGATCCCCTCGACGCGCGGCGACGGGCCGGGGAGGGAGGGACGGGTGGGGCGCGACGGAACCACGGCGCGCTGATGGCCGGTGAGCGGCGCGGCGAGCCGATTCCCGGATTCGATCTCGGCAACTCACCCCTCGAGTTCCAGACCGCGCGGGTCCGGGGCAAGACGGTGTTCTTCACCACGAGCAACGGGACCCGGGCGCTCCTCGCCGCGCGGGCGGCCGAGGCCATCGGCGTGGCGGCGCTCGTCAACGTCACCGCGGCGGCGGCGTGGGCGGCCGGCGCGGGCCGCGACGTCACTATTCTGTGCGCGGGCTCACGCGGCACCCGGTCCCTCGAGGACTGGGCGTGTGGCGGCCTCGCCGTCGACCGCATCCTTGCGGCGGTTCCCACGGCCGTCCTCACCGAGGCCGCCCGCGACGCCCTCGACACGGGCCGCCGCTACGGCGGGGACGTGGGTCGTCTCAAGCACGACGCGCCGTGGGCGCGCCGATTGATCGCCGCCGGGCGGTCCGCCGACGTGGACGCGTGCCTGCGGCTCGACACGACGACGCTCGTGCCCCGCTACGTGCCGCACGTTGACAAGATCGTGGGCGACCATCGATAATGACACCGCTCATTCGTGCCGGCGACGGAGCTCCAGCGTGAACTTGCCGATCGGCCTCACCCTGACCCGGATCGTCGCGGTGCCCCTGCTCATCGTGTTCCTCATCTCGTCGTCCCGGGTCCACGCGCTGATCGCCGTGGCGATCTTCATCCTTGCCGCCATCACCGACTGGGCGGACGGGATGCTGGCGCGCCGGCGCAACCAGGTCACCACGCTCGGCACGCTGCTCGATCCGGTCGCCGACAAGCTGCTGGTGGCGGCCGCGCTGGTGTCGCTGCTGGCCATCGACAAGATCGAGGCGTGGATCGTGGTGGTGATCGTCGGGCGCGAGCTGGCGGTGACCGGCCTGCGGGCCGTCGCGGCCTCGGTCGGCGTCATCGTGCCGGCCTCGCGGCTCGCGAAATGGAAGACGGTGAGCCAGTACGTCGCGATCACCATGCTGATCGTCGAGAAGGGGTTCGATCCGCCGGGGTTCCATGTCGCCGCCATCACCGTGCTGTGGGCGGCGCTCGGCCTCACGGTGGTGTCGGCCGTCGATTACTTCTACCGATTCTTCCGGAAGGCCGACTACCGCGCGATCGTGCCGGGCGAAGAACGCTGGTCGTGAGCGCGACCATCGGAATCGTCGCCGCGTACCTGATCGGCGCGGTGCCGATCGGCTATCTCGTGGGCCGTGCCTTCGGCGTGGCCGACATCCGGCGTCACGGCAGCGGCAACATCGGCGCCGCCAACGTGCTGCGGACGGTCGGGCGTCTCCCGGCGTTCGTCACGCTCGGCGGCGACATCGGCAAGGGCTACCTGGCGGTCGTGCTCGGCGCGGCGCTGGGCGCCGGCGCGTCGGGCGCCGATCCGGGCGTGGCGGCGGCCTCGGCCGGCGCCGCGGTTCTCGGCAACTGCTGGTCCGTCTTCCTCGGCTTCCGGGGCGGCAAGGGCGTCGCCACGGGGCTCGGGGCGCTCCTGCGCATCGTGCCGCTGGCCGTGGTGCCGGCTGCCGTCCTGTGGCTGGTCGTCACGATGAGCTTCCGGTACGTCTCGCTGGGCTCCATGCTCGCCGCCGCGTGCGTGCCGCTCGGCGCCCTGCTCCTCGGCGCCCCCCGGCCGTTCGTGCTCGCCGCGTTCGCCATCGCGGCGATCGTGATCGCGCGTCACCACACGAACATCGCCCGCCTGCTCGGCGGCCACGAGCCGAAGCTGGGACAACGACGCACCTCGCCGTGAGCGTCGCGATCATCGGCGGCGGAAGCTGGGGCACGGCGCTGGCGATCCACGCCGCGCGGAGCGGCGCGGCCGTTCGTCTCTGGGCGCGGGAGCCCGAGGTCGTCGACGGGATCCGCACCAGGCGCCGGAGCCCGTGGTACCTCGCCGACCTCGACGTGCCCGCCACGGTGGAACCGACGACGGACGCGGGCGAGGCCCTGCACGGCGCCACCATGGTGATCATCGTTGTGCCCTCCGAGTTCGTCGCCGCGACGTTGAAGACCCTCCCGCCCATCCCGGAAGACGTGCCCATCGTGTCCGCCACGAAGGGGCTCGATCCGGAGCGCCACCTGCGCATGAGCGAGGTGATCGTCGAGGCGTTCCCCGCCGCGCGCGTGGCCGTGTTGTCGGGCCCGACCTTCGCCCGCGAGGTCGCGCTCGGGCGTCCGACTGCGGCCGTGATCGCCTCGCGCGACGACACCCTGGCCGCCGCGCTCCAGCGTCGGCTCGGGACACGGGAGTTCCGGCTCTACGCGAACCGCGACGTGATCGGCGTCGAGACGGGCGGGGCCCTGAAGAACGTCATGGCCATCGCGACGGGCATCGCCGACGGCCTCGGGCTCGGCGAGAACGCGCGCGCGGCGCTCATCACACGCGGGCTCGCCGAGATGACGCGCCTCGGGGTCGCCCTGGGAGCGGTCTCCGGGACGCTCGCGGGTCTGGCCGGGCTGGGGGATCTCGTGCTCACCTGCACGGGGAGCCTTTCGCGCAATCGCCAGCTCGGCATGGCCCTGGCCAAAGGAGGAACCGCCGCGTCGGTCGAGCGCGAGACGCGCATGATCGCCGAGGGCGCGCGCACGGTCGCCTCGGCGCTCGCCCTTGCGCGTCGCCATACCGTGAGCCTGCCGATCTGCCACGAGGTCGGCGCCGTGCTCTTCGACGGGAAGCATCCGGCGGACGCTCTGGCCTCGCTCCTCGAGCGACCGGTGAAGCGGGAGGACCGCTAGCCCGATGCCGGAGTTGCGCAAGGACCCCGTCGTGGGGCGTTGGGTCATCATCGCGACGGAGCGAGCGCGGCGGCCGTCCGACTTCGTCACCGAGCCGGTGCGACCGCGCACGACCGCCTGCGCGTTCTGCGAGGGCCGAGAGGACCAAACACCGCCCGAAATTCTCGCCGGACGGCCGCGCGAGGGGAAGCCGAACACCCCGGGCTGGACCTATCGGGTCGTCGCGAACAAGTTTCCCGCGCTCAGGATCGAGGGCGAGCTCGAGCCGGCCGGGGAAGGCCTCTTCGACAAGATGAACGGGGTCGGCGCCCACGAGGTGGTGATCGAGTCCCCACAGCACGCCACGTCCCTCGCCGAACTCCCGGTCGACACCGTCGCCGACGTGCTGCTCGCCTTCCGCGAGCGCATGCTCGATCTGAAGAAGGATCCGCGCTTCGCCTACGTCCTCGTGTTCAAGAACCACGGCGAGGCCGCCGGCGCCTCGCTCGAGCACCCGCACTCCCAGCTCATCGCGACACCGATCATCCCGATCATGGTGTCCGAGGAGCTCGCCGCCTCGGCCCAGTACTACGGCTTGAAGGAGCGGTGCGTCTGGTGCGACATGGTGCGGCAGGAGCGCCGGGCCGGCGTGCGCATGATCCTGGAAGCTCAGGGGTTCGTGGCGGTGGCGCCGTTCGCACCTCGGTTCCCGTTCGAGACGTGGATCCTCCCCTGGCGCCACCGGGCGGCCTTCGAGGATTCAACCGAGGAGGAGCTGCGTGGCGTGGCCGGGATCCTCGGCGAGTTCCTCCGCCGCATGAACCGGGTGCTCGGTGAGCCGCCCTTCAACTTCATGCTGCACACGGCGCCCTTCCGCGAGGGCCAGCTCGAGTCCTTCCACTGGCATCTCGAGGTCATTCCCAAGCTCACACGGGTCGCCGGCTTCGAGTGGGGCAGCGGCTTTTTCATCAACCCGGTCCCGCCCGAGGACGCCGCCGAGGCTCTGCGGGCGAGTGCCCCCTGATCGTGATATCATCGGCGGCTGTGGCGCGGGAATAGCTCAGTGGTAGAGCACGACCTTGCCAAGGTCGGGGTCGCGGGTTCGAATCCCGTTTCCCGCTCCAGTCTTACATCGACCGATCTGCTCCCACCATCGGGGCGGCGTAGCCAAGTGGCTAAGGCGGAGGTCTGCAAAACCTCTACTCCGCGGTTCGAATCCGCGCGCCGCCTCCACATTTTGTTGTCGCGCCTTCGCCGGCGTGGCCCCAGCTCCGCGACGGCCTGCGGCGCGCACCACATCAACCTCTAGGAGATTCGCGGAGAGTCGACATGGCCGAGGTCATCAAGCGGGTGGGACCACCGAAGGCGACCGACCTCAAAGGTGAGGAGTTCACCTGGACCATCCAGCTCAGCGCGGCGCCGTCGCGCGAATGGTCCCGGCTTTTCTCGGAGCCGGCCGAGTCCACCGTCCTCTGTCATCCGCGACGGCTCGGCATGATGCACCAGGCCCTGGTGTTCAAGTCCGACGAAGGGCATCTCCCGACGTGGGTGCAGTACATCGACAAGTGGATCGGCGGCGCGAACAAGAGCATGGAGGACCAGGAGGAAGCCGAGAAGCAACGCAAGGCCAAGGCCCTCGTCGAGGAAGAGGAACGGCAGAAGCGCATCCGCGAGGTCAACGAGAAGGTCAAGAATCTCTGAGGCCCGTGGCGTGTGGGGGCGTGGCGAAACGGCAACCGCCGAGGACTTAAAATCCTCTGTCCGCAAGGACTTGCAGGTTCGACTCCTGCCGCCCCTACCATCCTCCCTCCAGCCGCCCGCCGACCTTCGGGCTGCGCAGTTCGCGGTGTACAGTTACCTGCTCGGGATGTACCTGGGCGACGGCTACATCTGACGTACACCGCGGACATACCGCTTCCACGTCTCGTTGCACCAGCGCCAGGGTCGAGTCATCGAGCGAGTCGCCCAAGCGATCACCGCTCTCCGTCCCGGGCGCCCGGTCGGCTTTCGTCGCCGTGGTGCTGTCACGATCGTCAATGCCTACTCGAACGCCTGGTCGGTGCTCTTCCCGCAGCACGGCGCAGGCCGAAGCATCAGCGGCCAATCATCCTCGAACCGTGGCAGCGGAGCATCGTGGAGCAGCAGCCCTCCGAGTTTCTCCGGGGATGCATCGAGTCAGACGGTTGCAGACATCGGCGCATCGTGGGGGGCCGCAACTATCCTGCCTACTCGTTCACGAATCACTCGGAGGACATCCTGCGGCTATTCGTCTGGGCCTGCGGACTCATCGGCGTGCGCCCTCGACGCGCCAACCGAGTCACGATCTCGATCGCACGACGTACAGACGTCGCGACGCTCGACAGCATCGTCGGAGACAACCGTAGTTAATCCGTCCCCGCCCCCCGTGCTATCCTTCGGTGTGTGCTGCCTCTCGCGTTGAGTTCACCGGGCGCGATCGCCTTCCAGCTCGGCCCGATCGTCGTCTTCTCGTACCAGCTCGGCCCGCTCGTGATCCGCTGGTACGGGATTCTAATGGCCACGTCGATCGTCGTGGGGCTCGTGCTCGGCCACCGCCAGGCGCGACGCGAAGGCTTGCCCGCCGACGACATCGTCAGCGTGGGGCAGTGGGCGATCCTCGCCGGGCTCGTGGGCGCGCGGCTCTACGAGGTCGTCTTCAACTGGGACTACTACGGCCGGTATCCGTCGAAGATCATCGCCGTCTGGGAAGGCGGGCTCGCCATGCACGGCGGGCTGATCGTGGGGCCCCTGGTCGGCGTGTGGCTCGCGCATCGGTGGAATGTCCCGATCCTGCGCGGGCTCGACGTCGTCGGGCCCTACATGGTCCTCGGACAGGCGATCGGTCGCTGGGGGAACTTCTTCAATGAGGAAGCCTTCGGGCGTCCGACCGATCTGCCGTGGAAGCTCTACATCTCGCCCGAGCATCGTCCGCTCGGGTACGCCCAGTACGAGTACTTCCATCCGACGTTCCTCTACGAGTCACTCTGGGATTTCGCCGTCTTCCTGATGCTCGTCGGGTGGCTCCGCCCGCGGCTCCGGGCGCGCCCGGGGGCGCTCTTCTTCGCATACATCGGGCTCTACTCGGTCGGCCGTTTCGCCATCGAAGCCCTCCGCCTCGACAGCTTCTGGCTCGGGCCCCTCCGCGTGCCGCAGCTCGCGAGCGTCGCTGGTGTGCTCGTCGCGGTGATCGGGATGGCCTGGACGCGCCGCCGCGCCCGCTCGCTCGCCGCGGGCTAGACGAACGGGTGACTCGCGTCCGGCTCGAGCGAATGGGCCCCTATCTCTGGCGGATCCCGCAGGACGCGAGCCGCGGCATGCGCGTGCCCGGCCTCGTCGTGGCCGACGAGCATCTCATCGCGTCGATGGGGAGCGACGCCTCGCTCGAGCAGGTCGCCAACGGCGCGACGCTGCCGGGCATCGTCAAGGCGGCGATGGCGATGCCCGATCTCCATCAGGGGTACGGGCTCCCGGTCGGCGGTGTCGTGGCCACCGATGCTCACCGGGGCGTCGTCAGTCCCGGCGCGATCGGCTTCGACATCAACTGCGGCGTCCGGTTGCTCAGCGCCTCGCTGGCCGCCGCGGAGGTCGCCGACCGGATGGAGGCCCTCGTCGACGCGCTCTACGCGACGATCCCCACCGGGGTGGGGTCGCGCGGTGCGGTGTCGCTCGAGCCGAAGGCGCTCGACGACGTCCTCGAGCGTGGGGCCGCATGGGCCGTGGCCGCGGGCTACGGCGTCGACCAGGATCTGCAACGGATCGAGTCCGACGGATGCCTCCCGGGCGCCATGCCGTCGACCGTCTCGGCGCGCGCCCGCGAGCGCGGACGGCGTCAGCTCGGGACGCTCGGCTCCGGCAACCACTTCCTCGAAGTGCAGGTCGTCGACGTGGTCTACGACGAGCCCGCCGCGCGGGCGCTTGGCCTGTACCTTGGTCAGCTGACGGTCATGATCCACACCGGCTCGCGCGGCCTCGGCCACCAGGTGTGCACGGACTATCTCGACGTGGCCGGGAAGGCGCTCCGCCGCTACGGCATCAGCGTCCCCGATCGCCAGCTGGCGTGCGTCCCCGCGGAGTCCGACGAAGGGCGCGCCTACTTCGGCGCGATGCGCGCCGCCGCGAACTTCGCCTTCGCCAACCGTCAGGTGCTCACGCAGTGGGCCCGCCAGGTCTTCGAGCGATGTCTCGGGGTCGGAGCGCGCGACCTCGATCTGAGCGTCGTCTACGACGTCGCCCACAACATCGCCAAGGAGGAGGACCACGACGTCGACGGCGCCCGACGCCGCCTCATCGTCCATCGCAAGGGCGCGACCCGCTCGTTCCCGGGGCAGCCCGTGCTCGTTCCCGGCGACATGGGGCGCTACTCGTACCTGCTGCTCGGCACCGAGGTCGCGATGCGCGAGACCTTCGGGAGCACGTGCCACGGCGCCGGCCGGCTGCTGAGCCGCACGGCCGCCGTCAAGGCTGCGCGCGGCCGGCGGATCGGCGAGGAGCTCCGCGCGCGCGGCGTCCTGGCGCGCGCCACCGGTCGCGACGCGCTCGCCGAAGAGATGCCCGAGGCGTACAAGGACGTCCAGGACGTCGTCGACGTCGTCCATCGATTCGGCATCTCGACGCGCGTCGCGCGATTCAGGCCGCTGGCCGTGATCAAGGGCTGACCTTCGCCGCGTGGTACACTAACGCGATGTCCTGGTCGTTGAAGAAGAAATCCCAGGTTCTGCTCGACGCGGAGCAGGGCACCGTGCGGAAGGACTGGGGCGGGAAGATCTCCGTCGCCCTGGTCTATCCCAACACCTACGCCGTCGGTATGTCGAACCTCGGCTTCCAGACCATCTACCGCCACCTCAACGCGATTCCCGACGTCGTCTGCGAGCGTGTGTTCGTGCCCGAATCTCAGGATCTGGAGGAGATGCGCCGGTCCGCGACCCCGCCCTTCTCGCTGGAGTCGCTCCGACCGCTCACGGACTTCCACCTCGTGGGTTTTTCGGTGACGTACGAGGGCGACTACATCAACGTGCTGCGGCTGCTCGCGATGGCGGGGATCCCGCTGCGGGCCGCCGCGCGGCGCGCTCACGATCCGCTCGTGCTCATGGGGGGCGTCTGCGCCTTCTCAAACCCGGAGCCGATCGCGCCGTTCATGGACTTCGTGGTCGTCGGGGAAGGCGAAGAGCTGGTCGTCGAGCTGATCGCCGCCTATCGCGAGGGCTATCGCGACCGCGCGGGCTTCCTCGCCTCGCTCGTGGCCCTCGAGGGCGTCTACGTCCCCGGGCGGTACGACATCGCGTACGCCGCCGACGGGACGATCGCCGAGGTCGTCGCGCGCGGCGGCGCACCCTCGGTCGTCGCCAAGCGCCGCCTCCGGAACGTGAACGCCTTCGAGACAGTCGCGGCGGTGAAGACGCCGCACGCCGAGTACGGCCACATGGCGCTCCTCGAGGTGGGCAAGGGCTGCGGGCGCGGCTGCCGCTTCTGCCTCGAGGGGCAGGTCTACCGTCCGGTGAGACACCGCAGCGTGGACACGCTCCGCGAGACCGTCGCGCGGATGGCGGCGAGCGGTGAGCGCCGGGTCGGGCTCGTCGGCGCGTGCGTGTCGGACTATCCGTGGCTCGGCGACCTCCTCAAGATCGTCGAGGAGAACGGCATGGAGCTGTCGATCTCGTCGCTCCGCGCCGACAGCCTGACCGAAGATCTGGTGGCGGCGCTGGCGCGCGGCGGACACCGCACGCTCACCATGGCGCCCGAAGCGGGCACCGAGCGGCTCCGGCGCAGCGTTCGCAAGCCGATCACCGACGAGCAGCTCATGACGGCGTGCGATCTCGTCCGGGCCTACGGCATCCCCAATCTCAAGACCTACTTCATGATCGGCCAGCCGACCGAGACGATCGAGGACGTCGAGGCGATTCCGGAGCTGGCCGGACGGATGCTCGAGCGGCTGCGCGTGCTCGACCCGTCGGGCCGGCCGTTCGGCCGTCTCACGCTATCGGTGTCGTCGTTCGTCCCAAAGCCCTGGACGCCGTTCCAGTGGGCGCCCTTCGACGGCGCCGAGTCGCTGCAGACGAAGCTGGAGATCATCAAGCGCGCCGCGCGCCGCTTCTCCAACATGCGTGTGCTCCACGAGAACCCCCGTGAGGCGGCGCTCCAGGCGCTCCTCGCGCGCGGCGACCGTCGTGTCGGGGACTTTCTCGCCCTGGCGGCGGCCCACGACGGGGACTGGCGCCGGGCGCTCCGCGAATGGGAGGGCGACGCGGCGTTCTACACGACCCGCCCCCGCGCTCCGGACGAGCGGCTGGCCTGGGATCACTTCGACGTGGGCGTCAAGAAAGCCGGGCTGCTCCGCGAGTGGGAGCGGGCCCGGGCCGAGGACGCCGTCGCCGCCGGTGCACCCTGATGGCCGTCCAGGACGTCTACCAGCGTGCGCTCCGGAACCTCCGGATCTCGGTGACCGACCGGTGCAATCTCCGCTGCGCCTACTGCATGCCCGAGGAGGAGTACGTCTGGCTGCCGCGCGAGCAGATCCTCCATTTCGAGGAGGTGAGCGCGCTCGCCGATGTCTTCATGGATCTCGGCGTCGACAAGATCCGGCTCACCGGCGGTGAGCCGCTCCTACGGCGTGACCTCCCCGAGCTCATCCGGCTACTGGCGGCCAAGCCGCGGCTGCGCGATCTCGCGCTGACGACCAACGGGGTCCTGCTCGGCGAGCAAGCCCGCTCGCTCGCCACCGCCGGGCTCCACCGCGTCACCGTGAGCCTCGACACGCTCCGGCCGGACCGCTTCACCGCGCTCACGCGGCGCGCCAACCACGCGCAGGTCCTCGAGGGCATCGCCGCGCTGGCGCCGGCAGGCTTCCGGGGGACGAAGCTCGACACGGTCGTCATGCGCGGCGTCAACGAGGACGAGCTCGCCGACCTGATCGAGTACGGCCAGACCGTCCCCGCGGAGGTGCGCTTCATCGAGTACATGGACGTCGGGGGCGCGACGCGCTGGTCGATGGACAAGGTCGTGAGCCGCGTCGAGATGCTCGAGGCGCTCGGCCGGCGCTATGGACGGATCGAGCCGGTCGTCGAAGAGAGCACGGCCCCGGCCGACCGTTACGCGCTCGCCGACGGCACCGTCTTCGGCATCATCTCGTCGACGACCGAGCCGTTCTGCGCGAGCTGCGATCGTAGCCGGCTCACGGCCGACGGCATGTGGTACCTGTGTCTCTACGCCCAGCACGGCATCGACCTCCGGGAGCCGCTTCGCCGCGGAGCGTCGGCGGACGAATTGAAGACGCTGATCGCCGGCGCGTGGGGGCGGCGTGCGGACCGCGGAGCCGAGCTGCGGCTGCGGCTTCGGGATCGCACGCCACTCGTGCAGATCGGACGCCTCCGCGAAGACCCGCACCTGGAGATGCATACCCGGGGCGGGTAGCGCGGTGAGGTCGTGCTCGCTGCAGGCCGTCGCGGGGCCGGGGCCCCGCCGGCCGAGGCGCGACGGTACACGGAGGAGAAAGCGTGAGCGCCTCTGACACGACGAAGATCGACGTCCAGGAGCGCGGAGCCGACCGGCAGACCTCAGAGCGGCGGCTCTTCATACAGCTCTCGGTGTTCGGTGGGTGCCTGGACGCCAAGCCGCTGCTGCGGGCGCTCGAGTCGAGCCGGCTCGAGGCGGTGCTGTACCAGGACGTCAACGACTCACGCGGCATCGGCGTGCTGGCGATGAGCGAGGACCCGCTCTTCTTCGTGACCGCCCTCCGGGAGGTGCTCAACGCGGATCCGTTCGCCGGGCTCGCGCAGAAACCCGAGCTGACGATGTTCGGGCGGACGTACGCCTCGGGCTTCGAGACGGATCTGGAGGACTGGCTGCTGCGCCGGCCCCGCCGCGCAGCGCTCAATCCGGAGTGGCCCTGGGGGATCTGGTACCCGCTACGGCGAACCGGAGCGTTCAGTCGGCTGACACCCCAGGAGCAGGGGACAATAATCCGTGAGCACAGCGTGCTGGGCCGCGCCTACGGGGACGCCGACCTCGCGCACGACATCCGGCTCGCCTGTCACGGACTCGACGTCCACGACAACGACTTCGTCATCGGCCTCGTCGGCCGTCACCTCCATCCGCTCTCGCACCTCGTGCAGGCCATGCGAAAGACCGCCCAGACCTCGCAGTACCTCCAGACGCTCGGACCCTTCTTCGTCGGGCATGCCCTCTGGCAGAGCCCGTTCGGCGGGACGCCTCCACGACCGTGAAGCGCCGGCGCGTCCGATGGCTTCACGGCCGCGGCCGCGCGGGCTAGCCTCGACCTCTCGACCATCCCGATCGCGACCGTGGTGCGCGCCGCAGGCCGTCGCGGGGCGAGCCGGAGCACGGCCCGGGGCTCTCGGGCCCCGCGTGCGAGGCGAGCGATCGCCACGCCGGCCGAGGCGCAGCGATACACGAAGGAGGCACACATGGCTCAGGCAACGTTGCCGCCGTGGATCCAGGCGCTGCAACAACGTGATCCAGAGTTCGTGGGCTCGTACATGACCCAGCGCGAGCGCATCTTGCGGGACGGCGCCATTCCCGCGAAGTACAAGCACCTCATGACCATGATCGTCGACGCGCTTCCAGTCGCATCCCGACGGCGTCGCAAACATCGCCAACCGCGCACGGGCCGCCGGCGCTTCGGAAGCGGAGGTTCAGGAGGCGGTCGAGGTCGCCTATCTCTTCGGGGGGACTCCGGCGCTGGTGACCGCCGTGAACGCGTTCCGCGTCTGATCGCGGCGGCGCGTCAGGGTGCCGGCGTCATCACGAAGATTCGGTGCGACGCGCGAAGCAAGCCGCTAGCGCGCGGGAACACGGCGGCGGTTCGAGCGCGGGCGTTACCCGCGCAATCGATGTCTGGAAGAGGCTCTCGAAGGGGGGCGAAGCCCCCTCCGGGTCAAAGGGGAGCCGGAAGCTCCGACTTGCCCATCAGGTAGAGGTCGACGCCCCGCGCGGCAGAGCGACCCTCGGCGATCGCCCAGACGATCAGCGACTGGCCCCGCTGCATGTCGCCGCACGCGAACACGCCGGGCACGCTGGTCATCCAGTTCGCGTCTCGCCAGACGTTGCCGCGCTCGGTGAGCTTGACCCCGAGGTCCGTCAGCATCCCCGGGCGCTCGGGCCCGAGAAAGCCCATCGCCAGCAGGACCAGCTCCACCTCGAGCGTGAACTCGGTTCCCGGGATCGTCTTGAACTCCAGCCGACCGCCCTCGCGAACCATGTCGACCTTCACGGCCTCGAGCGCACGCACGTGGCCGCGCGCGTCGCCCAGAAAGCGTTGGGTCGACACCGCATAGACGCGCTCGCCGCCCTCTTCATGGGCACCCGACACGCGAAAGATGTTGGGCCACTGGGGCCACGGGTTATCCGGGGCGCGCTGATCCGGTGGTCGCGGCAGCAGCTCGAACTGGTGGACCGAGCGCGCCCCCTGGCGGTGGACCGTGCCGAGGCAGTCGGCGCCCGTATCGCCTCCACCGATGATGACGACTCCCTTGCCCTGCGCGGTGATGAACCTGTCGTCCGGGATCGGATCGCCTTCGCATCGCTTGTTCTGGAGCGTCAGATACTCCATCGCGAAATGGATGCCCGAGAGCTCGCGTCCGGGCATCGGGAGATCGCGCGGCCAGCAGGCGCCCCCGGCCAGGACCAGCGCGTCGAAATCGCGGCGCAGGGTCCCGACGTGCACGTTGACACCGACGTGGGCGCTCGTGCGGAAGACGACGCCTTCCTTCTCCATGATCTGCAGCCGGCGGTCGACGAAGCGCTTCTCCATCTTGAACTCGGGGATGCCGTAGCGCAGGAGGCCCCCGATCCGGTCGTCACGCTCGAAGACCGTGACCAGGTGACCGGCCCGATTGAGCTGCTCGGCGGCGGCGAGGCCGGCCGGCCCGGAGCCCACGACCGCCACGCGCTTGCCCGTGCGCGCGGGCGGCGGCTTGACGCCCATCCAGCCCTCGTCGAACGCGCGCTCGATGATCGCGAGCTCGACGCCCTTGATCGTCACCGGATCGTCGTTGATGCCGAGCACGCACGCGCCCTCGCACGGCGCCGGGCAGAGCCGGCCCGTCCACTCGGGGAAGTTGTTCGTCGCGTGCAGACGGTCGATCGCCTCGCGCCAGTGGTCCTTGTAGACCAGGTCGTTCCAGTCCGGGATGATGTTGCCGAGCGGACACCCCTGGTGGCAGAAGGGAATGCCGCAGTCCATGCAGCGTGCCGCTTGCTTCGTGAGCTCGTCGACCGGGTAGGGAAGGTAGTACTCCTTCCAGTCGTGGACGCGCTCGGCAACGGGACGCGCGGGCAGCTTCTTCCGCTTGATCTCGAGGAAGCCGGTGACCTTACCCACTGCCGGTCCCGACCAGCTCGGCGAAGGTCGGCTGACGCCCTTCGGCGCGCGCCCGGGCCTCGGCGAGAAGCACGCGCTTGTAGTCTCTGGGCATGATCTTCACGAACCGGGGCTGCACGTCGATCCAGTCGCGCAGGATGCCGGCGGCGTAGGTCGAGCCGGTGGACTCGATGTGGCGCCCGATCAGGTCGCGCACCAGGCTGATTTCGTCGGGCAGCTCGAGCCGCTCCACGTCCACCATCCCGAGGTTGCACCGGCGCTTGAAATCGCCGTCGACGTCGAGCACGTACGCGATCCCGCCGGACATGCCGGCGGCGAAGTTCCGCCCGGTCCGCCCGAGCACGATGACGCGCCCGCCCGTCATGTATTCGCAGCCGTGGTCGCCGATGCCCTCGACGACCGCGTGGACGCCGCTGTTGCGCACGGCGAAGCGCTCGCCGGCGACGCCGCGGACGTACGCCTCGCCGCTGGTCGCGCCGTAGAGCGCCACGTTGCCGATGATGATGTTGTCCTCGGGGACGAACGTGCTGCGGCGCGGCGGGGCGACCACGAGCTTGCCGCCCGAGAGCCCCTTGCCCCAGTAGTCGTTGGCGTCACCCTCGAGCGTGAAGGTGACCCCGCGCGGGACGAACGCGCCGAAGCTCTGCCCGGCCGAACCCGTGAAGTGGATGCGGATCGTGTCGTCGGGCAGCCCCTCGCCGCCCCACCGCTTCGTGATGTGGTAGCCGAGCGTGGTGCCCACGGTGCGGTTGACGTTGTGGATCGGCAGCCGTAGCTCGATCGGCTTCCGGTGCTCGATGGCGTCCTGGCACGCCGGGATGATCGTCGTGTGGTCGAGCGATTTCTCGAGCGCGTGGTCTTGCGGCCGCACGCAGCGCCGCGCGACGTCGGCCGGCATGTCGGGCTGATACAGGATCGAGGAGAGATCGAGCCCCCGCGCCTTCCAATGGTCGAGGGCCGGCTTGAAGTCGAGCCGGTCCACGCGTCCGATCATGTCGGCCATCGTCCGGAAGCCGAGGCGGGCCATGTGCTCCCGAACCTCCTGAGCGAGGAAGCGGAAGAAGTTCACGACGTACTCGGCCCGGCCGGCGAAGCGCTTGCGGAGCTCCGGATCCTGCGTGGCGATGCCGACGGGGCAGGTGTTGAGATGGCAGACGCGCATCATGATGCAGCCCAGCACGACCAGCGGCGCCGTCGAGAAGCCGTACTCCTCGCCGCCGAGCAGCGCGGCGATGACCACGTCACGCCCGGTCTTCATCTGGCCGTCGACCTGGACGACGATGCGATCGCGGAGCTTGTTCAACACCAAAACCTGTTGCGTCTCGGCCAGGCCGAGCTCCCAGGGAACGCCGCCGTGCTTGATCGACGTGAGGGGCGAGGCGCCGGTGCCGCCGTCGTGGCCGGAGATCAGCACCACGTCGGAAAATGCCTTCGCCACCCCGGCGGCGACGGTGCCCACACCGACCTCCGCGACCAGCTTCACGTGGACGCGGGCTTCGGGGTTAGCGTTCTTCAGATCGTGGATGAGCTGCTTGATGTCCTCGATCGAGTAGATGTCGTGATGGGGTGGGGGCGAGATGAGCTGCACGCCCGGGGTGGCGAAGCGCACCTTCGCGATCCACGGATAGACCTTGGGCCCGGGGAGCTGGCCGCCCTCGCCGGGCTTGGCCCCCTGGGCCATCTTGATCTGAAGATCGGTGCAGTTGACGAGATACTCGCTGGTCACGCCGAAGCGGCCGGAGGCCACTTGCTTGACGGCGCTCCGCCGCCAGTCGCCGTTGGGATCACGCGGGTAGCGCGCCGCGTCCTCGCCGCCCTCGCCGGTGTTCGACCGGCCGCCGATGCGGTTCATCGCGATCGCCAGGGTCTCGTGCGCCTCCTGGCTGATCGAGCCGTAGGACATGGCCCCGGTGGCGAAGCGCTTCAGGATCGACTCGACCGACTCGACCTCCTCGAGCGGGACGGGCGTCGCGGCCGGCTGGAGCTCGATGAGACCGCGCAAGGTCGCGAGCTTCTTGCTCTGATCGTCACAGAACCGCGAGTAGTCCTTGAAGAGCGTGTAACTCCCGCTTCGCGTCGCGTGCTGGAGCTTGGCGATCATGTCGGGATTGACCATGTGGTGCTCGCCGTCGCGCCGCCACTGGTATTCGCCACCCCAGTCGAGCTCGGCGCCGACCGGCCGCTCCGGGAAGGCCTGCTCGTGGCGCCGCCGCACCTCGTCGGCGATCACGCCGAGCCCGATGCCGGAGATCCGCGACACGGTGCCGGTGAAGTAGCGGTGCACCAGATCACCGTTCAGGCCGATCGCCTCGAAGATCTGGGCGCCGGTGTAGCTCTGCAAGGTCGAGATCCCCATCTTGGCCATGACCTTGAGGATCCCCTTGTTGAGGGCCTTGATGTAGTTCTTCACGGCCTTCACCCGGTCGGTGCCGGTGAGCAGGCCCTCGCCGATCATGTCGTCGATGGTCTCGAAAGCGACCCACGGGTTGACCGCGCCCGCGCCGTAGCCGATCAGCAGGCAGAGGTGATGCACCTCCCGCGCGTCGCCGGTCTCGACGACCAGACCGCACCGCGTGCGCTCCCCGCGCCGGACGAGATGGTGGTGCACCGCCGCGGTGGCGAGGAGGCTCGGGATCGCCGCCGTCTCGCGATTGATGCCGCGGTCGGACAGGATGATGACGTTGTTGCCCTCGGCGATGGCCGCGCTCGCGCGCTGCTGGAGCTCCGCGAGGGTTCGCTCGAGCCCGGCGGCGCCCTCGGCGATCCCGTAGAGCATGGGGAGCGTGACCGCCTTGAAGCCGCGCTCGGCGACGTGCGCGAGCTTGGCCAGCTCCTCGTTCGTGATCACCGGGTCCTTCATCACGATCTGCCGGCACGACTCCGGCTCTGGCGCCAGGAGGTTCCGCTCGGGACCGACGGTGGACTCCATCGAGGTCACCAGCTCCTCACGGATCTGATCGAGCGGCGGATTGGTGACCTGCGCGAAGAGCTGCTTGAAGTAGTCGTAGAGCGGCCGGGGACGATTCGAGAGCACGGCCAGCGCGGTGTCGGTGCCCATCGAGCCCACCGGCTCTTCGCCGTTCTTGGCCATCGGCCCGACCAGGATCCGCAGATCCTCGTGGGTGTAGCCGAACGCGATCTGCCGCGTCAGCACGGTGGCGTGGTCGGGCGCCGGCACGGGGCGCGCCGGCAAATCCTCGAGATGGACGAGGTTCTGCTGCAGCCAGTCGGCGTACGGGTGCTCAGCGGCCAGCTGGGCCTTGATTTCCTCGTCGTCGACGATGCGCCCCTTGGCCGTGTCCACGAGGAAGATCCGTCCGGGATGCAGCCGCTCCTTCAGCAAGACGTTCTCGGGCGGGATGTCGAGCACGCCGACCTCGGAGGCCATGATGACCATGTCGTCCTTGGTGACGTAGTACCGCGAGGGGCGGAGCCCGTTCCGGTCGAGCACGGCGCCGATCACCGTCCCATCGGTGAAGGCGATCGAGGCCGGCCCGTCCCAGGGCTCCATCAGCGAGGCGTGGTACTCGTAGAACGCCCGCCGCTCCGGGCTCATGGACTCGTGGTTCTGCCAGGGCTCGGGGATCATCATGAGGATCGCGTGCGGCAGTGACCGTCCGTTCATCACCAGGAACTCGAGGACGTTGTCGAACGTGGCGGAGTCCGACAGGCCGTCGCGGGTGACGGGCAGCACCTTCTTGAGGTCGTCGCCGAGCGCCTCCGACCGACAGAGAGCCTCCCGGGCACGCATCCAGTTGATGTTGCCGCGCAGCGTGTTGATCTCGCCGTTGTGGGCGATGTAGCGGTACGGGTGCGCGAGCGGCCAGGACGGGAAGGTGTTCGTGCTGAACCGCTGGTGCACGAGGGCGAGCGCGGACTCGACCTCGGGGTCCGTGAGATCGGGGTACATCGTCTCGATCTGGTCGGCGCTGAGCATCCCCTTGTAGATGAGCGTGTTCGAGCTGAGGCTCGGGATGTAGGCGAACTTGGGTTCCGGAATATCGAGCGCCGCCACGGCCTTCTCGAAGAGCTTGCGGATCACATAGAGCTTGCGCTCGAAGTGGGCGTGGTCTCGTACGGCCGGCCCGCCGCCGACGAACACCTGGGTGATGTGCGGCTCGACGGCGAGCGCGCTGGCGCCGATCATGTGGTCGTCGGTGGGGACCTCCCGCCAGCCGAGCAGGCGCTGCCCTTCCTCGTCGACGATGGAATGCAAGAGCGCGCGAACGCGGTCGCGCTGCTCGGGATCCCGCGGCAGGAACACGAGCCCGCAGCCGTAGTCTCCAGGAGCGGGCAGGGGAAAGCCGAGACGCTCGCACTCGCGCCGGAGGAACTTGTCCGGCACCTGGAGCAGGATGCCGGCGCCATCACCTGTGTTCGCTTCGCAGCCGCACGCCCCGCGGTGGAGCAGGTTGATCAGGACGGAGAGCGCCTGGCGAACGATCGTGTGTGAGCGACGGCCTTTGATGTCCACGACGAAGCCGACCCCGCAGGCGTCGTGTTCGTGGCGCGGATCGTACAAGCCCTGGGCAGGCGGCGGGCCCGGCACGGCCGTAGGGCGTTCGACTGAAGCCATCTTCTCCACTCCTTTGTGAAAACAGTTGCACGATAGTACAGGTAATCCCATTATTAGTCATCCCCAAAAAGTTGGATAATAAGTATCAGGAACACTTATAATCTTTTTCGTGCACCTGGAGACCCTGCGGCTCTATTGCGACGTGGTCCGGCTCAAGTCGTTCTCACGGGGAGCGGCGCAGAACTTCGTCTCCCAGTCGGCCGCCAGCCAGGCGATGCAGCAGCTCGAGGCGGAGGTGGGCGTCGCGCTCCTGGACCGCACCAAGCGCCCGTTCGTCGTGACGCCCGAAGGCCAGGCCTTCTACGAGGCCTGCGGCGAGCTCCTCGAGTCGTGGGACAAGGCAAAGGCCGGGATCGCGGCCGTGAAGGCCCGCGTGGACGGCACGGTGCGCGTGGCGGCGATCTACTCGGTCGGCCTGCACGACGTGAGCCGCCACGTGCAGCGATTCATGTCGCTCTACCCGGCGGCGCGGGTGCAGCTCGAGTGTCTGCACCCCCACAAGGTCGTCGAGGCGGTGGTACAGGGCGAGGCCGACGTCGGGATCATGTCGTATCCGCCGGCCGACCGGGCCCTGTCGATCGTGCCGCTCCGCTCCGAGCCGATGGCCTTCGTGTGCCACCCGAATCACCGCCTGGCCCGACGGCGCATCGTCATGCCGGCCGACCTCAACGGTGAGACGTTCATCGCATTCGACGCCGGCCTGACGATTCGCAAGGCGATCGACCGTGCTCTCCGCCAGCACAATGTCCGGGTCCACACCGTGATGGAGTTCGACAACATCGAGACCATCAAGCAGGCGATCATCATCGCCGCCGGTGTCTCGATTCTGCCGCGCCACACCGTGCAGAACGAGGCCTCGATCCGCACGCTCACCGTCGTGCCGATGGGCATCCTGGACCTGGTGCGACCGGTCGGCCTCATCCACCGCCGCCAGAAGCCCCTCACGCCCACGGTGAGCCGGTTCATCCAGTTGCTCAAGGACGCCAACGAGGAGCCCGTTCGGGTCGCGGCGCGCTCGTGAGGCCGCGGCATGCCGCATTGCCGGGCTCGCGATGAAGAGTTAGGATCGGAGCCGGGGAGGCGAAGTCATGAGTGGTGAGTTCGAGGACGAGTACTCCGCGACGATCGACGACGACCTCCACGACACCGACGACCTCCGCGAGACCCGCGGTGCTCTCCTGAACGACACGATCGCCGTCCTGTCCCCGGCCGAGCCGATCTGTCTCTCCGAGACCGCCACCGTCCACGAGGCCGTCCAGACCATGCTGGCCCGACGGCAGGCGGGTGTGCTGATCACCGACCCTTCGGGACGACTCACGGGGATCTTCACCGAACGCGACGTCCTCACGCGCGTCGTCGGCAAAGATCTGGACGCGCGCCGGACCCCTCTGGCGGGGGTCATGACGCGCGACCCGGAAGCATTGACCGCGCGCGACCGGGTGGCCTACGCGGTCCACTGCATGGGCGTGGCGGGCTACCGGACGATCCCGCTGGTCGACTCCGAGCTCCGGCCGATCGGCGTCGTCACGGTGAGCGACGTCATCCGCTGGCTCTCGAACCTGTTCCCCGAGGCGGTCCTGAATCTCCGGCCCGGCGACGCCCTCAAGCGCCCGCACGACGTCGACGCCGGCTGAGATGGGAACCCGCAAATTCTGCGGGGCAGGTCCAGTGGACCGACCGGGCGAGGGAATCTTGCCTGGGCCCTCGGGGTCCGATAAACTGGTCAATGGTCTGCCGGTGTGGGACCTGACGACCGGTGGGCAGCCCCTGTAGCGATTTTCCCGTGCCAGGCTCGCGGGATATGACTGCGCAAGCTGAGCGAGGAGACAGGACGCGATGGGCCAGATAGCGACTCCCGCCACCGGCGTCGAGAAGTCGCGGAAGGCGCTGGATCGCGCGGTGATCCGGTTCGCCGGGGACTCCGGCGACGGCATGCAGCTCACCGGCGAGCAATTCACGACCGAGTCGGCGTGGGCAGGCAACGATCTCGCAACGCTGCCGAACTTCCCTGCCGAGATCCGCGCGCCCGCCGGGACACTCTTCGGCGTCTCGAGCTTCCAGCTGCAGTTCGGCAGCCAGCGCGTCTACACGCCGGGAGATCGGCTCGACTGTCTGGTCGCGATGAATCCGGCGGCCCTCAAGGTGCATCAGCGTGACCTCAAGACGGGCGGGCTCCTGATCGTCAACACGCAGGCGTTCGACAAGCGGAACCTGGACAAGGCCGGCTACGCGGCGAATCCGCTCGACGATCCGACCTTGGCCGAGCGCTACCGGCTGCACAAGGTCGACATGACGGCGCTCACGCACGAGGCCATCAAGGACCTGCCGCTCAACACGAAGGAAAAGGACCGGACCAAGAATTTCTTCGCGCTCGGCCTGGTGTCGTGGATCTACACGCGCCCGCTCGAGCCGACGCTCGCGTGGATCGGGAAGCGGTTCGCGAAGAACAAGGACATCGCCGAGGCCAACACCCGCGTCCTCAAGGCCGGCCACGCCTTCGGCGAGACCGCAGAGATCTTCTCCGAGCACTACGCGGTCGAGCCCGCCGAGATGGCGCCGGGGCTCTACCGCGCCATGACCGGCAATCGCGCCCTGGCCTGGGGCATCCTCGCGGCCGCTCAGCGGTCCAAGCTCCCGGTGGTCTACGGCGCCTATCCGATCACGCCCGCGAGCGACATCCTGCACGAGCTGGCGTTGCACAAGCGCTTCCGCGTGCGCACGATCCAGGCCGAAGACGAGATCGCCGCCGTCACCGCGGCCATCGGCGCCTCGTTCGGCGGGGCGATCGGCATCACCGCGTCGAGCGGTCCCGGGATTGCGCTGAAGGGCGAGGGCATCGGCCTCGCCGTGACGGCGGAGCTGCCGCTCGTCGTCCTGAACATCCAGCGCGCCGGCCCGTCGACAGGCATGCCCACGAAGACCGAGCAGGCCGACCTCATGCAGGCGCTCTACGGCCGCAACAGCGAGGCGCCGGTGGTCGTGCTCGCGCCTGCGACGCCCGGCGACTGCTTCTACATCGCCTACGAGGCGGTGCGGCTCGCTACCCGGTACATGCTGCCGGTCATCGTGCTCAGTGACGGGTTCCTGGCCAATGGCTCGGAGCCCTGGCTCATCCCCGACGTGACCAAGCTGCCGCCGATCGAGATCGAGTTCAGGACGGAGCGCGAAGGCTTCTTCCCCTATCTCCGCGACCCGGCCACGCTCGCGCGGCCCTGGGTGCGGCCGGGCACGCCGGGCCTCGAGCACCGGATCGGCGGCATCGAAAAGCAGGACGTCACCGGCAACATCTCGTACGATCCGGAGAACCACGATCACATGGTCCGCACGCGGGCGGAGAAAGTCCGGCGCGTGGCCCAGGAGATCCCCCCGACGTCGATCAATGGCCCCGCGACCGGCGACCTCCTCGTCGTCGGCTGGGGCGGCACCTACGGCGCGATCACCGCGGCGGTCGAGCGCGCGCAGGGAGAAGGGAAGTCGGTCGCCGCGATCCACCTGCGCCACCTGAATCCGCTGCCGCCGGACCTCGGCCACATCCTGCGCGAGTATCGGAAGGTGCTGGTGCCGGAAATCAACAGCGGGCAGCTCGTGCGCGTACTGCGCGCCGAGTACCTGGTCGACGCGGTCGGGTTCAACCGGGTGCGCGGCCTGCCGCTTCCATCCGACGAGATCTACGAAGCGATCAACCAGCTTCTCGGGAGCAAGGCATGAGTCCGAGCGAAGCCAAGGAAGCGCCGAAATACACGAAGAAGGACTTCGAGTCGGACCAGGACGTTCGCTGGTGCCCGGGCTGCGGAGACTACGCCATTCTCTCCGCGGTCCAGAAGACGATGCCCGACCTCGGGATCCCCAAGGAAGATATCGTGTTCATCTCTGGGATCGGTTGCTCGAGCCGCTTCCCGTACTACATGAACACCTACGGATTCCACACGATCCACGGCCGGGCGCCGGCGATCGCGACCGGGCTCCGGGTGGCGCGGCCCGAGCTGAAGATCTTCGTGGTCACCGGCGACGGCGATGGGCTGTCGATCGGCGGCAACCACATGCTCCACGTCCTGCGCCGCAACGTGAACCTCACGATCCTTCTCTTCAACAACCGGATCTACGGCTTGACGAAGGGCCAATATTCGCCGACGAGCGAGCTCGGCAAGGTGACGAAGTCGACGCCGGTCGGCTCCGCCGACCGTCCAGTCAATCCGCTCGCGTTCGCGCTGGGCTGCGGCGCGACCTTCGTGGCGCGAACCGTCGACCGGAACATCCCGCACATGGACGAGATGCTGAAGCGGGCGGCCAAGCACAAGGGCACCGGGTTCGTGGAGATCCTCCAGAACTGCAACGTCTACAACGATCTAGCCTGGAACGTCATCTACGACCGCGAGTCCAAGGTGCAGCACGAGCTCCGGCTCGAGCACGGAAAGCCGCTGCTCTTCGGCCCGCCGGACGACCGTCGCGCCTTGATCATGGTGGGCGTCACGCCGAAGGTTGTGCGCGCCAAGGACGTGCCCGAGAGCGCGCTCTGGATCCACGACGAGACCAACGTGAACGCGGCCAAGCTGCTCGCGGATCTCTTCGCACCCGACTTCCCGGTTCCGATCGGGGTCGTCTCCGCCGTCGACGCGCCGGTCTACGAGGACCTCATCCTCGAGCAGGAGCAGAAGGCCGTCTCAGAGCGCGGCCCCGGCGACATCGCCAAGCTCCTGACTTCGGGAGACACCTGGAAGATCTCGTAGTTCCCCCGGGGGCTTCCGCATCATGCCCCTGAGCGGCACCTTCCTCGCGGACCTCGAGCGGATCGTCGGCGCCGACGGTCTCGTGTGCTCGCCCGAGGGCCGGCTCGTTTACGAGTGCGACATGCACACCTTCTACAAGGGCGCCCCCGACGCGGTCGCCTTGCCGACTCGAGCCGACCAGGTCGTCGCGATCGTGAACCTCTGTCGGCGGGAGCACGTGCCGATCGTGCCGCGCGGCTCGGGCACCGGGCTGATCGGCGGCGCCATGGCGCCCGTCGGCGGCGTGATGGTCGGCACGAACCGGATGGACGGGATCCTCGAGATCGACCTCCCGAATCGATGCGCCACGGTCCAACCCGGCCTGATCAACCTCTCTCTCACCCGAGCAGTCTCTAGTCATGGATATTTCTTCGCGCCAGACCCTTCGAGCCAGATGGTCTCGTCCATCGGGGGAAACGTCGCGACCAACGCCGGCGGGCCGCACTGCCTCAAGTACGGCATCACCACGAACCATGTCCTCGGGCTCGAGCTGGTGACCGGCGCGGGGGTGCTCGTGCGTCTTGGCGGCAAGGCGGCCGAGCACCCGGGCTACGACCTCGTCGGCGTCGCCGTGGGCTCCGAAGGCACCTTCGGTATCGTCACCGCGGTCACGGTCCGGCTCCTCCACGCCGCCGAGGCAGTGAAGACGATCCTCGCCTCGTTCACGGCGATCGAGGACGCCTCGGAGGCCGTCTCGGCGATCATCGCCGCCGGCATCGTGCCCGCGGCGCTCGAGATGCTCGACGAGATGATGATCCGCGCGATCAACGAAGGCACCGGGGCGGGCTACCCGAAGGATGCCGCGGCCGTGCTCCTGATCGAGCTCGACGGCCCCGGGGCGGAGGTCGAGGCCCAGGCGGAGCGCGCCGCGAGGATCTGCTGGGAGCGCGGAGCTCTCGAGGTGCGCGTAGCGCGCGACGACACCGAGCGGGCGCTCCTCTGGAAGGGACGGAAGGAGGCCGCGGGCGCCGTCGGTCGGCTCGCGCCGACCTATCTTCTGCAGGACGCCGTCGTCCCACGCTCCAAGCTGCCGGCGATCATGCGCGAGCTGATCGCGATCGGTGCCAGGTATCGCGTCCAGATCGCCAACGTCTTCCACGCCGGGGACGGCAACCTCCACCCGCTCATCCTCTACGACGACCGCGAGCCGGACGAGCTCGAGCGGGCGAAGGCCGCGAACGAAGAGCTGTTACGCGCGTGCATCGCGATGGGCGGCACGGTAACGGGCGAGCACGGTGTGGGCATGGACAAGGCGAAGAACCTCCCGTTCCAGTACGCCGACGCCGACTTGAACTTCATGTACCGGCTCCGGCGCGCCTTCGATCCGGATGCCATCATGAACCCCGGCAAGCTTCTGCCCTCGCACCCCGCGTGCGGCGAGGGGTTCCGCCCGTCGCGGCCGCGGGTGCCCGACGGCGCCTGGATCTAGACGCCCGATGTCCGTCGCGACTCGCTCGATCGCCGAAACGTTCGTCACGATCGTGGGCCGCGAGGGGGTGCGGGCTGACGACGAGGCCCGCGCGGCCGCGGCAGTCGACGGCCAGCCGCCGCGCTGGGTCGTGTGTCCCGTATCGATCGACCAGCTGAGCCGCGTCGTGGCCCTCGCCCACGACGAGGGACTGGCCGTCGTCCCGCGAGGAGGCGGCCACGCGCTCGAGCTCGGGAACCCTCCGACGCGTGTCGACGTGGTCGCCGACCTCTCGAGCCTCGTTCGGGTGGTCGAATACAATCCCGACGACCTCACGATCACGGTGGAGGCGGGGATCTCCGCCGGCGCTCTGGCGGCCCTGCTCGCGCCGCACCGGCAATTCCTGCCGCTCGATCCTCCGGGCTTAATCAGCCGCACGCTGGGCGGCGTCACGGCGACCAACGCCAGCGGCCCACTCCGCGCGCGGTACGGCACGATGCGCGACCTGCTGCTCGGCGTGCGCTTCGTCCAGGCAGACGGTGTCGTGACCTGGGGCGGGTCGAAGGTCGTGAAGTCGGTGAGCGGCTACGACGTCCCGAAGCTGATGGTCGGAGCGCTCGGCACGCTCGGCGTGCTCGGCGAGCTGACGCTGCGGCTGCATCCGCGGCCGGACGTGGAGGGCTCGTGGCTCGTCCTGCTGCCGTCGACCCAGGCGGCGCAAGGGCTCGTCGAGCGCATCGCCGATTCGCCGCTCCAGCCGAACCGGATCGAGTTCTTCAACGACCGGGCGCTCGAGTCGCTGCCGGTGGAGACGGCGGTGGCGGGAGTCGCGGTCTCGATCGGGAGCGTCGTGGAGGCCGTCCGGGAGCAGGGAGAGCGGCTGGTCACGATGGCGAAGGCCGCCGGCGCACGAACCGTCCCGCTGCCGGACGAGTTCTGGAGCGTCGCAGACCGTGCGCTGACCGCCGAGCGACACGAGTCGGCCCTGCAGGTGGCTGTGGTCGCCGGTCGGCTCGCCGACACCGAGCGTGCGATCACCGAGGCCGTCCGAACGGCCGCTCCGGGGGCGCAGGTCCGGATCAGCGGCTGCGCGGCGGTGGGAACGTTTCGAGTCCTGGTCGGCGGCGCCAGCGTCGCCGAAGCGGCAGCGATGGTGACGCGCGTACGCGCCTGGGCCACGGAGCTCGGCGGTAGTGTCGTCGTCGCGAGCGGCCCGGCCGAACTCCGGAAGGCGGTCGACCCGTGGGGACCGATCGATCCCGGCCCCTTCGCTCTCATGCGCGCCCTGAGAGACGAGTTCGATCCCAAGCGGGTGCTGAACCCCGGGCGCTACGTCGGGGGCCTCTGATGGCCGCCGCCGTCCACGGCGCCGACGCCCCCGACCTCGCCGAGATCAGGAAGTGCGTCCATTGCGGGATCTGCCTGCCGCAGTGCCCGACGTATCGCGTGCTCGGCGAGGAGATGGACTCCCCACGCGGCCGTATCTATCTCATGCGGGCACGGGCCGAGGGCAGGCTAGGCCTCAGCGTGACCTTCCAGCACCATCTCGACCTCTGCCTCGGCTGCCGCGCGTGCGAGACCGCGTGCCCGTCCGGTGTGAAGTTCGGCTCGCTGCTCGAGGCGACGCGCGCCCAGCTCCGGCGTGAGGGGCCGCCCTCGAAGCATCGGCTCCTCCAGGCGTTCGTGTTCTCGGTCTTTCCCGAACCGGGACGGCTGGGCTTGGCCCTCGCGGCTTTCAAACTCTACGGGCGCTCGGGGCTCCGGGCGCTCGTGCGGGCGACGGGCGTGTTGCACCGGTTCCCGAGGCTCGCCGCCATGGAGGCGCTCCTGGAGGACGTTCCCGCTGCCGTGCCGCTGCCGGCGATCGTTCCTGCCCGCGGGCGCACGGTGGGTCGAGTCGGGCTCCTGACGGGCTGCGTTCAGCGCCATCTCTACCCGGGCGTGAACCGGGACACGGCCCGCCTGCTGGCACTCGCCGGCTTCGAGGTCGTGATCCCACGGTCGCAGGGGTGCTGTGGCGCCCTCGAGCTTCACGCCGGGCGGGTCGACGCCTACGTGTCCCGCGCGCGGGCGCTCGCCGCGGCGTTCCCCGACGACCTCGACTTCGTGGTCACGAACGCGGCGGGCTGCGGCTCGGCGATGAAGGAATACGGCCACCGGATGCCGGACATCGCGGGATTCGCGGCGCGGGTCCGCGATGTCACGGAGTTGCTGGCCGACGCCGACCTGCCGCTGGGCGCCCTCGACCTCACGGTGACGTACCACGACGCCTGCCATCTGGTTCACGGTCAGCGCGTGCGAGAGGAGCCGCGCCGGCTGCTCCGCCGGATTCCCGGGCTCAGGCTCGTCGAGCTCCGCGACAGTGACCTCTGCTGCGGCAGCGCGGGCATCTACAATCTCCTCGAGCCCGGGACAGCTGGCACCTTGCGAGACGCCAAGGTCGCACGCATCGCCGAGACCGGAGCGCGGGTGGTCGCGGCGGCGAATCCGGGTTGCCTCCTCCAGATCGCCTGGGGGTGCCGGGAGCGCGCTCTGGACGTGACGCTCGTTCATCCCGTAGAGTTGCTGGCGAGAGCGGCCGATGCGTATCAGGGTTAAGGACCACGCGAAGCTCCAGCCCGACAAGATGGCGAAGATCGCCCTGGCGGCCACGCCACGGGCACTGCTGGACCTCTACTGCGTGGCCCCAGGCCAGGACCAGAAGCCGCACACGCACGGGGACCAGGACAAGTTCTACGTCGTCCTCGAGGGTCGCGGGCGCTTTCGGCTCGGCGCCGCCGAGCATGTCCTCGAGGCCGGGGACGCGCTCGTGGCGGCCGCCGGCATCGAGCACGGCCTGGTCAACGACGGCGCCACGCCCCTCCTCATCCTCGTGCTGGTGACTCCGCCGCCCCCCCACGCATGACGGGTCGCCGGCGTGCGTCGCTGATGGTGACCTGCCTCGGCGACCTGTTCTTCCCCGAGGTCGGCGTGTCGATCGTCCGCGTGCTCCAGAGGCTCGGCGTGGCCGTGGACGTGCCGCCCGGCCAGACGTGCTGCGGGCTGCCGCTGTTCAACTCGGGCTATCACACCGAAGCCGCGGCCGTCGCCGGGCGAACGGTCTCGCTTTTCGCTGACTCCGACCACGTCGTCGTGCCGTCGGGCTCCTGCGCCTGGATGCTCAAGCACGAGTATCCCGGGCTCCTGTCGGACGCGGGGCTCGGGCGCCCGGCGGAGCAGGTCGCGGCGCGGACGTATGAATTCTCGCAGTTCCTGGTCAGCGTGCTGGGTGTGACGGAGTTCACCTCGGCGGTACCCGGCCGCGTCACGTACCACGACTCGTGCCACCTCCTGCGGGGGCTGCACGAGTCCCGGAGCCCGCGGACCCTCCTCGAGAACCTCAGAGGTACCGAGCTCGTCGACCTTCCCGGCGCCGACGAGTGCTGCGGCTTCGGCGGCTCGTTCGCCGTGCGGCTGCCCGAAGTCTCGTCGCAGATCCTGGCCAAGAAGCTCGCCAACGTCGAGGCCACCGGGGCGGGGTGTCTCGTCGCCTGTGACGCCGGGTGCCTCCTGCAGATGGGCGGCGGTCTCCGGCGCCGGAACTCACGCGTGCGGGCGCTGCACCTCGCCGAGCTGCTCGACGGAGTGCCGCGGTGAGCGACGGCGACCTCGGGACCCCGTTCCGGCAGCGCGCGGGCAGCGCGATGAAGGACGCGTTCCTCCAGGAAGCCCTCACGATCGCCACCACCAAGTTCATCGGCCTCCGTCGCGAGGCCTTCGAGGGCTTCCCCGAGGGCGAGGCCCTGCGCGATCGGGCGCGCGCGATCAAGGAAGCCACGCTCCAGCGCCTGGACCACCATCTCGAGACGCTCGTCGGGAACGTCGAGCGGCTCGGCGGCCAGGTCCACTACGCGGCGACATCCGAAGAGGCGCGCTCGATCGTCGTCGACATCGCGCGGCGAACGGGCGCACGGATGGCGGTGAAGTCGAAGTCGATGGCGACCGAAGAGATCCACCTCAACGAGGCGCTCGAGCGCGCCGGGATCACACCGGTCGAGACGGACCTCGGCGAGTACATCATCCAGCTCGCCCACGAGCGCCCCTCGCATATCATCACGCCGGCCATCCACAAGACGAAGGGCCAGGTCGCTGACCTCTTCCGCCGGGAGCTCAAGCGCCCGGTGGAGGCCGACCCGGAGGTGTTGACCAGGATCGCCCGCGGCGAGCTGCGCGAGAAGTTCCTCCAGGCCGACCTCGGGATCACCGGCGCCAACTTCGCGGTGGCGGACACGGGAACGGTCGTTCTCGTCACCAACGAGGGCAACGGCCGGATGGTGACCTCGCTGCCGCGGGTCCACGTGGCGGTGATGGGGATCGAGAAGGTTGTGCCGTCGTTCACCGACCTCATGGTCTTCCTCGCGATACTCGCGAAGAGCGCGACCGGCCAGAAGCTCTCCGTGTACACCTCGCTCGTCCGCGGACCGCGGCGGGCGGGCGAGCTCGAAGGTCCGGAGGAGTTCCACCTGGTGCTGCTCGACAATGGCCGGATCGCCCAGCTCGGGGGACCGCTGCGCGAGGCGCTCTACTGCCTGCGCTGTGGAGCCTGCCTCAACGTGTGCCCCGTGTACCGGCAGATCGGCGGCCACGCCTACGGCTACACCTACCCGGGGCCGATCGGCATCCTCCTCACGGCGATGCTCGAGGGCCCGCGCTCGGTGAAGGACCTCGCCCACGCGTCCTCGCTCTGCGGCGCCTGCGCCGACGCGTGCCCGGTGCGCATCGACATTCCGCGCATGCTGATCGAGCTGCGCCGCGAGGTGGATGACAAGAAGATCGCGCCGTGGAGGGAGCGTGTCGTGTTCAAGCTGCTGGCACTGGTGCTCGCACGCCCCGGGCTCTACCGGCTAGCCGCCAGAGCCGGCCGCCTCCTTCAGCGGCCCTTCGCCCGCGAGGGGACGATCCGCGGGCTGCCCTTCTTCCTCGACGAGTGGACGCGCACGCGCGACCTGCCCGTGGTGGCCAGGCGTACCTTCCAGGAGCGCTGGGCCTCCGAGAAGGGCTTTACGCGGTGACCACCAAGGCCGAGTTCTTCGCCGGCATCCGCGACCAGATGCGCAAGACGTCGGGCCTCTTCCCGGCGTCGGTCACCACGCGCCCCGAGCATCCGGCCGCCGAGGTCGAGACGATCCGCCGAGAGCTCGCCGAGCGCTGGCCCGAGACCCTGGAGACCTTCCGCGCAGAGTTCGAGCGAGTGGGCGGCGTGTTCGACCGCGTCGCGGCGCTGGACGAGGTTCCCGCGGTCGTCGCCCGCATCGCCCGCGAGTGCCTGGCGCGTGAGCTGGTGGCCTGGCACGCCGGCGCGCTCGGCGCCGATCTGGTCTCCGCACTCGGGGCGCGAGGACTCGCCGTCCACGAGATGCCCGCCGACGAGACGGCCGCCGTCGAGCGGGAGCGACTCCGGGCGATCGCGGCCCGTGCCGACCTCGGGCTGACCGGCGCCGATCTCGCCATCGCCGAGACCGGCACGCTGGTCCTGGTGTCGGGCGCCGGGCGTCCCCGCTCGACGTCACTGCTGCCGCCGTACCACATCGCCGTCTTCGATCGCACCGCGCTCGTCGAATCGCTGCGCCAGGTCGGCGTGTTTCTCGAGGCCTGGCACCGGGACGCGGCGCCGCCCGGCACCGGCGCCGTCATCAACTTCATCACCGGCCCGAGCCGGACCGCGGACATCGAGCTCACCCTGACACGCGGCGTTCACGGGCCCAAGGAAGTGCACGCGATCTTCGTCGAGCGGGGCATCCGTGGCTGAGCGGTACTTCACGGCCGCCGAGGTGGAAGCCCTGATCCCGAGGCTCACGCGGGTCATGGAGCGCGTGATGTCGGCGCACATCGAGGCGGGCGCGGCACGAGATCGACTTCAGGCCGAGCAGCAGCGGATCGCGGTCGCCGGCGGCGCCGTGCTCGACCGGGGGGCCTGGCGCGCCGAGAAGGCGGGCATCGAGCGGCTGACCGGCGAGATCCAGCGAGGGCTCGAGGAGATCGCGAAGCTCGGTGGCGCGCCCAAGGATCTGGGCCTCGGGCTGGTCGACTTTCTCCACCTCCGTGGGGGACAGGAAGTCAATCTCTGCTGGAAGTACGGCGAGCACGAGATCCGCCACTGGCACGGCCTGGACGAGGGCTACGCCGCGAGAAAGCCCCTCTGATGACCTACACCGCCGTCCTGTTCGACCTGTTCGACACCCTGGTCCGCTTCGACCGTGAGCGCATGCCCGAGATCCAGATCAACGGCAAGGCCGTGCGCTCGTCGGCCGGGATGCTGCACGCGATCTTGCAGACGCAGGCGCCCCAGATCGGTCTCGAGCGGTGCTACGAGGCGCTGGGCGAGAGCTGGCGAGAGGCCGAGCGCCTGCGCGCGATCGATCACCGCGAGGTGCCGGCCGCCGCACGGTTCGCGCACTTCTTCCGCCGGCTCGGGCTGGACGAGGCCGCTCTGCCTTCCGGATTCGGGCGGACGCTGATCGACGCGCACCGCGGCGCCCTCGGGCGCGCCGCCGAGTTCCCGGCGCACCACCGGCCACTGCTGCGCCGACTCGCCGAGCGCTATCGGCTGGCGGTCGTCTCGAACTTCGACTACACCCCGACGGCGCTCGACATCCTCGAGCGTGCGGGCGTCGTGGAGCTGTTCGAGACCATCGTCGTGTCGGACGAGGTCGGCTGGCGCAAGCCGAGGCGTGATATTTTCGACGCGGCGCTGGGTCGCCTCGGCGTGCGGGCCGAGGAGTCGCTCTTCGTCGGCGATCGCGCCGACATGGACGTGCTCGGGGCCCAGCGCATCGGCATGGACGTTGCCTGGATCAACCGGGACGGCGAGCCCCTGCCGTCCGGGGTCGCGCCTCCGACCTACGAGATTCGCGACCTCGGCGAGCTGGCGTCGATCCTGAAACTCTGAGGGATCGATTCGCATCTAACGAAGGAGAGGAGCGGAATGGGGCGAGCGGTGCGTCCCTCGCTACAATAGGCTCATGGCGACCACACGGAAGGTGCTCATCATCGGATCGGGGCCGGCCGGCTATACAGCGGCCATCTACGCGGCGCGCGCCAACCTGGCGCCGCTCATGCTCATCGGGGTGCAGTTCGGCGGTCAGCTCATGCTGACGACGCTCGTCGAGAACTACCCGGGGTTCGTCGAGGGCATCCAGGGGCCCGAGCTGATGGAGACGATGCAGAAGCAAGCGGCGCACTTCGGCACCGAGATGATTCCCGAGGACGTGACGGCGGTGGACTTCTCGGTGCGTCCGTTCGTCGTCACGGCGGGCGAGCAGGCCTTCGAGGCTCACACCGTCGTCATCGCGACCGGCGCCTCGTCGAAGCTTCTCGGGCTCCCCGCGGAGTCGAAGCTGATGGGGCGCGGCGTCTCGACCTGCGCGACCTGCGACGGCTTCTTCTTCAAGGACCAGAACATCATGGTCGTCGGCGGGGGGGACTCGGCGCTGGAGGAAGCGCTCTATCTCTCCCGCCTGGGCCGGCGGGTGGACGTCGTCCACCGGCGCGACGCGCTCCGCGGCTCGAAGATCATGCAGGAGCGCGCTTTCAAGAATCCGAAGATCGAGTTTCTCTGGAACAGGGCCGTGGACGACATCCTCGACGTGGACAAAGGCAAGGTCACGAGCGTGCGACTGAAGAATGTGAAGACCAGCGCCCTCGAGGAGCGTCCGGTGGATGGGCTCTTCGTCGCCATCGGGCACCAGCCGAACACGCAGCTCTTTCGCGGCCAGATCGAGCTGCTGCCGAACGACTACATTAAAGTGAAGCCGGGAACCACACAGACCAGCGTGGCCGGGGTCTTCGCGGCGGGCGACGTCCAGGACTTCACATACCGCCAGGCGGTCACGGCCGCCGGCACGGGCTGCATGGCCGCGCTCGAGGCCGAGCGCTACCTCGAGGCCACGCAGGCGCACTAGAGGTGCTGTATCATGGGCGCGGCCGCGGGGAGTCGGGGTAAACGTGCTCGCACGTCACAAGGAGAGCGACGTCATGACCGTGTCGGTCACCGTCTACAGCAACGTCGGCTGAGGGCCCTGCCATAAAGCGATGGAGTATCTATCGCAAAAAGGCATCGCGTTCATCGAGCGGAACGTCGGCCGCGATCCCAAGGCGCGGGAGGAGTTGATGGCGCTCGGCGTCACGTCGCTGCCGGTGCTCCTGATCGGGGACAAGCGGCTCACGGGATTCAATCCGGCGCAGATCGATGCGGCGCTAGGCGCGTCGTAATCGCGGAGGCGGCATGAGCGAACCCTCGGCGGTCAACATCGACAAGATGTGGGCGTACGCGCGAAAGTACGCCGAGAAGTCGGGCACATCGCTCCACCCCGATCGGAGCGTCACCGAGACGGTCGTGACCGGGCTCGCCCGGCACATCGAGCAGGTCGGCAAGCCTCTCTGTCCCTGCAACTTCTATCCGGACCCCGCGGCCGAGGCGAAGCTGCGTCGGTGGATCTGCGCCTGCGACGAGATGCAGAAGTACAAGTACTGCCACTGCCTTCTCTTCGTGAACTCCGAGGGCCTCCCCATCACCGAGTATTTGCCGGAGGGCCACGAGGGGCGGGAGGCCTACGGCGTCGTGCCGGACCCCAACCCCGACAAGGGGCGCGCGATGGCGCGGGTCCTCGACCGCCACCAGGCTGAAGGCTCGACGAGCGGCTAGCGCCGACCGCCGGGCCACCAAGCTGCAGCCCGACGAGCGACTGGAAGCGACCCAGCCGCACGAGCGGCCGAGGGCTTGCCTCACGCGGGGGCTGTTCCGGTCACGATCCACATCACGACCCTCGTGATGTGGACGCCGCGCACGAGCTGGAGGATCGAGACGAGCTTCAGCGCGGTCTTGACGAACGCGAAATCCATCGCGATGTCCATGGAGCACAGGAAGAAGACGCTGTAGAACGCCGCCGGGCGCCGCTCCGACCATCCCAGGAGCCGTGGTACGAGCGAGCTCCGTCGGAGCACCTCGTTGACCATCGGGACCGTCGCGAGCGCGACGCCGGCACCCGCCACGATATCCGTCGCCCAATGCCGCCCGAAATACACGCGGGGGAGACAGACGACGAACAGGCCGTGGAAACCGGCGACGATGCCGAGGGTCCTCGAGATCGACCACAGACCGATGGCGAGGGCGAACAGCACCGCCGCGTGGCCGCTCGGAAACGAGGTCGACTCGGCCGTCGGCATCGCGCCGTTCGGGAGGTACGGCATTTGAAACGCGCTGGTCGGATCCACCATCGGTCTGGCCCGGAAGGGAAGCACGACCCGGAGAACGAGAGTCAGGAGGATACACGCATACACGCCGACCAGCGACGAGAGCATCGCCGCCCGTGTCTGCCGACTCTCGGGTGTCTCGCCCTGCGAGAACCAGGCCCCCCAGACGAGCACCATCACGACGCCGCCCTGCACGGCGGCCTGCGTCCACACCGACCAGATCAGCGTATCGACCGTCCACGATCGTCCGGCGAATCGACTGAAGAATGCGAACACGCTCACGTCGAAGTGGACCACCGCGTCGATCACACGGGTCGGCGTCCCCATGGGGACCAGGAGCAGAAGAAAGCAGAGCACGCCCCCCGTGAGCGCGAGGGGCAGGAGCGTCGGGCGCGACGCGATGTGAGCGCTCTCACGCATACCATCCACTCTAAGACACGACACGCGATGTCATCAACAACTTCGCGGTGTTTCCGGAAGGAATTTTGGGAACTAGAACCCATAGTTCTTGGGGCGCGGTCTCGGGCATTCCGGAAAGCGGGGGAGCGGCGCGGGGGCGCGACGAGCGGGCGGGGTCAGGTCCCGACGCGGAGGGTCGCGGAGAGGTCGCGCAGCAGCGCGATCGTCGACAGGTAGGAGAGCCGACCCGTCCGCGGATTCTCCGACGGGACATTCTCGATCTCGACCGACAGCCGGCCGAACTCGCCCTGCACGGTGATGCGGTGCTGGTTCGTCGCCAGCTCGGGCACGGCGAAGATGCGGATGCGCGTCCTCTCCGGGCCGATTCCGGCCAGCGAGAGCGCGGCCACCACGTTGACGTTCGCCGGGAACGCGCGGCAGGCCTCGGTGGCGGTGCCCTCGAAGATCAGCGTCTCGCGGGAGATCGCGTCCAGGTCGATCTTCTGCTGCTCGATCCACGGCGCGCCGGCGAGGCCGCGGGGCGGCTTGCGCGTCTCCATCGTCACCGAGCTGATCGTGCCGACCCGCGCGCCCTTGACGCCGTCGAGCCCGGCGATCGCCGCCGAGGGCACGAGGATGCGGCAGCCCTTGGCAGCGGCGAGGTCCACCCAGTCCTGGCGGCCCAGGAGGCCGCCGCAGGACAGCACCACCAGGTCTTTGCCGGCGCCGAGCGTCCTGGGCGCGATCGCCTCACGCAGGTGCGCCTGCGTGGAGGCCTCCACCACGAGATCCGACGCCTGGACGAGGTCGTCGAGCGAGAGGAACGGCGCCGGGGCGCGGAGGCTCGACAGGAAGCGCTCGGCCTTCTCGCGGTCGCGAGCGGTCGCGCCGGCGAGCTGGAGGCCGGGAATCCCCTCGTCGAGGGCCCGGCAGAGTTGCCGGCCGATGGCGCCGAGCCCGACGATGCCGACCTCCATGATGCGCGCATGTTATCATGCGACCAGGCACTCGAATGACGGCAGCGCAGCGTCTGCGACAGCCGCTCGAGCGGCTCTATCGCGAGTTCGACTACGGCACGAGGGTCGAGCTCGATGCCATCCGATTCCCCCTCCGCTACACCGACCCGAGCGACCGCGAACTCGTCGGCCTCCTCACCGCGTGCCTCGCCTACGGCCGCGTCGACCTCTTCAGCGCAGAGCTCGAGCGCGTCCTGGCCGGCATGGGGCCGTCGCCCGCCGCGTTCGTGAGGGGGTTCGATCCGCGCCGCGACGCCGGCGCCTTCGAGAATTTCTGGTATCGCTTCAATCGGCCGCGGGACCTGATCGCGTTCTGCATCGCCGCCCGCGACCTCCTCGGGCGCTTCGGCACGCTCGAGAAGTCTTTCGTGGCCGGCGACACCGACGCCGGCGGCGCGATCGGCCCGGCGCTCGAGCGATTCTCCCGGGCGTTCCTGGACGCCGAGCTCGGCGAGGTCTTCCCCCGCGGGCGCATCTCGCGTGGCTACCGCCATCTCTTCCCGCTGCCGTCGGTCGGCGGTCCGTGCAAGCGCCTTCACCTCTTCCTGCGCTGGATGGTGCGCCGGGAGCCGCCCGACTTCGGCCTGTGGACGTCCGTCTCCCCGTCGCGGCTGATCATGCCGGTCGATACCCATGTGGAGAACATCAGCCGCTCGATCGGCCTCACGCGCCGCCGCTCGCGGAACTGGCGCATGGCCGAAGAGATCACGGAGCGCCTCGCCGCGATCGACGCCGCCGACCCGGTGAAGTTCGACTTCGCGCTCTGCCACAAACGGATGTCCGGCGCCTGTCTCGACCGTCGCGACGCGCGTGTCTGCGCGCCGTGCGGCCTCAAGAGCGTCTGTCGCCACTGGCAGCGCGGTGCCGTCCGGAAGGGTCGCCATGGTCGCTGAGTGGCTGCTCGCTGCGGTCGTACTCGTCTTCGTCGCGATCGGGCTCTGGCTCCTGGCGACCACGCGGCGGGAGCTGGGCGAGCTCCGGCGAGCCACCGCGCCGGCCGAGGCGGTCACGGAGCTGCTCCAGCGTCAGATCGAGGCCGTCCGCGCCGATGGGCGCGAGGGTCAGGAAGCGGTGCGCCACGAGGTCGGCGAGCTCGCGCTCCGCATGCGGGGCGACCTCGGCGGCCTGCAGCAGAGCGTGGCGGCCGAGCTGAAGGGGGTGAGCACCGAGGTGACCCGGCAGCTCCAGGAGGGCATGAAGCTCATCCAGACCGCGCAGACGACCATGGGCGATCGGCTCGACCATGCCGCCAAGGTCGTCGGCGAGGTGCAGGGCAGCCTCGGCAAGCTCGGCGAGGCGACCCAGCGTGTCGTCGAGGTCGGCAAGGACATCCAGGGCCTGGAGCAGATCCTCAAGTCGCCGAAGGTGCGCGGGGGGCTCGGCGAGACACTGCTGGCCGAGCTGCTCTCCCAGATGCTTCCGCAGGAGCACTACACGATCCAGCACCTCTTCAAGAGCGGCGAGAAGGTGGACGCCGCGATCCGGATCGGGGATCGGCTCGTGGCGGTGGACGCCAAGTTCCCGCTCGAGAACTTCCGCCGGATGCTCGACGAGGCGGAGGAGGACAAGCGCCGGCCCGTCCGGCGGCAGTTCGTGCGTGACGTGAAGACACGCATCGACGAGATCGCGAAGAAGTACATCCTGCCGGACGAAGGCACCTTCGACTTCGCGCTGATGTACGTTCCCGCCGAGAATGTCTACTACGAGATCATCATCAAGGACGAGACGGACGCTGGCGACGAGCCGATCGCGGCGTACGCGCTCGCCAAGCGAGTCGTGCCGGTCTCGCCGAACAGTCTCTACGCCTATCTTCAGGTGATCATCCTGGGATTGCGCGGCCTCCGGATCGAGGCCAAC
>Ga0066709_100000037_pt1 | contig 40779 bp, 36 predicted proteins | sample GraSoiAngelo_158_FD_79665 | JGI IMG/M metagenome (GOLD analysis project Ga0066709, IMG submission 79665) | Grasslands soil microbial communities from the Angelo Coastal Reserve, California, USA - 14_1009_16_30cm | ecosystem: Environmental > Terrestrial > Soil > Grasslands | place: USA...
CGCTCTTCGCGGACGTGCTCGCGCCGCAGAGCCCCATCGCCAGCGACCAGACCCACACCTTCGAGCGCCCGAGCCACGACTACCCGCTGGGGACGGACCAGCTCGGTCGCGACATGCTGAGCCGCATCATCCACGGCAGCCGGATCTCCCTCGCGGTGGGGGTGTCCTCGGTGCTGCTGGCCCTCTTCGTCGGCGTCCCCTTCGGGATGATCGCCGGGTACTATGGCGGCCGCGTCGACTCGATCATCATGCGGGCGATGGATCTGATCCTCGCCTTCCCGATCTACCTGCTCGCCATCATCCTGATGGTCATCTTCGCGCCCACGGCCGGGCTCATCGGCACGATCAAAGTCACCGGCGCCATCGCCATCGTCCGCATCCCGATCTACGCGCGGCTGGTCCGGGGCAGCGTGCTCTCCATCAAGGAGAAGGAATACATCGAGGCGTGCCGTGCCGTGGGCGTGCGCAATCCGCGGATCCTCCTGCGCCACATCCTGCCGAACTGCCTGGCGCCGATCATCGTGACGACTACGCTCGGCATCGCGACCTCGATCATCGTCGAAGCCACGCTGTCCTTCCTGGGCCTCGGCACGCAGCCGCCGACGCCGAGCTGGGGCTGGGACCTGAAGGCCAACGTCTCGTTCATCCAGTCCAACCCGTGGATCTCGCTGTTCCCGGGCCTGGCCATCTTCGTGACGGTGCTGGGCTTCAATCTCTTCGGCGACGGCCTCCGCGACGCGCTCGACCCGCGGCTGAAGTAGTCTCGCTTTGTTGCGCCGACCACACGTCGCGCTCGGACTCTTGGCGTTGGTGTTCGTGGGCGCGATCGATGCCCTTCATGCTCAGGTCGCCCAGCGTCCCGAGCCTCCTCCAGCATCGCGTCCCCTGCCGTTTCCACGACCGGCTCCCGGGCCTGCGCCACCACCGGCGAACATCTGCACGACGGAGTGGGGCTGGTGCCAGCTACCGACCTGGTCCGCGCCACTGGGCGTCGGCTGCGCCTGCCTGACGGCGGACAATCAGGAGGTCCCGGGCACGACACGCTACTTTCCCTACGCGGGGCCAGCGAGCCCCTACCTCCAACCCCACACCGGCCCCCCCACCACCATCCGCTAACCCCGCGCTATGCCGACACCCTGGCTAGGCTGGCCTGCCCGTCCGGTCCTGGGGCAGGCTGGCGGGCGGGGTCGACGAGATCCGTTCCCGCCGAGTGACACTCGGAAGCGAAGGGCCCAGATGGAGCCCAGCCGCGACGGGTCATGCGTGCGCGTGCAGCGTGGTCGAGCGACCCCGCCCGCCGGCCTGCCCCAGGACCGGACCCCGCCACAGACGCGCGTTGACACCAGAAGATGGTTCCGCCATAGTCGGGCGGCCCGTGCCGCTCATGGACCTGGCGCCCTTGATGAAGCCGACGAGCATCGCCGTCGTCGGTGCCTCGCAGCGGATGACCCGCGCGACCCGAGTCGTCGCCAACCTCCAGCGCTTCGGCTACGCGGGGCGGATCTTTCCGATCAATCCGAAGTACACGGACGTCCTCGGGCTGCCCTGCTATCCCGACCTCGCCTCCACGCCGGAACCGGCCGACACCGTCGTGGTAGCGATCCCGGCTGAGCAGGTCCCGGCGATCCTCGCGGCCGCCGTCGACAGCGGCGTGCGCGGCGCCGTCGTGCTGTCGAGCGGCTTCGCCGAAGCGGGTCCCGTCGGCCAGCGGCGGCAGGCCGAGCTCGAGCGCCTCGCCGCCGACCGCGGGCTCCTGATCTGCGGACCGAACTGCTACGGCGTCTTCAACATCCGTCTGGGCGCGGCGACCTTCAGCGCCGATGTGGCAGAGCCGTTGCGACCGGGCGTCGTCGGGCTCGTGTCCCAGAGCGGTGGCTTCAGTCACGCGATCGGCGAGTACCTGATGCAGCAGCGGGGCGTCGGGCTGAGCTACATCGTCTCGTGCGGCAACCAGGCCGGGCTCACGGTCGAGGACTACACCGCGTTCCTCGTCGAGGACGACGAGACGGCGGTGGTTGGCGCGTTCGTCGAGGGATTCAAGCGGCCGGACAAGTTCCGGGTCGCGGCGGCGCGCGCGAAGGCGCAGCGGAAGCCCATCGTGGTGCTGAAGGTGGGGCGGTCCGAAAACGCCCGGCAGGCGATGCTCGCGCACACGGGATCGCTGGCCGGCACGCCCGAGATCGTCGAGGCGGTGCTCCGGCAGAGCGGCATCGTCCAGGTGTCGAGCATCAACGAGATGGTCGACACGCTCACTCTCCTGTCCGCGGCACGGCATCATGCCCGTCGCGGCTGGCGGGTCGGGATCCTGAGCGGCCTCGGCGGGGAGTGCGGGCATGTATCGGACGCCGCGGATCGCGCCGGCGTCGAGCTTCCGCCGCTCTCGGCCACGTCCGTCGAGACGCTGAAAGCCTTCATGCCGGACTTCGCGAATCCACGAAACCCGCTCGATGGCACGGGCGCCATGTACGAGGACACAAGGCTCTTCCCTCAGCTGTTCGACGTCCTGCTCCGCGACGAGGCCGTCGACGTGCTGGCCGTGAACCTGAGAGTCAACGTGCCGCGCCCGGGCGGCGGGGCACCCTCGCGGCAGTTCAGCCGCGCCATGAACGAGGCGCTGCAGACCGGCACCGATCGTCTCGTGCTCGCCTTCAGCTCGTTCGCGGGTGGCGACCTCGACCAGGAGGTCGTCCACACTCTCGCCGAAGTCGGCGTCCCGTTCCTCGAGAGCACCGAGACGGCGATGCTTGCGGTGCGCAACGCGCGCGAGCATCGCCGATTCCTGGAGCGATCCGAGACGATGACCCCGAGCGCCGTCGCGGCGCCGCCGCGAGCGATCAGCCGACCGGCCGGCCGCGGGGTGCTCGGCAATGTGGAGGCCATGCAGCTCCTGCGCGACTTCGGGGTGCCGCTCGCCGAGACGATCACCGCGAAAGACATCGAACAAGCGGTGCAGGCCGCAGAGCGCTTCGGCTATCCCGTGGTGGTCAAGATCGACTCGTTACACATCGCCCACAAGACCGACGTCGGCGGCGTTCGCGTGGGCTGCGGCGACGCCACGGCGGTTCGCGTGGCCTACCGGGAGATGCTCGACGAGGTCCGGCGGCGGGCCCCCGCGGCGCGCCTCGACGGCGTGCTCGTCCAGCGCATGATCCTCGGGGGCCGGGAGATGATCCTCGGCGTCAAGACCGATCCGCTCTTCGGCCCGGCGATCGTGTGCGGGTTCGGCGGTATCTTCGTCGAGCAGATGCGCGACGTGTCGCTCCGCGTGCCGCCCATCGGTCCCGCCGACGCCGCATCGATGATCGCCGAGCTTCGGGGCGCCGCGATCTTGTCGGGCGCGCGCGGCCGAGCGCCGGCGGACAGAGGAGCGCTCGCCGACGCGATCGTCCGGCTGGCGGCGCTCGCCGAGGCGCATCGGCCGTCGCTCCGGGCCCTGGACCTCAACCCGCTCCTCGTGCTCGACGACGGTCGAGGCGTGGTGGCGGTGGACTGGTTGATCGAGTTCGCCTGACAGCCTGGGAGGTGCCGCGATGCCTTACGAGATGATCGTGTACGAGAAGAAGGGACCGGTGGCCACGCTCACGCTCAACCGGCCCGACACCATCAACGCCATCAACCCCCAGATGACCGCGGAGCTCCACGGCGCCCTCGACGAAGCAGACGCCGATGCCGGGATCCGCGCGATCATCCTGACCGGCGCCGGCCGTGGGTTCTCGGCTGGCTTCGACATCGCGCGCCGCCCCGACGGCCGGTCGTCGCTCGACGCCACCGGGGTCGAGGTCGCCGAGTACATCAAGCGATGGTGGGTGCGCGACCGCGACTCGGCGATGGAGCTCTTGCATCTCTGGCATCTCACGAAGCCGGTCATCGCGGCCGTCCACGGCTGGGTGATGGGAGGCGGCTTCTGGTACGCGCTCGCGTCTGACATCACCATCGCCGCGGACAACAGCGTCTTCGCGCAACCCGAAGTTCGCCACACGTCGAACACCACGTTCCTCTTCGCGGCGCTCGCGGGGTGGAAGGCCGCCCACCGCTACTCCCTGACCGGCGACCATTTCGACGCCGCGGAGGCTCTTCGGCTCGGCCTCGTCAACGAGGTCGTGCCGCAGGCCGAGCTCCTGCCGCGCGCCCGGGCACTGGCCGAGCGCATCGCCCGCGTGCCCGAGCCCTCGGTGCGGCTCAACAAGGCGGTCACCTGCTACGGCCTGCTCGCCATGGGCCTGGGCGCCGGCATGCTGATGAACATCCCGTTCTCGAGCATGGCGCACGCCTCGTACAACGCCGAGCGGGCCGAGCTCATCGCGGCGATGCAGTCGGGCGGCCTGAAGGCGTTCCTGGAGGCCCGCGACGGCGGATTCCGTCCGGAGCCTTTCGGCCCCCGGTCGGCCCCGAAGTCCTGATGTGATAGCCTTCGAACGAGCTCGCTAGCGGAGGCTTGGTATGGAGAATACGCGCGCGGTCCACGACGTTCCGAGGTCGCCCGACGGGGCCGAGGCCCCGGCGCCGCGCGATCTCCGCGACTGGCTCGCGAAGGCCGAAGCCATCGGCCAGATCACTCGAATCCGCGAGCCGATCGACTGGAACGAGGAAATGGGCGCCCTCACCTACATGGCGCATCAGCAGATCGGCGCTCCCGCCCCGCTCTTCGAGAACATCAAGGGCTGTCCGGCGGGATACCGGGCGCTCTGGAACATCATCGGCTCGAGCGTCGACCGCTTCGCCCTCGCCATCGGCGAGCCGCCGGGACGCAGCGCGATGGATCTGATCCAGCGCTGCAAGGGCAAGTTCACGCGGACCCTGCCGCCGGTGATGGTCGAGGCCGACGCGGCGCCGGTCAACGCCCACCACCGCTACGGTGACGACGTCGACATCACGATCTTCCCGGCGGCGCGCCACTGGCCCGGCGACGGCGGACGCTACATCGGCACCGCCGACGCGATCATCACGCGCGACCCGGACGCGGGCTGGCTCAACGTGGGCTGCTACCGGCAGATGGTGCACGATCGCAACCACGTCGGCCTCTACCTCTCGCCCGGCAAGGACGCGCGACTGCACATCGACCGCTACTGGAGCCGCAACGAGCCGTGCGAGATCGTCGCCGTCTGGGGCGTCGATCCCGCCATGTTCATCGCCGCCTCGCTGACGTTCTCGAAGACGGTCTCCGAGCTCGAGTTCATCGGTGGGATGACCGGCCGGCCCGTGGAGCTCGTCAAGGGTCACGTCGGCAGCATCCCCTACCCGGCCCGCGCCGAGATCGTGATCGAGGGCGTCGTCCACCCCAAGGCCATCAAGCTCGAAGGGCCCTTCGGCGAGTTCACCGGCTACTACGGGCGCCCAGAGGACTACGCGTTCAACGTCGAGGTGAAGGCCATCCACCATCGGGACGATCCGATTCTCACCCACGCGCTGATGGCCGACTACCCGGCCAACGAGGACGCGCTGCTGTACTCGATCGCGCGCTCGGCGAAGATCTGGAACGATCTCGACCGCGTCGGCGTTCCCGGCATCAAGGGCGTGTACAGCCATCCCGCCGCCGCCGGCGGCTGGGGGATGACGGTGGTGTCGCTCGAGCAGCGCTACGCGGGCCACGCGCCGCAGGCGCTGGCGCTGGCGGCGCAAGTGCCCGGAGGCGCCTACTACGCGAAGTGGATCATCGCCGTCGACGACGACGTCGATCCGTCGAACATCAACCAGGTGCTGTGGGCGATGTCTACTCGCTGCAATCCCGTCGAGGACATCGACATCCTGCGGCAGACATGGTCGACCTGGCTCGACCCGACGCAGAATCCGCCCGAAGAGCGTCCCTACGGCTCCAAGGCACTGATCAACGCGTGCATGGAGCACCGCTACATCAAGCAGTTCTCCCGGCGCACGAAGCTCCGTCGCTCCGTCTACGAGTCGCTGGCGGCGCGCTGGTCGGAGCTGGGCTTCACGGGCGCGCCCCCCAAGCTCTGGTCACTGGAAGACTGAGGCGCGCGGACGGCACTCGTGGCGCCGGCCGTGACCTGTCCGCGATGCCGTCACGAGAATCCGCCTGGGGCGAAGTTCTGCGTCGAGTGCGTGATGCCGCTCCGGCGCGCCTGCCCGCGCTGCGGGACGCCGCGGCCACCGGCCGCGAAGTTCTGCCCGGAATGTGCGCATCCCACGGATAGCCCGGCGGATCGCGCCGTCGCCTCGCCCGACACCTACACGCCGTACCACCTCGTCGAGCGTATCCTCGACTCGCGCGCGGTGCTGGAAGGCGAGCGCAAGCCATCGTGGGCATGATCGGCCAGCCCGCCAGACGCCGTGAGGACCTGCGATTCCTCACCGGCCGCGGCCGCTATGTCAGCGACCTGCCACTCGAGCACGCGGCGCACGTCGCCGTCGTGCGGAGCCCGCATGCTCACGCACGGATCGTCAGCGTCGACGCCGGGACGGCGCGCGCTCAGCCCGGCGTGCTCGGCGTCTTCAGCCTCGCAGATCTCCCCGAGCTGCGCGGCGCGCTGCCGCCTCCGGTCGTCCCCGGAGTCGCCGTGAAGCCGTATCGCCAATCGGCGCTCGCCGACGGCGTCGTCCGGTTCTCGGGCGAGGCGGTCGCCGTCGTCGTCGCCACCGATTCCTACGCGGCGACGGACGGCGCCGTGGCCGTCGGCGTGGAGTACGAGCCGCTGCTGGCGACCGTCGATCCCGAGGCGGCGCTCGAGGCCGGGGCGCAGCTCGTTCACGCCGACTGGGGGACGAACGTGGCGGCGACCCTGACCCTCGAGATGGGAGATTTCGAGACGGCGCTCCGGCGGGCCGCGATCGTGGTGACCCGGCGCGTGCGCTGCGCCCGCCTCACCGCGCTTCCGCTCGAGCCTCGGACCGCCGCCGCGCGATGGGACCGGGCGACGGCCAGCCTGCACGTGTGGTCGAGCACCCAGATGCCGTACGGCGTGCGGCAGCGCATCGCTGAAGCGCTCGGGCTGGCCCCGGAGGCCGTCCGGGTCACCGCGCCCGACGTGGGCGGGGGCTTTGGCACGAAGGGCCCCGTGTACCCGGAAGAGCTGATCGTCGCCACGCTGGCGCGGCGGCTCGGCCGGCCGGTCTGCTGGACCGATACCCGATCGGCGAGCTTCTTCAGCACGACTCACGCGGGCGACCAGCTTCACACCGCGACGCTCGCCCTCGCGGGCGACGGTCGCATCCTCGGTCTCGCCGACGACTTTTTGATCGACGCGGGCGCCTACCTCCCCCGCGGAGCCGTCGTCGCCGGGGTCACGGCGACGCACCTCGTCGGCCTCTATCGCGTCCCGGCGTTCCGGTGTCGCGGCCGCGTCGTGGTCACTCACAAGGTGCCGAGCGCGCCCTACCGCGGCGCCGGCCGCCCGCAGGCGACCTTCGTGGCCGAGCGGCTGATGGACATCGCCGCGGGCGAGCTCGGAGTCGATCCCGCGGACCTCCGCCGGCGCAATCTCATCGACGCCGCCGAGATGCCGTGCGACCGAGGGCTCCTCTATCGGGACGGAATGCCGATGGTGCACGATTCGGGCGACTACCCGACGCTGCTGGAAAAGGCGCTCGAGTCCGCAGGCCATCGGACATTTCGCGCGCGGCAGGCCGCGGCGCGACGGGAGGGGCGGCTGCTCGGCCTCGGGATCGCCGCCTACAACGAGGCGACCGGCATCGGGCCGCACGAGGGCGCGACCGTCGGCGTCGAGAGCGACGGGCGTGTGCGCGTCATCGTGGGCGCGCCCTGTCAGGGCCAGGGACACGAGACGACGCTCGCCCAGGTGTGCGCCCACCGCCTCGGCGTCGGTCTCGAGTGCGTCGCCGTCACTGGCGGCGACACGGGGCGGTTTCCGGCGAGCGCCGGCACCTATGCGAGCCGCGTCGCGGTCATCGTCGGCAGCGCCGTGGCGCAGGCGGCCGACGTGGTGCGTGACAAGGCCCGGCGCGTGGCGGCGCGCGCGCTCGAGTGCGATGCTGACGACATCGTGATCGCGGACGGACGGGCTCACGTCAAGGGCGCGCCGGACCGCGGGCTCGGCCTCGCGGCGCTCGCCGCGCTGGCTCAGCACCCGGACGTCGTTCGCTCGCTCGGCGAGCCCGGTCTCGCCGCCACGCGGTACGTGAGCCCGGAGAGCGTGACGTGGGCCTCCGGCGTTCACGTCGCGACCGTCGAGGTCGATCGCGAGACCGGCGCCGTGTCGGTCCTCGCCTATCACGCCGTTCACGACGCCGGGCACGAGATCAACCCGCTGATCGTCGCAGGACAGACGCAGGGCGGTGCCGTCCAGGGTATCGGCGCGGCGCTCGGAGAGGAGATCGTCTACGACGCGAGCGGTCAGGTCCTCACCGGCACCCTGATGGATTACGCGCTCCCGCGCGCCGACAGTGTCCCGGCGATCGAAGTCGCGAGCTACGACTCGCCCTCGCCACTCAATCCGCTCGGGCTGAAGGGTACCGGCGAAGGCTCGGCGGTGCCGGGCCCGGCCGCGATCGCCAACGCGGTGGCCGATGCCCTCGGCGCCGGAGCCCCGGAGATCACCGAGGTGCCGATCCGCGCTCGCCTGCTCGCGCGTCGATCGTGACCCCGCGCGTGTCCGTCGGGATCCACGTGCCGAGCTCCGCGGTCGCTCCGCTGGGCTCGGGCGAGGCCTACACGGAGTTCTTTCGGCAGGTGGAGGCGCTCGGGCTCGACGCGGTCTGGACCGAGGATCGCATCTTCCACGCCGCGAACATGCTCGATGCGCTGATCCTCCTGGCGTCGGCCGCAGCGTGCACGCGCCGCATCGAGCTCGGGACCGCAGTCCTCGTCCTCACCCTGCGCCACGCCGCCGTCGTCGCCCGCCAGGTGTCCACGCTCCACCATCTTTCGGGCGGACGCCTGGCGCTGGGCGTCTCCCTCGGCGGCCGCCCGGAGGAATACCTCGGCCTCGGCGTGCCGATGAAGCGCCGCGTGGCGGTCTTCCGGGAGAGCGTGACGGTGCTGCGCCGCTTGCTCGCCGGGCAGCCCGTGGACTACCAGGGCGAGTTCTTTCGCCTGGAGAACGCGATGGTTCGCCCGCCGGCGCAGGTCCCGCTCTACGTCGGTGGCCGCGTCGAGGACGCGCTGCGACGCCGGTGAGCTGGCCGACGGCTGGATCATGGGACCGTTCGGCAGCGTCCACGATTTCCCGCGCGCGTGGCGCGTCGTGAAGGACGCTGCCCGCGCCGCCGGCCGGGACGCCGACACGCTGCTCGCCGGCCGGCTCGTCTACGTCGCCGTCGACGACGAGCGTGACCGGGCGCGGGACGCGCTGCGCCCGTTTCTCCACGGCTACTATGGCCCCCGCTTCGACGTCGATCACGACGCCATCTTCGGCCCGCCGCGAGAAGTCGCCGCGCGGCTCAGCGAACACGTGGAGGCGGGCATCACGAAGCTCATGCTGGGCGTGCCGACGCTGGACCTCGCTCACCTCCGCCGGGTGGCGGAAGAGGTGGCGCCGGTGGTGCGGGCCTCGGCCGCCGCCGCGCGATGAATATGGCTCGGCGACGTCGGGAGGCCGGCGTCCTGCTCGCGCGCTGGGGGCGCTTCGTGCACGGCGCCCGCTGGCCCGTGCTGACGCTCTCGGCGCTCTCGCTGTGCGCCTCCCTGTGGAGCATTCACGTGGGAGGCCGGCTCGATCCGCCCGGCGCGCCCGCCGAGACCGAGTCGGGCCGCGCACGACAACTGATCGAGAAAGAGCTGCCGGGCCAGCCGCCGTCGTTCGGTCTGATCTTTAGCAGCCAGACCTTATCGGCGCGCGACCCGGCCTTCCGCGCCGAGCTCGAGCGCGCCCTGGCCCCGCTCCGCCGCGATCCGCGGGTGGCCCGCATCCGCAGCGTCTACGACGGACCCCCCAACGACCCGTCCGGGGGGACCGCGGCGCTCGTCTCGCGAGACGGGCGGCGCGCGCTCGTGACCGTCGAGCTGCACGGGAAGACGTCGGGCTTCGCCTCCCTCGAGTACTCCGGCCTGCCGCCCGATCTCTATCCAGCGCTCCGCGCGCTGGTCCGCACGGACACGCTCGAGGTCGTCTCCGTCGGCAACGTCGCGCTCAACCACGACTTCACCGAGGTGGCGCGCCGAGACCTCGGCCGCGTCGAGGCGGTGATCTTGCCCGCGGTCGCGTTGCTGCTCCTGCTCGTCTTCGGCTCGGTCGTCGCCGCTGCGCTGCCGCTGGCGGTGGGCGGCCTGGCGATGGCCGGCGCGATGGCCGGCACGCTCCTCCTGGCCCGCTTCGTCTCGGTGTCGATCTACGCGCCGAACATCGTCAGCATGATCGGCCTGGGCGTGGCGATCGACTACTCGCTCTTCGTCGTGAGCCGCTTCCGCGAGGAGATTCGCGCGCGCCCGGCGCCGGAGGCGCTGGCGCGCACCGTCGCCACGGCGGGCCGCGCGATCTTGTTCTCCGGGCTCACCGTGGCGATCGGCCTCCTCGGCATGCTGTTCCTGGGTCTGGGTAACCTCGGCTCCATCGGTTGGTCGGGAACGATCGTGGTCGCGCTCGCCGTCGTCCACGGCCTCACCACGCTCCCCGCGCTCCTGGCGGTGCTGGGGCCGCGGGTGAACGCGCTGCGCGTGCCGTTCCTCCACCGCGAGGGCACCGGCCTGGGCTTCTGGCATGGCCTGGCGGCGACGGTGATGGCGCATCCCTGGCGCGTCTTCGTGCCCGTCGTCGGGGTCCTGCTCCTGTTCGGCCTGCCCTTTCTGCACCTGCGCGTCGGCTCCGGCGACGCGACCTCCCTGCCCCCGGAGGCGGAGTCGCGCCGGGGCGACGACCTGCTGCGCCGGGAGTTCCCGGGAGGCGACGACAACCAGATCGTGGCCGTGCTCGACGCCGGCCCCGGCTCGCCGCTCGAGGCCGCGCGCGTCGCCCAGACCTACTCGCTCAGCCGCTGGCTGGGGAGTCGTCCGCACGTCCTGCGCGTCGACAGCTTCGTCGACCTCCATCCCTCGCTCGGCCTGGCGACGTACCAGCAGATCGCGGCGCTGCCGCGCGAGGCACGGCCGCCCCAGCTCGAGGCCGCGCTGCGCCACACGGTGGGCGAGCACGTGGCCATGCTGGTCGTCACCACCAACCTGCGTGCGGCCACCGACGAGGCGCGCGCCCTCGTGCAGGAGATCCGGCGCGCGCATCCACCGTTCGACGGCGAGGTGCTGGTCACCGGGCAGACCGCCTTCGACCTTGACTTCATCGGCCTCGTGGTTCGCCACGCGCCGCTCGCGATCGGCCTCGTCGTGATCGTCACCTATCTGGTGCTGTACGTGCTGCTCGACTCCGTGCTGCTCCCGCTCAAGGCCATCGTGATGAACCTGCTCTCGATCACCGCCTCGTACGGCGCGCTCGTGTGGATCTTCCAGGACGGCCACCTGGCCGCGCTGCTCGACTTCACCCCTGGACCGATCCAGGCGGCCACACCGCTCATCATGTTCTGCCTCGTCTTCGGGCTGTCGATGGACTACGAGGTCCTGCTGCTGAGCCGGGTGCGGGAAGAGTACGAGCGGACCGGCGACAACGCGCGAGCGGTGGCGGTGGGTCTGGAGCGGACCGGGCGGCTGATCACCGGCGCGGCGGCGATCATGGCGACGGTGTTCTTCGGCTTCGGGCTGGCGCGGTCCGTCATCATCCAGGCCGTCGGCGTCGGGATCGGCATCGCCGTCGTGGTCGACGCGACGATCGTCCGCGCGCTGCTAGTGCCGGCGACCATGCGCTTGATGGGTCGCTGGAACTGGTGGCAGCCGGCCTGGCTCGCCCTGCGCCCCTGGCGTTCCGACTAGCCCCAGATCCGGCGGGGGCGCGGGGGGGCCGGGGTCCCGGCTGGGATCCGACGGCTGCACTGCGGGTACCTTCAATCACATGTTCAACGCCCGTGCGGTCCTGACTACACGGATCCCAGTCGGGACCCCGGCCCCCCGCGCCCCCGCCGGATCTGGGGCTAGCCGGGCGTCGCAGGCTCGAGAGCTGACGGCTGCCAGTCCGAGGCGGCATGAAGCAGGTGGGATTTTTTCGGGAAGATGCTAGCGGCGGAGGCGGGTGTCGAAGCTGAAGCGCCTAGCGTCGCCGAGTTGGATCCGGGGGAAGTCGGCGTGCGACGGGTTGAGCAGGTAGTTGTGCTCGCTCGGCACGATCACCGAGGGTACGCGCAAGGCAGCGCTCGTGCGACGATCGACCCAGTCCGTCCCGAGCGCCGCCAGCTCCTCGGGCGCCGGATAGCTCCGCCAGCGAGGGGGGAGGTCCTCGATTCGGATCGTCACGATCCGGAGCGAGCCGGGGATCTCCGCCGAGACGGACACCAGGTCATCGGGGGCATCGATCGCATCGAGATGCACCAGGTACTCGAGCGCGGCCAGCGCCAGGCTCTGGGAGGTGTAGACCACGGCGGTGCCCTTCCGGTTCCACCGGCCGCCGCCGATGCGGGCGCCCGCGCCGTCGAACGACGCGTGACGGCGCCTGGCGATCCGCCAGACTCGAATCAGCTGTACACGCCGTGGGCGATCCGCGACAGGAGATCTTCGACCTGGCGCACCCCCAGGTCCGTGTCGAGCAAAGCGAGCGGCGTGCGATTCCCCAGCGCCCGATTGGGGCTGTGGAGCCAGTGTCGGGCTCTCTGGGTGGTGCCGAGCACCTCCTCGGACAGCGCCGCGATCCGGGTCACACGGAACAGACGGTCGGACTCGTCTGCGCGCAGGCGCTGCTCGGCCTTGCGCCGGGCCATCGTGCGCGGCGCGAGCGCCAGCAGCACCACGAGTTCGTGAGGGGCGAGCCCGAAGCGCGCCGCCACGGACTCGAGCGCGGCGAAGGGAAGCCCCTTGCGCAGCCGCTCTCGCAGCGCGTCGAGGCTCGCGGGCCGCCGGCGCAGCACGCGCCGGCCCCCGAGGCTGTCGACGATTCGCCGAGCCGTCACCGGAGCTCGCGCCATATGGCATCAATGATACGCCAGATGACGGTCCGGGGCACCACTGGCATTTTCGCGGGGGGCGTCGGATACTTGGCCGCGTGGTGAGCCCGCGATCGTCAACCACGACGGACTTCTTCAACCACGACTGACTTCTGAGGAGGCGGTGATGGCAATCAAGGCCGGCGACCGGCTGCCCGAGGGAACCCTGACGGAGATGATCGAGACCGAGCGGCCGGGCTGTACCATCGGCCCGAACAGCTTCGCGGTCGGCGAGAGCACCAAGGGCAAGAAGATCGCGATCTTCGGCCTGCCGGGCGCCTTCACGCCCACCTGCTCGGCCAAGCACGTGCCCAGCTACGTGCAGAACTTCGACAAGCTCCGGGCCAAGGGTGTCGACGAGATCTGGTGCATCTCGGTGAACGACGCCTTCGTGATGGGCGCCTGGGGCAAGGACCAGAAGGCCGGGGGCAAGGTCCGGATGATGGCCGACGGCAGCGCGATCTTCACCAAGGCGCTCGGGCTCGACATGGACCTGACCGCGCGCGGCATGGGCGTGCGCTCGCAGCGTTACTCCCTGCTGGTCGACAACGGCGTCGTCAGGGCGGTCAACGTCGAGCAGCCGGGCAAGTTCGAGGTCAGCGACGCCGAAACCCTCCTGAAGGCGGTCTGATCCGGAGGGCACCGACAAGCGCGTGTCGCTCGAGGACTTCCGGGGCCGGGACGTCGTCGTCTACTTCTATTCGAAGGACGACACGCCCGGCTGCACGAAGGCCGTTCGCGGAGAGTAGACCGAGCGTCGGCGGGTCAGCGCTGTGGTCGTCCCGTCCGCCACCCGCGAGGCGCTCGCCGCGCGAGTGCCAGGCCCAACAGCGTGACGATGACGCCGCCGACGACGATCGTCGTCGATGCCAGCGAGTTGGCGCTGAGCCCAAGCGCCCACGGCGCGACGACGAACCCGAGCCCAAGCAGCGCGGTCAGGACCCCGATGAGAAGGTCCATGGCACTCATCCCGCCGCCGGAAGGCGGATGGTGAAGCGAGAGCCGTGGCCGAGCGCAGTCTCGAGGGTCAGCGTGCCGCCGTGGGCGACGACGATCGACCGCGCGATCGACAGGCCGAGCCCCGCACCGCCGCTCTCGCGGCTTCGGGCGGCGTCGAGACGGACGAACGGCTCGAAGACGCGCGCGGCCTCTCCCGAGGGGATACCAGGCCCGGTATCCCGGACGCTCAGGAGACCGCTGTGGTCCTCGCGGTCGACGGTGAGCTCGACGAGGCCCCCGGCGGGCGTGTACTTCACCGCGTTCTCGATCAGGTTCAGCACCGCCCGCTGCAACGCCGTCACATCGCCGAGCACCGTCACCGGCTCCCCGACCTCGATGCGGATGGTGACGCGGCGGGGCTGAGCGAGCTGTGCTCCGACGTCGAGGACCTCGAGGGCCAGCTGTTCCAGGTCGACCGGCGCGCGCGGTGCTGCCAGGTCGGCGCGGGAACGGCCGACGAGCAGAAGATCCTCGGCGAGCCGTATGAGACGATCGACGTCTTCGAGGCTGGCGCCCAGCACCTGCCTGTACTCCTCGGGGGATCGCGCGGCGCGAAGCGCGACCTCCAGCCCGCCCTTGAGCGCCGTGAGCGGCGTGCGCAGCTCGTGGGCAGCGTCCGCCGAGAAGCGCCGCATTTCGCCAAAGGCGCCCTCGAGACGGGCAAGCATCTCGTTCAGCGTCTCCGCCAGCCGATCGAGCTCGTCGCCGGTGCCCCGGAGCTCGACGCGGCGGCTCAACTCCTCGGCCTTGATGCGCCGGGCCGTGCGCGACATCGCGTCGACGGGCGCCAGCGCCTTGCGCGCCATGAGAGCGCCGCCCGAGGCCGCGAGCCCCAGCCCGAGCGGGACGATGACGAAAAGCGTTTCGAGGTATCGCGCGAGCGCGCGGTGACTGCGGGTGAGCGAGCCGGCCACCTGGACGAGTTCGGACGGGCGTCCGTCGCGCACGATGGGCAGCGTCACCAGGCGGACCTGCCGGTGGTCACGTTGCAGTGTCTCGAACGTCTGCTCGCCGGCCCGAGCGTTGTCGAGAGCCCTGGCGGATAGGGGCAGCGCTCGACCTTCGAGCCGCGACGAGAGGTAGGTCGGCGTGCCGCGGGCGTCGACGACCTGCACGAAGTGGTCACGGAACTCCGAATCCAGACCGACGGCCGCTTCCAAGGCCCCAGAGGCGCCGTGCCCGGCGGCCACGGAATCGCGAATGACTTCTGCGAGGCCGAGGAGCGAGGGGTCGACGTCCCGCGTGAGCGCCACCGCCAGGAGCCAGTAGGAGAAGCCGCTGGTCACCAGGAGGATGGTCAGCAGCGCACCCGTATACCAGAGCGTGAGCCGCGTGTGGATCGAGGCGGGGGGCCTCCAGCGCATCACTCGTCGTCCGCCTTCAGCACGTAGCCGGCGCCGCGCACGGTATGGAGAAGCCGGCGCTCCCCGCCAGAATCGATCTTTCGTCGGAGATAGCCGACGTAGACATCGATGAGGTTGCTCTCGGAGTCGAAGTCGAGGCCCCAGACGTGCTCGGCGAGCATCGGGCGCGTGAGGACCCGCCCGCGGCTGCGTAGAAAGTATTCCAGGAGCGCGTATTCGCGGGAGGTCAGCGTGATGCGGCGGCCGGCGCGCGTCACCTCCCGCGTCGCTGGATCGAGCGCGAGATCGGCGACTCGCAGCACGGGCTCGCGCTGGCTACGGCTCCTGCGCAGCAGCGCCCGGACCCTCGCCAGGAACTCGTCGAACGAGAACGGCTTCGTCAGATAGTCGTCGGCGCCGAGATCGAGGCCCTTCACCTTGTCGGCGACGCCACCTCGAGCGGTGACGACGAGGATCGGCGTCGGGACGGCGCGGTTGCGCGCCGCCTTCAGCACCGAGAGACCGTCGAGCCGGGGCAGCATGAGGTCCAACACGACGAGATCTGATGGCGGGCCACCGGCGATGAGATCGATCGCGCAGGCCCCGTCGTGAGCCACCTCGACGGCGTAGCCTTCCTCCTCCAGCCCCTGGCGGATGAAGCTCGCCACCTTCGCTTCGTCTTCGACCACGATGATCCGCATCCCGTTCGCAACTCGCCCACGCACGTCGTCGCGAGCCGTCGCGTCAGGCGGGCCTGCGCATCGACGCGGCCGCGCCGGGCTCGTGCACGTCCGCCTCCTGGCCGGCAAGCTCCACGAGACACATCCTGACCTTCCCCTCACGCACCAGAATAGATAGAAGCGACGTCGTGGCTGCCTCCGGGATACCGAGACGGCGGCCGATCTCCGCCGGCGTCGTGATGCCCGTTCGCTCGAGACAATTCAGGATCTCACCTTCGAGCTCGGTCCACCAGTCAGCCATGTTGCTCTCCTCGAAGTGGGGTGTCCTTGATGCAATGAGGACGATGGGTGCGGCCTTCGCTCGCGATGGCCACGGGCCCGCCTCCGGTTCGTCGACAAGAGTAGTGACGGGGCATGAGCCCGCCGTGAGAGGTGAATGAGAAACCTCTTAGCGGGCCCGCCTGCTGAGCCGTGCGGAGCGGTCCTTCCTCGCGTGCCACCGCATGAGAGCATTCTCATCCACCGCTCATCGAGACCCCATGTCGAGCCCCCATGCTCGAGGCCGATGAACGGGGCGTGGAACCTCCTCGAGTTCAGCGTGCTCATCGGGGGGGCGTCGCTCCTGGCCGGACTGCTCGGGGCGCTCACGGGGCTCGGGGGCGGCGTGGTCCTCACACCGGTGCTCACACTCCTGTTCGGCGTCGATATCCGGTATGCGATCGGGGCGACCCTCGTCTCGGTCATCGCCACGTCGTCCGGCGCAGCTGCCGCCTACGTCAAGGAGGGCTACTCCAACATCCGCATCGGCATGCTCCTCGAGATCGCCACCACGCTCGGCGCCCTGGTGGGGGCCTACGCGGCCGCCACGCTATTCTCCACCGCAGCGATCGCGGTCACGTTCGGCGTCGTTCTCCTGGTGTCGGCTTACCTGTCGATCCGGCCCAGGGTCGCGCCGCCGCCGGACCGGCGCCCGGACCATATCGCCACGCTCCTGAATCTGCATGGCAGCTACCCGACGCCCGACGGACCACGCTTCTATCAGGTCCGGGCCGTGCCCGCGGGCTTCGGCCTCATGTTCGTGGCCGGATGGCTCTCGGGATTGCTCGGCATCGGCTCCGGCGCGGTGAAGGTCCTCGCCATGGACCAGATCATGCGAATACCCTTCAAGGTCTCGACGACGACCAGCAACTTCATGATCGGCGTGACGGCCGCGGCCAGCGCCGGCGTCTACCTGACGCGGGGCTACATCGACCCGGGACTCGCCATGCCCGTGATGCTCGGCGTCGCTCTGGGCGCGCTCGGCGGTGCTCGGATCCTGCCGGCGGCCGAGACGCGGACGCTGCGCCTCGTCTTTGGTGTCGTGATCGCGGTCCTCGCGCTGGAGATGATCTACGGCGGCCTGACCGGGCGCCTGTGAGGGGCGAGCCGTGACGAGCTGGTCCGACGAGCACGTCGAGCACATCATGGGCAACCTGCTTCGATCGGGCGTGGGCCTGGCGGCGCTCGTGATCTCGCTCGGAGGCGTGCTGTATCTCATCCAGGAGGGGTCGACGACTCCGCGATACCACGTCTTTCGCGGCGAGCCCTCGGAGCTTCGAAGTCTCTCCGGCATCGTCCACGGCGCCATCGCGCTTCGAGCGCGCGGCATCATGCAGCTCGGTCTGCTGCTGCTGATCGCGACGCCGGTCGCTCGAGTCGTCTTCTCGCTGGTCGCCTTCGTCCGCCTCCGCGACCCCACCTACGTCGTGGTGACCGCCATCGTCCTATCGGTGCTCGCCTACAGCCTGATGCGCGGTGGGCCATAGCACCGCGCCCGACGGTCGGCAGCGCATCATCTATCCGACGACGAACCCGGATGTCGGTGTCCTCCTCAATCCGGTCGTCAGGTCGGCGTGAAGATGGAATGGCTTCGAATGAAGCGGGGCCTTCGCCGATGGGACTCTGACTGTCAGCACCGGGCACTCGGCTGCGCGAATCACCTGGACGGCGGTGCTCCCGAACAGCAGGCGGCTGAGCCCGCTCCACGCGTGAGTCCCCATCACGATGAGGTCGGCACGCATCGAGGTGGCCGTGTGCACGATGCGGCGGTGCGGAACACCATCGACGAGGAGCGAGATCGCCCGCGTGCCGGCCTGGGTCGCCCTCTCGACGAGCGCGTCGAGCTGCGCCTGCGCGTCGTGCCCCCGTTCGACCTCCGCTGCTTCGTGGAGGCCATGCCATCCGACCGCTTGGATCTCGTAGGGCGTGGGCCTGACCAGGACGTGCAGGAGGAACAACTCCGCGTCATGCTGACGACCGAGCCTTGCGGCGTGTATGAACGCGGCCTCGGACACCGCCGAGAAATCGGTCGGATGAAGGATCCTCCTCCACTGCCTCTCCACGGTCCACCTCCAGCCATCTCGAACGTCGCGCCGGGATGTGAGATCAGGATGAGACTGGGGTGAAAAACTCTTCATCCACGATGCGCGTCATGAGCCCGAGGATGCGTTCCGCGATCCATCGGTGAGTGCGAAGGCTGAGGCATCGTCGCCGAGCTCTGCATCGCCCGCGGTGTCGCTTTCATAGCAGCAGTCCCAGCGGCGCATGACGTGAGCGACCTGCCGGAGCGGCTGCCACTGGAGAATCGTCACGTCATCGACGAGGCCAGCCGAGCGGAGATTGGCGACGACGGCGCGCGCCACGCGCCGTGTGTCGTCGAGCCAGCGTGCCCGATCCTCGGGCAGCGGGATCAGCGTGTGACGGAGCAGCAGCGCCAGTCGCCCGTACGGCGACTCGAACGCCGCGATCACGTCAGGGTGATGCCGACAGACGGACGTGTAGGTTTCGTCCCACATAGGGGCTACCCACTCCTCCTCGCCGCGGACCTGGAGGTTGAGCCTGTCGAGACCGTAGTGGCCGGAGATGAAGCCGCGATGAGGCAGCGATGAGATGCCTCTCATCCCGGCCGGCCCGCGTCGGGCTGGCGCGGCGAGTAGGGAATCGTCTCGAGAGCGATCGCTCACGGCATCGGGTACGATGGGCCAGGCTGTACGTCGACGCCGCGGGCGCTCAGGAGGCTCGGACGATGCCCTACGACCTGGTGATCAAGAATGGCGTGCTGATCGACGGCTCCGGGCTGCCCCGCTATCGCGCCGACGTGGGCGTGCGGCACGGCCGGATCGTCTCGATCGGCCGCATCCGTGAGCGCGCGCGCGAGATCATCGACGCCGACGGCCTGGTGGTCGCTCCGGGCTTCGTCGACGGCCACACCCACATGGACGCGCAGATCTTCTGGGATCCGCTGGGGACCTGCTCCTGTTGGCACGGCGTCACCACGGTGGTGATGGGCAACTGCGGCTTCACGCTGGCGCCGTGCGCGGAGGAGAAGAAGCACCTCGTCGTGCGCAACCTCGAGCGCGCCGAGGACATCTCGGCCGAGGCCATGGCGGCGGGCATCCGCTGGCAGTGGACGACGTTCCCGGAGTGGCTGGACTGTCTCGACACGCTGCCCAAGGGCATCAACTACTCCGGATACCTCGGCCACTCCGCGCTCCGCGCGCACGTGATGGGCGAGCGCGCCTTCGAGCAGGCCGCCACCGGGGAAGATTTGAAAGCGATGGAGCGCGAGCTGCGCGACGCGATCCGCGCCGGCGCCATGGGCTTCACGACCTCGCGCTCGCCGATCCACGAGACCGCCGACGGCCGGCCGGTCGCCAGCCGTCTGGCGCTGTGGGACGAGATCCGTCGGCTCGTGGGCGTGATGGGCGAGATGAACGCCGGCATCTTCGAGCTGGCCGGCGAGGCGGTCGGGCGAGAGCTGAACGACCCCGCCGCCTTCCGCGCGTACCACGTGCGCCTGCGCGACCTGGCGGTCGAGACCGGGCGCCCGGTGACGTTCGGCAGCTTCAGCCGGCTCGAGGCGCCCGACGTGTGGCGACACTACATGAGCCTGCTCGACGAGACGGCCGCCGTCGGCGGCCGAATGTTCGCCCAGGTTCACAGCCGCGGGCTCAACGTCGTCCTGTCGTTCAAGACCCAGCTGCCGTTCGACAATCTGCCGGCGTGGAAGCCGTTCCGCGCCTTGCCGCTGGCCGAGCAGCGGGCGCGCCTGCGCGACCCCGCCACGCGCCGCCGGCTCGTCGCGGGCGCCCACGACACGCCCGACCGCGCGACGCTCGGGACCGAGGCGCGCCCCTTCCCGTACGAGTGGATCTTCCTCTATGACACGGTCGACGGCCCGCACCGCACCGTGGCCGAGATCGCGCGCGAGCGCGGCGTCGACCCGGCCGAGGCGATGATCGACCTCGCGCTCGAGCGGGACCTCGAGCGCTTCTTTTTCCATCCGGTCGCCAACGAGGACCAGGCGACCGTGCTCGAGATGATGCGCCACCCGCGTGCGGTCGTGACGTTCTCGGACTCGGGCGCCCACGTCTCGCAGATCGTCGACTCGTCGCTCCAGACCCACCTGTTGAGCCACTGGGTGCGCGCGAAGCAGGCCTTCACCCTCGAGCAGGCGGTGCGCATGCTGACGCTCGTGCCCGCGACCTACTGGGGCTTCGCCGACCGCGGCCTGGTGCGCGAGGGCTTCGCGGCCGATCTGCTCGTCTTCGACCCCGAGACGATCAGCCCGGAGATGCCGGAGGTCGTCGCCGACCTGCCGGCGGGCGCCCGACGCCTCGTGCAGCGCGCGCGGGGGATCGCGGCCACGATCGTCAGCGGCGAGATCCTGCTCCGCGACGGCAAGCACACGGGCGCCTTGCCGGGCCGCCTGCTGCGAGGGCCGCTCGCGCGGAGGGCCTGAAGACCCCGAAAGGCCGTTCACCGCCAGCCCGCATCCCCCGGGCACCCCTCCGCCATCGTAAGAGGCGAAGGCGGCCGTCGCGGTTCGCCGCACGCGCGACGCTCACGCGATGGTTAGAATACGTGAGAGGTCTGGAGGAGAAGGGAGCCCGAACATGCGGATGCTGATCGCCGTCGTGGGTGCGGCGGTTCTCTTGAGTCTCGGGGTGCCCGACGTCGCGCTGAGCCAGATGAAGTCACCGCCGGGCGGCACGACACCGAGTGGCGGGATCTTCGATCGTCTCAACGGCGCGACGACGCGCCCGGTGCCGCAGGTGCCGCCACCGGCGGTCCGGGCCCCCGATATGACATGGGTGCCGGATCGCACCGTTCAGATCCCAGGCACCGACGGTCCCGTCATGGTGCCCGGGCATTGGGAGCGCAGACTCGGCGACCACGAAGTCTACACGCCACCGCTGGTTGGTCGAACCCCGAGTGGCGATATCATCCAGTTTCCCGCCGGGACCCAACCGCCCGTCGGCGAGCGGCAGTCACCATGATCACCACATCTCGATCGTTGCTCGCCGGGCTACTCGTTCCTCTGGGCAGCGTCCGAGAGGCCATGATCGCGGCCGACGGTCGCCCTCGGTCGGGCCGGGGCCGCGAGTGCCGCGCGAGCTAGCGCACCGCGCTCGCGTCGTCACCGAGCTCCTGCGGAGCTTCGAGACGTACTTCGCGGAGCATCGCGAGTGCGATGGGCTCGTCGGCAGCATCGCGGAAGTGACGCAGAACGAGCTCCCCTGGGGCGTCGCGTGGATCGAATGCGTCGAATGCGGCGTGCGCTGGGAACAGCGACGAGCGGTGGATGCCGGAGGGTAGCGCTCCTCTGAAACTTCGCGCTTGACTCCACCGTCACCGGCGCTGTATCGGGATGCGATGGGGAGCACCGTGACGGCGACCGCACATCGCCACCTTTCGCGGGATCCGGTGATGCGCCGCCTGATCCGGCGTCACGGCCCCTGCGGGCTGGCACCGCTCGGGTGGTCGCCGTACGAGGCGCTCACGCGCGCCATCGCCCACCAGCAGCTCAACGGTCGCGCCGCCGAGACGATCCTGACCCGCTTCGTCGCCCTCTTCGCGAACGGGCGCTTCCCCTCGCCCGCGGCGGTGGCGGCAGCCCGCCCCGCGACGCTGCGGAGGGCGGGCTTCTCGCGGGGCAAGGTGCGGGCGATCAAGGACATTGCGCGCCACGCGCTCCAGGGCGCGGTGCCGACGCGCCGCGCGGCCAGGCACCTCGACGACCAGGTGCTCATCGAGCGGCTGACGCAGATCCATGGCGTCGGCCAGTGGACGGTCGAGATGCTCCTGATCTTCACCCTCGGTCGGCCCGACGTGCTACCGGTGGACGACTTCGGCGTGCGGGAGGGGTACCGGGTCGCGTACGGGCGGCGGGCTCGCCCGACGCCAGAGGCGCTGCGCGCCTTCGGCGAGCGATGGAAGCCGTATCGCTCGGTCGCCGCCTGGTATCTCTGGCGCGCGGCGAGCGAGGCGCGAACGAAAATCAATCCGTGAGGAGAGTCGCCGCTATGAACGGCCTTTCGCGAAGGATCGTCCTCGCTTCCGGCATCATCCTGGCAGTGTGGTGCGGGACCGTCGGCGCGCAGGGTCAACCCGAAGGGCAACTGACGATCGCGTTCGACGCGTCGATCGCCCCCACGTTCCTCGATCCGGCCGAGACTCCGGGGATCGGGACTCCGTTTGTCTTTCTGTACGCCATGCACGACGCGCTCATCAAGCCGCTGCCGGGTAACGACATGGCGCCGTGCCTGGCGGAATCGTGGAAGGAGAGCCCCGACGGGCTCGCGTACGAGTTCAAGCTACGCCAGGGCCTCAAGTTCCACAACGGCGATCCGTTCACCGCGGACGATGTGAAGTTCAGCTTCCAGCGCTACAAGGGCGCCGCCGCGAAGCTGCTGCACGACCGGGTGAAAGCGGTCGACGTCCTCGATCCGTATCGCGTGCGGTTCGTGCTCGACAAGCCGTGGCCGGACTTTCTGCTCTTCTACGCCACCCCGGCCACCGGGGCGGCCTGGATCGTGCCCCGGAAATACATCGAGAAGGTCGGCGAGGAGGGCTTCCGGCGCCAGCCCGTGGGGCTCGGGCCCTATCGCTTCGTCCGCCAGAGCCCCGGTGTCGAGCTCGTGCTCGAGGCCAACGAGCAGTACTGGCGCAAGAAGCCGTCGATCAAGACGGTGGTCATCAAGGGCGTTCCCGACCGCACGACGCGTCTGGCCATGCTGAAGACGGGCGAGGCGGACATCGGCTACCTCATGGTCGGCGTCGAAGCGGCGACCATCAAAGCCGATCCCAAGCTGCGACTGGTCAAGGTGATTCCGCCGGCGGCCTGGTGGCTCGACTTTCCCGAGCAGTGGAATCCGAAATCGCCGTGGTCCGATCGCCGGGTTCGCCTGGCGGCGACGATGGCGGTCGACAAGCAGGCCCTCAACGAGGCCGAGCGCCTGGGCTTCTCGCGCCTGACGGGATCGATCATCCCGAGTGTCATGGAGTTCGCCCTGCGCCTCGAGCCGTATCCCTACGACCCCACGCACGCCAAGCGTCTCCTCACCGAGGCCGGGTACCCCAACGGCTTCGATGCCGGCGAGCTCACTCCGCTTCCTCCGTTCACCACCATGGGAGAGGCCGTGGCGAACTATCTGGCGGCGGTCGGCATCCGCACCCGGGTGCGCGGCATGGAGCGGGCGACCTTCATGGAGGCGTGGCGGACGCGGAGCCGGCAGGGCGTGTACGTGACCGTCACCGCAGCGCCGGGCAACGCGTCCTCACGCATCGAGAACTTTGTCATCAGCACCGCCCCCTACGCGACCGGCGGGTATCCGGACATCGACGATCTGTTCCGGCAGCAGGCGCAGGAGCGCGACCGCGGAAAGCGCCAGGCGCTGCTGCATCAGATCCAGCGGCTGATGCACGAGCGCGTCATGTACGGGGGGATCTTCGAGCCGGCCACGCTGCACGGGATCGGGCCACGCGTCGAGGAGGCCGGGGTCGGCTTGAGCGCGCAGCTCTACTTCACCTCCCCCTGGGAAGACATGCGCTTGAAGAAGCAGTAGAGACCCCAAAACTTTTCGGAGGTGCCCGATGGCCATCATGCTCGACCACGTCATCGTCCCCTCGCACAATCGGCGCGAGTCGGCGAAGTCCCTGGCCGCTCTTCTCGGCGTGCCTTGGGTGGAATCCCAGGGTGAGTTCACCCCCGTCTACGTCAACGACTCCCTGACCCTGGACTTCGCCGACCGCGAGTCGTTCGAGCGCCATCACCTGTGCTTCCGTGTCAGCGACGCCGACTTCGACGCGATCTTCGCCCGCATCCAGGCGGCGGGGCTCAGGTACCGGAGCCGACCGCGCGGCGAGGACGACATGCAGATCAACACGCGCCTCGGCGGCAAGAACCTCTACTGGCAGGACGGTGACGAGCACCTCTGGGAGATTCTCACGATCAGCTACGCGAGAGCCGCGTCCCCTCCACTCGCCGCCACCCGCTGAGCCTCACTCTCAGCGGGCGTGGGTGCGGGGATCCAGCAGGTCGCGCAACGCGTCTCCGACCAGGTTGAGCGCCAGCACGATCGCAAAGATCGCGAGCCCGGGGAGCAGCACCACGTGAGGGCTCAGGATGACGAACTGCCGGCCCGTCGCCAGCATGCTCCCCCAGTCCGCGGTCGGCGGCTGGGTGCCGAGCCCGAGAAAGGACAGCCCGGCCGTCGCCAGGATCTTCGCACCGACGTCGAGACTGAAGGCGACGATGACCGGCGACAGCAAGTGGGGCAGGATGTGGCGGCCGAGGATGAGCGGATCGGTCGCGCCGAGCGCACGGGCCGCCTCGACGAACTCGCGCTCGCGTAGCGACAGGACCACGCCGCGCACGAGCCGCGTATAGATGGGAAACCCGACGATCGCGATGGCGATCATCGCGTTGCGGAGGCCGGGGCCGAGCCCGGCCACGATGGCGATGGCGAGCAGGATGTACGGAAACGCCATCAGGATGTCGGTCAGGCGCATCACCACCGTCTCGACCCAGCCCGTGTAGAACCCGCCGAGAATCCCGAGCGCCACCCCGATCAGCATCGCCGCCGCCGCGGTGCCGACGCCCGCCAGCAGCGACACGCGCGCGCCCCATACCAGACGCGCGAGCAGATCGCGTCCGAACTCGTCGGTGCCGAGCCGGTGGCCGGCGGTCAGCGGCGGACGCAAGCGGTTGGGCGTGTCCACCGTGTCCGGGCCGAGCAGGGGCAGCCACGGCGCCAGCAGGGCCAGGAGCACGGCGGCGAGAAGGGTGAGCGCGGCGAGCACCGCCAGGCGATTGCGTCGAGCGATTCGCGCCAGCGCGCGCGACCGCCGGGTGGCGTTGGTCCCGCGCTCGACCGCACTCGGGACCGTCGCGACTCGCACGCTCATCGCGCGTCCCCCTCACTCATACCGGATGCGCGGATCGAGCCAGGCGTAGAGGAGGTCGACACCGAGGTTGATGAGAACGAAGCTCAGCGCGACGACCAGCACGCAGCCCTGCACGAGCGGAAAGTCTCGCGCGAGAATGCCCTGAACCATCAGGGTACCCACGCCCGGCCAGGCGAAGACCGTCTCGGTCAGCACGGCGCCGCCCAGGAGGTAGCCGGCCTGCACGCCGACGACGGTGACGATGGGGATGAGCGCGTTCTTGAGTCCATGGCGCAGCACGACGGCGCGCTCGACGACACCCTTGGCCCGCGCCGTCCGGATGTAGTCCTGCCCGAGCGTCTCCAGCATCGTGCTGCGCGTGAGCCGCGCGATGATGGTGACCGAAGCCGCGGCCAGCGTGACGGCGGGCAGGGCCAGGTGAAGGAGGAGATCGCGCAGGTCCCCGCCGCCGTACGGAGAGAACATCCCGGAGGCGGGCAGCCAGCCGAGCCAGAGGGCGAAGATCACCATCAGCACGATGCCGAGCCAGAAGACCGGCATGCTGGCGCCGAAGAGCGATGCCACGGCGCTGAGGCGGTCGAGCAGTGAATTCGGCCGCGTGGCGGAGGCGATGCCGAGCGCCAGGCCGCCTACGGTCGAGAGCAGGAGTGCCGAGCCCGTGAGAACGAGCGTGGCCTTGAAGCGCCCGAGCACCTCGGCCAGCACCGGGCGCTTCATCCAGATCGAGCGGCCCAGGTCGCCGCGCGCGACCAGTCCGAGCCACCGGACGTATTGAACGGAGAGCGGCTCGGTCAAGCCGAGCTCGGCGCGCAGACGCGCCAGGTCTGCCTGAGTCGCCTGCGAGCCGAGCATGATCTCCGCCGGATCCCCCGGGGCCAGATGGAGGACCATGAAGATGATGACCGACACGCCCAGCAGGACCGGCACCAGGAGCAACAGCCGGCGGACGAGGTAGCGTCTCACCGGCGCTCCCCCATGGCGGACGACATCAGGAGCGCGATCGCCTCACTTCAGCGAGATCGTCTCGACGCGGAGGTCGAAGCTCGGGTGAAGCTTGAACCCCTGAACGCGCTTGGCGTGCGCCGCCGTCTGGATCTCGTGATCGATGAAGATCCACGGCGGGTCGTCGACGAGGATCCGCTGTGCCTCGCGGTAGAGCTCGGCGCGCTTGCCCTGGTCGGTCACCAGCCGCGCCTGGTGCAAGAGCTCGTCGAACCGCGCGTTCTTGTACAGCGCGCGGTTCGGCCCCAGGGGCGTCCACTGGCTCGAATGAAGAAGCGGGTACATGACCATGTCCGGGTCTTCGTTGCCCGCCATCCATGAAAGCGCGAAGAGCTCCTGCTCCTTCGTGCGCAGCTTGGCCAGGTACGCGCCCCACTCCATCGTCGCCAGCGCGACGGTGACGCCCACGGCCTTGAGGTTGGACTGGATGACCGTCGACATCGCGACCGGCGACTGCATCCCCGAGCCTGACTCCGGCACCCACAACGAGGTCGAGAAGCCGTTCGGGTAGCCGGCCTCGGCGAGGAGCTTTCGGGCGCGCTCGGGGTCGTAGGGATACGGCTTGAGCGACGACTCGGCGCCCCAGGTGGCGGGCAGGACCGGCCCGCGCGAGAGCGAGCCCGTGCCCTTGAGGACATCGCGCACGATCGCTTCCTTGTTGACGGCGTAGTTCAGCGCCTGGCGCACGCGCTTGTCCTCGAACGGCTTCTTCTGGTTGTTGATCCCGAGATACCAGACGTGGGCACCGACCTGCTTGCGCAAGGTCGCCTTGCCGCTTGTCTCGAGCTGACCCACGAAGTCGGGCGGCACGCCCACGATGAGATCGAGCGAGCCGGTCAGGAGCTCGGTGAGCCGCGCCTGATCCTCCACGATCGGCCGGTAGACAACGCGGTCGAGCTTCACCGGATACCGCCAGTAGCTCGGGTTCTTCTCGAGCACCACGCGCTGGCCGCGATCCCACGACACGTACTTGAACGGGCCCGTGCCGACGGGCTGGAGCGCGTAGTCGGCGCCGAACTTCTTCACGGCCGTCGGGCTGACGATCGACGCCGCCGCGCCGGTGAGGATGGCCAGGAACGATGCGCGCGGCTCCTTCAGCACGAACTCGACCGTGGACGGATCGACGATCTCGACGGCCTTGACGTTGCCGAAGGAGTAGTTGGCGAACGGGTACTTGCCCAGCTTGTTGAAGGGATGCTCGGGATCGAACTGTCGCTCGATGGAGAACTTGACGGCCTCGGCCGTAAAGGGCGTGCCGTCGTGGAACGTGATGCCCTTGCGGAGCTTGAACGTGTAGCGCAGACCGTCCCGGGACACCGTCCACGACTCGGCCAGGCCGGGCACGACCTGGGTGCTCTCTTCGGGGAACGTCACGAGCGTCTCCACGATACGGCGGCCGACCCGATTCGAGTTGAGGTCGGTCACCTGCGCCGGATCGAGGTTCACCGGCTCGGCTACCAGGCCGACGACCAGCGTGCCCGCCGGCTGCGCCGCGGCCGGCGTCACCGGCCCGCCCAACGCGATGATCACTGCCACGACCGCCCGCAACGTCGTCACCACGCTCATCGTGCGCCTCCGCCGAGTCGACCAAGTCGTTCGCGCCGCCACCGTATACGATCGAGCGCGGGCACGCAAGACGCGGACGAGATCTGACCACGTTATCCAGTGATCGGCTAGAATCCGAGCGGGGACAACGCCGTGCCCAGATTCAACGAGTCCTATCTCAACCTCAACCAGAGCTACCTCTTCGCCGAGATCCGGCGCCGAACGAAGGTCTTCATCGACGCGCACCCGGACGTCCGCCTGATCGACCTGGGGGTAGGCGACGTCACCCAGCCACTGCCCCCCGCCGTCGTCCGCGCCATCCACGAGGCCGCCGACGACATGGCGCGGCGGGAGACCTTCAGGGGCTACGGCCCGTACGTCGGCTACGAGTTCCTGCGCGCCGAGATCGCCGCGCACGACTTCGGCGCGCGCGGGGTGAAGATCGCCGTCGACGAGGTCTTCGTGAGCGACGGCGGCAAGAGCGACAGCGCGAATCTCCAGGAGATCTTCGCGCCGGACGCCGTGATCGCCCTGCTGGATCCGGTCTATCCCGTGTACGCCGACAGCAACGTGGTCGCCGGACGCACCGGGCCCGCCGACGAGAGCGGCCGGTACGCGGGCATCGTCTATCTTCCCTGCACCGCGGACAACAGCTTCCAGCCGGCGCTGCCCGACCGGCACGTCGATCTGATCTATCTCTGCTATCCGAACAACCCCACTGGCGCCGTGGTCACGCGCGACGCGCTCCGGCGGTGGGTCGACTACGCCCGCGCCGAGGACGCCGTGATCCTCTACGACGCCGCCTACGAGGCCTACGTCGTCGACACCGACGTCCCCCACTCGATCTACGAGATCGACGGGGCGCGCCAGGTGGCGATCGAGTGCCGGAGCTTCTCCAAGAACGCGGGTTTCACGGGGATGCGCCTGGCCTACACGGTCGTGCCCAAGGAGCTCCGCGGCCGAGCCGCCGACGGCAAATCGATGAGCCTCAACGCGCTCTGGGCGCGCCGCACCGCGATCAAGTCCAACGGGCCGCCCTACATCATCCAGAAGGCGGCCGCCGCCGTCTACACGCCCGACGGCCAGAAGCAGGTGCGGGCGCTGATCGACTTCTACATGCAGAACGCGCGGATCATCGGCGCCGGGCTCGCCGCCGCGGGCTTCACCGTCTACGGCGGGCGCAACGCGCCGTATATCTGGGTGCGCACGCCTCCGTCCGTCTCGTCGTGGGATTTCTTCGACCGGGTCCTGGGGGAGGCGCACGTGGTCGGCGCGCCGGGCTCCGGATTCGGCCCGAGCGGCGAGGGCTACTTCCGCCTCACCGCCTTCGGCTCGCGAAGAGAGACCGAGGAGGCGATCGAGCGGATCAAGACGCGACTGTGAGCGACCGGCGCCCCACGCGGACGGCGTCGGAGGCCTGCGCGGCCGTCAGGCTCTCGGCGAGCCGTGCCGCGATCGGCGGCGGCATCTGATTCTTCCGCGCGAGCTCGACCACGACTTGAAACAGCTGCGAGTAGCGGACGATCGTGGCCCGCGGCTGGTTCACCTCCAGACGGCAGAGCGGGTGGGTGAAGACGATGATCGATTCCACCCAGCGTAAGGCCGAGAACGCCAGGTCCGGGTGCCGTTCGATCAGGAAGTGGCGCACCCCACAGGCTTCGGAGTTGACCGGCCGGCTGATGCTCTTGCGCTGATAGCCGTCCGTGGACCAATCGTCGCCCCAGCACCGGATGCGCCCCGCGACCCGCTTCGTCTCGATCACGACCACGCCGCACGGACCGATCAGCACGTGGTCGATGTTGCCTCGGGCCACGCCCAGGGTGACGTCGTTGATGAGCCAGTAGTCATCCGGGAGACCGCAGAGCAGATCGATCACGAGGCGCTCGCCCAGCCGACCCTTGCGGACATTCCGCAGGCGGCGCGTGACCGGTGGGCCCAGCCGGAAGGCAGTCAGCACTGCGGCGGTCCCCGCACCCAGATGAAAGAGCTTCGGATGAAGGGGCGGCGCGCCCGGCATCCCGGCGGCGACGACCACCCCCGCGCTGGCGAGCCCGACGACGGCGGCGAGCGCCATCCACAACCGCCGCTCGCGGCCCTCCAGATATCGACCCCCGACCCGCACCAGACGCATGTCAGCCGCGGCGCGCGCGGGCGCGGGTGTGAGCGTTGGCCCCCATCGTCAGGCCGGCGGCGTCCAGGCCGGACGGGCCTCCGACGGGCTCAACGGGGCGGCGAACTCGCCGGCGGGCTTGGGGCGCGCGCGGGCTTCGCCCAGCACCGTGCCGACCGCCCGGCTCGCTTCCTTGGCGAAGATCCGCACCATGCCCACCGTCGTCCGATCGTCGAAGATGGCGAGCAGGATCGCCTCCTTGTCGACCGTCGAGACGTGGATCGACCACTTCGCCCCCTCGTGGAAGAGCACGGTGAACTCCGTTTCGCCGAGCAGCTGGGCCATCGCCGCGGTCGAGCTGAAGGCGGCGGCCGCCAGCGCGGAGATGGACACCGTGTCGAGCGTCCGCGAGACGCCGTCCATCGCGAGGAGCTGACCGCCGCGGTCGATCAGCAGCGCCTCGCCGGCGCCGGAGTCGCCGAGGAAGCGGGTGAGGATCTCCTGGATGCGCGCAGCGTCGCCTTCCTGGATGACCGTGTCACGAAGCTTCATTGCGCCCCTCGCGCCCGCCCCCGAACTCGCTCGCCAGCGCCATACGGGAGACGGTATTGAGTGTGTCGAACACTCCCTTCCCTTCGAGGGCCGTCGCTTCGAAAAACGGGACTCGCTTGGCCCGGCGGTTGAGGACGTATTCCAGATACTCCACCGGCGCGACGTTGGGCAGGTCGCGCTTGTTGTACTGCAGGACGTACGGGATCTCGTCGAGCGTGCACTCGTACTCGCGGAGGTTGGCGTCCAGGTTGCGAAGGCTCTCGATGTTCTCGCGGAGGCGCTCGAACTGCGAGTCGGCCACGAACACCAGGCCGTCGACACCGCGCAAGACCAGCCGCCGCGTCATGTTGTACTGCACCTGGCCCGGCACCGTGTAGAGCTGGAACCGCGTGTCGAATCCCCGCACGGTGAGTGCCAACACGGGGAGAAAGTCGAAGTAGATCGTCCGATCGTCGCCGGTCGCCAGCGAGATCATCTCGCCCCGGTGGTCGTTGGGCAGGCACTTGTGGATGTAGTGGAGGTTGGCGGTCTTCCCGGCCAGCCCCGGCCCGTAGTAGACGATTTTGAAGTCGATGACCTTCTTCGCGTAGTTGATGACCGACACCACTCAGCCTCGCACGAGGGCGCCGAGCCGCGTCGCCGCCCGGTCGAGCTCGATCCGCGCCAGCCCCGGGCGATCGATGGGTCCGCCGCCGACGAGCATCGCCCGTCCCGACACGCCGTCCACCGCCCGCACGACGAGGCGATGCGCGCCCATTTTCACGATCACCGACGCCACCGCTCCGATCTCCGCTTCCTCCAGCACGCCGTAGAGGTCCCGCGCGAACTCGGCCAGCGGCAGCGCCTCGAGCGAGCTCGGCAGGAAGAGGCAGGCGCTGAGCGCGCCCGCCGTGTCGCGCAGCACGGTCGGCGCCACGGGACCGAACGCCGTCAGCGAGCCCGCCAGCTCGCGCACGGACGGCGGCACGGTGGTGATGCGCAACTCGGTCTCCCGGAGCGGATCGCCGCTCGTCCCGGCGTGCTTGCCGTTCCCGGAGCCCGCCCGCGCCTCACCGGCAGCGGTCCGCGAGAGCCGCTCGAGCCACGCCAGCGACGCGCGAGAGGCCATCGCCGTCACCAGGAGCGTGCCGCCATCGTCCAGAGATCCGAACGGCGTCAACACGACCGTCGCCTCCGCCCCCGTGAGCGTGGCCTGAGTGACGGGTGAGGGCAGCCGCGCGTCGGTCAGGAATGACGCGACCCGCACGGCTGTCCGCACGACCGAATCTTCGCTGACGGCCGGCGCGACGACGGTGACGAGCGTCATCCCGGCGCCGTCGCATTCGCCGATCTCGAGTCCATTCATCAGCGGCGCCAGGAGCGTGGCGATGCGTCGCGCTTCCGCCGTCCGTCCGCGGTCCACCAGCCCCCCCGGGGCGGGCTCGGGCGCCACGGGCTCCTGGTCCATCGAAGACTCGGACTCCACCGGGAGCTCGAGCTCCGCCGGGGCTTCGGGCTCGGCGAGGGATTCGGGCTCGGCCGGCGCCTCGAGCTCCGGCGGAGGCTCGGGCGCCTCGACCTGCTCCGACGCCGACACGGGCTCGGGCTCTGCGAGCGCCGGCGCCTCGAGCTCTGCCGGAACCCCGGCATCGGCGACGGCGTTCTCCGACGATGGCGGGACATGCGGCTGAAACGGTGGCGGGAATTCTTCGATCCCGTAGACGTCGACGGCGGGTGTCGAGAGCGCGAGCAGCTCGGCCGGAATTTGCGGCACCACTTCGTCGAGAGGCAACATCAGCGAGCCGTTGGGGAGCCGACTCGCGATCTGGTCGTGCGTCAGGGCGAGCTCGTCGTGCGGAAACTGATCGGCGACCACGCCCCACTTCACCAGCGCGAGCCCCTCGCCGAGATGTGGCAGGAGCAGGCGCCTGGGAACGAGGAGCGAGACCCCGGGACGGAGCGTGGCATTCAACCCTTCGCGACCTCGGACGAACATATCGACGGGGAGCTGTTCCGCGATCCTGTTGAAGGGGACGCGGACCATCGCTTCCGCCGTCGCCGGCGCGACGGTTCTCGCCGCCATCGCGAGTGGCGGCGGTGCGGCCGGCGGCGTCAGGACGGCCGGGCGGGCGGCAGCGAACGCCGGGAGCAACGCGTTGGACTCGCGGGCGACCAGAGGCGGCAGCGGCGGCGTCACGACCGGTGCGCGGGGCGCCAGAGGGGGGGCGACATCCCTCGGCGCGGCGACCGGCGTTCGCGGCGCCGCGACGCCGGGCGTCTCGACGCGGCGCGGAGGTGCCGTCCCGCTCGCGTCGGCGCGAGGCGCCCCACGAGGCGCCAGCAGGAGCGGGCGGAGGCGCGCGAACACCAGGGGCGCCGCCGTCAGCTGGAGCAGCGTCACCGCCGGCGCGCCCCAGAGCGCGAACGCGAGCGCCCCGGCGTAGTCGACGAGGTCAGGAATCATGAAGAGGGCGCCCGTCGCCGCGACGAGCACGGCGTGGATCCCGCACATCGCGCCCGTCGCACCGAGCACCCGGGTCAGCGAGAAAGGACGCATGCTGACGATTGCGACGAGCAGGTAGAACACCGGGGGTATCACCAGCGCCGGCAGCACCAGCACCGGGGTGGCGTCGAGCGGAGTCGCCCTGAGGCCGCGCGCGTGGAGCGCCAGCACGGCGCAGGCGTAGAGCTCGAGGCCCAGCCCCAGCTCGAGCCATCCGATGAGCCTCATTCGCGATGTGCGTAGAAAGCGCATCAGAGCGCCCGCACGATCTCCGGCACGGCCTTCCTCACGTAGTAGCGGACCTTGCCGAGCGCTCCCTGATCGCCGACCAGGACGGCCAGCAGCGCCGCGGGCCCGACGGTGTGGAGCAAGAGCGTGCCCGCCTCGTACTCGAGCATCGCGCCCAGGAGCTGGCCCTGGCCGAGCTCACAACCGATACCGTCCGAGGCTTCCGCCAGACACGACGCCAGCGCGCCCGCCACCTCGTCGGTGTCCGGAGCGAAGTCGCCCGCCGTCTCGATGAGGAACCCCTCGCGATCGGTGAGCACGACGAAGCGAACGCCGGGCGTGCCGGCGAGCCCTTCCAATCGCTCCTTGAGGCCTTGGCCGGGCGAGGCGACGGCAGCCGGGGCGGTGGCGGCGGTGGCCGCCGGCGGGACGGTGGTCGCAGGCTGCGTCGCACCGTTGGCCCGTCCGCCGAGGAGTCCATCGATCTTCCGGACCAGGTCGTCGACGCCGAAGGGCTTGAACATCACTTCGTTGGATCGCACCTCGGCGGCCCGCGCCTGGACGGTGCCGTTGTCGATCCCGGAGATCAGGAGCACGGGCGTCGCGCTCATCGCCGGATGCGTCCGCACGTACTGGCAGATCTGATAACCGTCCTTGTCCGGCAGGATGACGTCGCAGATCACCACGTCGGGGCGGTTGCGCTCGATCGACTCGATCGCCTCGGCGCCCGACGCGGCGGAGAGCACTTGCAAGCCACGACCCTCGAGCGCCTTCTCCACTACCTTCCGCACGCTCAAGCTGTCATCCACCACGAGGACCTTCGGCATCACGTGTCCTCCTAAGAAAGCGGGGCCACGGCCGCGTCCGCGCGGCCTTCGTCCAGCTCCGCCGCGACGCTGAGCAGCAGCTGCTTGAGGTCGCGGTGGATCGTTTTCGTCGTGGTCGCCGCCCCGGCCTCGAGCGGATTGAAGACGAAATTCCCCTGCGCCTCACCCTGCGTCGCCACCAGTAGCGTCGCGAACGCGATCTCGCCGATGAGCCCGAAGAACTCGGCGTGCACGACCCGCCCCCGATCGAAGACGATGACTCCCAGGGCCGACGGCACCGTGACGACCAGCTGGCCGGTCTTGTTGCCGAGCGCGATCGCCTGGGTGATGTCCGGCAGGTCCATCACCCCGAGTGAGCCGCGGAGGCCGTGGGTCGCGTCGGGCGGAGCCGCGGATGGCGCCGGCGGCGGGGACGGGATAGCCGCGGGTGCGGCGCTGCCGCGCAGCAGGCTCGTCACCTCGGACACGATCGTGGGGATGGGAAGGTCTCCGGCCAGCGTCTGGTCCGGCTTGTCCTCGAGCATGGCATCGGAGGCGTCGCCGGGGCTCGCAAGCAGCAGAAACCGCACGCCCGTCATCGAGGGGTCCTTACGGACGATTGCGCACAGCTCATAGCCGTCGATGTCCGGCACGCCGGCCCGGCTCACGATGAGGTCGGGACGGTTGCGCTCGAGCATCGTCAGCGCGAACGATCCGCTGGTCGCGGCGGCGACGTCGTGGAAGTCCGCGGCGCGCAGGGCCGCCTGCAGGACGGCGAGGGCACGGCGGTCGGGATCGATCAGCAGAATGCGAGGCATCGGCCTACTCTCCCACCCGCGCCGGCGCGGCGACGGCCAGGGACTCGATGAGCCGGACGAAGCTGGCCTCGTCGACCGGCTTGGCGACGTAGTGCTCGACTCCGAGCTCTTGCGCGAGGCTCACGTGCTTGGCGCCCGCTCGGGTGGTCAGCACGACGACCGGCAGATCGCACGTCGTGGGCTCTCGCTTGAGATCGCGCATCAGCTCGTACCCGTTCAGGCGCGGCATCTCGAGATCGGTGACGACGAGATCGACGGCGTGCTCGGCGAGCTGCTGCAGCGCCTCGGCGCCGTCCCGTGCCGCGACGACCCGAAAGCCCGCGCGCTCGAGCATGCCGCCGACGAACTTTCGCACGCTGACCGAGTCATCGACGAGCAGGACACAGCGCTTGCCGTCGGAGGCCGGGGCAGCGAGCGCGTCGCGTTCGCGGCGGATCTCGACCTCCCGAGGCACCGGCTCGACGGCGCGTATCTCGAGAAGCTTGAGGGCGTCGAGCATGAGGATGACTCGTCCTTCGCCGGTGACGGTGGCGCCGGCGAACGGGCCGATCCCCTGCACGAAGGCGCCGAGGTTCTTGATCACGATCTCGGACTTGCCGAAAAACTCGTCGACCACGACCGCCAGCGTCTTGCGGCCGGTGCGGAGCGTGACGACGGACAGTGGGTCTTCGGCTCCGCGGCCCGCGATGCGGAGCAGGCGGTCCAGACGCACGAGGTCCACCTGCTCGCCTTCGATCTCGATCGACTCCGCGCCGTCGTTGAGCCGAATCTCCTCGGGTCGGACGTGGATCACGGACTTCACCGCCGGGACCGGGATGGCCAGCGTCTCCGAGCCCACCTGCACCATGAGCGCGTCGGAGATGGCGACGGTCAGCGGCAGCCTGATCCGGAAGCGCGTGCCACGGCCCGCCTCGGTCTGGACCTCGATCTCACCGCCGAGGCGGCCGACGTTCGTGCGGACCACGTCCATGCCGACGCCGCGGCCGGCGGTCGTCGTCACCGAGGTCGCGGTGGTGAGGCCGGGAAGGAAGATCAGGTCCAGGATGTCGCGCTCGCCGAGCCGCCCGAGGGTCTCCGCCGTCACGAACCCGCCGCGACGCGCGGCCTCGCCGACCGCCGCGAGGTCGATCCCGCGGCCGTCGTCCGACACCTCGATGTAGATCGACCCGCCCTTGTGCGCGGCGCCGAGGCGGATGGTGCCCTGGAGCGGCTTGCCCTGCTCGCGCCGCGTCTCTTCGGTCTCGACGCCGTGGGCGATCGCGTTCCGCACGAGGTGGAGCAGCGGATCGGCCATCAACTCCACGATTGTGGTGTCCATCTCGACGGTCTCACCCCGGACCTCAAGCCCGACGCTCTTGCCCTCGGCTCGCGCCGCGTCGCGGACCATGCGCACGAACGGCGCGAAGAGGCGGCCGACGGGCACCATGCGCGCCCGGGTGATCTGGCCGCGCAGCTCGCCGCTGAGCCGCTGGACGCCCCCCGCGTCCTCGCGCACGACGCGCACGAGACCGGCCAGCTGGAGCTGGATCTCGGTGAGGTCGCTCGAGATCTCCCCCACCCGCCGGGCCAGCAGATTGAAGTCGTCGTAACGATCGAACTCGAGCTCCGCGAAGACGTCGGCCAGCGGGCCGGCCGACGCCGCACTCAGCGCGGGCGCGCCGTACCCCGCGACCTCGTCGGGCAGCAGGGCGCGGTTCGCGTACTTGGACTCGAACTCGGCCACGGTCTGGGTCATGCGTGACTGGGTGAACGACAGGAGCTCGCCGGCCTGCTCGAGCTGGGTCAGATGGCGCTCCAGGCGGCTTCGCGTGATGACCAGCTCGCCCACCAGGTTCATCAGCGCGTCGAGGCGGTCGAGGCTGACGCGGATGCTCGGGCGGATCCGCCGAGGGCCCGCGTCGCGGGGTGGTCGGACGGGCCCGCGAGCCGCGGTGACCGGCTCGAGCCGTGGCGCTGCCTCCGCGATGACGGGGGCGGACGGCGCCGCGGCGCTCGCCGTCTCGAACGCGGGCACCGACGTGTCCATCGCCGGCGCGCCCGCCGGCGGCGCCTCGGTCATCGGCAGCGCATCGAGTAGCGCGATGGCGCGATCGTAAACGGCGGCACGGCCGTCCGCGCGGTCGTCCCCGCTCCGCACGAGGAGCCGGAGGGCGTCGAGCCCGGCGAAGACCGTCTCGATCGCCCCACGGCTCAGGGGCCGGTGGTGGTCACGGATCTCGCCCAGCATGTCCTCGATGCGATGCGTGAGGTCGCCGATCATCCGGCAGCCGACGGTGTACGCCGCGCCCTTGAGCGTGTGAACCGCCCGGAAGAGCGCCGCGATCTCGGCGTCGATCGAGGCGTCGCCCTCCAGCGCCACCAGCGACTGCGCCATCGACTCGAGATGCTCGACCGCCTCTGGCACGAAGTACTCGAGGACGTCCGGCTGATCGGTGAAGAAGCGGTCCAGCTCGGCGAGGCGCCGCGCCGTCTCGCCGCCGAGCTCGCGCGGCGGCGCGGCCACCAGGTGGCTGAGCGCCTCGGCGATCGCCTCGGGATTCTCGGCCCCGGTGTCACCGATGACGTCGAGCGCCGTCTTGAGCGAGGCGACCATCGAGCGCAGCGCCTCGAGCGCCTGCCGGTCCTCGGGCGGTGTGGCGGCCATCCGCTCGACCGCCTCTTCCATGGCCGCGGCGAGCGCCGCCACCTGGGGGAAGCCGCTGAGGGAGGCGGAGCCGCGTAGCCGGTGCGTCACCACGCCCAGATGCTCGGTCGCCGCCGCCTGGCCCGGCGACTGCCCCAGCGCGACGAGGCCGTCCTCGACGGCGGCGAGGGTGTCCCACGCCTCCATCAAGAAGACGCTCAGCAGGAACTGCCGGTCGTCGGCCACGCTCTGTCTCCTCCCGATCGGCGCCTCAGGCACCCAGCTTGAACCGCGCGAGGCTCACCGTGAGGGCCTCGGCCACCCGGACCATCTGATCCATCGTCTTGCGCGTCTCGACCACGGCCTTCTCGGTCTCGACCGCCACACCCGCGATCGACTGGACGGCGACCGCGCCGCCTTCGACACCGCGCACCTGCTCCTGCGTCGCCTGCGAGATGTCTCGGGCCAGCGCCGCGGCCTTCTGCGAGATCTCGCCGATCTGGTGCAGACGCTCGCCGGCCTCGACGGTGACCTTGAAGCCCGCCTCCACTTCGCGCGTGCCCTCCTCCATCGCCATGACCGCCTGCTGCGTCTCGCCCTGCACGGCCTTGATGAGCACCACGATGTCCTTGGCCGCCTTGCCCGAGCGCTCGGCGAGTTTACGAACTTCCTCCGCCACGACGGCGAAACGGAGACCGGACTCGCCGGCGCCCGCGGCCTCGATGGCGGCGTTGAGCGCCAGGAGGTTCGTCTGCGAGGCGATGTCCTCGATCGTGTTGACGATCTCGGAGATCTCGAGCGAGCGATCCGCCAGGCCCTTCACCTTCTTCGAGATACCCTGCACCTCGCCGCGGATCCGCTGCATGCCCGACAGGCTCACCCGTACCGCCTGCTCGCCCCTCGTCGCCGAGTCGAGCGTGAGGTTGGCCGCGGCCGCCGCGGCCTCGGCGTCTTCCGCCACACGGCGCATGGAGCGGGACAGCGTCTCGATCGCGCTGCTGACGCCCACCGCCTCGCGCGACTGCGCCTGGGCGCCGCTGGCCGTCTCGTCCATCGCGCTGATCATCTCGTGCGCGCTCGTCTGGACCTGCTGGGCGGCGTCGCGCACGTCGTCGATGATGGCCGCAAGCTCGCCGACCATCATGTTGATCGCGTCGACCACGCTCCCCAGGACGTCGGAGGTCACCTGGCCGCGCTTGGTGAGGTCGCCTTGCGCGATCTCGGTGGCGACGTCGAGGAAGCGGGTGATGTTGCGCTGGAGCTCCTCGCGCTTGCGCCGCTCTTCGTCACGCTCGGCCTCGGTCTGTACCAGCGAGCGGAGTCGCACGACGGCGTCGTTGAACGTCGACGCGAGCTGGCCGATCTCGTCGCGCGAGGTGACGGTCACGAGCCGGGAGAGATCGCCCTGGCCCACCCGTTCGGCCGCCCGGACGACCTGCGTCACCGGCTTCGTGATGTGGTGAGCGAAGACCATGCCGGCCAGGACCGCGAGCAGCGCGACGCCGCCGAAGACGGCCAGGAGGTACTGGCCGGCGTGCGCCGCCGCCGTCGTGATGATCGACCGGTCCATCCCCACCCGAACCGTCCCCAACTGGCCCGCGAGCACCGGGACGCCGATGTCGATGATCTGCTGCGTCGCGCCGGTGACCGGATCGGGATACGAGATGTCCCGGATCTGCTGCGCCGCCTCTCCGGGCACCACGTTCTTGTCGACGATCCCGGCAGGCACCAGGGGCGAGAAGGTGTGGGCGACCAGCGTCTTCTGCGGGTCGTAGACCATGACGTACTTCACGCCGCTGATGGCGGCGAACTGGTCGACGACCCCCTGCACCGTCGAGGCGTCGCGCGTGAGCAGGAGGTCGACACCGGAGCTCGCCAGGCTCTTCGCGATGGCGGTGCCCTTGGACGTGAACTCCGCCGTCAGGTTCGTGGTCAGCGCCCGCACCGAGATCCACCAGGTGACCGCGGCGAGCGGGACGAGGGTCGCGGCCAGGAACAGGATGATCTTCCCGAGCAGCCCGAGTCGAAGCTTCCGTGGCTTGTTCATGCCTTCACCGCGGCCGCCCAGTCAGTGATGGGGGCCCACCGTCCGTTCACGACACTGGTGAAATATACGCTGTCCAATCCCTGGTGCCGCTCGGGTCCGAAGGTGAGTGGTGCGCCGATGCCGAGGTCGAAGTTCTTGAGCGACTCCAGCGCCTGCCGGAAGCCGGCGCGCGTCGGGTTCGGCCCGGCGCGGCGCAGGCCCTCGACGATCACCTTGGCGTTGACGAAGCCCTCGAGGCTGCGGAAGCTCAGTTGCTCGGGCGGCTGCTTGGCGTCGCGCAGCGCCTCCGGCACCTGCGGGTTGTGCTTCTCCATCAGGGCCCGGTACTCGACGACGGCCGGCAGGCTCACGTCGCCGTAGCTCGGGACCACCTGCGAGTTGACGAGCGTCTGCGTGTAGTCGCGGCCGGTCGCCTTCCCGTGCTTGAGCAGCAGATTCAGCATCGCCTCGGAGCCGACGAACGACACGTTCGAGATGGGCACGGTCCAGCCGAAGTCGCGCGCGGTCCTGACGAACGCGCCGCAGCCTTGATAGGAGCCGGTGCACAGCACCACATCCACTCCGGCCTGGCGGAGCGCCTGCACGGCCGGACTCATGTCGTCCTCGAACTTGTCGTGGCGGCGGTACGTCGCTTCGGCGACGATCTTGGTCCCCCGTTGCGCGAGCCCGCGGGCCACGCCGTCGGTCCCGCTGCGCCCGTAGGCGTCGATCTGGTAATAGACGCCGAACTTCCGGGCCCCGGTCTGCCAGAAGCGGTCGACCAGGGCCATCATCTCCTGGCGGTACGAGGCGCGGATGTTGAAGACCTGCTCGATGTAGGGCTCCTCGCGCTGCGGTTGGGCGCCCGTGAAATTACCGACCAGGATCACCTGGCGATCGGCGTATCGCTTGATCACCGGCAACGCACGCGTGAGCGTGGGCGTCCCGACGTAGTTCGAGAGAAAGAAGACGTGCTCTCGCTCGACGAGGTCGATCGTGTTCTTGATGCAGGGTGTCGGCTCGTAGCCGTCGTCGAGCGCGACTACCGAGATCGTCCGGCCGTGGACACCCCCACGCTGGTTGACTTCGTCGTACCAGGCCTGCGCACCACGATAGAGCTCGCTGCCCAGCCCCGCCGATGGGCCCCTGAATGCGGCGCTCATGCCGATCCTGATGTCCTTGGCGCTCACGCCGGCGGTGCCGCCGCGGAGCTCGACGCCGCTGCGGGCAGGCGCCTGGGCCCACGCGGTCGAGCGGTCGCGGCCCAGGACCCCGCTCGCCGCCGCCCCGGAAAGAACCTTGAGCACCGTCCGCCGTTCCATCGTCACGCCTCCTCCCTCTGCGTCTCGCGCAGCGCGCGCAGGAGCCTGGCCGGGTCGAGCAACGGGACGAGCCGCTCGCCGTCGGGCA
>Ga0066709_100000040_pt1 | contig 40471 bp, 48 predicted proteins | sample GraSoiAngelo_158_FD_79665 | JGI IMG/M metagenome (GOLD analysis project Ga0066709, IMG submission 79665) | Grasslands soil microbial communities from the Angelo Coastal Reserve, California, USA - 14_1009_16_30cm | ecosystem: Environmental > Terrestrial > Soil > Grasslands | place: USA...
CCGAGCTCTCGTCGCCGGCCTACGTGGGCACCGCGCTCACGACCCAGACGTGCGTCGGCTTCACGCTGACGATGGTCTCGATCTGGCTGATCCCGCCGCTCGTGACACGCGTGGGCTGGCAGTGGGCGTTCGCCGCGCTGGCGATCGGTCCGGCGCTCGGCGTCCTGGCGATGGGCCGACTGCGCGCGCTGCCGGAGTCAGGAAAGCTAGCCGGGGGCCGCCGCTGACGGCCGAGGGGTGGAGCTTCGATAGACGAGCCGGCTTTCGAGCGCGGGCTTTGCCCGCGCCACTCTCATTCCACTCGACGCTGAGCCTTGCCGGTGGGGGGAATCGGGGGGAGCTGCGCTCGCTCCCCCCGATCTCCAATCAAATCGGTTGAGGAGCGGCCTGGAGCCGACGCAGCAGCGGGAGGCCCTGGCCCGGGAGCCACTCCTTCGTCGACTCGTATCCGAAGCGAAGCGCCGCCCGGCTCGCCTCGAAGCCCATCGACGGGCCGAAGAGCGGCGTGTCGTCGCGCGTCGGCTGGATGAGGTGGAACTCGGTGCGCGGATGCTTGATCCGGAGCGTCGACAGGCCGAGCTGCAGGAGGTTCTGGCTGTAGATCCGGCCGGCCTGCTCCATGATCGTGTAGAGACCGCGATTGCGGAGCGGGACCACGCCGCTATCGGGATTCGGCACGAGCGGGTTCACGACGATCACGACGTCGGCGCCCGCCTCCGCCGCCAGGTCCGCGTGCCCGCTGAAACCGACGCCGCCGTCGACGTAGTCGCGCCCGCGCAGGGTGTAGGGCTCGAAGAAGCCGGGAATCGCCGACGACGCCGCCACCGCCTCGCTGATCGGGACGTCCCGAAGCCCGTTGCGGCCGAACACGACCCGCTGCGCCCGATCCAGGTCGATCGCCGGGATCAGGAGCACGCGCTCGAGCGCCGTGAAGGAGTTCTGCAGCCCGACGGTCGCCAGCGTCTCCCGCATGTAGCGCTCGAGCGCCGCCAGCGAGAAGAACCCGGCGGGAAGGTCGCGTTCCGCGGCGGCCAGCATGTCGGGAACCGAGCCGCGTACCGCGGTCATCGCGTTCTTGCCGACGGCCCAGAGGAGCCTCCCGAACCGGCCGGCCGCGTGGCGGAAAGAATTCGACGCGTAGACGGCGCCCCGCCGGAAGTTGAGGGGGTGCTCCAGATCCTGGTCGATGATGCGATAGATCTCGGAAGCGCGCACGCCGTTGGCGAGGAGCGTCGCCACGACGGAGCCCGCGCTGCAGCCCACGTAGATGTCGAAGTCGCCGGCGCCCTTGAGCCGCTCCTCGATCGCGGCGATCACGCCGACTTCGTACATACCGCCGATCACGCCGCCGCCAGCCAGGGCGAGCGCGTAGCGCGCCCGCCGCGGCCGCCAGCGCCCGACTACCCGCTCGAGGAGGTTCATGCTCGCCTCATTGTAGCAACCTAGCAGCAATCGAGTTGCCAGCCCCCGCCGTATCCGGAAACTGTTAATTTCGCTAGCGAACGTTCTTCCGCCCACCTGAGGAACTTGCACATAAAGTGGCAAGTTCCTGGACACCTGGTAGATCTCTACTAGATCTGGTGTCGGATCTTTAGACGTCGCGAACCGCACTCTCGGTCAGGTCTGCACCACCTCCGGAAAGAATCTGGGCTCGGCGCCACGCTTACGGCGGTGTCGGTCGGATGCCACGGCCAGAAACGACGCTGGTTTACGGCCGCCTTCTCCGCTTGGTATCGGCCTTGCTGACCAAAGGCGGCACGATGATCAAGCTCGAAGGCGCGCGCGCACCGGGAGTGCTCCGATTCCTGCGGCCTGACGTGGCGGGCGCGATCAAGCTCGCCGGCGCGGGCGGTCTGCTGATCCTCTTCGTCCTGACACTCGCCTTCGGGTATCAGCAGCGTCAGCTCGCTCGCACCTGGCAGAAGGTCGCGTGCACGCAACGGCTTCAGGAGTCGGTCCGGCGCACACCCTTCATGGCCGGCGTCCTGCTAACGCCCGACTCGTGCGCGACGCTCGAGCATCTCGGGCTGAACCTCGACATCCCCGGCCAGCTCTCGCCGGAAGGGTCCTGACCGCATGAAGGCGCGGCTCCGGGCCGACCTGCACATCCACACGAACGAGGCCGAGCCCTTCATCGCCTACAACGCGCGCGACGTGATCGCCCGCGCGGCGCGCGAAGGCTACCGCGTGCTCAGCATCACCAACCACGACACGCTCACCTTCAGCGGCGAGCTGGCCGCCTACGCGCGCGATCACGGCATCGTGCTGATCCCCGGCGTCGAGGCCACCGTCGAGGGCCGGCACGTCCTCGTCTACAACGCGGACGTCGCGGTCGACAAGCTCCAGACCTTCGCCGACCTCCGCCGCTACCGCACGCCCGAGTGGCTCGTGGTCGCCCCCCACCCGTTCTTCCCGGCGTCCTACTGCCTACGGGAGCGGCTGTGGCAGGAGATCGAGCTGTTCGACGCGATCGAGTTCAGTCACTTCTACACGCCGCGCCTGGACTTCAACCGGGCGGCGGTCAAGCTGGCTCGCGCGGTCGGTCTGCCGCTCGTCGGAACGTCCGACAGCCACTTCGACGAGCAATTCGGGACGACCTTCTCCCTGATCGAGGCCGAGCCGTCGGTCGAATCGCTGCTGTCCGCGATCCGGAAGGGCCGCCTCAGCATCGTGAGCCGACCGCTGAGTCTCGTCCGGTGCTTGAGCATCGTCGCCCGCCACGCCCTGGCGACCGGCCGGGAGCGCGCGCGAGCCCGGCCGCGACCGAGCCCACCACCCGAGACGATCCTCACACCGCGCTAGCGCCCTCGCGGCCTCCTCCCGGAGCACCGCGCAGCCAGGCCTCGGCTTCGGCGAGGTCGAGGAAAACCGCGAAGCCGGGATCGCTATCCGTCCTCCTCCAGAGGTCGTGCGCCACCTTAGGCCAGGTCGAACACCAGCACCTCGGCGGGCTCCAGGCCGATGAGGCGGAGCGAGGGCTGCGCGCTGACGGCGGCGCCGTCACTCTGCCAGAGGGGCTGGCCGTTGAGCGTCACGGCGCCGCGCGCGACCTGCACCCAAGCGTGGCGCTCGGGGTGGAGCTCATGAACCACCTCCTGGTCGCGCTCGAGCAGCACGGAGTAGAGACGGACATCCTGCTGGATGGTCACGGCCGAGCCGCTTCCCCGGGGCCCGGCGATCAGGCGCAGCGTGCCCTGCTTGTCCAGGTCGGGGATCGCCTTCTGCTCGTAGCTCGGCTCCGAGCCTCGCCGCTCCGGGACGATCCAGATCTGGAGGAAATGAACGAGCTCGGTCTGAGAGGGATTGAACTCGCTGTGGGTCACGCCGGTGCCCGCGCTCATCCGCTGGACTTCACCGGGCCGGATCACGGAGCCGGTCCCCAGGCTGTCCCGGTGCTGGAGCGCGCCGGCGAGCACGTAGCTGACGATCTCCATGTCTCGGTGCCCGTGGGTCGGGAACCCGCGACCGCGCTGCACGCGGTCCTCGTTGATGACGCGCAGGGCGCGGAACCCCATGTGGCTCGGGTCGTAGTATTCCCCGAACGAAAACGTGTGAGAGGTGTCGAGCCAGCCGAAATCGAAGTGGCCGCGGGCCGCGGCGGGACGCAGCGTGATCACGTCCCGGTACCGGCCCGGCCGGCCTCCCTGATCCGGCGCAGTCGCTCGAGCTCGGGCTCGACGTACTTCGTACGGCACTCCGGACAGATCCCGTGCGTGAACTGGGCGTCGGAATGGCCCTCGATGTACGTCTCGACCTGCTGCCAGTAGTTCTGGTCGTCGCGGACCTTCTTGCAGTAGGAGCAGATCGGCAAGAGTCCCTGGAGCTGCTTCACCCTGGCCAGCGCCTCTTCGAGCTCTCGCACCCGCTCGGCGAGGGCGGCCTGGAGCTCCAGCATCCGGAAGCCGACCTGGACCCGCGCACGCAGCTCCTCGCGCTCGAAGGGCTTCACGATGTAGTCGTCGGCGCCCGCTCCGAGCCCGGTCACGACGTCCTGGGTACGGGCCTTGGCCGTCACGAAGATGAGGTACGGCTTCGGCTCGCGCCCGAGGGCGCGGACCCGCGTGCAGAGCTCGAGGCCGTCCATTCCGGGCATCGTCCAGTCGAGAATGGCGAGCGTCGGCGAATCGTCGCGCTGAAAGATCTCCCACGCCTGCTCGCCGCTGGACGCCGAGATGACCTGGTAGCCCCACGCGGTCAGCGAGGTCTCGTGCAGGCGCCGGACGATCGGCTCGTCGTCCACGATCAGCACCCTCACGGCGCCGCCTCGATGTCCAATCGTTCCGTCCACGCCGGGTCGGCGAAGAAGGCGCCGACGGCTTCGAGCTCGCGCGCGATCTCGGCGACGAGGGGCGGCCCGGTCTCCAGGCGTCCATCGTGGGCCGCGTCCTCGAGCGCCGTCGCCGCCTGCTGCAGACGCGAGGCCCCCAGAATCGCGGCCGAGCCCTTGAGGCTGTGCGCGATTTGCTCGAGCTGGTGGACGTCGACCGCGGTCATCGCCGCGCGCAGTGCCTCGAGCCGCTTGGGACCGTCTTCGACGAAGATCCCGACCAGCTCACGCAGCAGCCGCTGGTCGCCGCCGAGCCAGCGCAGCGCCACCGCGAGATCGACGGGCCGCTCAACCGCTCCGTCCACGACGTCACACCTCCGCCAAGTCCTCGTCGACGGCGATCGCGCCCGCGTCGCGCGGCGCCCGGCCGACGTCGAGCGCCCCCGCCTGGACGAGCTGGGCGCCGACGCCAGACCCGGCGTCGACCAGAACGCGCTCGTCGCCGAGCGAGAGGAGCGTCGCCGGGGCCCGCCGCTTCGGGTTTGGTGGTGGGCTCCCAGTGCCAAGAAGGACTGCGCGCATCGGCCTTGCGAGCGATACTAGCACAGGCCCGCAGTCGCTCCCGGTGTTCAGAACAGGCCGACGACGTTTCCTCTCTCGTCGATGTCGATCTCTTCGGCGCCGGGCACTTTCGGGAGGCCTGGCATCGTGAGGATGTCGCCCGCGTACGCGACGACGAACCCGGCGCCGGCGGAGAGCGCGGCGTCACGCACGGTGATCGTGAACCCGCGCGGTCGGCCGGGCCGCTTCGGGTCGTCGCTGAGCGAGTTCTGCGTCTTCGCCACGCACACCGGCAGACGGCCGTGGCCCAGCGACTCGAAGCGCGACAGCTTGGTGGCGGCCAGCGGCGCGAACGCCACCCCGTCGGCGCCGTACACGCGCTTGGCGATCGTCTCGAGCTTCGCCGCGAGCCCGAGCTCGTCGGGATAGAGGTAACGGAAGGCCGAGCGGTCGCTGGACCGGATCGCGTCGAGGACCATGCCGGCGAGATCGGTTACGCCGGCGCCACCGAGCTCCCAGCCGCGCGACACGCCGAAGGGCACGCCGAGCGCGCGGCAGCTGGACGCGACCGCGCTCACGGCGGCATCGGTGTCGTCGGTGAAGCGATTCAGCGCGACGACCGGGGGGATCCCGAAGAGACGGACGTTCTCGACGTGCTTGGCCAGGTTTTCCTCACCGTGCATCGCCAGGGCCCGCGTCGTAACGACGATGACCGCTGCCGAGGGCACCAGTCCTCCGGTCCGGCACTTGATGTCCACGAACTTCTCGGCGCCGAGGTCGCTCGCGAAGCCGGCCTCGGTGACGACGATCTCGCCGAGCTTGAGCCCGAGGCGGGTGGCGATGAGACTGTTGCAGCCGTGGGCGATGTTGCCGAACGGCCCGCCGTGGACGAGCGCGGGCGTGGCCTCGAGCGTCTGGACGAGGTTAGGCTTGATCGCGTCCTTCATGAGGACCGCCATCGCGCCGGCGGCGCGGAGGTCGCGCGCCGTGACGAGCGTCCCCTCGCCCTTCTCGGCGACGACGACGCGCTCGACACGCGCCTTGAAGTCCTGCAGGTCGCGCGCCAAGCAGAGGATCGCCATGACCTCAGAGGCGACCGTGATGTCGAAGCCGCTTTCTCGCGGGACGCCGTGCGCTGGCCCGCCCATGCCGACGACGAGGCGTCGGAGGGCGCGGTCGTTCATGTCGATAACGCGCTTCCAGAGGATCCGCCTGACGTCGAGCCCGAGCGTGTTGCCCTGCGCCAGATGATTGTCCAGCATCGCGGCGAGGAGGTTGTGCGCGGCGCCGATCGCGTGCATGTCGCCGGTGAAGTGGAGGTTGATGTCCTCCATCGGCGCCAGCTGGGTGTGTCCCCCGCCCGTTCCGCCGCCTTTCACTCCGAACACCGGCCCGAGCGACGGCTCGCGAATCGCGACGATCGCACGTTTCCCGAGCCGCCGCAGCCCGTCGGCGAGGCCGATCGTAGTGGTGGACTTGCCTTCGCCCGCGGGTGTCGGGGTCATCGCCGTCACCAGGACGAGCGCCCCGTCCGAGCGAGCGCTCGCTCGCTCGATCGCCTCCCAGCGGATTTTCGCCTTGTAGCTCCCGTAAAGCTCGAGGTCGCTGCCATTCAGCCCGAGCGCCTCGCCGATCGCCTGGATCGGCTGGAGCTTCACTGCGCGGGCGATGTCGATGTCCTGTTTTCCCATCGTTCGGTCCTCATGTCGGCCGCTCCGGGCGCGCGTCCACGCGGCGCAGGAGCGACTCGGGGCGTATCGGAAGCTTCGTGATCCGCGCGCCGAGGTGACGCACGGCGTCGGCGACCGCGTTGGCGATCGTCGCGGGCGCGCCAATCGTCCCTCCCTCGCCCATCCCCTTCACGCCTCCGGGCGTGAGGGGCGACGGCGTCTCGAGATGGCTGATCTCGAGCGCTGGGAGATCGTCGGCCTTGGGTAGCGCGTACTCCATGAGCGTCGCGGTGAGGAGCTGGCCGTCGGCGTCGTACACGACGGCCTCGAGGAGCGCCTCCCCGATGCCCTGCGCCACCGCGCCGTGGATCTGGCCTTCCACGATCATCGGGTTGATCACGGGTCCGCAGTCCTCGACGACCGCGTAGCGCTTGACCGTGACGCGTCCCGTGTCGGGATCGATCTCGACGACCGCCGCGTGGACCGCGCCCGAGAACGTCGGCCCGGGCGGGTCGAAGTAGACGGTCGCTTCGAGGCCGGGTGCCAGGCCGCCCGGCAAGCCGCCGAGCGGCGGCGCATACGCGATCCGCGCGATCTCGGCGAGACCGATGGCGCGATCGGGAAAGCCGCGCACCCACGCGCGTCCGCCGCCGAGCACGACGTCGGCGGCGCTCGCTTCCAGGCGGTGCGCCGCGAGCGCACGAATCTTCTCACCGACCACGTCGGCGGCGGCGCCCGCGCTGCCGAGCATCGAGATCGTTCCCCGGCTTCCGAAGGTGCCGCTGCCGCGCGGCGAGCTGGTCGTGTCGACGGGCTGCAGGCGGACACTCTCCAGAGCCAGGCCCAGACGATCGGCCACGATCTGGGCGACCGTGGTCGCGTGTCCCTGGCCCTGCGTCGGGAAGCTCACGGCGCACCGGACGGTGGCGTCCGGGTCCACCCGGACCGTCGCCGCTTCGATGCCGGGCACGTCGGTCATTCCGCGCCGCCGGAAGACCGACGATCCCATCCCCGTGTACTCGGTGTAGCAGGCGATGCCGATCCCGACCAGACGCCCGGCCGCGCGCGCCGCCTGCTGCTCGCGGCGCAGCTTTTCGTACTCGATCGCGGCCAGGACCTGTTCGAGCGCCTTCGGGAAATCGCCGCTGTCGTATGTGAACCCGGTCGCCGAGGTGAACGGATAGGCGTGGCCAGGGATGAGGTTGCGCCGGCGGGCTTCGGCCGGGTCCAGACCGGCGCGCTCGGCGACGAGGTCGAGCAGGCGCTCGATCACGAACGCCCCCATCGTCATGCCGACACCGCGATAGGCGCCGAGCGGCGGTTTGTGAGTCGCCAGCGCGAGCGCCTCGTATTCGTACACCGGCGTCCGATAGGGGCCCGGCAGGATGCTCGCGGTTCCCAGGGGCTCGAGGGCCCCGGTCGTCGGGTACGCGTGATAGGCGCCGCCGTCGGACAGGACGCGCGCCCGCAGAGCGAGCAACGTGCCATCGGCCGCGGCGGCGACCTCGACCGTCGTCCGCTGCTCGCGTGCCTGAGTCGCCGCGGCGAGATTTTCGCGGCGCTCCTCGATCCATTTCAGGGGACGGCCGAGCTTTCGCGCCAGCGCGGCCACGGCGACGTCCTCCGGGAAGACCTGCATCTTGAGCCCGAAGCCGCCGCCCACGTCGGGCGTCACGATCCGCACGCAGCTCTCCGGGAGGTCGAGGGCTGTCGCCAGCGCGGTGCGCATGATCGACGGGCTCTGGCTGGGCGACCAGACCGTGAGCACCTCGCCGTCCCAGTCGGCCACCATGCCCCGCGGCTCGAGCGGAGAGGGCGCGCAGCGACCGTGCCCGAACGTCTCGCCGACGACGATCGCCGCGCGCGCGAAGGCGCCGTCGACATCGCCCTGCCGGTGGCGTCGATGGAACAGCACCTGGTCCGCCGCGAGTGCCTGGTCCAGGGTGGCGACGGCCGGCAGCGGCTCCCAGTCGACCGAGATCAGCTCCCGCGCGTCGGCCCCGACATCTGGGCTCGCGGCGACCACGGCGGCCACCGCCTCGCCAGAGAACCGCGCGACGCCGTCGGCCAGCGCGGGCCATGCCGTCGAGGTGAACCCCTCGCCCTCGAACCGGGGCGTGAGCGGCTTCGCCACCGCCCGCAGCTCGTCGCCGGTGACGACCGCGAGAACGCCGGGCAGCGCTCGGGCCGCCGTCGCGTCGATTCGGCGGATCCGCGCGTGCGCGTGGGGGCTCCGAGCGAAGCTCACGGATAGCACCGTGGGCAGCATCAGATCGTCGAGAAATCGTCCGCGACCCGTCAGGAGCCGCGGGTCTTCGAGGCGCCGCACGCGCGTCCCCGTATAGCGATGGGTCATCGGAGCCACGGCCGGCCTCTCATTCGCCGAGGCGATGGAACACGAGCCCGTCCAGCAGCTTGGGATAGAAGTGGGTGGATTTCTGCGGCAGGAGCTCGCCGCCGCGCACCACCGCCTGGAGCTCGTCGGGCGTCGTCTCGGCGATCAGGAACGCCGCCTGGCACTTGCCCTCGCGCGCGAGCTGGATCGCCTCGGCGCGGTCGGCCGTGTAGTCGACGTGCGTCTTCGCGTCGAGCCTGGCGTCAGTGATGCCGAGCAGCGGACGGAGTAATCCCTCGTGGAGAATCGACACCGCGAGCCCACGCCAGCTGGCTGACGTCTTTTCGGGCCACGCGATGCGTTCGAACTCGGCGGCCTTGAGTCTCAGCAGGGCCGCGTCCGATCCGCTGACGACGCCGATCATCCGAGTCTCGAGGCGGGCGGCCAGCGGGTCGGGCAGCGGGGCCACGTCGAACCAGCGGGCCGCCGCCTGCATCAAGTCGTCGAAGTCGAAGCCCTGAACGTTATGCACGAGGCGATGGTTCGGGAAGATCGTGAGCCCCGGCGCCTCGAGCGTGAAGAACGCCATCAGCTTGTGGGCGGCGCCGGGATGGTGCTCTGCGTAGGCCACCGCCGTCTCGTACCGGTGGTGCCCGTCGGCGATGATCACCTGGCGCGGCGCCATCAGCGCCTGGACGCGCGCGATCGCGGTCTCATCCGTCACCCGCCAGAGCCGGTGGCGCTCGCCCTTGAGGTCGCGCGCCTCGACGATCGCCGCGCCGACGGGGGTCGTGGCGCGCCGGAGCTCGCCGTCCGGGTCGCTCGCCAGCATGAAGAGCAGGCCGACGTCGGCCGCCGTCGCCTCGAGCAGGTCCCTCCGGTCACGCTTCGGCCCGGCGTGCGTCCGCTCGTGCGGCAGCACGACGCCGCGGCCGTAGTCGCTCACCTCGCCGAGCGCGACGAAGCCCGTCCGCGTCACCGACTGGCCGGCGACGGTGTAGGTCTGGTCGTACGGATAGATCGCTGGGCGCTCGTCACGCCGCCACACGCCCTCGGCCAGCCAGGCGTCCAGCACCTGCCGCGCCCGACGGTACTTGTCGGCGGCGTCCTTCGGGTACGTGACCCGGACGATGTTGTGGGGGCTCATCGCGTAGAGGCGGTCCTGCGTCTCGACGCTGATCTGGTCGTACGGGGGCGCGACGACCGTCGAGATGTCGCGCGCCGTGTCGCCGCCGTATCGGTAGCCTCGAAGGGGCTTGATCTCCATGTCTATCGTCGCGGCCCGTGCCGGACGTCGCGCGAGGAATGTCAGACCAAATCCGTGAGAAGTCAAGCTGCCGGAGCACGCGCCCAAGGTCGATTCGCGGTAAACTGTCGCCCACGAATCACCCCGGGGGCGTGAGCCCTCGTCGGAGGCGGCGGATGGGCAACGTGGAGCGCTGTGACAAGACGCTGCCGGTCAACGAGATGATGTTCCACGTCCGCCGCGACGCCGCACTGCGTGCGCGATTCGTCGACGACCTCGAAGCGCTCGCGCGAGAGTTCGGGCTGAGTCGCGCCGAGTACGAGGCCCTGCGCGACAAGGACCCGCGCCGGATGATGGACCTCGGCGTGCATCAATACTACGTGCCCCAGATCCTCCGGCTGTTCTTCGGCGCCGCCCACAACAGTAACGCCAGCGCCGCGCTCGAGTGTTACCAGCGCGCGTACCCCGAGGAGACGGCGAGGGCGATGGCCCTGCAGGCCCGGCTCGAAGGAGCGCGGTAGTGGCCCGCGTCGTCGCCGTCATGGCCATGACCCATTCGCCGGGCCTCACAGGGTGGTTCACGCGGGCCTCCCGGGAATACCAGCAGCTGGCGCTCCAGGCGACCGCCGAGATGCGGCGCCGCCTGGAGGCGGCGCGCCCGGACGTCGTCGTGATGTTCAGTAACGATCACCTGCTCAACTGGCCGATCAACAACATGCCGGAGTACACCGTCGGCATCGGCGAGGAGCACGTCGGGCCCGCCGAGTGGTTCGACGAGTGGCTCGCGATGGAGAAGTACCGGGTACCGGGCCACGCGCCGCTCGCGCGGTGGATCGTCAACGAGGGCGCGCGGCGCGGGTTGGCGCTCGCCTACCTGCGCGAGATGCAGTTCGACGACGGCATCTCGGTGCCGACTCACTACTTGAACCCCGACGCTCAGTTCCGGCTGGTCCCGGTCACGATGAACTGCACGGTTCCACCGATCCCGACGCCCGAGCGCGCGTACCACGTCGGCACGCTCATGCGCGAGATGCTCGCGCAATTTCCCGGCGACGAGCGCATCGCGGTGATCGCGACCGGCGGGCTCTCGCACGAGCCGGGGGGACCGCGCTACTTCTGGGTTGACGAGGAGTTCGATCGGTGGTTCCTCGACCTCTTGAAGCAGGGTGACCACGTGGCCTTGCTTCGCGAGTGTACGCTCGAGCGCATGGAAGCGGCCGGCTCGGGGGGCACCGCCGAGCTCCTCGCATGGGTGCTCGTCCTCGCCTTCACCCGAGGCCCGGCGGACGTCCTCGCCTACATGCCCGCGGTGGCCTGGCGCTCGGGCACGGGCATGGTGGTCTGGAACGAGCTGGCGCGATGACCGGAGGGTCCTGACACGATGGCGAGCACGCACCACCTCGACCGCGAGACGGTTCACCGCGAGTGGAACAACGCGCTGCCGCCACGGCTCACGATCGATCCCGGGGACACGGTCGTCTTCGACACGCGCGACGCCGCCGACGGCTACTACTCGCCGGCCTCCTCGCACGCCGACGTCATCGGGCGCGGTCCGTTCCGCGGGCACCCGCTGACGGGGCCGGTCAGCGTCAGGGGTGCCCGGCGCGGCGACGTGCTGTCGGTAGAGATCCTCGCGGTGAAGCCCGCCGCGACGTTCGGCTGGACGGCGATCCGGCCCGGTCGCGGTCTCTTGCCCGAGGCCGAGTTCCCGAAACCGTTCCTGACGATCTGGGACCTGAGCGACGGCACCCACGCCCGGATGGGGCGCGACATCAAGGTCCCCATCGCGCCGTTTCCGGGAGTGATGGGCGTGGCCCTCGACGAGCCCGGCGGTCACAGCACGATGCCGCCGCGGAAGAACGGCGGCAACATGGACATCAAGCAGCTCGTCGCCGGGACGACGCTGTCCCTGCCCGTGTGGGTCGACGGGGCGCTCTTCAGCGTCGGTGACGCCCACGCGGCTCAGGGCGACGGCGAGGTGTGCGTCACGGCGGTCGAGATGATGGGGCGCGTCACGCTCCGCTTCGGGCTCGAATCCGGGCGGGGGATCCGGGAACCGCAGTTCAAGACGCGCGGGCCGCTCCCGTTCGCGTTCGAGCGCGGGCCCTGCTTCGCGACGACCGCCCACGGCCCCGATCTCTTCGCCGACGCCCAGCAGGCGATCCGTTACATGATCGAGCACCTGGTGGAGGAGCGAGGCCTCAGCCGCGAAGAGGCCTACATCCTCTGCAGCGTGGCCGTCGACCTCAAGATCAGTGAGATCGTCGACGCCCCCAACTGGATCGTCTCGGCGTTTCTTCCCGAAGCGGTCTTCGCGTGAGGCTCGACCGCCCGGGCGCCTCACGATCACGCTCGAAAGGCACGACGGCCTGAGTGGTCGCGGCCATGAACCGAGGAGGGGCCATGCACTACGGCGTCTTCATCTTCCCCACGGACTACTCGATCCGGATCGACGAGCTGGCGCGGGCAGCGGAGGAGCGGGGGTTCGAGTCGTTGTTCGTGACCGAGCACACCCACATCCCGACGAGCCGGCGGTCGCCGTTCGCAGGCGGCGGCCCGCTGCCGAAGGAGTACTCGCACACGCTGGATCCGTTCGTCGGGCTCACCGCCGCCGCGGCTGCGACGCGCACGCTCAAGGTCGGCACCGGCATCTGTCTCGTCGTCGAGCACGACCCGATCACGCTGGCGAAGACGATCGCAAGTCTCGATCTGCTCTCGAACGGACGGTTCCTGTTCGGCATCGGGGCCGGCTGGAACGCCGAGGAGATGGAAAACCACGGCACGGTCTTCAAGACGCGCTTCCGACTCCTGCGGGAGCGCGTCCTGGCCATGAAGGAGATCTGGACCAAGGAGGCGGCCGAGTTCCACGGCGACTACGTCAACTTCGATCCGATCTGGTCCTACCCGAAGCCGGTCCAGAAGCCGCACCCACCGGTGCTGCTGGGCGGCGAGAGCGGCCACACGCTGCAGCGCATAGTGGACTTCTGCGACGGCTGGTTCCCTCGCGGACGCAACGCCGAGGCGATCCTGCCGGGCCTCGCCGACCTGAAGGCGCGCGCGGCACGGGCCGGCCGGGATCCCGAGTCGCTGTCGGTATCGGTGTTCGGGGCCAAGCCGGAGCGCGCTACGCTCGACGCCTACGCCGCCGCCGGGATCACGCGCGTCATCTTGAGATTGCCATCGGAGGGCCGGGACGCCGTGCTGGCGCTCCTGGACGAGCACGCCAAGCTGATTCGGTGAGAACAGACCTTCCCGCGTTCGCCACCGAGCTCTTGTACCAGAGCCGTGTCGCGCGGCTCGGCACGGCGGACCGCGCGGGTCAGCCGCTCGTCGTGCCGGTGTGCTACGTTTTCGACGGGCGGGCGTGCTTCTCCGCGATCGACGGAAAACCCAAGCGTGTCGCGGCGGCGAGACTGCGGCGCGTACGCAACATCGAGGAGAACCCCCGCGTCTCCTTGACCGTCGATCGCTACGACGAAGAGTGGTCGCGACTCTGCTGGGTGATCGTCCAGGGCCGCGGCGATATTCTCACCGAAGGGCCCGAGCGGGCGGCGGCCGTCGATCTCCTGTTGGCCAAGTACGCGCAGTATCGCGCCATGCCGCTCGACCGGGACACCGCAACCGTGATTCGCATCTCGCCCGAGCGAACACTCTTCTGGCGCTGGACCAATCCGTCGGAATGACGCCGACTGCGGTACGCAAGGCTGACCGAGGCCCCGTCCGATGAAACCTAGCGTCTCTCGATCTGGAGGCCGGCCTGCGAGACCAGGACGCCCGCCTGCCCCGCCTGCCGCATCGCCTGCGCGAGCCGATGCTTCTCGATCCACGCCCTGATCTCCAGATCCCGGTGGCTGTCGAAGAACTCCGCGGTCATGGTGATCAGCTGCGTGACCTTCCCGTGGTTGTCCTGGAGCTGAAAGACCTGCGAGTTGCGCTGGAAATCGTAAAAGTCGTAGACCGTGCACAGCGGGAACTCACGCTGCAGGTACCCGCGCACGACCGCGATCTTCACCTCGTCGAGCGCCGGGTGATCGAGGAACTTCCGCCACTGGGGCGCGAGCTCGCCGTTGTCCGGGAGGGTCAACCCCTGGAAGAGGCTCCGCTGCTTCTCCGTCAGCTCCCCCACCGGGTCGTGTGACTCGTCCTGGATTTCGTCGGGAGCGACATCGTGGTGGGCGACCTCGATCTCAGCCGCGAAAGGCTGGATCGCGAGCGGCGGAGGCGTCGCTGCCGGCGGGACACTCGCGCGGGGCGTCCCCGGCTGCGGCTGCGGCGCCGGCCGCGCGTCGAACGTGCTCGTCAGCTTGTCGAGGAACTTCCGCCAGGTCGGCGCGAGGTCGCCCTTGGCCGCGTCGCCCTTGGGAGCGTCGCCCCTGGCGACGTCGTTGTCGCTTTGCGGCAGATCGTTCTTCGCCACGCCATTCTTGGCGAGATCGCTCTTGGCGAGACCACCTTTCGCGTTGAGGTCGAGCCCCTGGAGCATCACGCGGGGGTCGGCGGCGGGCGCCGGTTTCGGCTCGACGTTCGACGCGCGGGCGGCAGCGGGCGGTGCCGGGGTCTTGCCGACGTCGCGGGGGGCCGGCGTCCGTTCCTCTGCCGGGGCTCGCAGACTGTCAGGAACCTCACGCGGCTTGCGGCGGGGCGAATTCTCCGCAGGCGGACGCAACCCCTTGAGTATCACCGGCGGACGCTCCGAGCCTTGGGTCGAGTCGTTGCCGAGGGACCCATTGGTCGCCGCCGGCTCGACGATCCGAGGGGCGGCCTTGCTCTCGTGCAGCATCACGATCCGGGGCTCCTCGAGCGGGACGACCTTCGGCTCTTCGCGGGCTGCGACCTTCGGCTCCTCGCGCAGCACCACGACCTTGGGTCCTTCGCGTGGGACGATCTTCGGCTCCTCACGCGGCACGACCTTCGGCTCCTCGCGCGGGACGATCGGTTGCTCGACGATCGGGTGCTCGACGCGCTCGGGCCGCTTCGCGGCGATCGTCTCGGGGAAGACGGCCGAAAGCGGCGCCCAGTCGACCCGGTCTAGGTAAAAACCCGTCGTCCCATTGGCCTCGACGTAGCGAAACTCGAAGCAGTCGACCGTCGAGAACTTGAGCAGCCGCATCTTGCGCACGAACGACTCGAGCAGCCGCTCCGCCACGAAGACGACGCGCGGTGGACATCCGGGCTGGACGGTCGCCGGGACGAGCCGCTGCAGCGACTCCGGATACTCGAGACACCACGCGTACGCCTCGAGCGCTCGGATGAGCATGGCGTCGTCCGCGGTGAGGCCGAGGGTGATCAGGACAGGCGCCTGCGCCGTGTCGATCGCGGCGAGCTCGATGGTCGTCCGGCCGAGATTGAAATTCGAAGCAAGGATCTGCAGACCGGGCTCGATCGCTTCGGCGTTCTCTGCGACGAGTGCTCCGAGGTGTTGCAGATTCTTGACTTCCCGGCGCTTGAATGTCAGGTTCATACAGACATCCCCGACGCCCGTCGAGCAACCGCTGTGCCAGGGGAGATCCAAGAGTTTGGTAAGTGAAAACAAGCGGTTGCGCTGCTCAGTCTCGCCAGTGCGTCACAAAGTCAAGACAAAGTGGCACGATCGCATCAAGCGCCTGCCACGAGGTCACTACAAATGTTCCCAGTCGACAAAAAAATGGTCAACGGGTAAGAAATTTCTTGGTCAGGGAGTGTCCAGAGGGTAGGTTCTTGTCACGACGGAGGGGTCGATCTTCCAGATTTCATAGACTATTCCCCAAAATGGTCCCAGTAAGCTCTAGTGGCATTCGGATTGCTCGGTTGTCTCGCGCATCAGTCTGACTCGGGATTTTCTGGGAGGCGCGGATGCGGACCTCGGAAGCAGTTGCAGGCAGGATGCCGCGTAACAGCCGCAAGCGCCGTCCGTGAACCTGACCCAAGCTTTCAGAGAGCTCGTGCAGATCGGGATCACCCTGACCAGCGAGCAGGATCTCGCGACGCTGCTCGAACGGATCCTCACCGAAGCCCGTCGGTTCACCCACGCCGAGGCCGGGACCTTGTTCCTCCGCGAAGGCGATATGCTCCGCTTTTCCGTCGTCCAGAACGACAAGCTGGCGCGTGAACTGGGTCAGGACGAAATGCGGCGCCGTCTCCAGGCTGAGCCCCTGAGCCTCCGGGAGCTGAGCCTCGCCGGTCACGTGGCCCTGACCGGCGATATCCTCAACCTGCACGACACGTACATGATCCCGCCGGATCGACCCTACTCCTTCGACTCGCGCGTCGACGAGCGGCTCAACTACCGCACGCAGTCGATCCTGGTGGTTCCGCTCCAGGACCCGGCGAACAACATTCTCGGCGTGCTCGAGCTCATCAACGCTCTCGATCGGGGACGCGTCGTGCCCTTCGACTCCCAATACGAGAGCCTCGTGCGCTCGCTGGCGTCGCAGGCGGCCGTCGCGCTGCGCAACGCCCGGCTGGAGGATCTTTCGTTCAAGGACGCGCTGACGGACGTGTACAACCGTCGCTACTTCACGATCCGGATCGAGGAGGAATTCAAGCGCCACTGCCGCTTCGGCGAGCCGCTCTCGCTCGCGCTCGTGGACCTCGACCACTTCAAGGAGGTCAACGACCGGTTCGGCCATCGCGCCGGCGACGAAGCCCTGCGCGAGGTCTCCCAGCTCCTCGTGAAGCACTCGCGCAGCTTCAGCATCGTCACCCGGTACGGGGGCGATGAGTTCGCGATCATCCTCGTGAACACGGCGAAGGCAGGCGGCATCACCTACGCGGACCGCATTCGCAACGTCATCGAGCTGCACCCCTTCCCGCACGCGCCCGTCACGGTCAGCCTCGGCGTCGCCAGCCTCCCGGAAGACGCCACGACCGTCGACGACCTGATCGTCGCCGCCGACCAGGCTCTCTACGACGCCAAGCGGCTGGGTCGGAATCGAGTCGCCGTGCCGTGAGTCACCTCACGATGTTCGACCGCGAACAGCTCCTGGCGGAGCTCGTCGACATCAGCATCGCGCTCACCAGCGAGCGCGACCTCTATGCTCTGCTCGACCGCGTCCTCGAGGCGGCGCGCCGCTGCACGCGGGCCGAGGCCGGAACGCTCTTCCTGCGCGAGGGCGACCACCTCCGCTTCGCGGTGGTGCAGAACGATTTCCTGCAGCAGAAGCTGGGCGCGCTCGAGCTGCAGCAGCGGTTCCAGGCCGAGCCCCTGCGGCTGACCGAGCCGAGCCTCGCCGGCCACGTCGCCCAGACCGGAGAGATCATCAACGTCGCCGACGCGTACGCGATCGGCGTGCACGAGACCCGGGCGCACAACCAGCGGTTCGACACCACCAGCGACTACTCCACGCGCTCGGTGCTGGTCGTCCCCCTGCAAGATCTGAGCGGGAGCATCGTCGGGGTGCTCGAGCTCCTGAACGCCCTCGACGACGCCGGCGCGATCGTCCCGTTCGATCCCGACCACGAGAAGCTGGTACGGGCGCTCGCCTCCCAGGCGGCGGTCGCGGTCCGCAACGCCCGACTCGAGGATCTCTCGTTCAAGGACCTGCCGACCGAGCTCTACAACCGGCGTTACTTCGACCTGCGGATCGACGAGGAGGTCAAGCGCCACACGCGGTTCGGGCACCCCCTCTCACTCGTCGTCCTGAATGTCGATCACTTCAGGCAGCTCAACACGGATCATGGGCGCGCCGTGGGCGACGAGGTGCTCAGCGAGGTGGCGCGGCTGCTCGTCAAGCACTCACGCAGCTTCACCATCATCGCCCGCCTGGACGGCGACGACTTCGCCGCGCTCCTCGCCAACACGCCGAGGGCCGGCGCGGTCACCTACTCCCAGCGGATCCGCGGCGTCATCGCGAACCATCGCTTCACGCACGGGGCGATCACCGCGAGCTTCGGCGTCGCCGGCCTTCCGGCCGACGCGGCATCGGCCGACGAGCTGATCGCGGCGGCCCACCGGGCGCTGAGCGACGCGAAGCGACTCGGCCGGAACCGCGTCACGGCCCTCTAGCCGTCGACCCGCTCCCCGATACTTGACTTGGATCGGGCTCGTATGTCATTAGGTTCCGCACCGAGGGAGGAAGTCCATGAGCAAGAGCCCATTCCGCGTCGAGCTCGAGGCCGCCGTCAGCGCTCGGCACAGCCGCCTGAATCCTTTCACGGAGAAGTGGGTCAAGGGTGAGTTGACGCGGGCGCAGCTCGGCGCCTGGGCGGCCCAGCACCATCAGTACGTCTCGCAGTTCCCCCGCTGGTGCGCCACCGTGTACGGCGAGTGCCCGGATCCGGACGCCCGCGACTTCCTGCTCGAGAACATCATCGAGGAAGAGTCGGGCACCAAGCACGTCGACCTCCTGATCCGGTTCGCGGAGGCGTGTGGCGTCTCACGCGCCGAGGTGGAGTCGAAGCGCCAGCTGTCCACCACCCGTGGGCTCACCGCGTGGTGCTACGAGATGTCCCACCGCCCGTTCCACGTCGCGGCGGCGGGTCTCCTCGTCGGGCTCGAATCCCAGGTGCCGGGCATCTATCAGCGCAACCTGCCTCCGCTCCGGACGCACTACGGCTTCACGGACCGCGAGGTCGAGTTCTTCGCGATCCACATCGAGGCCGACGAGGTCCACGGCGAGCGCGGCTACCAGATCGTCGAGCGGCATTGCACGACCGAGGCCCGGCAGGCGGAAGCGGTCGACGCGGTCCGCCAGGCGACGGAGATGCGCTGGCAGTACATGACCGGCCTCTACCGCGCCTTCGTCACGAAGGAGGACCTGTGAGTCGGTGCCGTGTCGCACGCCTGGAGGATCTGCCGGCGGGCCAGCTGAAGCTGGTCGAGGCCGACGGCACGCGGGTCGTGCTGGCCCGGGTCCTGGACGAGGTCTTCGCGTGCAGCGACGAGTGCTCGCACCAGGGCGGTCCGTTGAGCGAGGGTCGTCTCTCCGGCGCCCGCCTCGCCTGCCCCTGGCACGGCTGGATGTACGACCTGAGGTCCGGCGAATGCGCCATGCCCGCGCGCGGTGCGCGGGTCGCCAGCTATCCCGTGACAATCGAAGCCGGAGAAATCTGGGTCGAGGTTCCCTGAGGTGGCGCTGACGCGGGCGCGGGCGCGCGAATGCATCGAGCGGGGCATCGCGAAGGCCCTGGCCCTCGGCTTCAAGATCGCCATCGCCGTCGTCGACGACGCCGGTCATCTGGTGGTCTGCGATCGGATGGACGGTGCCCTCTGGGTGACTCCCGAGATCGCCCGCGGGAAGGCCAACGCGTCGGCGGCCTTTCACGCGACAACGCTCGATCTCGAGGAGCGCTTCGGCACGCGCCAGCTCTTCGCCGACAACGTCGCGACGCTCGGCGACTACCGGTTCGTCTTCGGCAAGGGCGCGGTTCCGCTGCTAGACGACGGACGGATCATCGGCGCCGTCGGCGTGAGCGGCGCGGTTCCCGCCGACAACGACCACACGATCGCCGACGCCGCCGCGGGTCTCTTTCAAATCGGGGGGAGCGGCGCCGCTCCCCCCGATTCCCCCCACCGGTTTTCCTGAGGCGACCGAGGCTTCGATTCGTTGCGCCGGCAAAGCCGGCGCTCGAACGGCGGCCGCACGGGTCGCAGAAGGCGAGCCCCGCCCGACCCTCACCGCCGTAACACCAGGTGACCATTTCTAAGGTAGAGTGGCGGGCATGCAATTCGAGGTCGAGGTGCATCGGAACGAGCTCGGCGAGTGGGTCGCCGTTGCAGTCGCCTGGGGCGTCCAGGCCACCGGTCACACCGAGAACGAGGCGCTGGCCCGGGTGATGGACGCGCTGGCGCAGCATTTCAAGACCACCGCACGCAAGTGAGCGGCGCGCTCGCCGGCCTGCGCGTCATCGACTGCTCCCGCCTGATCGCCGGCGGCGTTCTCGCAACCCTTCTCGCCGATCACGGCGCCGACGTGATCAAGGTCGAGAACCCGCGGGGCGGCGACCCCCTGCGCACGTGGCTCAGGGACCGGGGCGAGCTCTGGTGGAAGGTTTACGCGCGCGGCAAGCGCGCCGTGACGCTGAACCTCGCCGATCCCCGGGGGCAAGCGCTCCTGCGGCGGCTGAACCGGAGCGCCGACGTCCTCATCGAGAATTTCCTTCCCGGCACCCTCGAGAAATGGGGACTCGGCTGGGACGCCTTGTCCGCAGACAATCCACGGCTGGTGCTCGCCCGCGTGTCGGGCTGGGGCCAGGACGGCCCGTATCGGGACCGACCGGGGTTCGGCACGATGGTCGAGGCGATGAGCGGCTTCGCGGCGTCGACGGGGCCGGCCGACCGGCCGCCGACGCTGCCCTCGTTCCCGATGGCCGACATGGTCGCTGCGCTCTCGGGAGCGACCGCGGTCCTGGCGGCGCTGCGTCACCGCGATCACGTCTCCGGGCGAGGCCAGGCGATCGACATCTCCCTCTACGAGCCGCTGCTCTCCGTGCTGGGCCCGGCGGCCGCCGAATACGCGCTGGACCGCACGGTGCGGGTACGCCACGGCAACCAGTCCGATAACGCGAGCCCGCGCGGGACCTATCAGACGCGCGACGGCAAGTGGGTCGCGCTGTCGGCGTCGACGCCCGCCTCGGCGACGGCGCTCTTCGAGGGCCTGGGCCTCGGCCGCCTCCTGAGTGATTCGCGATTCGCGACGAACGACGCGCGTGTCGCCCACAACGACCTCGTGGACGAGGCGCTCGCCGGCGCCATCGGGTCACGCACGCTCGACGAGATGCTGCGCCTCTTCGAGACGACGGAACTCACGGCCTCTCCGGTCTACGACATCGCCGACATCACCAAGGATCCGCACGTGGTCGCGCGGGGGATCCTCGTCGACGTCGCAGATCCCGAACTCGGCACCGTGCGCATGACGGCACCCACGCCACGCCTCGGTGAGACGCCGGCGGCGATCCGCTGGGCAGGACCCGCCCTCGGGGCGCACAATCGCGACGTCTACGGCTCACTTGGCCTCGACGATGCCGAACTCGAAACCCTGGCGCGCGCGGGCGTCATCTAGTGAGACGCCAGCGCGGCCGGGCGCCGGGCGGCGGGGCCGGGGGGTACGCGACCGGCGTAGTGGGACCCCCTCGTCCCGTCCGCAGCTCGAAGAGCTGCGATTCGGGAGAGTGGGTGACGGAGCCGGTCGCGTACCCCCCGGCCCCGCCGCCCGGCGCCTGGCCGCGCTGGCGTCGCGCGAGCCTCATCATAGGCTTCCTCGTCGTGTGGGGTGCCGTGCTGAGGATGGGGCCGGCGTGGGGCGCGGATTATGGTGGACCGCTGATCGACGCCCACTCGCACGTGCCGAACGCCACCGCAATCGACGCCTACGTCGCAGCCATGAAGCGACACAACGTCGTCAAGGTGGTGCTCCTGGGCGTGGGCGGGCTGCAAAAAGACGACACGATCTGGCTGACGGCGGCGGGCAAAAAGCACCCCGACCGCGTGGTCGCCGGCCTGCCTCTCCCCGACCCGACCTCCGAGAGCGCCGCGAGCCAGCTCGAGGTCCAGCTCGAGCGCGGCCGGCCCCGGGTGATCGGCGAGGTCCACCTGCGACAGGTCGGTCGTCGCACGATCGATCGCGACCCGAACGGCGCCGCGTTCGGCAAGATCCTCGACGTGGCGGGGAAACTCGGCGTTCCGATCGTCATCCACTACGAGCTCACCGACCCGGCCGAAGCCGCCCTGGACCGGGCCCTCGCCGCGCATCGGAAGACCACGATCGTCCTCGCTCACGGCGGCGAAGGTCCGCCCCGCCGGCTCGACCGGTTGCTGACGCGCAACCCCAACCTCCTGGTGGACCTCTCGGGCATGCATTTCCAGCGGACACCAGCGCTTGCCTCCGAGACCGGCGCGCTCGATCCCGGGTGGAAGGCGCTGATCGAGAAGATGCCCGATCGGTTCATGATCGGAATCGACCTCTGGGCGGCGCGGCTCTTCGAGCCGGGGATGCTCGACCGGCTCTTCCTCTGGACACGGCGCATCCTCGGTGAGCTCAAGCCAGACGTCGCCGAGCGCGTCGCGCACCGGAACGCGGCAGCGCTTTTCCACATCGAGTAGGCATCGGTGGTGGTCAACCCGTTCGCCGAGGCGACGGCGCGGGCGATGCTCGACGCGGCCGCCGCGCGCTGGGGCGAGGGCCTCGGCCACACGATCTTCAAGGGCCGGCTGCGCGAGACGCTCCGGGTCAGCCATTTCATGGTCGCGCCCGGCGAGATCGAGGCGTTCCTTATGTCCCATCCCGAGGTCGTGCAGGCGTTCGTCGTCGGCGTCCCCGACCCGAAGCTGAACGAGGCGCCGGTCGCGTACGTGATCGCCGCCGAAGGCTCGAGGCTGACCGGGGACGAGCTGCGGGCGTTCTGCCGAGGCAAGATCGCGTCGTACAAGATTCCGATCGTCGTGCGGTTCGTGAAGGACGTCCCGCGCACACCCGGTCCGCACGGCGACAAGGTCCAGCGCGCCAAGCTACGCGAGCAGGCGCTCAGGGAGGCTGTCCCATGACGTTCCGCACGACGCTGTGCGAGCTCCTCGGCATCGAGTACCCGATCGTTCAGTCCGGCATGGGCGCGATCGCCGGTCCGGACCTCGTGGCGGAGGTCTGCCGCGGCGGAGGGCTCGGCATTCTGGCCGGGCTCAGCGTTCCACCCGACGACCTGAGAAAGATGATCCACCGCATCCGCGAGCTGACGAACGGCCCGTTCGGAGTCAACCTCTGGCTGCACCGGGCGCTCCGGCCACCCGTCGATCCCGAGGCGATCGGCGAGGAGACGCTACGCGGCGCCCAGGGGATGCTCAACCACTTCCGTCAGCACCTCGGCATCCCGACGACGCTGGCCCGACCCGCTCGGATGCCCGATCTCGTGGACGCCGCGGTCAACGTCGTGCTCGACGAGCGCCCGCCGGTCTTCTCGTCGGCCCTCGGGTGGCTCGAGCCCGGGCTGGTGGAGGACTGTCATCGGCGCGGCATCAAGGTCATGGCCATGGTCTCGACCGTGGAGGACGCGCGCACCGCCGCCGCCACCGGCGTCGACGTGATCGTGGCGCAGGGAGGCGAGGCCGGCGGCCACCGGTCGATCGACGGCAAGCCGGCGTCACCGGACGCGACCACGGTGGGGATGATGGCCCTCCTGCCCCAGGTCGTGGATGCCGTGCGGGTGCCGGTCGTGGCCGCGGGCGGGATCGCCGACGGCCGGGGTCTCGTCGCCGCCCTCGCGCTCGGGGCGGGCGGCGTGCTGCTCGGCACGCGCTTCGTGGCCACGCGCGAATCGATGGCCCCCGAGCTCTACAAGAAACGCCTGCTCGAGAGCGAGAGCGGCGCCACCACGGTGACGGACGTGCTCAGCGGGCTCTGGGCGCGCTCGCTCGCCAACCGCTTCACCCGCGAGTACGCCGAATCCGGCGCGCCGGTGCTTCCGCCGATGCTCCAGCGCAGCGCCGCCAACGACGTCTACACCGCCGCGCTCAAGCAGAACGACCCGGAGTACTACCCCATGATGGCCGGCCAGAGCGTCGGCCTCGTCCGCGACCTTCCGGGCGCCGGCGAGGTCGTCGAGACCATCATCCGCGAGGCGCGCGCCGTGCTGCAGGCGCTCCCCGCGCGGGTCCGGCAGACCTAGCCCGCCTCGTCGACCCTCCGCGCCCGCCGGGCCGCCGGCGCAGCTCGATCGTGGCGCCGGCGACCCGACCGGCGCATCGGCGACAGAAGTACTTGATCTCCACCGGATGTCCGCACGCGGCGTGCACCAGCGCGGTCTGTCGGTGGACATAGCGCGAGCCCCAGGCCGCGAGCGCGCCCACGACGACCCCCAGCTCGCGCCCCTTGTCGCTCAGCGCGTACTCGGCCCGCGGCGGATGGTCGGAATAGAACCGCCGCGTCACGAGTGCGTGCTCTTCCATGAGCTTGAGCCGGTGGGAGAGGATGTTGGGCGGGATCCCCGGAAGGCCCTGCTGGAGATCCTGAAACCGGCGGGGGCCCAGCAGCATGTCCCGCACGAGCAGGAGGGTCCAGCGGTCGCCGACGAGCTCGAGCGACTTGGCGACCGGACAGGCCTGACCGTAGCGCTTGGGCACGTCACGAGTCTACCGTGGGTCTTGACAGAAAAGCTAGTGACTATAGAATTAGTATCTACTCATGGACGCCACGACACGGCGCCTCCTCGAAGGCCCGATCGCGCCCACGCTGCTCGCCCTGGCGGCGCCCAACGTCGTGATGCTGGTGGCGCAGGTCGCGATCAGCGTGCTGGAGGCCTACTTCGTCGGCTGGCTCGGCGCCGACGCGCTGGCCGGCGTCTCCGTCACCTTCCCGCTGGTCATGCTCATGCAAACGATGTCGGCCGGGGGCATGGGCGGCGGGGTCGCCTCGGCGGTCGCGCGGGCGCTCGGGGCCGGCCGCCGCGCGGACGCGAGCCGCCTGGTGGCGCACGCGATCGTCATCGCGCTCGCCCTGGCGATGCTGTTCACCGCGGTCGTGCTGGCCGGCGGGCGCGCGATCTACGGCGCGATGGGCGCGCACGACGGCGCGCTGGCGGCCGCCCTCGCCTACTCGAACGTGATCTTCGCCGGCGCGGCGGCCGTCTGGCTCTTCAACACCCTGGCGAGCGTCATCCGCGGCACCGGCAACATGCGGCTCCCGGCCGCCGTGGTGCTGGGCGGAAGCCCGATCCTCGTGGTCCTCTCGCCCGCCCTCATCTTCGGCTGGGGTCCGGTTCCGCCGCTTGGCGTCAGGGGCGCGGCCGTCGCCGTCGTCGCCTATTACGTCCTCGGGGGGCTGGTCTTCCTCGTGTACCTCCTCTCCAACCGGAGCCTCGTCCGGCTGTCGGTGAAGAACCTGCGTTTTCGGCGCGCGCTCTTCGGCGAGATTTTGGCGGTCGGCGCGCCGAGCCTCGTCAACAACGTCCAGACGAATCTGACGGTCGTCCTGCTCACCGGGCTGGTCGGATCCTTCGGCACCTTCGCTCTCGCCGGCTATGGCATGGGCGTGCGCCTCGAGTACCTCCAGATCCCGCTCGTCTTCGGCTTCGGCTCGGCCCTCGTGACGATGGTCGGGACGAACGTCGGCGCAGGCCAGGACGCGCGCGCCCGGCGCGTGGCGTGGACCGGCGCCGCGATCGCGGCCGGTGTTACGGAGGTGATCGGGCTCGCCGCCGCGCTGTTCCCACACGCCTGGCTCGCGCTCTTCAGCGCCGAGCCCGAGGTGCTGAGCGCCGGCGCCAGATATCTGAGGATCGTGGGGCCCACCTATGGCTTCTTCGGGCTGGGCCTGGCGCTCTACTTCGCCTCACAGGGTGCCGGCCGCCTGCTCTGGCCGCTCCTCGCGGGGCTGAGCCGTCTCGTCGTCGCGGCGGGCGGCGGCTGGATCGCTCTCCGCGTCCTGGGCGGCGGCCTCTCCGCGGTGTTCGCCGTGATGGCGTTCGCGCTGGCGCTCTTCGGCACCGTGGTCGCCGTCGCCATCCACCGAGGTGCCTGGGGCCTCAGGAGGGAACCCTGAGCTCGCTAAAAAGCCCGATGCCCAGGATGCTCGACCTGATCCGCATGATGCAGCGCGGGGAGGTGCCGCCGCCACCCGTCGCGACCCTGATCGGGTTCGCGCTGACAGCCGTCGAACCCGGCTGCGCCGTCGTCGAGTTCACGGCGGAGGCGCGCCACGCCAATCCCATGGGCACGCTCCACGGCGGCATCCTGTGCGACCTGGCCGACGCCGCGATGGGCATGGCGTACGCCGGGACCCTGGAGGACGGCGAGACCTTCACCACGCTCGAGCTCAAGATCAACTTCCTGAGGCCGGTCTGGACCGGCCGCCTCGTCGCGACCGGACGCGTCGTCAAGGGCGGGCGAACGGTCGGCCTCGTGGAGTGCGACATCGTCGACGACGAGAAGCGGCTGATCGCGCGGGCGACCTCCACCTGCATGACGCTGCGAGGCGACGAAGCCAAGGGCCGCTAGACCCGCTACAATGGCCTATCCCGACTCAAGGAGAGGCCCCGTGAAGCTCGACGTCGGCATGCTGACCCACGATCTGAAGTCCATCCCCGCCTACGCGAGGAAGGTCGAGGCGCTCGGCTACGACTGCCTCTGGTCCTCCGAGACCCAGCACGATCCCTTCCTCCCCCTCGCCGTCGCCGCCGGCGTCACGACACAGATCCGCCTGGGCACGGCGATCGCCGTGGCGTTCCCGAGGAGCCCGATGATTCTCGCGCACATCGCGTGGGACCTTCAGAAGGCCTCCGACGGGCGGTTCATCCTCGGGCTCGGCACGCAGGTCAAGGGGCACAACGAGCGCCGCTTCTCCGTGAAGTTCGAGTCGCCCGGGCCGAAGATGCGCGAGGTCGTCCTGGCGCTGCGCCACATCTGGGACTGCTGGCAGAACGGGACGAAGCTCGCCTTCAAAGGGCAGTTCTATCGCTTCGATCTGATGACGCCCTTCTTCAATCCAGGAGGGATCGCGCACCCGAAGGTGCCGATCTACATCGCGGGCGTCAACCAGTACATGTGTCGGGTCGCCGGCGAGGTCTGCGACGGCCTGCACGTACACCCGTTCAACAGCCCGAAGTACCTGCGCGAGTACGTCAACCCCGCGGTGGACGAGGGACTCAGAGCCTCGGGTCGGAAACGCGCGGACTTCACCTACATCACCATGACCTTCGCGGTCGTCGGCGACACCGAGGAGGAGCTCGCGCGGAACCGACAGTCGGTCAAGCAGCAGATCGCCTTCTACGCGTCGACCCGGACCTACGAACCCGTGCTCGCGGCCCACGGCTGGCAGGACCTCACGCCGGCGCTGCACCGGAAGTCCGTGGAGGGTGACTGGCAAGGGATGGCCGACCTGATCACCGACGAGATGCTCGATACATTCGCCGTCACCGGGACGTACCAGACGATCGGCCGTCAGATCAAGGAACGCTACGCGGGGTTGCTCGACCGCACGGCGCTCTATCAACCCTATCAGCCAGGGCTCGACGATCCCCGGCTCCCACGCCTGATCAAGGAATTCAACGCATGATTGACCTGTGTGAGCTCGGGGAGCGACCGCCACTCGGCGAGGTGCCCAAGCGGATGCACGCGTACCTCGTCCGACAGAGCCGCTTCGGCCAGCCGCGCGACGCCTGGCGGCGCGAGATCATCCCCACGCCGACTCTCGGCCCCGACGAGGTGCTGGTTTACGTCATGGCCTCCGGCATCAACTACAACAACGTCTGGGCTGCGCTCGGAGCGCCACTCGACGTGATCGCCGAGCGCCAGCGGGCGGGCGAGCGCGAGGACTTCCACGCCGGCGGGAGCGACTGCTCGGGCATCGTCTGGGCCGTCGGCCAGGACGTGACGAGCGTCAGGGTGGGCGACGAGGTGCTCGTGCACAGCGGCTGGTGGCGCCCCGACGATCCCTGGGTTCGCTCGGGCAAAGATCCGATGCTCGCCGAGAGCACGCGAATCTGGGGCTACCAGACCAACTACGGGAGCTTCTGCCAGTTCGCCCGATGCCAGGCCCATCAGTGCGTTCCCAAGCCGAAACGGTTGACGTGGGAGGAGGCGGGCTGCTTCCTGCTCTGCGCCTCCACGGCCTACCGGATGCTCATGGGTTGGCCGCCCCACGTGGTCGAGCCGGGCGACGTCGTCCTCGTGTGGGGCGCGGCCGGCGGCCTCGGCAGCATGGCGCTCGAGATCACGCGCGCCGTCGGCGGGCGCGCGGTGGCGATCGTCTCCGACGACGCGAAGCGCAAGTTCTGTCAGGAGCACGGCGCCGCGGCGGTGATCAACCGCGGCCAGTTCACGCACTGGGGTCCGATGCCCAGCACGGAGGACGCGAAGTCCTACGGCGAGTGGGCGAAGGGCGCGCGCGCGTTCGGCAAGGCGATCTGGGACGGCCTGGGCGAGCGGGTCAGCCCGAAGATCGTCTTCGAGCACCCGGGCGAGGCGACCTTGCCGACGTCCGTCTTCGTCTGCGCGACCGGCGGGATGGTCGTCATCTGCGCCGGCACCACCGGCTACACCGCGACCATGGACCTGCGCTATCACTGGATGCGCCAGAAGCGCTTCCAGGGCAGCCATCTCTCCAACGACGTCCAGGCGGCGGCCGTCACGAAGCTCGTCGGTGACGGCAATGTCGACCCGTGTCTCAGCCATACCTACGCGTTCGACGACATTCCGGAGTGCCACCAGCTCATGCTCGAGAACAAGCACCCGTACGGAAACATGGCGGTCCTGGTCAATGCCCGCGAGCCCGGTCAGGGCGCCTCGAGATGAAGGGAGCGCCGGAATGATGATGCGGGGCATCGTGACGACAGTCCTTCTTCTGTTCCCGATCGTCGGCGTCGCCCCCGTCGCGGCGCACCACGGCTGGAGCGGCTACGACTCGACCAAGGAGCTCACGCTCACCGGCACCATCAAGGAATCGGGCTACGAGCATCCGCACGGTCACGTGCGCCTCGAAATGCCCGGCAAGGTCTGGCTCGTCGTGCTGGCGCCGCCGACGCGCATGGCGAGCCGCGGACTGCCGGCCGTCAAGCTGCGACCCGGCGCCACCGCCACGGTCGTCGGCTATCCGCACCGCAGCACCGAGGATGAGATGCGCGCCGAGCGCATCACGATCGACGGCGCGACGGTCGAGCTCCGTTGACCCAAGCCGGCGGCCTCGGCTGGCTCGCCTGGCTCGAGGCCACCGCGGTGGCGACGGCGATGCGGCAATCGATGTGGCTCTACCCGATCGTCGAGATCCTCCACATCCTCGGGTTCGTCGTCCTCGTCGGCAGCGCGGCGATGTTCGACCTGCGGCTGCTCGGGTTCTCGAGGCAGCTTGCAGTCACCGACATGGAGCACCACCTCCTGCGCTGGGCCCGGGCGAGCGTGCTCGTCATCGTGCCGACGGGCAGCCTCATGTTCGTGGCCCACGCCACCGAGTTCGCGTACAACCCGGCATTCAGGCTGAAGCTCATCCTCCTCAGCGCCGCGGCGCTCAATGCCGCCGCCTTCCGCGTCCGGCCGTTCCGGCAGGTCGACGAGTGGGACTTCGGCGCACGCGCTCCCCTCGCGGCGCGCGTCGCGGCGGGACTCTCACTGGTGCTGTGGACGGGCGTGATCGCCTGCGGGCGCCTGCTCGCGTATTTCTGAGATTTCCGCGCCGATCGGTAACGGCCCGCTGCGCCTCGTTCCCGGACTCAATACCCGGGCTCGCCCGGCATGAGGACGCGTCGCTTGCCGCCCTCGATGATCACGCGCGGCAGGATCGTTCGCACCTCGCGCCCCTGCAGTCTCTCGAGCGCGGTGGCCGCCGACGGCGCGCCGTCGAAGAGCTCCAGATTCTTCACCGTCGGATTGCGCAGCGGCAGCTCGCCCCTCCCGTTCGCATCGATCGCCTCGCGCGGCGCGAGCCATCGGACCTCGGTGATCTCGCGCTCGTCGGCGACGGCTTCCTGTCCCGGCGGCATCGCGCCCGCGAAGAAGCGGGTGTCGAAGCGGAGCGGTTGCGCTTCGGGGGTGATCCAGTGGGCGAAGTACACGAGCCGGTCGGTCGCGAGCGTGAGGCGCTCGGCACGCAGCATCGCCCAGAACGCACGGTGATCGTCCTGGCAGGCGCGTCGGTGGACGGCGTAGCGCGGGTCGTCGACGCGAGCAGGTCGCCCGTCGGGGGCGTAGGCGAGCAGGATACCCACCTCCTCGAAGGTCTCGCGGATCACCCCGACCCAGTGGCCGATCGCGGCATCCGGAGCCGCCGCGAGGTCGAGGGCGCGCGCGGCGCGAGACGCGTCGAGGCCCCGGCACCAGGCCGTCGCGCCGCCGTCGAGCCCGTCGCTGACCTCGATCTTGCCCCCCGGGAACACGAAGTCGCCGGCGGCGAATTTGCTCGCGCCATGGCGTCGGATCAGGAGAACCTCGAACCCACTCGGGGAGCGATCGCGGAGCAGGACGAGCGTGGCGGCCGGCACCGGCGTCGCCGGCGGAGGTTTGACGGGCACGAGGTAGTGTGCCACGATGACGCGGCCGCTGTCATTCAGTTCGTGGAGGACACGTCGCGATGAGCGCAGAAGCTCGCCTCAAGGAAAAGAACATCACGCTTCCCACGCCGACCAGCCCGATGGCGAACTACGTCGGCGCGGTGCGGACCGGCAATCTCCTCTTCGTCTCGGGCCATGGTCCGGTCCGCGACGGCAAGGCGACCGCGCGGGGCAAGGTCGGCAAGGATCTCTCGGTCGAGCAGGGCTATCAGGTCGCGCGCGAGGTGGGCCTGTCCCTGCTCGCCACGGTTCGCGCGAACCTCGGCAGCCTCGACAAGGTCCGGCGCGTGGTCAAGGTGCTCGGCATGGTGAACTCGGCGGACGGCTTCGGCGATCAGCCGAAGGTGATCAACGGCTTCTCGGACCTGATGGTCGAGGTGTTCGGCGAGGCCATCGGCAAGCATGCGCGCTCGGCGGTGGGGATGGCCGAGCTGCCGGTGGGGATTCCGGTCGAGATCGAGATGGTCCTCGAGGTAGAGTAGGGCATGGCCTTCCTCCTCGACGCGTGCGCGATGCTGATCTCGCTCGTCTTCCTGGCGATCGTCGGCCTGGTCGCGGGTGTCGCGATTCCCGGGCTGTTCATGGTGGCCGCCGCGCCGTGGCTCGACTGGCTCCTGCCCCTCAAAGAGACGAAGTAGCGGCCGGGTCGATCAGTCCCGGCAGTGTGCGGAGGGCCTCGGCGATCCGGGGCCCGTGCCAGGAGAAGGGCTTGCCGTCCACGAGGTAGATCCGCCCGTCGCGCACCGCCGGAACCTCCGGATAGCCCGCGAAGTCCGCCAGGTGTGCCCGCCGGAACCGGAACGGCTCGTCGGGTAGCAGGATGACGTCGGGCCGTCGCGCGGCGACTTCGTCGAGGGTCACGGTCGGGTAGCGCTCCGGCCGGTCGCCGAAGACGTTCCTCGCTCCGCAGACTCGCAGCATGTCGTGGATGTACGTATCGCCGTTGATCGTCATGTATGGTTCGCGCCAGATCGGGTAGAACACCGCGCGGGCCGGACGACTGGCGCTCGCGCGGCGGACGCGCTCGTACAGCGGCTCGATGTCCCGCAGCACCTCGGCCGCGCGCGCCTGCGTGCCCGTCACCGCCCCAAGGTCGCCGATGAGCTGGATGCCCTCGCCGACCGTGCGCGGGTACGTGACCCAGACCGGGATCGACCACGCCCGCAGCGTGGTGATGTGCTCTCGGACGTTCTCCTCGACGTTGGCGATGACGAGGTCGGGCTCGAGCGACCGGATCTTCTCGAGGTCGGGATTCTTCTCGCCGCCGATCCGAGTCTTGCTGCGGACGACCTCGCGCGGCGCGACGCAGTAGACCGTGACGCCCACCAGCGCGTCCGCGAGTCCGAGCGCGCAGAGCGTCTCGGTGATGCTCGGAACCAGCGACACGATCCGCCGCGGCGGCGCCAGGAGCGGGAGGGCGACGCCCGACGCGTCGACGCGTGCCGCCATCAGGCGATGCGCCGGCTCCGCAGGCGCTCGACGAACGCGATCGTCTCGCGCGTGCGCTCGGCGACCTCGTGATCCCACTTCATGATCTCGTCCATCGGCGCCCGGCGCTCGATCGCGTCCTCCAGGCTGGTCACCGCCACACCGAAGAGCTTCAAGAGGCGGCGCGTCTCGTCACTCGGCATCCTCGCGTCTCCTTGGTCTAGAGCCGCAGCACAGTCTAGAACCGCGCCTCGGCCGGCGGGGCCCGGTGCCTACAGGTCGAGCGCGGGCGCCTCGCTCCAGCGCGGCTCGCCTTCGGGCTTGAAGTTCCGCGTGTTCACGAAGTGCAGGCCGTGATGGAGGTTCATCTTGAACTTCCCACCGCCGTAGCGGGCGCCGATCCACACCGTGGGGTCGTCCAGGAGCGGCGTCATCTCGCTCGAGGGCAGGCGCACGAGCCACTTGAAGCGGATCGTCCCGGCCCACGGCTCCTGCACGCCGATGGTGGCGGTGAACTCGGGCCACACGCGCCCGAACTCCTCGAGGATCTGCCGGCGCGTGGGGTGCGCGACGCCTCGATTGACCAGATTACGCTTCAGATACGGCTCGATGAGATCCCAGCACCACGGCGCAATCACTGCGACGCGCAGTGTATCATGACGCCGTGCGGACGACCCTCCGGCGCCGCGCGTTCTGGGCGTTGCTCGCCGCGAAGCTCGTCGGCGGCTTTGGCGTCGGCTGGGACATCCGCTGGCATCTCGTGATCGGCCGCGACTCGTTCTGGATCGCCCCTCACCTCATGACCTATGCGGCCGTGGTGGTCGCCGCCGCGATCTCGCTCGGCGTGCTCGTCGTGGAAACGTGGCAGGCGCGACGCGGAACGCCGCCGCCGGGTGTCGTCGCGATCGCCGCGCTCAGCGGCACCAGGGGATTTCACCTGGCGTGGTGGGGCATGGCCATCGTCATCCTCGCGGCGCCCGTCGACGACCTGTGGCACCGTCTGTTCGGGCTCGACGTGACGCTCTGGAGCCCGCCCCACCTCCTCGGCCTCGCGGGCTCCCAGGTCTCCAACCTCGGCGGGCTGCTCATCGCGCTCGAGGTGTACGAGGAGGGCTGGACCCGGCGGGCGGCGCTCGTCGCCACAGGAATCCTGTTGCTCGGGACCTTCTATATCGTCGTCGACCAGTCGGCCCAGACCGCGTTTCGTCGGGGTTCCGTCTTCTTCTTCACCTTCGCGGTGCTGGGCGCGATCGCCTTCACGTTCGCCCTGGTCCTCGTCACCCGACTCGCCGAACGCCAGAGCGTCCCGCTCACGCTGGCGATGGGCTCGCTCGTCGTCCAGCTCTCGATCATCCTGGTCGGCGACATCGGCTTCGCGCTGCTCGACCCGACCCCGGCGATCGAGGAAGCCATCGCCGCCGATCCGACGTCGCCGATCGCGGTGGCCCACGAGATCGCACGCCGGAACGGCACGATCCCCGGACGCTCGGTCACGCTGCGCTTGATTCCTATCGTTCCGGCGGCGCTCATGGCGATCGTGAATCCGCTGAGGCGCTGGCAACTCGCGGCGGTCGTCTTCGGCCTCACCATCGTCGCCGTCTCGGGCGGCGTGCTCGGGCGTTTGCCGGCGATGAGCCACGCGCTCCCGTCGTTCGCCGACACGGCGTTCGCCCTGGCGCTCGCGGGAGCGGCCGCGGTCGCCGGCGCATGGTGCGCGGTGAAGCTCGCCGACGCCCTGGCGCGTGGGGCGCCTCGTCTGTCCGTCGTCCCTGCGCAAGTCGAGCCCGCCGTGGCGAAGAGCGGAGCCTGAGCGACAAGCCCGAGATCCGCGAGCACGTCTGGGCGCTCCTCACGGCGCGCCGCGTCGGCCGCTTTCCCCTGCCCCTGCACGACCGGGTTCCGAACTTCGCGGGTGCCGAGGCCGCGGCGCGGCGGCTGGCCGAGCTGCCGGAGTGGCAGGCGGCCCGGCGGATCAAGTGCAATCCCGACGCGCCCCAGCGCGCGGTCCGGCTGACGGCCCTACAGCAGGGCAAGACGGTCGTGATGGCAGTCCCGCGGCTCCGCACGGAGCGCTGCTTTCTCCGCCTGGAGCCGCGAACGCTCCAGGGCAAGCTCGCGCACGCGGCGACCATCAAGGGCGCGACCGCGCTCGGCGTACCGGTCGCGCCCGAGAAGATCGGTCGGATCGATCTCATCGTGGCCGGCAGCGTCGCCGTGGATCTGACCGGCGCGCGTGTCGGCAAGGGCGGGGGCTACAGCGACCTCGAGTGGGCACTGGCCCGTGAGCTTCGCATCGTCGACGACGACACGCCGGTCGTCACCACGGTCCACGAGCTTCAGGTTCTCGCAGACACTCTTCCGATGACGCCCCACGACGTCCCGCTCGACGTGGTCGTGACACCGGAACGCGTGATCCGTGCCCGCCACCGGCCGAAGCCGGCCGGCATCTTCTGGAACGAGCTTTCAGAGGAGCAGCTCGCCGCCATGCCCGCGCTCGCGAAGCTCCGGGGAAGTCGCAAGCGGTCGTCGCGAAGTCGCGCTTGACTCTCTCGAGAGCCGGCGCCGGCGATCTGCGCGCGATCGAGCGCGAGAACGCCCTGCGGCTCGTGCCGCGGCTCAAGACCTAGCGATCGCGCCGCCACTTCCTGATCGCGACCGTCGTGCCCCTGCCGAGCCGCGACGCGATCTGGAGCTCGTCCATGAGCCGCCGCACGCCGGGCAGCCCGAGGCCGAGGCCCCCGGACGTCGAGAACCGCTCCTGGAGCGCCTGCTCGATGTCAGCGATGCCCGGGCCTTCGTCGATCACGACCACCTCGATCCCACGCGCACGCTTGTTTTCGATCGTCCGGAGAATGACCTCCCCACGCGTCGCGTAGGCGATGAGGTTCCGCACGAGCTCGGACACGGCCGCCGCGACGCTCGCGGAGTCGGTGGGTGACAAGCCGACGCTGACCGCGAGCTCGCGCCCTCGATCGCGAGCGGAGAGGGCGTCGGTCTCGTTGGCGACCGGCAGCAACGCCTCACTCCGGACCCGCGCGGGCTCCATCCCCGGACCCAGTGACCATCGCGTCGAATCGGACGCGGCCTCGGCGTCACGCCGCACCAGCGCCCAGCCCGAGGTCTGCAGATCCGTGGTGATGTCGCGGTGGCGTCGGTCGGTTAGCCGCCTCTCCATCGTCACCCGGGAATCAGCCCGACGCCGCTCGCCGCTCCGCCGGTCGAGGACCACTTCCATGGTCTCACTGACGAAATTGCGGGTGAGCGACGTGTATTTCGGCAACTCCTCGCGTGCCACGACGGCGAGGAGAGAACCGGAGAGTCCACCCGGACGCGGACTACCCTCCATATCCCTCCAGTAGGCACAGTAGGCAGGAAAGGAAGCCACCGCAACCCAGGGAAATACCGGAGGGCCGTCGAGGCCCTGACTCAGCGGGAGGTATCGGAGGGGGCCGCCGTGGGAGTGCCCGCCGATCCAAGAGAATCCGGCGCGCGCCACGCGGCGAAGCGATCGAGCAGATCGCCCGCCGTGTCGGCGAAGAGGAGCAGCGCAGCGTACTCCGGGCGCACGAAGCCCTCCGCGACGGCGTGCTCGAGCATCCGCCGGAGCCCGTCCCAGTAACCCGCGACGTTCAGCACCCCCACGGGCTTGGCGTGAAAACCGAGTTGCGCCCACGTCAGGACCTCGAACGTCTCGTCCAGCGTCCCGAGGCCTCCGGGCAGCGCGACGAAGCCGTCGACGAGCGCGCTCATCGTGGCCTTGCGCTCGTGCATGGAGCCGACCACGCGCAGCTCCGTCAGGCCGGTGTGAGCGAGCTCGCGCGTGACGAGGGGCTCGGGGATGACGCCGATCACCTCGCCGCCCTGGCGGAGCACGGCGTCGGCGAGCACGCCCATGAGCCCGACGGCGCAGCCACCGTAGACCAGGCCGAGCCCACGCGCGACCAGCTCGGCGCCGAGGCACCGCGCGGCGTCCGCATAGACGGGGCGCACCCCCTCGGACGCGCCGCAGAAGACACAGACCCGTTTCATATCGACGCGGCGAACTCCGGGGACAGTGTCCCCCGATAGACCTCCTCGACGGGGCCGTCGAGTCGAAGCGACCAGTCCGGGCGCACCTCGATCGTGAGCTCGCCGCCGGGCATGCGGACTCTCACGCGACCGTGGTCGCAGAGCCCGTTTCGCACCGCGGCGGACGCGGCACCGCACGAGGAGGACCCGGAGGCAAGGGTGTAGCCGGCGCCGCGCTCCCAGATGAGGATATCGAGCGTATCGCGCGCCGCGACGCGCGCGAACTGGACGTTCGTCCGGTTGGGGAACGCCGCGTGGCGCTCGATGAGCGGCCCGAGCCGCCGGCACTCACCGTCGTCGAGCCGCTCCACGAAGGTCACGCAGTGGGGATTGCCGACCGAAACCGCCGTGACGGCCAGCGTGGTGCCGTCCCCGAGCTGGAGCGGCACGCCGACCACCTCGCGGTCCGGTCCGTTCATCGGGATGTCGGGGGCTCGGAACGTCGCCCGCCCCATCTCGACGGTGACGAAGCCCATCCGCCCACCTTCCACGCGGCACTGGCATTCGACGATGCCCCCCTTGGTGTCGACCGTGAACGTCGTCTTCTTCGTGCGGCCGTGGTCCCAGAGATACTTCGCGAAGATGCGCAGCCCGTTGCCGGACTTCTCCGCCTCGCTGCCGTCGGGGTTGAAGATGCGCAACCCGAAATCTGCCTTCCGGCTGGGCACCAGGAGCAGGATGCCGTCCGAGCCCACGCCCCAGTTCCGGTCGCAAATGCGAACGATCGCGTCAGTCGAGAGCGGGCGCGGCAGTTTCGCCTCGTCGATGACGATGTAGTCGTTACCGAGCCCGTGGCCCTTCGTGAAGGGGATCATGGCCGCGGCAACTCCACGCGGCGCCCGGTCGCCGCCGACACATAGCCCGCGTAGATCACCTCGACCACCTCACGGGCCAGGAGCCCGCCCGAGAGCGGCTCGCGGCCGTCGCGGATCGCCCCGACGAAATCTTCCAGCTCCTGCGGATAACCGCGCATCCAATCCTCATCGGGGCTCGGGAACTGCCAACCGGCCTTGGTCTCGACCTTCTCGGTGATGTATTCGTCGCCCCAGACGGCGGCGTCCGGCGCGTACACGGTCAGCGTGTTGTTCGGATTGATGTTCGCCTGGATCACCGCGTTCGTGAGGTACGCGGTCACGACGTTCCGGACTCCGCCCAGGGTGATGTCGTTCGAGTGGATCGTGGCCATCGTGCCGTCCTCGAAGGTGAGGACGGCGACCGACCAGTCCTCGACATCCTCGGCGCGGGTCGACAGATGCCGCGTGAGCCCCGAGACCGCCGGGAGCCGGCTCAGCGTGGCGACCTCGGCGAAGACCGCGCGAACCCGCACGGGCCGACCGCGGCGCCGCACCCCCTCCCAGTGCTTGAGGTGGAGCACGGCGCCGACCGGATGCGAGCCCATTCTCAGGAGCGCGCCGCCGCCCGCGCTCTTCCAGCGACGCGCGTACGCGGCGTGAGAGCCCGAATGGCTCTCCTCGGCACGCAGCTCGAGGATCGCCCCACCGCTGGCGTCGAGCAGGCGCCGCAGCTTCGCCACCGGCGGAGCGTAGACGAAGTCCTCCGCGTAGCAGAGGGTGACCCCCGCCTTCGCGACGGCCTCGAGCACCGCGTCGGCGTTCGCCAGCGCGGTCGCGAGCATGACGTCACGCGGCTCCGTCGCCTCGCAGAAGGCGCCCGTCAACGGCTTCTCGACGATGACGTGCTTGCCGGCCCGCGCGGCCGCGATCGCGATCTCGTGGTGGCGATCGGTCGTCGCGCAGATGTCGACCACATCGACGTCGGGCGAGGCGACGAGCGCCTGATAGTCGGTGAAGACGCGCGGGATGGCGTGACGCTCGGCGAAGCGTTCGGCTTCTCCCCGCGTGCGCGAGCAGACCGCGGCCAGCGACGCCCGCAGACCCAGGAGCGGCCGATAGTTCGTCGCGTGCAGCTCGGCGGCGAACCGAGCCCCGACGATGCCGATCCGAAGGGGACTCACGCCAGGCGCGTCCTGAGCCAGTCGCGCAGCCGCTCGCGCGGGCCGCGGACGTCGCACGGGAGCCGGTGGCGGTACTTGTCGGCGAAGCGCACCAGCGCCGAGTCGCGAAGGGCCAGATCGGACGGCTCGCGCGCCGGATCGCTCGCGAAGTCGCGCGTCCGCGTGCGGCCCCCGTGGTGGCGGAACGGCGCGTCGACGACGAGGCATCGCCGGCCGCGCTCCAGGACGGCGAGCGACAGGTCCCGGTCGTGACCGTGATAGAAGCCGTAGCCCTCGTCGAAGCCCCCGACCGAGTCGAGGAGGCGGCGCGAGAGGCACATGCAGACCGAGTCGACGAAGGCCACGTCCTCCCACGGCGCCCTGACGGTCGGCCGCGGGGAGAGGCTGTGGACGATGGTCCGGCCGACTGCCCGGCCGTCGGCGCGCAGACGCTTGGCGCCGTAGAGCCCGGCGAGCCCGGCGTCGGGCTCCGCCAGCGCCCCGAGGAGCCGCGCGAGCCACGCGGGTTCGAGCATCTCCGTGTCGTTGTGGAGGAAGCACACGAACTCGGTGTCGGCGAGCCGCCAGGCACGATTGAGCGCGGCGATCACGCCGTCGTTGGCCGGGCTCCGGGCGAAGATCAACGGGTACTCGTACGGAAAGCGCTCGAAGAACTCCGGGGTGCCGTCGGTCGAGCCGTTGTCCATGACGACGAGCCGGAACGGCTCCGTCGTGACCCCGAGGCTCTCGAGGCAGACTCGGGTGTCCTCGAGCCCGTTGAAGACGCACATCACGAGGCTCACGCGCGGCGCGGCGCGCACAGCCTCCCTAGCGCCGGTCGATGGGGACGTACGTCGCGTGCGTGGGGCCGGTGTACTCCGCGCGAGGCCGGATCAGTCGGTTGTTCGCGTGCTGCTCCATCACGTGCGCCGCCCAGCCGACGACCCGGCTCATCGCGAAGATCGGCGTGAACTGGTCGGTCGGGATTCCCATGGACGCGTACGCGGCGCCGGAATAGAGGTCGACGTTCGGGAAGATCTTCTTCTGCTCGCCGACGACCCGGACGACCGTGTCCAGGATCTGGACGGCGCTCGTGTCCCCCGCCTGGCGACCGAGCTCCGTGGCGAGCCGCTTCAGATGCTTCGCGCGCGGATCCTCCACGCGGTACACCCGATGGCCGAAGCCCATCACGCGCCCGTGATCGGCGAGCGCCTTGCGGATCCAGGCGTCGGCGTTCGCCGGCGACTTGATCTTCTGGACCATCAGCATGACCTGCTCGTTGGCGCCGCCGTGGAGCGGGCCCTTGAGCGCGCCGATCGCCGAGACGATCGACGAGTGCAGGTCGGACATGGTCGCGGCGGTCACGCGGGCGGCGAAGGTCGAAGCGTTGAACTCGTGGTCGGCGTGGAGGATCAGCGCCACGTCGAACGTCTTCACCGCGAGGGGCGTCGGCTTGGTCCCGCTCATCATGTAGAGGAAGTTCGCGGCGAGGCTGAGCTTCGGGTTCGGCGCCACCGGCGTCTTGCCGCGCCGGATCCGCTCCCACGCCGCCACGAGGGTCGGCATCTGGGCCGTCAGCCGCAGGGCCTTGCGGGCCGTGGCGTCCTTGGAGTTGTCGGCAGCGTCCGGATCGAACGCCGAGAGCGCCGAGATCCCCGTGCGGAGCACCTCCATCGGGGTCGTCTTCTTCGGCAGCGCCTTCAACAGCGAGACGAGCCCCGGCGGCAAGCGCCGGTTCGCGGTGGCACTCAAGGCCTTCATGATCTCGACGAGCTCCTTCTTGCTCGGGAGGCCGCCGTGCCAGAGGAGAAAGATCACCTCCTCGAAGGAGGAATGCTCGACGAGATCGTTGACGTCGTATCCGCGATAGACGAGTCGGCCTTCACGCCCGTCGATGAAACAGATATCCGACGTCGATACGACGATGTCCTCGAGACCGCCTCGGCTCCCGCTGCCCATAAAAGCTTCCCTCGTCGAAGGTGTGGTGAAACCGGGTTTGCTTTTACCATACGTCAGGTCATGCTTCAAGGCACCCCCGGGCGGGTGAACGAGTTCTACGATCGCCATCCCATCAGTGAAGCACGGGTGCTCGCGGCCCTCGCCCGGCAAGGGCTCGGCCGCCCCGGTCCCCTGACCGCCGACGACCTCTTCGAGTTCGACCAGGACCACTACGGGGGGCTTGCCGCCGTGGACACCCTGGCGCGCCGCGCCGGCGTCGGGGCCGCGAGCCGGGTGCTGGACGTCTGCGCCGGACTCGGCGGGCCCGCCCGCTTCGTGGCGAGCCGCCGGGGCTCGACTGTCGTCGCGCTCGAGCTCCACGCGGGCCGCGCGGCCGGGGCCGCCCGGCTCAACCGCCTGGTGAGACAGACGCGAGTGACGGTTGTCCGCGCGGACGCGACCGCGCTCCCCTTCAGGCCCGGCGCCTTCGACGCATGCCTGAGCCAGGAGGCCCTGATGCACGTGGCCGACAAGCCGGCGGTCCTCGCAGAGTGTCATCGCGTGCTGCGCCGGGGCGGGCGCCTCGCCTTCACCGACTGGATCGCCTACCCGAGCCTCGGCGACCGCGAGCGCCGACGACTCTGGGAGTGGATGGCGGCCACGACCCTTCAGACGCTCGACAGCTATTGCGGGCTGCTCGGTCGCGCCGGGTTCACGTCGGTCGAGGCCCAGGACCTGTCGTCGGAGTGGCGACCGATCGTGCGAACGCGGTTGGCGCTCCACCGGGCTCTCCGCGAGCGAGGGGTGGCGCGCTTCGGCGACGCGCAATATCTGGAATACGACCAGCTCCACGAGTTCTTCGTCGGGCTGGTGGAGGACGGCAAGCTCGGCGGCGGGCGCTTCAGCGCAACCGGCTGACGGCGCGGCTCAGCGCTTGAAGCGCTTGAGGAGATCCTGGATCCCCTCTTCGACCTTCTGACGCCCGCCCTCGCCGACGATCGACGCCGGGTCGACGCGCACTGACGGCGACGCCGCGTTCCCGGTGACCTTGGCCCGGATC
>Ga0066709_100000042_pt1 | contig 40412 bp, 27 predicted proteins | sample GraSoiAngelo_158_FD_79665 | JGI IMG/M metagenome (GOLD analysis project Ga0066709, IMG submission 79665) | Grasslands soil microbial communities from the Angelo Coastal Reserve, California, USA - 14_1009_16_30cm | ecosystem: Environmental > Terrestrial > Soil > Grasslands | place: USA...
GGATTCGGCGGATTGTCGATTCCGGATTGCCCGTTGGCGGCCGGTGCCCGCGTCGCGGCCGGCCGCCGCGACGGCGCAAGCAGGGCCGAGGCGGTCGCTACCGCCGCGATCCCGACCGCCAAGGCCACGCCGACGCGTGTGGGCGTCACCAGCCTCGAGCGACTCACCGACTCGCCGGGCCCCTAGCCCTTGATGTTCAGGGAGAGTGAGTAGGAGCGCCCGATGTTGAAGCGACGCACGACCAGCCCGAGCTGTCGAAACTCGGTCGCATCGTTGAGCAAGTTCTCGGCGGTGAGGCGGAGCGTGAGCATGGAGCCGAGCCCTTTCGTCATCGTCATGTCCAAAGTGGTGGGGGGATGCTCGTAGATGTCGGGCAAGCTGCTCGGGTAGGCGCCGGCTCCGACCTGCGCGAGGCGTTGGCCGAACCGGCTCAACATGATCGATCCTTGAATCGCCGAGGCCCCGTAATAGATGCCGGCGTTGAGCGCGTACGTGGATTGGCCCTGAAGCGGCCCCTTCCGAAAGACAGGGATTCCAGCGGCGTCCGTCGTGGTCCGCACGCGAACGCTCGACCCCACCCGGCAGTAGTTGAAGTTGAGGGCCCAATGGTCGAGCGTGCTCGAGGAGGCCGGAATCGGAAGGACCCGGTCGAGCGCGTCCCAGATGCTTCTCACGCCGACGCGGGTCTCGATCTCGACCCCCCTGAGGCGTCCGTCGCGTCCGTTCCGGGGTGAGAGGATGTAGCCGCCGCTCGAGCCCTCGACAACGTTCTCGATGGGTTGGAACAGGACCTTCCGAAAGCCGCTCACCGCCAGAAGCTCGCGCGTGCCGGGGAAGAACTCCCATCGCGCGTCGTAGTTTTGGATACGCGTGGACTTGATCTCCGGATTCCCGATCTCGGAATAGCCGGTCTCGTAGTCGTAGATGTCGAAGGGGCTCATCTCCCGCAGCTCGGGCCGCGAAACGGTCACGCTGTACCCGCCGCGCGCGTTCATCCGGTCACTCAGTCGGTAGGTCGCGTTCAGGGCGGGCAGGAGGTCCTCGTCCTTCAGCGCGACGTCCACGGGGGCCACGGTGGTGACAAACGGGCTCTTGGCCTCGACGAATTGGCGCGAGTCCTCGACGCGGGCCCCAGCGAGAATCTCGAGCTTCGCGAGAACCGGAATCGTCGCCATGCCGTAGCCGGCGCGGATCTGCTGGGAGGCCCGATAGGTATCGTTTTCGCGCGTCTCCTCTTGAAGCTCGAAAAATCCGGGTTTGATGTTCTCGTCCACGATCAAGGATTCCGGGGGCAGCGAGAGATCGAGCTGGCTCCGACCCTGTGATCCGAGCCGGAACCCGAGGCGCCGGAACGACGAGAGACGATTCTTGCTCCGGTACGCGCCGCCGATCTTCAACTTGAGGTCGCGGCCCTCCCAGAGATGGACGGACCGCGCCAGGCTTCCGGCCGCGGCGCGGTCGTATTCATTCATATCGCCGAAGGTTCGCGTGAGCGGAATCGACGCGCGCCCGGAGAGCTGCACCCCACCGCGTCCATCCGACTCATAGATCGATTCGCGTCGATCCGGCTCCCCGCGCGCCGCCTCCGAGTAGCTGGCCCGCCAGTCGGCCTGGAGGTCGCCCAAGGCGTGGAAGCCGTGCGTGCCGCTCAGGACCCCCAGAAAGAGCCCCCGCTGGATGTAATCGAGGCTCGAGATCCGAACCAGATCGGTGCCGAAATTGAAATTGGGGCCCTGCATCACGCGCGCATTGTCCTCGGCGCTCCGCGTGTAGAGGCCGCGGAACTGGATGGAATGCGACTCGCTCAGCCGAAGGCTGAGGTTGGTGATCGCGCCCCCCAGAACGTTTGCCTTGGACTCGGCGACCTTGTACAGATAGAGCGGCGTCAGCCTCGCGCTCGTGCCGGAGTAGGCGTTGTTGTCGCGGTCCAGCGTCGTGAAGCTGTTGCTGAGCGTGAGCGCCGCTAAGACACCGACCTGCTTGCCTAAGAAGCTGAAGCCCCGGCCATAGCTCCCCGCGTAGCTGTAATTCGGCTTGCCTCCGGTCCGCTCCGGGCTATACGTCTTGTTGAAGGACCTCCCCAGAGCCTGCACTTCCTCCCGAGTAAAGCCGTCCCCGCCGAAGACGCCTCGTTGTACTACCCGCCGCTCGCCGGCCAATTTCTTGAAAAAGTCAGGATAGCTGCGTGCCCCGTCGTCGAACCCGAGGAAGTCGAGGCCCCCGCCTTTGTACGTCAGAAACTTTCGATCCAACACGCTCGCGGAGTAGCCCATGGTGATGTTCTGCGAGACGCTCTTTCCTTCCGTGCGGTCGCGGGTGTTCAAATCGATCACGCCGCCGGCGAACTCGCCCTCCTGATCGGGCGTGTAGGTTTTCTGCACGACGATGTTATCGAGTGAGCCGGAGGGGAAGACATCCAACGGTACGACCTTCTTGTTGGGCTCCGGGGTCCCGACACTCGCGCCGTTCACCTGCGTGGAGCTATACCTCTCTCCGAGGCCCCGGACGTACACGTAGCGGCCTCCGACCACCGAGAGGCCCGTGACCCGCTGCAGCGCTTCCGCGGCGTTCGAATCGGTTGACTTCGAGATCTGCTCCGAGGTGATCGCGTCGGTGACGTATTCGGCTTTCTTCTGCTTGACGAGGGATGTCGCCTCGGAGCTCTGCCGCTCCTGTCCCTTCACGTCCACGCCTTTGATCTGAAGGGGCTTCGGCGTCAGGGTGACGGTCAGGTCGATCGTGCCGCCCGCGACGACTTTGACATCATCCCGAACGAGCACGGAGTAAGACTGGTAGTTGAAAATCGCGCGATAGGTCGCGGGGGGCACCTCGAATCGGAAGGAGCCGTCCGGGCCGGTAAGCGCGCCCTTCACCATCGTCCACTCCGAGTCGGCAGGGAGCACCCGGTAGATTCCCACGCGCGCGTTGGGCATCGGCTGGCGATCTTCCTGATCCAGCACGACCCCTAGGATGACGCCGTTCGTCGAATCCGCTTGGGGCCAGGCGGCCCGGGGAAGAGCCGCCGAGAGCCCGCAGAGCAAAACGAGCCAAAGGAGCGACCCCCGGAGGGGCCGCTCCCATGCGCGCAACACTCTACGTGCGAGATTGGCGATCGCGCTACCTCACCAAGATCAGCTTGCTGCTCGTATGGAGGCCCCCCTCCGACTCGACGCGGAGGTAGTACGAGCCTGTCGGAAGGTTGCGCGGAGGACTCCACGTGAGCATGTGGATGCCTTTGGTCATCGGACCCTCGGCGAGTGTCTTGACCAGACGACCCCGGACATCGAATACCCGCGCCAAAACGTGCTGGCGATCCGCCGGCATGCCGAGCAGAACCTGCGTCGACGCGTTGAGCGGGTTCGGGCTCGTGGCCATGTAGATCCCCCGCTTGTTGAGCGGCGACTCATCGACGGCGGAGATCGTGGGCGTGCAGTACACGGCCGGGGCCGTGCCGGGGCAATTCGCGAACGTCTCCGGGTCGGATAGCTGGAGGCCCGGTCCCCGGCAGCCGAGGATGATGCTGTTCACGATGGTTCCGGCCGTGCCGCGCCGGAGATGAACGCCGATGTTCGTGCTCCCCAGCCCGGGGGTGGGGGGATTCGTCCCGATGAGCGTGATATTCGAGAAGATGGGATTCGACCGGTTCGGGGCCGCGAAATTGAATTCGCTGTTGTCGGCCTCGATTCCCTTGTCCGGTTCCAGCGGCGTCTGCTGTATGACCGCAAACTGCACGCGACCGCGGTAGCCCAGCTGCCAATCCAGCCCGTCGTCCCCTCCGCCGATCCCGACCAAGTGACTGGCATTCACCGTACCGCCGAACCACTCGAATGCGTCATCGCTCCCCTCGAGCGTCTGCACGTACTCGATCGAGGTCCCCCGGCCCACGGCGTTCATCGTGAGCGAGTTGAGCTCGTTATCGGGGCTGATCACCTTGCCCGAGTACTCGATCCGCATGTACTTGATGGCGCCGCTGTTGTCGTCGTCGTTCGCGCCGCCGTAGAACCCGGCGCCTCCCTCCGAGACGCACGAATCGCCGTGCGCGGTGTCGGCGCAGTTGGCGATCGCCCGCCCGTGGATCACGAGCCCGCCGTTATCGCCGGGGGCCATGGCGCCGACCGTCGGATCCTGATCGCTGGTAAGAACGACCGGAGCGGTCTTCGTGCCGTTGACGAAGATCTTCGCCCCGCGATCGATGGTGAGATACCCGGTCGTGGCCTTCTCCCCGAAGAGGTAGGTGCCTGCCGGGATCGTGAGGGTCGTGCCGGCCACGTATTCCACCTTGCCGCGGAGCAGGTAGTTATTGGTTGCGGAGAGCGTCGCGGACACCGTCTGGGGGCCGGTCAGGGTCACCACCGGCTTCGAATAGTTGATGTCCGTCCGTCCGAGCCCGCCGGACCGGTTGACCAGGGTCCATCCGGTCGTCCAATCCGACGCCGGGTCGGCGATGCGCGCTGGGACCGCGCCGACGTAATCGACCTGCTGGAAGAACGGGTCGAGCGAGGTCACGTTCAAAACCACCGCGCCGCCCTGGTACTTGCAGCGGACGGGGCTGGTGATCGTTGGGTCGAAGCGAGGGTTGGTCTGATTGAACGGATCCACGAGCATCGGATCGATGTTGGTCCGGTTATGGGTGAAGAACGACGTTCCCAGATCGGTCGTGGTGTAGGTGATGGCCACGGAAGTGGTGCAGGGGCCGGAGCCCGACGCCCACGGCAGCGGGGTGGTTCCGTCCTGCGAATTCTTCCAGAGCACGTTCCCGTCGAAGACGATCCGCTCCGGCGTGCTCGCCGCGAGGGCGCCGTCCACCACGGCGATGGTCGCCCCGATCAGAGCCAGGGTCGTCAGAATCCTTCGCATCATTGTTGTCTCCCTCGTTGTCATCGTCCGCAGCCGAGTTTCGTGTCTGAGTGAATCCCGCCGGAAGATGACCCGCGCAGCGTACGGAGCGGCTGTAACGAACCTGTTTCCGTTAGCGCTCATCCCTGTTACGCCGTCGCGCAGCCGCTGCGCAGGTCCTCCCGGGACCGTTCTACGAAGCTACTTGGCCAACGTCACCTTCAAGATGTTGGAGGTCTCGACCGTTCCGGCCCTTTGGCTCGACTTCACGAAGTAGATGCCCGAGGAAACGTGGTGCCCCGTGTCGTCGGTGCCGTTCCACGTCACTTCGTAGGTTCCGGCGCCCGACGACTCGCCCTGCTTCAGCGTCCGGACGAGGCGGCCATCCACCGAGTACACCTTGATCGTGACCGAGCCCGGATTCATGACCGTGTAGGAGATCGCGGTTTCCGGGTTGAACGGATTCGGAGAAGCGCTGGCGAGGATGGGGCTGGTGCGGTGCTTCACCCGGACCGTCAGGTCGCGCTGGGCCTGAAGCGGGACCGTGATGCCGGAGGGCGAGAACTGGCCCGTGATCACGACCGTTGCGAGGGTGTTGTCCGGAACGTTATTGAATAGGTTCGCGAGGCATTTGTTCCCGAAGCGAATGTCGATATCAGGGATTCCGTTTGCGTTCAGGTCGCCGCTCACGAAGCTCCTCGGGTCCGCGGCGCATTCGGTGACGAATCCCGAATTCGGGAAGGTGGTCGAGACTCGGATCGAGCTCGGGATCAGATCCGTATAGGGGAACGTCGTCTCCTCCAGGCCGATCTTCGTGAACCGGTTACCCGTCTTTCTCACATCGATCGTCGACCCGAAGCTCTCAAGGAGAATCTCGGCGCTAACTTGGGACACGATGGTCGCCGTCGTGGCGGCGTCGTCGAAGAGAGCGCCCGGGTCCGTCACGTGAAGCGTCACGTTGTAGATGCCGCCCGCGGCATACGCATGCGAGGGGTTCGCGCCGCTGCCGGTATGGCTATCGCCGAAGCCCCAAGCGTAGGTCAACACGTCGCCGTCCGGGTCGGAGGAGCCCGAGCCGTTGAAGCTCACCATGGCCCCTGCCGTTCCGTTATAAGGACCACCGGCATTCGCGCTCGGCGCGCGATTCTGATTCCCCACGACGATCGATGTCGTCGCGGTGCCCGTTAAGGCGTTCGCCGCGGTGAACACGACGTTGTACGTGCCGCCTTGCGAGAAATCCGGGGTCCAGCTGAGGGTCCCCGACGTATGAGCGGGATTGGACGAGAAGGCCGCGCCCAGAGGGAGCGGTGCCGCCGTGAGCGAGGCGATCGGTGTCTGGGCGTCCGGATCGGAGGCCGTGACGTTGACCGTGAGCAGGCTTCCCTCCATCGCCGACACCGTCGCCGGCGCCGTGACGACCGGAGCCCGATCGGCCCTCACCACGATTCTCGTTACCTTGACCGTGCGAAGCCCGATCTGGCCGGAGGTCGGAACCACACCGGAGCGCGCGATGATGTTGATGCCCACGTTGCCGATCTGCGAGAGGGTGGGCGTCCAGTCGAGCGTGCCCGCGGTATTGGAGGCATTGGTCGTGAACACCGCCCCGGCCGGGAGGTCGGTGCTCTGCGTGCCCTCTGCAACGAACTCCGTGATCGGGTCCCCGTCAGGGTCCGAGGCAGTCGCAGTGACCGAGATGGGAAGGCCCGCGACCGCGTTCACGGTGGCAGGCGAGGTCACGATCGGCGGATGATCCTGCGTCATGACGTGGATCGCGGTCACGGCTGAGGCGGTGCGCTCCGGCGATCCGGATGCCACCGCGAAGGTCACGCTGTAGTCGCCTTCCTGGCCGACGGCGGGGACCCAGTGAAACTCGCCGGAGGTCCGAAGGGCGTTGACGGTGAAGGTCGCCCCTGAAGGGAGCGGCGTCGCGGCGATGGAGTTGACCCGGTCGTTATCCGGGTCCGATACCGTGACGGGGAAGCTCATATCGATCGTGGCCGCGCCCAGGTAGGTCGCGGGGGCGTCGATCGTGGGATCGTGGTTCGCGGTCACGTCCAGGGCGGTCGACGCGGAAGCGGAGAAGGTCCCGTCCGATACTTCCCAGAGGATGTTGTAGGTACCGACATCAGCGGCGGTCAGCGTCCCGCTCAGAGTCGCCGAAACGGGCGACACGTCGGGCGTGTGCGAGAAAACGAGGCTCGCGGGGGCGCCCGACTGGGTGATGGTCAGGATGTCTCCCGCATTCGGGTCGGTGGCGTCGGCCTGGATCGTGATTGCCTGATCCGCGATCGCGCTCACGCCGACCGGAGCGGCGATCTCGGGCGTGCTGACCGCCGTTGCCCGCGTGGCGGCCTGCTCCGAGAGCGCCACGGCCAGTGCTCCCTCCTCGGCCCGAGCGGAGCCTGTGAATGCAGCCCAGGCGAGCGCGGTCAGCATGAGTGGTGCGAACCGAAAGCTGCGTGACATAGGTGTCCGTCCTCCGGTGAGGTGCGTGTGGCGTACCGGCGCGCTGCCTTCCGCCGTGGATGCGACAAATTCAGTCGCTACATGCATCAAGGCGGGGAGGATATCGCCGCGGCGTGACGGGGTTGTTTCGACGCACTGACTTCGGGGTTACAGCCGGTTTCGGGGGGAACGTAAAGCGGTAGCGAGTGTTCCTAAGCGGCTTCGATCGCGGCGATCATCTCGCGCACGGACTTGGCCATCCCCACCTCGATCGCGCGCGCGATGATCGAGTGCCCGATGGAGAGCTCGCGGAACGGATATCGCCGAAGCAGCGCGCGGATGTTGACGAGGTTGAGGCCGTGTCCCGCGTGCGGCCTGAGGTCAACTTCGTGGAAGCGCCGGGCCGCGCGCTCGATCCGCGTGAGCTCGCGATCGACGCTGTCGGCGCCCCGCGCGTTCGCGTAGTGGCCGGTGTGGATCTCCACGATCGTGGCCTTCGTTCGGACGGCCGCCTCGGCGATGCTCTCGTCCGGATCGAGGAAGAGGCTGACCGGGATCCCGGCCTCGACCAGCCGGCCGCACCGGGCGGCGAACGCCTCCGCGTCCCGGCTCAGATCGAGCCCTCCTTCCGTGGTGAGCTCGGCCCTTCGCTCGGGCACAAGTGTGGCGCGGTCCGGATGGATCGCGAGCGCGATCCCGACCATCTCGTCGGTGAGTGCCATCTCCAGATTGAGGACGCCGCGGCGGAGCGCTCGAATCCGCGTCAGATCGTCGTCCCGGATGTGGCGGCGATCCTCGCGCAGGTGGACGGTGACTCCCGCGGCTCCCGCGTCGAGCGCCAAGGCGGCGGCGCGGACCGGATCGGGCTCGTCGCCGCCGCGGGCATTACGGAGCGTGGCGACGTGGTCGACGTTGACGCTGAGCTCGGCCTTCATCGCGGGCCCCGGCCGTTCGGTGCCATCACGATCGGCGCCATCCGATCGACGTCATCAGAGGACCAGCTTCGACGCCGGCACGATCTCGATCCCCTGCTCGGCGAGACTGGCCCGCTCCGACTCGATCACACCCAGCGTCAATATGCTCGCCTTGAAGCTGACGACGAGCGTCCCACGCTGCGCCGCGGTCGTGAGCAGCTGCCGGAGCCGCGCGCGGATGCCGGCCGCGTTCGCCCCGCTGATGTCGAGCGTGCCGCCCAGGGTCAGAGTCTTGACTCCCATTTCCTCGCCCATCTCCTCGACCAGCGTCGGTCCCCCGCCGTGCGCGTCGACGAAGAGCAGATCCCTCCGCTTCACCTCGCCCAGGACCGCGCGCATCACGTCCGGATCGTTGACCGCCGCGCCGCCCATCCGGGTGATGATCCCTCGCGCCGAGCCGACGGAGGCGAGGCAGCGGTTGATACGGTCCTCGATCTCCACCCTGGAGAGGTCGAGGAGGATCGCGTCCTTCCCCGGATCGACTTTGGGGTAGCCGATCGGCTCCATCGGGAGCTGCACGAATACCTCCCGATCGGCCTCCCGGATTTCCTTGGCGGTGCGAGAGACGCGCGGCTGCCCCGGGCGCAGGGCGAACGTAAGGGGAATCGGGCTCTCGAGGAAGGCCCGGAAGAGGGGCTCGGAGTCCTGGTTCAGGTCGAGAACGATGAACGCGATCTGCGTTCCCGCATCGGCGATCGCCGGGTTCGGCTCGATTACGATCGCGTGCGTGACGCGATCGCCGTATCCCACTCGCAGGTCGAGCGCGACCCCGGCGGTTTGCGCGGGCCGCTCGACGCCGCGGACGACGCGCCCGCCCAGGGTCAGGATCGCCTGGGTCACCGCGTCGTTGATGCGGAAGAGGGAGGCGCGGGGCGGAACCTGGATCTTCCACTGGACCGGCGCGCGGCCGACCCCCGCCGCGGCCGCAGTCCCCGGGCGCTCGTCGATCAGCTCGCGGCTGATGCCGATCTCCTCGAGCGCGCCCCGCAGGGTGCGGCTGGTCAGGCGGTTGAGCGCGGCGCGGTCGCCCGGCCGGAAGACGCGCAGAAACTCGGAAGAGATCCGGAGACGGAGCCTGTCCCAATCCGAGTCGATGACCAGCGTGGCCGAACGGTCGGCGTCGCTGCGGCGGGAGTCGGCCTGGGCACCGGCCGAGCGGTCGAGCTTGGAGGGTTGAAAGAGAGATGGACGGTCACGGCGCCCAACCAGGAGCACGATCGTAATCAGGAGGACGGCCCCCGCGATCCAGAGCCAACGGGACGGCATGCCGCCGCGGCGGGCTGCCTTGCGTGATTTTCGGGCCAAAGGTTCTCGGGTGTCTCGGGGTCGCCGGGTGAGCCGCAGTCTCGAAGGGACTCCGGACCGGGTCTAGGGGCGGGCGGAAGGGGGTGTCAAGGCGGGCGGGGGGAGCGGGGGGTGGCTAGATTCGAGGGACGGGGGCCGCTCAGGGGCCCTCGGCTCTGGTTTCCCTCCACCTCACGATATTCCAGAGCGTGTCCGTGGTAGAAATTGGAGCGGGCGTCGTGGGCTTGAACGCGAATTCGAAGAACTCAGTTGATCCGGTGGCCACGTACTCGTCGGTCCCTTCCGTGACTCGAACAGTGAGGCTCGCGCCTGCGATCTGGATCACAGCCCACTCGGGGTGCGATGGATCGTTCGACTCAAGCCGGGTCCAACTCGATTGGGGACCCAGGTTCATGTATGCAGAAGTGATGCTCGGCTTGCTCGCCAGCCTGGCGACGTGAGCCACCTCGTCGGCGTATGTGAGCGAGATGGGCGTGGTCCCTGGCGGATCGTTCAGGTCCTGGGACGTCCCCACGTAGCTCGAGTCGTAGAGGGCCTTGTAACCGACGCTGTCCCGGTGGGAGTAGGCCATCTCCAGGTTGCTCAGAACGGCCCCGGGATAGAACGGAATTTCGTATTCTGGGGGAAGCTCGGGGGGTTTGCCCGAACTCCTCTTGGGATCGAAAATGCCGCAGCCCGCGACGACGACCGCCAGAAGCACTAACACTCCCGCCAAGGCAGTGAACCGCAACATGTTGCCACCGTCGCGTCGGTTGTTGAGGGGAGCCTGAGCCAGAATCGGAGAAACCTCTTCGGGGTGCGTAACCGGCTCCATTTACACTACCTCTAGGGACGTCTAAAGTCAACCCCAGAGCCGTTGCGCAGGGTCCACGTTTCGCGCGCGATGGCGCTGAAATTAGGGGTGGTCAGCCCTCAGGAGGCCCCAGGTGGAGTCAGTCACGGTGCTGCGGTGGTCTACCCAATCCGTGATCCTCCACTGCCCGTCGTTCCCCCTCCTAAATGTTATGTCAGCCTTCCCGGCGTAGCGGAGGATCTCGGGGGAGCCGCCGAAGCTGACACGAAGCTGGTAGGGATAGAAGCGGGTCTCCTGGTTGGTCGCGATGATCGCCGGCGCGTATTCGAACTGGAAGTCGACCTCCATGAAGTCCTCCTGGCTGGCGATTCTCGAGTTCACGTTCGCCTCCACGACGTCGTCCCAGCCGACATAAGGAGTCTGGGGAAGCGCCTGGGCGGAATCCTGGGGATCTGGATGAAAGACAAACGAGGTATCAAGCACCGACGAGTAGCAGGTGATGCCCCCGGTCCGTCCGTAGAAGTCCTCCACGTTCGGGATGACCGCGATCGTCGGGCTCGACGTGAGCGGCCGGCATCCCGTCGTCGGAGGGGCGGGCTTTGTCGGTTTCCGCGTCTCGAAGAGCCCGCACGCCCCGATCGCGAAGGAAATCCCCGCGATCGCGGTGCCCCAGAGGATCGCGCGGGCGGATCGCATCAGAACGACTTCGTGAACGTGGCGCCTGCCAGCCAATAGTCCACGACCTCCGCCGAGGGAAGGTAGCTCGGTTTCTCGGTGTATTCCCCGATGTGCTGGACCGACCCGTGAAGTGACATGTCGCCCGGGAGTTCGCGATCGACCACCCCGCTCACGTTCAGGTTCCACCGATTCCGATTCGTACTCTCGCCCCCCGAAAGGAAGTAGTTTCTGGTGTTCGCGAGCGACTGGGTGGCGGAGAGGGTGATCCCCGGCACGGGCCGCACTCCCAATGTGACGCCCACATTCTGCTGGTAGAGCTGCTGAGCGACCGAGTACGTCCGGAGATCTTGACCCGCGTCGCGCGAGTACGCCCCCCGGTCCTGGAAGAAGAAGTTGTGGGTCAGCTTGAGGAAGCCGAACGAAAAAAGGCTGTCGCTCAACGTCGTGTCGATCCGCCTAATTCGCGTGAGTGTGTTCCGCGGCTCGTCGTAGTCGTAAATCAGGTAGTTCGCGTTGATCTGGTAGTTCTGCACGACCCAGAGGGACTTGCTCACCCTCAAATTGAGAAGAGCGTCCATCTGGTAGGTTGTCTGGACGTTGTTTCCGCCCGAGGAACCTGGGTCGATCGCGACGGTGTGGCTCCGGTTCGTGGAGAAGTGAACTGACGTGCTGCACCGTGGCGACACCGCGTATCCCCCGCCCGCGTTGACGTAGCCCCGGACATCATCCCGGTCCGAGATCTTGTCATCGTAAACCCGTGAATAGAGCGTGACGCTGCCGTTGGTGTCGAGCCAGAGGCGCCGGGTGATGCGCCTCGCAGCGCCGGCATTCATCGCGCGGTTGATGACGCTCCCATTCTGGGTGACTTGCCGGTCGTTCCGCGTTCGGCCGACCTGAAATCCAAGCGACGCGCGCGATTCCGGCTTGTTGATCATGAAGGTCCCCGTCAGCGTACGCGAATTGACGAGACTGTTGAGGTTCTTCTGCAAGATGTACTCGCGGAGCGATCGGCTCATCGCGCCGTCGATCGTGATCTGGGCTCCCGGAAGGGGGGCATGCTCGATGTGAAACGCTCCGCCGCGGGAGCCGTAGGAGAGGTGCTCTTGATCCCGCTTCGTCAGCAGGTAGTACTCCTGGTCTCCGTCGGCATTGTTGAGCGACACGTTCATCAGAGTGCGGGAAATCCCCCTGAACGCGATGCCCGTGTCAAACCGGCGGTCCCCGTTCGGCGCCTTGGAGACGCCCAGCGAGTCCAGCCGGAGCGTGGCCCCTTCGCCCGGATTGATCGCGTAAAAGTCGCGGGTCAGCGTCCTTGTCTTCGATCCAAGGTACGTCCCGGTCCCGGAGCCCTTGATCTCGAGCGACGTGGTCGGGGTCCATCGGAGGGATCCGCTGATGCCGTCGCGGCGGCCTGAGGTGTACGAGGAATCGCGGGTGGTGTGTGCCCGATAGAGCGTGGTATCGCTCGGGGCCACCGTGGAGTCGACGACCATGAACGGATTGCCCGGGATCGACCGCGCCCCAAGGCTCTGCTCTTCCTGGAACTCGGAAAAGAGAATGCCGATCGCGGAGACCTGGGGCAGTGGATTCAAATTGTACTGCGTGCGAGCCTGGAGCCGGTTCTGCCGCCGGTCGGTGCTGGAGAGATCATCCGAATTCGAGAACATCATGAACGTGCCGTCGACCGACCAGATCCAGCGGTTCGTGGCCCTGAGATTGATCCGCCCCGTGAAGCTGCCGTCCGAGCCGTTCGACTGAAGGCCGCGAACCGCCTGGAGCGTGTTCACGTTCGCGTCGATCCCGAAAGTGGCACGGTTGCTGTTGTGGTAGTAGCTCAAAGACTGCGTCCAAGCGCCGCTCGACACGCTCCGGTCGTAGGTGGTCGTATAGAGGATCGGCTCGGCCGGCTTCTCGACGAAGACGGAGTCCGCTACCGTGAGGTCCGTCTGGGCTCGGGCGGGCTCGACCTGCGCCGCCGCGGAGAGCGCGAGCACGACGAGCGCAATAAGGAGCCGGGCGCCTCGCGTCATCTGGCCAGCCACCGCCTCGCGAGCGTTAGCCACTCGTCGATCGAGAGCGTCTCCCCGCGCCGCTGGCCGCGAATTCCCGCCGACTCCAAGAGCGTCCGCACGTTCGGGCCGTCCACCCCCAGCCCGCGGGTCAGCGCATTCGCCAAGGTCTTTCGCCGCGTGCCCATCCCGGCGCGCGCGAGGCGCTCCGCGGCCCTCCGCTCCTCGGGGCCTGTTCCCGGATAAGGGCGCGGCCGGAGCTCGAGGACCACGGAGTCGACGGCCGGCCGCGGGTGGAAGGCTCCGGGGGAGACTCGAAACAGGGTGTTCACCTGGGCGTGGAGCCCAACGAACACGCTGATCGACCCATAATCCTTCCCTCCGGGCGGCGCCGCGAGGCGCCGGGCGTACTCGCGCTGCACCATCAGGAGCGCGCGGTTCACGCGGGTGCCCTGGGCCAAAATCCACTCGAGGGCGGGCGTCGTGATCGAGTAGGGGAGGTTTCCGACGATGGTCGCGGCCGCCGGCTGGCTAGGCATCCGGGTCAGGAGCGTATCGAGGCGCTGATCCAGGATGTCGCCGCGGACCACGCGTGCCGCGTGATACGAGGCGAGCGACCGCTCGGCAGCCTCCGCCAGGCGAAGGTCCAGCTCCACCGCGATCAGGAGGCGCCCGCTTCGCGCCAGGAGCGTGGTCAGGGCGCCCAGACCTGGCCCGATCTCGACGACCGGCTCCCGCGGATCGTCGACGAGCGTCGCGATCCTTTCCGCCACGCGGGGGTCGATCAGGAAGTTCTGCCCGAGGCGGCGGCTGGGCCGCACCCCGATCGCGCGCAGAGCCGACGCGACGCCCGATGTGGCGCTCGCGAGGGCCACCGTCGAGGTGGAACCCCCGACCTTAGAGGCGGAAGAGCGCGCGGGCCGAGGCATCGGTCGCCTTCTCCAGCGCGTCCGGCGCGATTCCGAGCGATCCTGCGACCTGGTCGCGCACCAGCGCGAGATAAGCGGGCTCGTTCCGCTTGCCCCGGTGCGGCATCGGGGCCAGGTAGGGCGAATCGGTCTCCAGCACCACCTGCCCGAGGTCGATCTCGCGGAGGAGGTCGGGGAGGGGGCTCTTCCTAAATGTGGCCGATCCCCCGATTCCAACCTTGAAGCCCATCGCGATCACGCGCCGCGCGAGCGCCAGGTCCCCGGCGAAGCAGTGGAACGTCCCGCCGGCCGGGGGAGGGCCCTCTTGCTCGAGGATCTCCGCGACCCGCTCGCCCGCCTTCCTGTGATGGAGCACCATCGGCTTGCCCGACTTCTTGGAGAGGGCGATGTGCCTTCTCAGGAATTCCTCCTGCACCGGGGCGGGTGCATTCTCGGGCCAGTGGGCATCGAGGCCGGTCTCCCCGATCGCGACCACCTCGGGCTCCGACGCCAGGGCCTCGATCTCGTCCATCTCGGCCATCCTCGCCGCGCTGACGTCACAGGGGTGAAAGCCCACCGCAGCCTTGACCCCCTGGAGCCGCCGGGCGAGGTCGATCGCCGCGCGGCTCGACGCGGCGTCGGTCCCTGCCTCGATAACGAGCAGAACACCGGCTGCGCGTCCGCGCGCCAAAACTTGGTCCCGGTCGGCGTCGAACTCCGGCCTGCCCAGGTGGGCGTGGCTGTCGATCATCGCTCGATGCGGGGGAAGAGCGGCTGCGACTCGCCCAGGACCGTCCCGGCCGGCGGGGGTGGCAGGAGCGCCCCGTCCGCGGGGAACCGGGCCTGCTCGAGGGCGGGCGTCAGTCGGAGCGTCTCCCAGACCACGTGGGCTTTAGCCGGCATGATTGGGTAGAGAAGCAGGGCCGTGTGCTGGAGGGCCACCGCGAGGGAGCCCAGGAGCCGGTCGAGGTCCGCCGCGCGCGCGGGATCCTTCGCCAGATTCCACGGCGCCCGTTCCTCGACCAGCCGGTTCGCCCGGCGGATGATCTCCCAGGCCGCCTCGATCCCGCCTTCCAGCTCGTAGCGGTCGACCGCGGCCCGGTAGTTCCGGATCGCGCCCGCGATCACCGAGGTCAAATCCTCCTCGGCCGCTCCGGGCGCGAGCTTTCCGGCCCGATACCGATGGACCATCGAGATCGTCCGCGTGAAGAGATTGCCCCAGTCGTTGGCCAGATCGGAGTTGTAGCGCTGGATGAAGAGGTCCCACGTGAAGTCGCCGTCCCGTGAGAGCGGAACCTCTTTTAGAAGGTAGTACCGCAGAGAGTCGGCTCCCCATCGATCGGCGACCTCGAGCGGATTGACGATGTTCCCGAGCGACTTGGAGAGCTTCTCCCCCTGGAAGTGGACCCACCCGTGGCCCAGGACGGAATGGGGGAGCGGGACGCCCGCGCTCATCAGCATCGCGGGCCAGATCACGCAGTGGAACCGGGTGATGTCCTTTCCAATCACGTGAAGATCGGCCGGCCAGTAGCGGGAGAAGAGCCCGTTCGACTCCGGGTAGCCGACGCCCGAGATGTAGTTGATCAGCGCGTCGAACCAGACGTAGACGGTCTGGCCCGAATCGATCGGGAACGGAATCCCCCAAGCGCCGGAGGAGCGTGAGACCGAGATGTCCTCCAGACCGCCCTCGATCACGTTCACGATCTCGTTGCGTCGGATTTCAGGGATGATGAACTCTGGATGCTCCCGGATGTGTCGCAGTAGCGGCGGGCCGTACTTCGAGAGCTTGAAGAAGTAGTTGTCCTCGCTCAGCCGCTCGAGGACGGTCTGGTGGATGGGGCATTTCTTGTCGACCAGGTCCTTCTCGGGATAGAAGCGCTCGCACCCGACGCAGTAGTAGCCCTCGTACTTTCCTTTATAGATGTCCCCCGCGGCCGCGATTTTCTCGAAGAGCGCCTGCACGCCGCGGATGTGGCGCGGCTCGGTCGTGCGGATGAAGTCGTCGTAGGAGATATCGAGCCGCTTCCAGACGTCCCGAAAGACGACCTCCATCCGGTCGCAATATTCCTTGGGATCGAGCCCCTGCTCGCGCGCCGCCTTCACGACGTTCGTCGAGTGCTCGTCATTCCCCATCAGGAAGCGGGTGTCGAAGCCCGCGAGGCGCTTGTATCGCGCGATCGCGTCCGCCGCGATCTTCTCGTACGCGGTCCCGACGTGCGGGATGTTGTTCACGTAGTCGATCGCGGTCGTCAGGTAGAACTTGGGCATCAATTCTCCGAGGGGGACCGCGGCGGCTTGGGTCCGCGCGCCGGATTCTCTCCGTCCCCGGGCTTTGTCCCCCGGGAGGCACACTCGGATTTGTCGCATCCCTTTCTGCGGTCCCGGCTCGGACCGACGATCTTCGTACCCGCCGGGAGAGCCGAGAGCTCGACCGACGACTCCTTGCCACCCTCGTCGGTGAGATGAAGCGTGCGGTAGAAGATGTCGACGCGTCGGACCTCCCATTCGCCGTCCGGAAGCGTGAGCTTGCTCCCGATCTTGGGGAATTCGCGCGCCGCCTCCTTGTAGAAGTCGAGCTCGTAGCGGAGGCAGCACTTGAGGCGCCCGCAAGCGCCCGAGATCTTGGAGGGGCTGGGAGAGAGTCCCTGGTCTTTCGCCATCTTGAGCGTGATCGGCTCGAATTCCCGGAGCCACGTGGCGCAGCAGAGCTCGCGGCCACACGTTCCGACCCCGCCGATCCGGCCCGCTTCGTCGCGCACGCCGATCTGGCGGAGCTCGATCCTCGTGCGGAACGCCGAGGCCAGGTCCTTCACCAGGTCGCGGAAGTCGACGCGCTTCTCCGCGGTGAAGAAGAAGGTGACGCGGTTTCCGTCCAGCTGGTACTCGCAGTCGACCAGCTTCATCTCGACGTCGCGGTGGACGATCCGGTCCTTGCAGATCCCGAAGGCGCGCTCTTCCTTGGCGCGATTTCGCTCGTGTAGCTCCAGATCCTCCGCGCGGGCGACGCGCAGGATCTGCTTGAGGGATCCCTGGAGATGAGTCCGCTTCACCCACTCGCTCGTATGGTGCACGCGGCCCAGATCCTCGCCGCGCTCGGCCTGAACCACGACGTAGTCCCCTTCGTGGACCGGGAGCTCCCGTGGGTTCGCGTAGTGCGCGCGGCGGCGCCCCTTGAAAATGATCTCGATGACTTCAGCGGCTTCGGCGACTGCCGTCTTCGTATCAGCCATGACGGATCCCCGCTCGCGCGGGTCCTCCTGCAAAGGTTTCGACGGGGCCCAGCCCCATTCGGTACTGGGCGGACGCGACCGCGTAGGCGGCGGTCACGTTGGATTGAACTGCGGCGGCGATCTCCTCGAGGATGCGGACCCGCCGCGTCAGCGCGGTGAGCGAGAGCTCTTTGGCATCGGCCCCGATCTCGCGCCTCAGATCCTCGTGCGCGAGCGGGGTGCTATCGCCCATGACCTTCCACCGCATCGCGTCGCGGTAGTAGTAGAGCGCGAGCGACACTGTGGAGAGAAATCGCCCGCGGTCGCGCTCGATCCGGGCGCGCCGAAGCGGTCCCAGGACGGCGGCCGTCTTGGGTCGCACGAAAAGCTCGAGCGCGGCGGAGCGCAGTCGCGCGAACTCCGATTCGCCCGGCGCCTCCTTCCCCGCGGCGTCGATCGGCGCCTCGAGGAGCGCGAGCGCCCGCCCCAGGCTCCCCTGCGCCGTCGTGGCCAGGAGCCGGGCCGTGGGCTTGGGGACTCCGCGCGATTCGACGAGCGCCGAGGCGATGAAGTCGGTCGGCAGCGGGCGGAACCGCACGTGGAGGCAGCGGGAGGCGATCGTCGGGAGGAGCGACCGGACCCGCCGCGCGCAAAGGATCAGTACCCGGCGCGGCTGCGGCTCCTCGAGGATTTTCAAGAAGGCGTGGGCCGCGGGGCCTGTGATCGCCTCGGCGCCCTTCACAATGAGGACCTTGGCGCCTCCCTCCCGCTGAGCCGTCAGGGAGAGGAACTGCTTGGCCCGCGCCAGATCATCCACCGAGAGGACCGGGGGACGGGAGAAGATCGGAACGAAGTAGGGCTCGCTCGCCATCCGCGCGAGGACGGCGGCCCGGGCCTCCGAGCGTGTCTCCTCGGCCTGCCGCTCCGTCCGCCCCTCGGTCCGGAAGGTCGGCAGAGGCAGGAGAAGCTCAAGGTCGGGATGGCGAAGCTCGCGGACGCTCCGGCAGGAGGCGCACGTACCGCAGGCGCTGCCGTCGGGGAGCGGAGTCTCGCAAAGCAGGGATTGGGCGAAAAGGAGGGCTGCCTTCGTCTTCCCGACCCCGGACGGGCCGTGGAAGAGGTAGGCGTGTCCGATGTGCCGCGATTTAAGGGCGGCGCGGAGAAGCGCGAGCGCTTCGTCCTGGCCGCGCAGGGTACCTTCGGTCATGGAGAATACGGCTCAACGGAACCACTCGAGCGGATTCAATGCCTCCCGCCCTTTGCGGATCTCGAAGTGGAGCGCCGTACCTATGGTGGAGCCGGTGTCGCCTACCCGGCCGATGATCTCTCCGGCGGCCACCTCCTTACCGACGGTGACGCCGATCTCGGAGGCATGGGCGTAAAGCGTGTAGAAACCGCCGCCGTGGTTGATGATAACACACTTGCCGTAGCCCTCGAGCCAGTTGACGTAGTCGACCCTCCCTCTGGCCACAGCGGCGATCGGGGTCCCGAACGTCGACGCGATGTCGATGCCGCTATTGAAGGTAGTCGTGTTGAACCGGGGGTTGGTCTGGTTCCCGAACGACCGCGCGACCCTCCCGTTCACCGGCCACGGGAGGCGGCCCCGGTTCCTCCCGAAGTCGCCTAGCAGCACCGGCTCGGTGCCGGGCGCCCCCCGCTCGGCGGCCAGGCGGCGCTTCTCAAGCTGGTCGATCAGGCCGCGAATCCGCTTGCTCGCCGATTCCAGCTCCTGCGAGGCCTGCTCGTTCGACTTCGCGTCCGAGCGGATCTTCTTGAGGAGGTTTCTCCGCGCGCCCGTGAGCTGGCTCAACGCAATCCGCTCCCGGTCGGTCTCCGCCTTCAGGCGGTCGAGCTCGCGCTTCCTGGATTCGAGGTGCGTCTTCGTGTCCTGTACCTGCGTGCGGCGGGCCTCCGTGAGCAGCATCTGGCCCCGGTCCTCCTGGGCGATCTTGGCCAGGTAGTACGTCCGCGACATGAGGTCGCCGAAGGAACGGGCCGAAAGGACGTACTCCAGATCGGCGCTTCGACCCCGTTTATAGATTTCCCGGACGCGCCAGGCCAGGCGGCGCCGGTCGGAGTCGAGCTGAACCCCTGTGCGCGCGAGCTCCGATGTGGCGTCGCCGAGGTTGGCGGAGACCGTACGGCGCCTGCGCTCGAGCGCGTTCAGGTAGGCCGTCGTGAGCTGGAGGCTCTTCTCGGTCTCGCGGAGCTGGCCGAGGAGGCTCTTCTCCCTGCCCTGGAGTTCCTTCGAGATCACCCTGCGCTCGTCGAGCTGCTTGCGGAGCGATTCGAGCTCCCGGCGCTGCGATTCGATCTCGACGTCGGCCTGGTTGGCGGCGCGTGGAGCGCGGGGTGACACGGTGTCGGCGGGGGCGGCGGGCTCCTGGCCCCATGCCGTCCCCGCGGCCAGAAGGAGGGTGGCGGCGGCCAGTCGAAGGCCCACAGTCCCCCGCGTCGCTAGAGCAGCCATTTCCTTGGAAGGGTCGCGACCGCGATCCAGCTCCCGATCAGACCCAGTAGTCCGCTCACCCCCACGAAGCAGAGCAATGCGATCGGCGGCAGGAACTGAAGGCGGAACACGCCCTCGGCGAGCTGGTCGTTCAGCGCCCGGGCCATGGCGATCGTGAGCACCGAGGAGACTGCGGCGAGGGCGAATCCCTCGAGCAAGTAGGGGGCCTCGTTGAAAAGGAACCCCCCGCCGAGCGATCGGACGAGATGGATCGAGTCGAGCCGTGTCTGAACCGAGAGCCGCGTGGTCGCTCCCACGACGAAGAGGACCCCGAGGAGCACGATCATTCCGAGCGCGGCGCCGATCCGCCGCAGCGTGCCGACCACCTGCTCCGCGCGAAGCACCCACTCCCCGGCGTAGCGGACATCCTCGACGTGCGGGACCGTCTCCGCCCCGCGCGCGATCGAGCGCACGCCTTCCGCCGTCCGGTACCCCTCGCCCGGGCGAAGGACGTAGGAGGCAGGGAGCGGATTCGAGCCCACCGCCTGGACCAACGCCTCGTCGGTGATGTCCTGGCGGAACGACTCCCACGCCTCGTCCTTGCTCACGTAGCGGACGCTGTCCACGCCCTCGATCGAGCGGAGCGCCGCGGCAACCGTGGCGAGGTCGGCGCGCGAGAGGCCCTCGTTCAGGAATACCGAGACCTCCTCCCGCGACTCCAGATGAGACGTGTATTGGTCGACGCTCTGCAGAACCATGAGGAAGAGCAGGAAAATGAGGAGGATGGACGCCATCGAGATCACGCTCGTGATGCAGAGCGCCCGGTGGCGGGCCAACCCGCGCCAGAGCTCGCGCAGGACATATCGAGTGGCGCCGCCGGTGCTCATGGCTCGCCTTCCGGCTGATCGGAGCGGAGCATCCCGCGCTCGAGGCGGATCGCCCGCCCGGGGTGTCGCCGCACCCAGTCCTCCGCGTGCGTCGCGACCGCGACCAGCGTGCCGCGCCGGCCGATTTCCCGGAGGAGGGCGAAGATCTGTCCCGCGGCGGCCGGATCGAGATTCCCGGTCGGCTCGTCGGCGATCAGGATCCTCGGATGGCGCGCCATCGCGCGCGCGAGGGCGACGCGCTGCTTCTCGCCGGCCGAGAGGTCCTCGGGAAAGAGCGTCTCCTTCCCTCGGATCCCCATCTCGTCCAGGAGCGGCGTGATCCGTTCGCGAATCCGGGACCGATCCCAGATGCCCGAGATCTGGCAGGCCAGCGCGATGTTCTCGTAAACGCTTCGATCGCCGAGGAGGCGAAACTCCTGGCCGAGAACCCCGACGAGGCGCCGGACGCGGCGGAGCGGCACGCGCTTCGGGGATCGCCGCCGAGCGGGCGCTTCAGGCGACTCGCCGTCCCCATCGCCGACGGGGGCCTCCGGAGCCTCCGGTACCGGGCTCGGCGCGGTCTTAGGGGAGGAGATCGCATCGGGGTCCACCTCGACGCGGCCCTGGCTCGGCTTCTCCGCGAGCGCCAGCAGGCGGAGCAGGGTCGATTTTCCCGCCCCGCTCGGTCCGAGGACGAACACCCACTCGCCCGGATCGAAGGAGAGCGTGACGTCGCTCAAGGCGATCCGATCGCCGAAGCTCTTGCTCACGTTCTCGAGACGGATCAGGGCCATGTCCACTCCAATGGTCGAACCGCGCGTTTCGCCAGCTCCACGCCGACTTTGATCGCGGTTACAAGGCCGGCCGGATCGGGCGCGCGGGCGCCGCCCTTCCACGCGCGATCGAACGCCGTGCCGTGGTCGACGGAGCTTCGCACGAACGGGAGGCCAAGGGTCACGTTGGCCGCGCCGCCGATGCCGCCGCTCTTCGCGGGAATCAATCCTTGGTCATGGTACATCGCGACGACGATTCCGAGATCACGTCGATTCTTGTGCTTGGCGAAAAATGTATCGGCGGGGTAAGGACCTTCCACCCGGATGCCGCGCGCGCGCGCGGCCTCGATGCTAGGGTCGATCACGCGCTTTTCCTCGTCGCCGAAGAGCCCGCCCTCGCCCGCGTGAGGATTCATCGCGAGCACGGCGACCACGGACCGGGCGCCCCAGCGGAAATTTCGCAGAGCGGCAGCGGCGAAATCCAGCGTCCGCCCCAGCGATTCGACGGTCACTCGATCGGCCACCTGCCGGAGCGGAACGTGGACGCTGGCCAGGAGAATTCGAAAATCTCCCCCGACGAACAGCATGCGCGTGTCCGGCACCCCGGCGAGCGCCCCGAAGAACTCGGTGTGGCCAGGATAGGGATATCCCGCCGATTGGAGCGCCGCCTTCGAGATCGGAGCCGTCACGACGCCGTCGGCGCGGCCCTCGAGCGCCAAGGCGGCCGCCGCCTCGATCGCCTTCGCGGCCATGCGCCCCGACGCCGCGGTCGCGGACCCGGGCCGGACCGCGCCCCATCCATCGCCGCTCGAAGCCACGAGCGGAATCCCCGGCGCATCGGCGTGAAGATCGGCGTCCCGCGTCGACATTTCGCGGAAGCGGAGCGGCGGGCGGGTGCGGCGGGCGGCGCGGATCATGACCTCGGGGTCTCCGACCACCGCGAGGCGGGCGATCCTCCGGAGCGCGGGCATGGCCAGCGCGCGCGCGACGATCTCGGGTCCGATCCCGGCCGGATCGCCCATCGTCACGATGAGGGTGGGGCGGCGCGCTGCCACGTCGGGTCGCCCTCCCGGGTCAGTTCTTCAGTTCGACGTTGACGTTCTTGCGAACGCGGTCGTACCAGCGCCGGTAGGCATCTTCCATCTTCTTGTTCATCACGACCTGGCGAAGGTCGTCCTTGATCTCTTCGAACTTGTACTCGGACTCCGGCTCCCGCGCCAGGAGCTTGAAGATATGGTATCCGGCGTCGCGCTTGAAGGGGACGCTCACCTCACCGACGCGAAGGCCGGCCAACGGCTCGCGAAGGTTGGCGGGAAGGGCGGGCACGGAGATTTGCCCCAGGACGCCGCCCGAGTCGCGGGTAGCCGAATCGCCGGAGTAGGCCCGCGCCATCGCCGCGAAGTCGGCGCCGCGAAGCAGCGAGTCCCGGACGGCGAGCGCCTTCTTTCGGGAGCGCTCTTCGTCGGCGGGGGTTGACTTCGCCTGCACCATGACGTGCCGCGCGTGAACCCGCTCGTCCGAGCTATCGGTCGCCGCCAGGTGCTCGAGCACCTGGATGACGTGGTAGCCGTAGCGGGTCCGGATCGGCGGGCTGATCTCCATCGGCTTCAGGCTGAACGCTACCTGCTCGAATTCCGGAACCATGGCCCCGCGCACGAACGTGCCGAGGTCGCCGCCGCTTCGAGCGCTGGGGTCGTCGGAAAATTGGCGCGCGACCTCGTCGAAGGCCCGCCCCTTGACGATCAGGTTGCGAAGGCTGTCCGCGCGCAGCCGCGCACGGCGGAGCTGGAACGAGTCGGGCTCGAAGGGGAGCAGGATGTGCGCCAAGGTCAGCGCCTCGGGCTTTTTCCCGATGGAGTCGCGGTTCGCGGCGAAATAAGCGCGGACCTCGACGTCGGTGACGCTGGTCTTCGACTGGACTTCTTTGCCCACGAGGCGAGAGATAAGGAGCTGGTCCCGCACGTCCGGCTCGTATCGCTTCCGAAGATCGGCTTCGGTCGTCTTCTCGTGGGCCAGCGCAGCCCGGTAATCCTCCTCGGAGCCGAGCCGCTGCTTCAGGTTGTCGATCTCCCGGTCCACGGCTTGGGCCACGTCGGCGTTGGAGACTGTGATCGCCTGCCGCGTCGCCTCCGCCAGGAGGACCTCCTTTTCGACCATCTGATTGAGCACTTCCGTGCGGAGCTTGGCGAGCGCGACGGAATCGCCGGGATCGACGTGCATTCGCGACGCGGCTTCCAACGTCCGATCATCGACGTCCGATGAGAGGATCACCTGCTTGTTCACGATCGCGGCGATCCGCTCGGATGCCTGCGCGGCGGGGACCCGCGCATCGAGAGAATAGAGGGCGCAAAGAATCGCGCCGAATAGAATCCAACGCTTCATCGGGAAGATTCCCTCATGGTCGTGCTGGTGGAGGTGGAGGTCGAGGCGGCCGTCGCGCGGGCCAACTTCACCGCCGCGAGGCGCCCTGGAACCACCCGAACCGGCGTCTTCGCGCGAAGCCGTTCGAGCGTTTGGAGCACCCACTTGTTCTCGGCGTCTTCGCGCCACTCTCGGAGCGCCCGCGGCGCAGCCTCGTCGAACGTGAGCGGCCGCGGCTCCTCCCTCGACACGATCCGGGCGACCGCCCATCCGCGTTCCGTCGCAACGACCGGGGTCAGCTGAGCTACAGGAAGGTCGGCGAGCGCGCGGGCCAGGGCGTCCGAGTCTCCGTCGAGCAGCGTCATGGTGGCGTACCAGCCGCCGTAGATCGAGCCCGGCGCGGCGTGCGGGTCCGTGCGGAGCCCCCAGGCCTGGAAGAGCGAATCCGTCATCTCGGCTCCCGCCCAGGCGCTGTCGGCCAGCGCCGCGCTATCCCGCCTCGCGAACATGGCGACGCGCGCCACCGTGGCCCGCGGCCTCTTGTACCGGTCGGGGCGAGCCTCGACCATGGCGCGCAGGACGGCATCGTCCGGCGCCGGCGAGCTCCGCTCGACCATCGCTTGCGTCAGGATCTGGGCTCTCGAGAGCCGGAGCTCGCGCGTCGTCTCGAAATCCCCGTCAATTCCCCGATCCCTGGCGTCTCGAACCGTGAGCCGGCGGAGCACCGCGCGGGCACAGAGATCGTGGACGTCCTCCGCGTTTCGAACTCTCAGCCGGGTCCCGTTCCGGGGCGTCGCCGGCATCGCGCGGACCATGTCGGGGAACGTAACCGAATCGCCGTCGCAGCGGGCGAGTATGCCGAGCGCCGGCCGAGCGCCTTGACCAGAACGGGTGCCGTCGGGACCGAGGGAGGCGAGAATGGAGTCGGCGGTCTCGGTCCCCGCCGCGAACACCAGCGAGCGAATTTGCGTCGAGTCGATCGCAAAGTGGTACTTCGCGAGCACGGACCGTTCGTAGTCCCTCGCGATGTTCAGTTTCCTCTCGAGCAGCACCAAACTGTAGAGCGAGTCGTCGCTCAGCTCCCGGAAGCCGCCGATCTTGTAGATCTCGTGGCCGACCGCCCCGGTGAAGACCCCGATCACCTCTCCGACCTGGGCCTTGCGGAGGGCGTCATACGCCAATGGATTGAGATCCTTCGCGAGGACCCATCCGAAGTGGCCCCCCGTGGCGCGCGTGGGCGGATGATCGTCGTAGATCTTCGCGAGCGAATCGAACCGCGCGCCCGCCTTCGCCTGCTCGTAGATGTGCTGCGCGAGCGGGCGTCTTGCGCCTTTGTCGTGGTCGCGGAGAACGATGAAGGAAATGTCGACCATCCGGTGGAGGCCTTCAGCGCGGACCTCGCGGAGCTGCTCCGGCGTCGGAGTCACGCCGGGGAGGATCACCCGCAAATACATCTCCCGGTTCAACGTCAGGAATTCACGATCGGCGATCTGGGCGGCGATCGCGGGATCCTTGTCCAGACCATGGCGGCCCGCCTCCTCGGCGAGGAGCTCGCGATCGACGCAGCGATCGAGGAGCATCCGCCGCCATGCCGCGGGATCCGATTTGTGGAGCGGGTCGTCGTCGAGCGCGTCCGCGGCGCGCCGAATGTCGAGATCGGTGATCTTCCGGCCGCCAACGGTGGCTACAGTCGCCGCCCCGGAGGAGGCGGAGGCGGCCGGTTTTGGAGATGCCGCTGCGGCGTGGCCAGCCGACCGCGCCTGCCCGGCGCAAGCCAGGGCCAGGAGCGCCAAGGCCGCCAGCATGGGGCGATCGTGGTGCTTGGTGGGTCTAGTCATAGAATTTGGGGTAGTTACCGGGGGCCTCCAGCCGCCAAAAAGCGCTCCTCTCTAGTACCCCGAAGGTCGCCCGGGAGTTCAACTTCCGGCGGCGGAAAGAGGCAGACGCGGGACGCTACCAGAGGGGTTCAGGTGCTGCAAGAGATTTGTCGCCAACGCTAAGGGATCGGCCGGGGACTTGACGCGAATTGTCCTCGAGCCGGGTCCGGCGAACTCCACCCGGACGGACATCACCGAGACCAGGCGGAGGATCTGCTCCCGCGCCACGTCCTCGGCGAGCTCGACCTCGAGGCGGTCCCGGCCCACCCGCAGCCGGTCCACGCCGGCGTCGCGACCCAGGAGGCGAAGCCGCTTCAGCTCGAGCAGGTTCGCGACCTCCGGCGGGAGCGGCCCGAAGCGATCGCGCAGCTCGGAGCGGAGCGCCTCGAGCGCATCGAGGTCGGTCAGGCCCGCCATCCGGCGGTAGACGTCCAGCTTCTCGTCGCGATCCGCGACGTATTCGTCGGGCACGAACGCCGCGAGGTCGCTTGCCATTTCCGGCTCGGGGCGGCGCGTGACGGCCGTCCCCTGAAGCTCCTGCACGACCTCGTCGACCATCCGGCAGTAGAGGTCGAAGCCGACGCTGGCCATGAAGCCGTGCTGCTCCGGTCCGAGCAGATTTCCCGCCCCGCGAATCTCGAGATCCCGCATCGCGATCTGGAGCCCCGCGCCCAGCTCCTCGTGCTCCGAGATCGCGCGGAGCCGCTGGTCGGCCTCCTCGGTCAGAACCTTCCCCGCGGGGACGAGGAGGTAGCAGAAGGCCTGGTGGTGCGAGCGGCCGATCCGCCCTCGAAGCTGATAGGTCTGGGCGAGGCCGAGCGTGTCGGCGCGGTTCACGAGCATCGTGTTCACGCTCGGGATGTCGAGCCCGGATTCGATGATGAGGGTCGAGATCAGCACGTCGGTCCGTCGCTCGAGGAAGTCGAGCATCACCCGCTCCAGCTCCACGTCCTTCATCTGCCCGTGCGCCACGCCGTAGCGCAGCTGCGGCACGATCGAATGAAGGTAGTGCGCCATCCGATCGATCGACTCGACGCGATTGTGGACGAAGAACGACTGGCCGCCGCGGTCCGCCTCGCGGAGAAGGGCATCCCGGATCACGTCCTGGCTCAGCTCGACGATCTCGGTCTTTATCGGATATCGCCCGCGCGGGGGCGTCGTCATGATCGACATGTCCCGCGCCCCCAGGAGGCTCATGTGCAGCGTGCGCGGGATCGGCGTCGCGGTCAGCGTGAGGACGTCGACCGTCTCGACGATGGAGCGGACGCGTTCCTTCTGCGCCACGCCGAAGCGCTGCTCCTCGTCGATGACGACCAGGCCCAGCTTGGGGAACTGGACGTCCTTGGAGAGCATGCGGTGCGTTCCAATGAGCAGATCCACCTCGCCCCGGCCAACCCGCTCCACGATCTCCTTCTGCTCTTTCGGCGACCGGAACCGGCTCAGCATCTCGATCCGCACCGGGAAGTCGGCGAGCCGCTCGGTGAAGGTGACGAGATGCTGCTGCGCGAGCACCGTCGTGGGGACGAGGATCGCGACCTGCTTCCCGTCCTGGATCGCCTTGAACGCGGCGCGAATCGCCACCTCGGTCTTCCCGTAGCCGACGTCGCCGCAGATGAGCCGGTCCATCGGCCGCGCCGATTCCATGTCGCGCTTCACGTCCTCGACCGCCTTCAGCTGATCGGGCGTCTCCTCGTAGACGAACGACGATTCCAGCTCGCGCTGCCACGGCGTGTCGGACGAGAAGGCGTGGCCCGGGCGCGCCTTTCGCGTCGCGTAGATGCGAAGGAGGTCCTCCGCCATCTCCTGGATGGCGCGGCGCGTCCTCGCCTTCATCCGCTGCCACGCGGTCCCGCCGAGGCGCGAGATCGAGGGCGCGCGGCCCTCCTCGGCCGAGTAGCGCTGCACCATGCCCAGCTGGTGGATCGGAACGAAGAGGCGGTCGTTCGACGCGTAGTCGATCTGGACGCATTCGGTGTCCTGGCCGTCGAGCGCGAGGCGTTTGAGCCCGCGGTAAACCCCGATCCCGTGATCCAGGTGAACCACGAAGTCGCCCGGCTTCAGCGTCAGGAGGTCGCGCATCGCCGCGGCGGTCGCGCGCTGGCGCCGGGCGCCGCGGCGCCGGTAGCGCGCGAAGATCTCGTGGTCCGTGAAGACGGCGAGCTTGGCCGCCGGCAGGACGAACCCCGCCACGACCGAGCCGACCTCGATCGACGCCAGGTCCGGCCCGAGAAGCTCCTCCAGCCGCTCCGCCTGGCCGCGGTTGTCGCAGACGATGATCCGCTGGAAGCCGAGGGCAGAGAGCCGGCGAAGCTCTCCGCGCAGGACGTCGAGCTTCCGGCCGAATGCGGGCTGCGGGCGCGCCTCGATCGCGATCGCGCCGCTCGTGGATGTCGCGGGCGCGCTCACGGTGGCCTCGACCCGCGGTTTGGAACGGAGCCGGCTCAGGGCGCGGGCGGGGGAATCGAAGAGCGCGTCGCGCGGAGGGAGATGCGGCGCCCGCGCGCGCGCGTCGGGCTCGAGACGCTCGGTCTCGCGGTTCACGGAATCGAGCTCGCGCTCGATGGCGCCTGCCTCGTCGAGCCAGAGGGCCGTGCCGGGCGGGAGGTGCTCGAGGAGTGAGGAGAGCGGGACGCCCAGGGTCAGGGCCAGCCAATCGATCCCGTCGAAGTAGATCCCCTCCCCGACCAGATCGCGGAGGCGGCGTCCGTCCAGGTCCGAGGGGGAGGAAGCCGAGTCGAAGGGGCGGAGGCGCCGATCCAGATCCTCGGCGTAGAGCACCTCGCGCGCCGGCGCGATCCGGATCGCGCCGACCGTTACGGTCGAGCGCTGGGACGTGATGTCGAACGCGCGGATCGACGCCACGACGTCGCCGTCGAATTCGATCCGGATGGGGTGGTCCATGCCCGGTCCGTAGACGTCGACGATCCCGCCGCGTCGGCTCACCTCGCCCGACTCGCCGATCTCCGCGACGGCCCGGTAGCCCGCGATCGTAAGACTGCGAAGAAGGGTCTCGGGCTCGCCCTCCCATCCGGGCGCGATCTCGACCGCGCGCGAGCGAATGTGCTCCGGCGACGGGAGGAGACGGTGGAGCGAGGCAGCGGGGATCACGGCGACCGGCGGATCGGGATCGCCGAGGCGGAGGAGCGCGTGGAGCCGGTCGTCCCGCACCGGCGCCGTCGCGAACTGCGCGCTCCACGGCACGACGTCGAGCGGCGGAACGTAGACGACGCGATCCTCACCCAGGAGAAACGTGAGATCGTCGCGCCACGCCTCGGCCCGCTCGATGTCCGGTGCGATGACGGCGGCGGGGCGGCCCGGGTCGCTCGCGAGGATCGCGAAGAGAAGCGCCGCGGAGCTGCCGGACGCGCCGCGAACGCGGATCGCCGCCTGCTTGTCCTGGTCCGCGGCCGCCTTGGCGTGGTCCGCGGCCGCCTTGCCCTTCTCGGCCGCGCCGAGGCGTTCGCGAATCTCGGCGACCGCGGGCAGGGCGGCGCCGGCATCCAGGAGCCTCGCGGCGAGCGGCGCGATCACGTTCTAAGGGTCCGCGCGCTGCCGACCGCCAGCTCTAGAGCGAGCGCGATCGCCGCGGCGAGCAGGAACGTCACCCAGAGCTCGCGCCCGCGCCGGGTGTCTTGAAGGTGCGTGGCCAGCGCGTTCGCGCTCGAGAGGACGGCGATGCGTCCCGCGGGCGCCGGGCCGGGTGCGGCGGTCGCCGCGGTCGCGGCCGCGGCGGGTCCCATGCCGCGCGGGGCCATGAGGAGCGAGTCGGTCTGGATCGGCGCGAGGTCGCTCTCGATCGGATCCACGTTCACGGCGACGGTGGCGAGCGTCTTGCCCCCCGATTCGAATACGTAGAAGCCTGGACGGAGCGCGGGCGTGTCGGCGACACCGCGATAGGCCGTCCCCTCCGACTCGATCGCGGCCTGCGATGCATAGCCCTCCGGGCCGCGCACCAGGACCGCGGCGCCGGGGGCCGCCAGGAGTCGCGCGACCGGAGGCTCACCCACCTTGAGCGAGCCGGTCGACGACGTCTTGGAAGCGCGCGCCGCGTGGGAGACGAGGCCCCGCACGAGCGGAACGAACGCGCCCGAGTACGGTAGATCGCCCCAGTCGTCGGAGAAGGAGCTGAGGAACACGCCCACCCCGGGCGCGGTCGCGACGACCGGAAGACCACCTGTCGTCTGCACCACGATCTCCGTGCGGGGGGACGTGACGCGCCCGCGGATGAGCGCGGTCAGCCGCGACTGGGTGAGCGTCGATCCGACCCCGACCGTGATCCCCTCGAGCACGTCGTGCCCGGGGATGCGGGCCTTGAGCTCGAAGGGCGCGCCCTCGGCGGCCTGCTCGGTCCCCTCGAGGGCCAAGTCGATGAGCCCCTGAAAGAGGTGCGCGCTGTAGTAGTCGGGGTCGGAGTGGGGCCCGAGCGCCACGACAAGGCCTCCCCCGTCGCGGAGAAAGGTGCGGAGCTTGGCCTCCGCGTCGGCGGAGAGGGAGGCGACGTCTTCCAGGAGCACGACATCGGTCCTCGACCGGCTGAGCGAGAGCAGCGACGCCGGTGTCCCCGTCTCGGCCGTGAACCCTCCGGTGCCGTCGCCGCCGGGATCGAGCGCCAACGCCGCGAATCGAGGTGGCGGCGTCCCATCCCGCGCCTCCGCGATCCGGAGCACGCGGAGGGAACGCGGCGCCCCGAGCGCCGCGTACCAGCGATCGTCCGCCGGAAGCGCGTCCTGGTCGGACTCCAAGATAACCGGTCCCGCCGAGCCGGCCGCATCGGGCGCGCCCCGCCAATCGAGCGGCATCGAGACCCAGCGGACCTCGTCGCTCCGTAGCGTGATGTCCCCGCCGCCGATCAGCGCGTCGCCGCGGCGAACCCGGATCGCCACGCGATCGCTCGGCGCGTCCGCGTGATTGGCGAGGCGCGCGCGCAGCTCGAGCCCGCGGCCCTCCGGGCCGGGCCGAAGCTGGGGGTCGACGTCCTGGAATGCGTGGTTCGGCAAGCGGCCTTGGACCAGCGGGACGAGGTAGATCCGCACGCCGGCCCCCGCCGCCGCCGCGATCTCCGCCCGGACCTCGGGGGCGAAGTTGGCGCGCTGCAGGTCGCTGATCACGTAGAGCTCTCTGGCTTGGAGTCGGCTTCGCTGGAGAGCGCGGCGGGCTTCGAGAATCGCCGCCGCCATCTTCGCGGGCAGCGAGGTCGCCTCGACCCGTTCGAGGGCCCGCTTGAGACGGACGCGATCGGTGGTGTGTCCCGCGCCGTTGGCGTCGGGACGGGTCGAGGTCGCGATCGAGATCTCATCGCCGGGGCGGGCCGCCTCGAGAATCGCCGCGGCTCGCTCCTTCGCGATCTCAATCCTGGGACGTGCCTGTTCTTCGAGCGCGGCCATGCTCTCCGAGTCGTCGATCAGGATCGCCACGGCCGCGGCGGAGTGGGCGACCGTGTTGTGCGGCGTGAGCGACGGCCGCGCGAAGGCCAGCACGAGGAGAAGGATCGCGAGCGTGCGCAGGATCAGGAGGAGGATCTCGCGAAGCCTGAGCCGGCGGATTTCCTGCGGCTCGAGGTCGCGAAGGAACTGGGTCGTCGGAAAGCTCACCTCGGGGAGCCGCCGGCGGCTCAAGAGGTGGATCACGATCGGAATCGCGGCCGCGGGAAGCGCCCAGAGAAACGCCGGATTCAGGAACGAGAAGACGGGCATGCGTCCGGCGCGCTAGAGAAGCCGCGCGCGCTTGGAGAGGTACTCGAGCAGCGCGCGGTCGTACGGCTGGTCTGTCGTCAGGGGAACGTAGCCCGCGTTTTTCTCGATGCAGTACTGGCGGATCCGGTCCCTCCACTCGCCGACGCGCGCGCGGTAGTCCGGGCGCAGCTCCTGGGGCCGCGTGGTCACGCGCTCACCGGACTCCATGTCCACGTAGACCGCCTCGCGCTCGAAGTTGAAGGACACTTCTTGGGGGTCGAGCACGTGGAAGACGAGCACCTCGTGCTTGCGGTGGCGGAAATGGTGGATCGCCTGCTCGATCCGATCGGGCTCGTCGAGGAGGTCGGAAAGGATGACGACAAGCCCGCGCCGCGTCATCCGCTCCGCGAGGGAGTGGAGCGAGGCGGCGAAGTTGGTGGTGCCGCCGGGCGTCAGGCGCTCGAGCAATAAGAGGAGCGGGCGTACGTGTCCCATCGTGGAGCGAGGCGGGATCTGCTCGCCCTGTCCCGCGGCGAAGGCGAACATCCCCACGGCGTCGTTCTGGCGAAGCATGAGGTACGCGAGCGCGGCGGCGAGCTGGCGCGAGTAGTCGAGCTTCGTGATCCCGTGGGAGCCATAGCCCATGCTCGCGCTCGTGTCGACGAGGATCATCGCGCGGAGGTTCGTCTCTTCCTCGTACTGCTTGATGTACTTGCGATCGGACTTCGCGAGGACCTTCCAATCGAGATGGCGGAGCGGGTCGCCCGGCATGTACTGGCGGTGCTCCGCGAACTCGACGCTGAACCCGTGATAGGGGCTCCGGTGAAGGCCGGTCAGGAAGCCCTCAACCACAAGCCGGGCCGTGAGATCGAGTCGCGCGAGCTTCGAGACGAAGTGGGGATCGAGGAGGCGCGGACGGTTTTCGCTCATGGCGGCCCCGCGCTACGAATGCTTGCCGTCGACGCTCGGGGTCGCCTCGAGGAGCTTCGCGATGATGTCGAGGCTCGAGATCCCGTCGGCCTCGGCGTTGAAGTTGGGAATGATCCGGTGGCGAAGCACGGACGGCGCGACCGCCTTGACATCGTCCGCCGCAGGCGTCGGCCGGCCGGCGAGCGCGGCCCGCGCTTTCGCGCCGAGCACGAGGTATTGGGCGGCGCGGGGCCCCGCGCCCCAGCTCACCCAGTCGCGGATGAAGGAATCGCTCTGCGGGCTCGGACGGGAGGCGCGCGCCAGGCGCACCGCGTAGCGGACGACGTGCTCCGCGACCGGAACGCGCCGCACCAGGTGCTGGAGCTCGAGGATCCGCTCGACGCCCATCACCTTCTTCGGCTCGGCCTCGTAGTCGCTCGTCGTGGTCGCGACGATGCGCTCCTCCTCCTGCTCGCCGGGATATCCAACCGAGATGTGGAACATGAAGCGGTCGAGCTGGGCCTCGGGGAGCGGGTAGGTGCCCTCGAACTCGATCGGGTTCTGCGTCGCGAGCACGAAGAACGGGAGAGCGAGCGGGTAGGTCGTGCCGCCCGCGGTCACGCGGTACTCCTGCATCGACTGGAGCAGCGCGGCCTGCGTCTTCGGCGGCGTCCGGTTGATCTCGTCGGCCAGGACCATGTTCGCAAAGATCGGCCCGCGCAGAAATTTGAACGCGCGCTTCCCGGTGACCGGATCGTCCTCGAGGATCTCCGTCCCGGTGATGTCGGACGGCATGAGGTCGGGCGTGAACTGGATCCGGCTGAACTTGAGATCCAGGATCTTGGCGAGCGTCGAGACCAGAAGGGTCTTCGCCAGTCCTGGAACGCCGACGACGAGGCAATGCCCGTTCGCGAAGAGCACCGTGAGCAGCTGCTCCACGACCGTGTCCTGCCCGACGATGACCTTGCGCAGCTCGGTAAGAATCTCGGAGCGAGCCGCCTTCAGCCCCTCGAGTAGGCCCACATCGTTTTGCGCGACCGGTTGAGTCATGATTTTTTCCCCAGAATTCGTAGGACGGACGCCTACATCGTTTTGCGCGCCAGTATGCTGCGGGCCATGCGGCTGTGCATAACCGTTGGCTTCAGCATAGGCAGTGCGGCTTCAAGTCTTTGGCAAAATTACCTTTGGAGAGTTTTCCACATTTTCGACCGACTTATCCACAGGCAATCAACGCTCTGCTGGCAGGCGAGCGCGCTCGAGGAGCTGTGCCGCGGCGGTGATCTCCCGGAACAGGCCTACCAATCGCTCCAACTCTTCCTCTGAGTGGTAGTCGATCGAGATCGATCCCGACCCACCGCGCCTGCGCGTGATCCTCACGCGCGACGCCACGATTCTCACCAACTCGTCCTCCAGGGCCATTAGTTCCCCGGAAAACGCGCGCTTCGGTGTGCGGCGGGAGCGCTGCGGCTGCGCGCCGCCGGATCGCTTCGCCCGTTCCTCGAGCTCTCGGACCGACCAACCGTGGCTTGCGGCCGAGTTCGCGAGCTCGGTCTGGTGCTTCGAGTCGGTGACTGAGAGGAGCGCCCGCGCATGCCCGGCCGAGAGCTGATTCGATTCGATCAGCCGCTGGGCGTCCTCAGGCAAGTTATTGAATCTTATGATGTTGGAAACTGTAGAGCGATCCTTGCCGACGCGCTCTCCGATTTCGTCGTGTTTCAGGCCGTATTCCGTTGCGAGCCTGTAGTATGCACGCGCCTCATCGATTGGATTCAGGTTTTCGCGCTGGATGTTTTCGATGAGCGCGATCAGGAGCGACTCACGGTCGGTGAGCGGTCGGGTGATCGCCGGGATCGTGTCGAACCCGGCCTCCCGGGTCGCGAGGAAGCGACGCTCGCCGGCGACAAGTTGGTACCCATCCGCGGCGGGTCGAAGAAGGATCGGCTGGAGCACACCTCGCTCGCGGATCGAATCGGCGAGCTCTTTGATCGTCGCGGGGTCGAACTGCGTCCGGGGCTGGGCTGGGTTGCGCGAGATCTTCGTGAGCGCAATGTGCTGAATGTCGCCTTCGCGAACTTCGTAATGGCGAGGCTCCGGAACGATCGACACCTCGCTTTCGACGGCCTTTGGGATGAGGGCCTCGAGCCCCCTGCCTAGCGCTTTCCTAACCACGTTCGATCACCTCCCTGGCGAGACTCATGTAGCTGGTGGCCCCGGTGCAGCTGGGATCGTAGGTAACGACCGGCTTGCCGAAGCTCGGCGCTTCGCTGAGCCGGACGTTTCTTGGAATCACTGTTTGATAAACCCGCTCCGCAAAGAAGCGTCGCGTCTCGGCCAGAACCTGCTGCGACAGGTTGAGTCGATTGTCGAACATCGTCAGCAACACACCCTCGATCTGAAGGCCGGGGTTGAGTGCCTGCTGCACGAGGCGAATCGCGCCGAGCAGGTGACTCAATCCTTCGAGTGCGTAGTACTCGCACTGGACCGGGACCAGGACAGACCGCGCGGCGGTGAGAGCGTTGATGGTCAGAAATCCGAGTGAGGGGGGCGCGTCAATCAGGATGAAATCGTATCGCTCTTGAAGGGGCTCGAGCGCTTCCTTGAGTTTGAACTCGCGCCGCTCCGCGTCGGCCAGCTCGATCTCCGCGCCGGCGAGACGTTGTCCTGAGGGCACGAGGTGGAGGCCGGGCACCTCGGTCTCAACGATCACCTCAGTGATCGGCGTCCCCGAGATGAGGACCTCATAGATCCCCTTCGGCACCTTGAGGCCTGGGAATCCGAGACCGCTGCCGGCATTGCCTTGGGGATCCGAGTCGACAAGAAGCACGCGCTTCCCGCTCAGCGCGAGAGCCGCGGCGAGATTGATGGCGGTCGTCGTCTTTCCGACACCGCCCTTCTGATTCGCTATCGCAACCATCCTGGTCATTTTGATTATCCCCGTTCCGGTCGACGCTGTGCGCCGGACCCCGTTCCTGTCGGGGAGCCGCAGTCTACGCGATCGCGAGGTCCAAAATCCAATCCCAAAAATGTTTCACGTGAAACATCTCGGTAAGCATTTGGAATTATGCGCGTTGTCCCGGCGGCTTCGCGAAGATGTGCCTCCCGAGCAGGATTGGAAGCGATGTTAGGGGCCAGCGGGGACTCAAATCGGGCGGCATCGGAGGCGATGTTGCGGTCCGCGGCTACTCAAGGCGGCCGGCATCGGAGGCGATGTTGCGGTCTGCGGCCACTCAAGGCAGAAGGGCGCGGCACGCGTGAGCATCTAGGCATGGTCGACAAGGTAGACGGCTCCACCCTACCGGGTCCGCAACGGCTGGGCTGTCGAAGCTGAGAGGGCGGCGGTTCTCGGTGGAGCACTCACTGCCGATCAGGAAGGCGTGCCGGTCCGATGATCGCCCGGGCGACCTTCCCCTCGTGCGGGCGATCGCGGCTCTCTGTAAATCGCGTCCCTCAGGGCCGCTGGAGCGCCATTTCGCTGAACACGCCTGGTTAACCAGCATATTTGCAGTATTTTATGAGAATGTTTCACGTGAAACATTGCCCAGAACGATCGCCGGGGAGGCGGTGCGAGATATGGGGCTGAGGCGGCGGAGGTGCGGCGGCAGGATCTCCTCCGCGGAGAAGCCTACTCCTAGAAAGTAGACCCAGCGCGCGTCCGATGCGTGGATCGGTCCGAGCGATCCGAGGGGATCCGGAAGCGAGGCCAACGCCCAAATGGAGACCTCGTCGAAACCAGGCGAAAGAGAGTCGGCCCGAGCTGAGGGTCCGAGTCGCCCGCGAGATCCTCGAGGCGCGAAAGGAATGGCCTTCGCGTTCCTGAGCCCCAGTTCCGGCGCCGCGCGCTAGAGGAAGCCCGTCTCCCTCTCTCGGCGTTCGAGGAGCGCCACGGTCCGCGTTCGAGGAGCGTCCACGGTCGCTGAAGGCCAGGCTGTCGCGAGCGGGATCCCCAGAAACCCGGCGCCGCTTCCCACGTCGGATCGGGAGGCGGGTGGGCGATCGAACGGGGAGAACGGGAGTCGAGGGTGGCTCGCGAAGAGAGAGGATAGGGCACAGAGCCACCTCTCAAACTCATCCCCGCGAGGAGCGGGTGGGTATTCGCTGCCGCGTGCCGACCCAGACTGTGAGAATCCTGTTTCTCATCTCCCCGGGAGGCCATTTCGCTGAAGGGCTCAGGTTATCGTATTTATTGGCAATTTATTGTGGAGATGTTTCACGTGAAACATTGCGCGGAGCGAGTGTGTGGAGATGCGGAGGTGGTTGCGAGGGGCTTAGCCGCGCTCGTTCAAGCGCCCGTGAAGGAGCTGTCCTCCAAACTTCCCGCGGGCGACCTCCGCGCCTTGGCCGAGCGGACCAAGACCGGACAGAATCTCCTCCGCGGGGGACCCTGCCCCCAGGAAGTAGACCCAGCGCGCACCTGGCGCGCAGACCGGATCGAGCGAGCCAAGGATACGCGGGAGTGAGCCCAGAGCCCGGATGAAGACAGACTGGAAGCCCGGCTGTCGGGAATCTGGGCGAGCCGAATCTGAGCGGGCCTGTGATTGTGAGCCGGCCTGTGAGAGTGAGCCGCTAGCGAGATTCTCGAGGCGCGAGGGAATGACCTTCGCGTTCCTGAGCCCCAGCTCCCGCACCGCGCGCTCGAGGAAGCCCGCCTTCCTCTCTCGGCGCTCGAGGAGCGTCACGGTCGCAGAGGGCCAGACAGCCGCGAGCGGGATCCCTGGAAACCCGGCGCCGCTTCCCACGTCGAGCACCGAGGCGGGTGGACGATCGAACAGTGAGATCGGGTTCAGCGAGTCAAGGATGTGGCGCGTGAACAGCGTGGATCGGTCGCCCTTCGAGATGAGGCTCAGACGCCACGCGTGCTCGTAGACAAGCAGGCCGAATTTCGTCAGGAGATGAAGGACCTGAATGTCCACCAGCTCCGGCCCCGCCGGGCCAGAGAGCGCCTGCACGAAATCGCGGTGGTCGGCCTGGAGACTAGGCGGGAGCTGGGGCGTGCCCGCGGCGGCGGCGTTCTCGCTCTGCATAGACTACGAGAACCGATACGTCGGCCGGCGAGACGCCCGGGATGCGGGATGCTTGGGCAAGCGTCCGAGGCTTGAGGCGGCAGATCTTCTCACGTCCCTCACTCGATAGCTCGCGGAGCGGCTCTGTGTAGAGAGACTCGGGAATCTCGAGCCGCTCGCTCCGGCTCGCGCGCTCGACTTCTCGCATCTGTCTCTCGATGTAGCCCTCGTAACGAATCTCGATCGCGGCGGACTCTATCGCTTCCTGCCCGAACTCCGCAAGGTCGTCGCGACCGAGGAGGTCTGCGAGCGTGACGTCGCCATCCCGAACGGCGTGCGCGAGCGGGATCGTCACAGCCATCCGATTCCCACCGGAGGGAGCGCGGCGAGAAGTCGGTCCGCCCCCGGGAATCGGCGCGCCCCCGGGAGTCGGCGCGTCCCCGAGAGTCGATTCGACCGCGGGGGTCGACTCGACCGGACGAGCCCGAGGCCCGACTCGGGTCGATCGCATCCGTTCGACCGCGGCCCAACGGCGGGTGCTCACTCCTTCGAGCCGGCGGAGCTCCTCCGTGTTCAGCGTGCCCACCTCGCGAGCCCGGCCGGCCAGCCGCTCCGCGGCGTTATCCTGCCGCAGCAGAAGGCGATACTCGGCACTCGAGGTGAACATCCGGTATGGCTCCTCGGTGCCTTTAGTTACTAGATCGTCAATCAACACACCGACATACGCCTCTTCGCGTCCCAAGATCAGCGGCTCGCGGCTCGTGAGCGCGAGGGCAGCGTTGATGCCGGCGACGAGCCCCTGCGCCGCCGCCTCCTCGTAGCCCGACGTCCCATTGATCTGACCCGCGAGGTAGAGACCCGCCACGGATCTCGTCTCCAAGGACGCCCGGATCTGCGTCGGCGGGATGAAGTCGTACTCGACCGCGTAGCCAGGGCGGAGCATCTCCGCCTGCTCCAGCCCAGGAATCGTCTTCAGCACCTCGCGCTGCACCTCCTCGGGGAGGCTCGTCGACAGACCGTTGATGTAGTACTCGTGCGTCTCGCGCCCCTCGGGCTCCAAAAAAATCTGGTGCGCGGGCTTTTCGGAGAACCGGACGACCTTGTCCTCGATGGAAGGGCAGTAACGCGGGCCGATCCCTCGAATCTTCCCGGTATAGAGCGGAGAGCGATGGAGATTCTCGCGGATCAGGTCGTGCGTCGCCGCGGTCGTGAGGGTCAGATGGCAGAGAACCTGATCCACTTCGAGCCCGTCGGTGAAATGAGAGAACGGGCGAGGCGGCTCGTCGCCGCGCTGCGGCAGCATTCGAGTGAAGTCGATCGAGTCGCGGTGGACGCGCGGAGGTGTCCCGGTCTTCAGTCGAACGAGCCGGAACCCGAGCTCCGCTAAGCAATCCGAAATCCCGCGCGCGACGCCCTCGCCCACGCGTCCACCGGCGTAGGTGACGTCACCGACATGCATCAATCCGTTCATGAAGGTGCCAGGGGTCACGATGACCGCGTCGGCGCCGATGAATCGCCCGTCGGCGAGCGAGACGCCCCGCACCCGGCCACGCTCCACTTGAAAATCCACCACCTGGCCCTCGACGAGCGTGAGGCCCTCCGTCCGCGCAAGGTGCTCCCGCACGATCGCGCGGTAGCGGGCCTTGTCCTCCTGCGCCCGTGGGGACCAGACCGCGGGCCCGCGGCCGCGATTCAACATCTTGAACTGAATTCCCGCGCGATCCGCCATCCGCCCCATGATCCCGCCGAGCGCATCGATCTCGCGCACGAGCTGCCCCTTCGCGAGGCCTCCGATCGCGGGGTTGCACGGCATGTGGGCCACCGAATCGAGGCTCATCGTGACCAGCCCGACCTCGACGCCCATCTTCGCGGCGATGCACGCGGCCTCGCACCCGGCGTGCCCCGCGCCGACCACGAGCAGGGGATAACGCGCGCGGGGAGCCGCGGCGGGCCGGGTGACGCCCTCTTGCGCGCGGGGGGCCGCGGCGGGCGGAGTGACGCGGTGCCCGATCATTTGCCGATGCAGAATCGGGCGAAGACGGCGGCCGTGACCTCGTCGTCGACCCCGCGACCGACGATCTCGCCCAATGCCCGCCGCGCATCGGCCAGATCGACCGCGATCAGATCGTACGATTGGTCCGCCGCGAAGCCGGACTCCGCGCGCCCCAACGCCGCCGATGCTTCCGCAAGCAATCCCTCCTGACGCACGCTGGTCGTCGCGATCTCTTCGCCGACGTGCTCGCCCAGCACCAAAGGCATCGCGGAGCGAAGTGCTCCCAGGAGCGGATCGGCGCCGCCGGGACGCACGGCGACTGTCTCGACTTCCTCCACGACGCTCGCGCCCGAAACCGGGGCCAGTGGTCGCGGCGCCAGACTCGCGCCCAAATCCGCCTTGTTCCACGCCACGACCACCGGACGATCCCGGACCCAGGACGCGGCCTCGCGGTCGGCGTCTCCCACGCCGTCCGATCGATCGAGCACGAGCACCGCGAGGTCGCAATCGCGCGCGGCCCGCATCGATCGCTCGACGCCGAATCCCTCTACCCGATCCGCGCCTCCGCGCAGCCCCGCCGTATCGGCGATCCGCAATTCGACTCCCTCGATCCAAATCGATTCTTCCACCGTGTCGCGGGTCGTCCCCGGATCCACATCGACAATCGCGCGGTCGTAGCCGACGAGCGCGTTCAGCAGGCTCGACTTTCCGACGTTCGCCCGACCGACCAGCGCCGCGCGCACGCCCTCCTGGCCCCGCCGCGCTCCGGGAATTCGCTCGACCCATTCCCGCACCGTCGTCGCGATCCTCGAGCACCGCCGCCCCAGCTCCACCCCGTCCAGCGCTTCACCCACGTCTGAGGGAAAATCGATCCGTGCCTCGACCTCGGCGAGCAACGCCACGAGCTCCGAATCGACGTCCGCCACGCGCCGGGACAAAGAGCCGCCCAAGGCCCCCATCGCGGCCCGAAGCGAGCGCTCGCTTCGGGAGCGGATCAACGCCGCCACCGACTCGGCCTGAGCCAAATCCAGCTTTCCATTTCGAAACGCACGCTCGGTGAACTCGCCCGGGCGCGCCGCCCGCGCCCCCGCGCGCACCAATACGTCGATGATCGCGCGCGGAATCGCCGGCCCGCCGTGGGAGGAGATCTCGACCACGTCTTCACCGGTATAGGAGTGCGGCGATCGAAATACGGAAAGGAGAACCGAATCGAGCGGGGCGCGGTCGACCCCTAAAAACGAACCGAAGAGGATCCGGTGGGAGGCGCTATCGGCCGGCGAGAGCCGGCCGTGAAACTGCTTCGACGCGAGCGCGAGCGCGTCCGGTCCGCTGAGCCGCGTGACCGCTATCGCCGA
>Ga0066709_100000043_pt1 | contig 40301 bp, 44 predicted proteins | sample GraSoiAngelo_158_FD_79665 | JGI IMG/M metagenome (GOLD analysis project Ga0066709, IMG submission 79665) | Grasslands soil microbial communities from the Angelo Coastal Reserve, California, USA - 14_1009_16_30cm | ecosystem: Environmental > Terrestrial > Soil > Grasslands | place: USA...
CTCCCGCTCGACGCGACGCAGGTCGTGGCGGCGATTCCGTCGAGCGCCTCGACGATGCCCGGGACGGGTGCGAGCTCGGCTTCGAACGCCTCCCGGTACAGATGCTGAAAGGGCTCCTCCCAGTTCGCTGGAAGCGGCCGGCCGAGATGCGCCTCGATCTGTGAGGCCATGTCGTCATCGGTCCGGCCCATGAATCGCTCGACCACTTCCGCCTCGGTCATCGGCCAGCCGAGCTCCGTGAGCACGGCGACATCGATCCGGACGGCGATGCGCTCGCTGTCGACCAGCACGCCGTCGCAATCGAAGATCACGAGCGAAACGGGGGTGCTCACCGACGCGGCTCGCGCCGAGTGAGACTCGAGCCGGCGACGGTTTGCCTCAGTACGTGCTGCCCAGCTTGCGGTGGTCCCAGGAGACGATGCGTGTGGGCGTGAAGCGGAGCGCCACGCGCTTGGGCGCCTGCTTGAGCACGCCGGCGCGCGCCTCGGGGGGCAGCTCGGCGCCCGTGTAGCGGGCCATCAGGCGGAGCCCGACGTCGCCCACGCGCGCGGGGTCGCGCTCGATCGCCACGTCGCACTCGAGCATCGCGCCGCGCAGCTCGCCGTAGGCGTCGCGCCCGGCCTCGACCTGCAGGGTCGCGCGCGGGTCGCGCTCGAGATTGCGGATCTTCTGGGACTTGCCGTACGTCCAGGCCAGGAGCGCGAGCCCGTCCCGCAGATACCAGAGCGGCATGAGGTGAGGCCGACCGTTCGGCCCGATGGTCGCGCACGTCAGCACGCGCTCCTCGTCGAGGAAGCGCATCAGCTCCGCCTCCGACATGGTGATGTCGCTGCGTCGGGAGGGCACCGTCAGTATCCCTGCGCGCGGTCGACGACGTGGCGGAGCGGGCGCGCGGCCAGATAGCGCGCGAGGTTGTCGTTGAAGACCGGCGCGATCGCCTCGGGCGTGCTCGGACCCGAGATGTGCGGAGTCACCACGACGTTGTCCATCCGCCAGAGCGGGTGGCTCGGCGGGAGCGGCTCCCGATCGAAGACGTCGAGGACGGCGCCCGCGATGCGCTTCTGCTCGAGCGCCTCGAGCAGCGCCGCCTCGCTGACGACGGCGCCGCGGGCGATGTTGATGAGCCAGGCGGTGGGCTTCATGGCGCCCAGCGCGTCGGGGCCGAAGATCCCTCGGGTCTCGACGGTGAGGGGCAGGAGCAACACGACGAAGTCGGCCTCGCGCAGGGCCTGGGCCATGGCGGTCACGGGATACATGCGCGCGGCCGCGCGGGCGGGCCGGCCGCGGCGCGAGACGCCGAGCACGCGCATCCCGAGCCCCCGCGCCACGCGCGCGATCTCGCGTCCGATGTCCCCGAGGCCGACGATCGTCATGGTCTTGCCGGCGAGCCGATCGGGGAGGACGTGATCGTCCCAGCGGCGCTGGCGCTGAGCGTCCCGATAGAGCTTCATCCGCTGGGTTACCCACGAGCACCAGCCGACGACGTACTCCGCCATCCACGGTCCGAAGATGCCGGGCGCGCGGGTTACCTGCACGCTCGGCGGCAGTTCCGGCACCAGCGCCCAGTCCACGCCCGCGCCCATCACCTGGAGCCACTTGAGCCGACCGGCCTTCGCGTAGAGCTGCGGCGGGAACTTCCACGCGTAGAGAATCTCGGCCTCCGCGATGGCGGAGGCCGCCTCGCTCGACGTCGCAGCGATGCGCACGGTCACGCCGCGTCTGGGGACGCGGACGAGCTCCGCGTAGCGGCGGTCGGCGTGGTAGACGAGGACGGTCGGACGACTCTGCACCTTAACCGATGGCGACGGCGAGGCACGTGGTCGTTCGGGTCACGCCATCGATCGAGCCGATCTCGTCGGTGACGAGCCGGCCGACGGCGTCGAGCGTCGGCCCCTCGACCACGGCGATGAAGTCGAACGGGCCGGTGACCGCGTCGAGATTGACGACCGTCGAGTCGCTGCCCTCGATCGCCACCAGCTCCTTCTTGACCGCCTTCGTCTTGCCCGGTGCGGTCTCGATGAGAACGTACGCGCGCATCTTCTTCGACCCGCTCTTCGTCATGTCGCCCTCCTTCGGCGCTCGTCAGCGCGACGGCGTGCCGAGCGCGTCCACCAGCGTCGAGCGGAACAAGGCACTTCGCTCGACGAACTGCGCCCCCTCGAGGTCGACCCGCGTGCCCCGGTCGTCCCGGTGGTTCACGGGATCGAAGGTCGCCGTGAGCCTGGCGACCGCGGGCCCGACCCGCAGGGTCAGCGCCTCGCCGGCACTCTCGTCGCCGAGGCGCGCGATGATGAGGAAGAACCCCTTCTCGTCGGTCGCCGCGAGATACGAGAAGCCGGTCTTGTCGCGGATCAGCTCGAGCTCCCGCCCGCTCACCGCGCCCCCCTTGGCGTCCTTCACGAAGCCGAGGACCACGTACCGGTAATACACCTCGTGCTCGGCGCCCGCCGGCGCGGCGGCCATCACCAGGACCACGAGCGACAGGAGCACACCCGCCCGCGTCACGCGGCTCAGTCTAGCAGATAGGCGCGGAGCAGCGACCGGTGGCAACGGGTCTCGTTAGGACACCCACAGAGCAAGGTGACGCGACCGTTCTCCGCGGCGGCGCGGACCGTGGCCACCTGCGCCTGCGCTTCGGGGCGCGCGAGCCCTTTGAGGTAGCGCCGCGTGTACTCGGCCCAGTCGATCTCCCCGGCGCGGAACCCGCGCAGCAGAGGCAGGACGGGGCCCAGCTCTTTCAGCCAGAGGTCCACGCGGCTCTTGCGGATGCCGCGCGGCCAGAGACGCATGATCAGGACGCGCGTGCCGTCCGACTCGGCCGGGGGATCGTAGATGCGCCCGGCCGCGATCACTTGCCGATCGTCTCCAGCGACTTCTTGAACTTCTCGCACGGATCGGTGTCGTCGACCTTCGGCGTGAACCACACGTAGTCGAACGGGAGCGCGTCGCCGGCGAAGCGCGCCGCATAGTCAGGCGGCTTCGTCGCCGCCGCGTCCACCTCGAGGAACGCGACGCTCGCCACCCGGGCGGCCGGCGCCTGGCGCGCCAGGTGGGCCGGCACGCCGCGGTCTCGGCGCGTGTGCTCGACGCCCGCGACGAGCACCGCGCCGTCGCGCTGCCCGGCACGGGCCAGGCTCGCGGCCATGCGCGCGTCGCGCGCCCACTGGATGTCGACCATCCGGTCGAGCATGGCCTCGGGCGCCTGGCCGCAGTGTGATTCGCGGATGTCGCGCGCCATCGCCATACGCATCTCCGGCGAAGGCTCGGTGAGACGGAGCTGCGTCGTGAGCGATGGGCCGAGCCCCGAGAGACCGTTCCGGCGGACGGCATCGGTCGCGGCGCGCGAGAGGTTGGTGGCGACGATCGGCGCGCCCCCGTCGAGTGCCGCCTGGGCGATCGGCTGGTAGAAGCGCCACTCGGGCCAGCCCGAGCGTGTCCAGCTCACGGCGTCGCCGAGCCCGGCGGCGTCCTTCGGACTCCGCGCCAGGTATCGCACGAGCGCCGGCGCGGCGTCGGTCGAGAGCATCTCGAACCCCAGGGCCGGCCGTCGGCCCGCCTCGATCAGCGCCCGCACGAGCTTCGCCTGGAGCGCGTGATGGTCGGGATTGTCGTGCTGCTCACCCAGCAGCACGAACTGGCTCCCGGCGAGCCGCGCATTCAACGTTCCCTCGCTGATGAACGCCCCCGCCGCCACGTCCCAGACCCGTCCGACCAGCGGATGCCCCCGCTCCACCGGACTCTCCCATTCGATGTGCGCCACCCTCCCACACCCGCCTCCGCCTATGAGAAGAGGAAGGAGGAGAGGCAAGAGCAAGCGGGTGACACCGCGGAGTGGGACCCCCTCGTCCCGCCTGCAGCTCGAAGAGCTGCGAATCGGGCGAGTGGGTGACGGAGCCGATCGCGCACCCCCCAGGGCCACCGCCCGAGCCCTCACCGGGTCGCGCCTAGAGAGCCCTCAGGCGTGGTCAAAGTAAGACCGGCGTCGATGACGAGCGTCTGGCCAGTGACCCAGCGAGCTTCGTTGCTAGCGAGATAGACGGCCCCCCAGCCGACATCCCACCCCGTCCCCTCGGTGCCGAGCGGGCTCGCGCGCCGCCGGCGCTCGCGGGCGTCGTCGCCGAGGTCCTGGACCATCGGCGTCCACACCGGGCCCGGCGCGATCGCGTTGACGCGGATCCCCTTCGGGCCGAGCTGGACGGCGACCGAGCGGACGAACCCGATGACGCCCGCCTTGGCGGTCGCGTACGCGGTGCGGCCGTAGCCCCGCAGCGCCGCGATCGACGAGACGCAGATGACGGCGCCCCCGCCACGGCCGACCATCGCGGGCACGGCCGCCTGCGTGGCGAGGAACATGGACTTGAGGTCGACCGCGATGACGCGGTCCCACTCTTCTTCCGACGTCTCGAGCAAGTCCTTGCGGGACTCGATGCCGACGTTGTTGTGGAGGATGTCGACGCCGCCCCAGCGCTCGACCCCGGCCTTGACGACCAGAGCGCACTCGGCGGCGCGCGTGACGTCGGCGGCGTGCGCGATCGCGTCGCCGCCCTCGGCTCGGATCAGCCCGACGGTCTCCTCCGCGCGGTCCTTCACCTGATCCACACAGAGCACGCGGGCGCCTTCGCGCGCGAAGAGGATGGCCGTCGCCTTGCCGTTGCCCAGGCCCGCGCCTCGCGAGCCTGCGCCCGTCACGATGGCGATCTTTCCGCTCAGTCGCCCGCTCATCGCGCGATCACCTCACCACGCGAGGACCGGGGTAGCCGTCCCAGGAGAGACGGGCGCCGTCGGCGCTGAAGCCCGCCGCGACGAGGGGCTCGAACACCGCGCTGCCGCGCGCGGGGCGGCCGTCCCAGGTGACGATCTCGAGCCGGCGCACCGGTCGCAGCGTGAGTGGGCGCTCCAGCAGCGACTGGAGCGCGGCGATCACGCCGGGCAGGTCGACGTCTTCCCAGCCGGCGAGGGGAGTCAGATCCCGGCCGTAGCCTTCCGCCAGAAGTCGAGGGCGGCCCTGCCGGAAGACGAGCCAGTTCTGGGGCAGGCGCGGCGCCGGCACGCGCGAGCCGTCGCGGCGTGACAGAGCGAAGATGCGACCCCAGAGATTCGCGGGATCGATCATGTTGACGAGCACGTGCGGCTCGGCGCGCCGCGACGGAGTATCGAGGTCGCCCAGCGCCTCGGCCAGCGCGTACTGCTCGCCGGACAGCCCCTGGACGAAATAGCCGCGCACCACCTCGCCGCCGTACTCCATGCGGAGCAGCGTGTGGCGGAGCGTGGCCCAGTCACCCTGGGCGAGCTCGCGCGCGACGATGCCGTACCGCGCGAGCAGGAGCTGGGCGCGCGCTTCCTCGCGCTCTTCCGATGACAATCGCTCGTCGTCGCCGAGCGCGCTCCAGCGCCCGACCACGGGTAGGCGCGGCAGCACGCCGCGCGCCTGGCCGCGCCGACGGCGGCGTGGATGGCCGCTCTCGGACGCACGACGGGGCGGCGTGACACCGGCGGCGATCGCGCTGAAGGTGTCGGGCGTCACCAGCCCGGCCCAGAAGAGCTCCCAGAGCGCCGAGAGCACGTCCGGCGTGCCGAGCCCGGTCGCGCGCGCCAGATCCTGGGCGAAGGAGGCGCCGCGCAGCTGGAGGTGCAGGAGGACGTTCTTGACGCGCGTATCCATCTCGGCGGGCGCGGGCGATCCCTCGCGCAGCCAGCCGACGTTCTCGCGCAGGGCCGCGCCCACCCGCGCCGAGCGCCCGCGCTCGCCCGAGGCGCGCTCGAACACCGTCCAGACCACCTCGCCCGCGAGCCCCAGGCGATCGAGCCATTCGCGCTCGTAGTTCTCGACGCGCGCCGGCAAGAGGTCCTGCTCCCAGACGCGCACCGGGAGATCTTCGCCCTGCAGCAGCTCGAGCGAGGCGAGGACGCCGGGCGGGCCGGCCAGACGGTGTTCGGGATGGAGATGATGGCGACGAAGCAGGAACGCCGAGAACTGCTCGGCCGACGCGGTGGGGCGCACGACACGGCGGGCGTGCACCTGGCGGCGCTGGATCTCGTCGAGCACCGCGATGTGGACGAACTGCGGGGCGGTCGCGTCGGCGAGGTACGAGCCCCGGCGCACGAGGCCGCGCGCCGTCACGCGCTCGAGCGCACCGGTCGCGTCGTCGAGCCCGAGGCCGTAACGCTCCGCGAGCCAGGCGGCGGTCACCGGCCCCCGCGTTCTCACAAGCCGCAGCGTCACGCGCTCGAGCCCTTCCTCGGTCGCCAGCGCCCGGTAGAGCGCCGCGTCGGTCGCCGCCACCCACGCTCTCCGTCCGCTCGCGAAGTCGAGCGCGACGATGCGTCGCTCGTCGGCGAGGGCGGCGGTCAGCGGCCCGGCGTCGCCGACGACACGCGCCACGATCTCCGCGTCGGTCAGGTCGCCGAGGTCGTCGAGAATTCCCGCCAGCTCGTTGGCGTCGCGGGCTCGCCGCTCGTGTGTCGTCTTCTGCAGCTCCGCCTCGACCGTCGCCACGATCTCCGGCCGCAGGGGCCCCGGCGCCACGGACCAGGCCTTCCGCATCGTGACGGCGTCACTCCGTCGCTCCTCGGCGTGGCCGGCGCCGAGGTACGCCCAGTCCCAGGCGAGCAGCAACGGGTAGACGAAGGGCGACGGCAGCGGCGTGTCCACGTGCCGTCGCCACATCTCGCCGTCGTGCAACCGCTCGAGCAGGCGCTTGAGCCGCGTCACGTCGAGGGCGTCGTTGAAGCACTCCCGGAGGGTTTCCGCCACCACCGGAAACTCCGCTTGACCGCCGACCGCCTCGAGCAGCGCGTCGGCCTTGAGGCGCTGCAGATACGCGGGGGTCCGTTGACCCCGGGACATGCGTGGGATGAAGAGCGCGCGGATCGCGCAGTGACGGAAGCGCGTGGCGAAGAGCGGCGTGCCGATCAGCGCGCGACCCAGCAGGGTGTCGACCTCTTCGGGCGTGACCAGCGTGACCAGCCGCTCGGGGGCGGGCGGCACCTGGCCAGGGGCGAACGACAGCAAGATGCCATCGTCCACGTGGCTCGCCTCGGCAACGAGCCCGGCGCGCCGGAGCTTCTCCTTCAGCACCATGCCCCAGGCCCCGTTGATCCGCATGCCGAAGACCGCGTGGATCATGGCGTGGCGCCCGCCCATCTCGTCGGAGAACGACTCGACCACGATCCCCTGGTCGTCGGGCACGCCGTCGAGCACCTCGCCAGCCTTGACGAGCCACTCGCGCATCGCCGCGGCGGCCCGCGCGTCGAGGCCGCAGGCCGCCGTCGCCCACGCCGCAAAATCCGGCGCATCGACCTTCTCGGCGGCGTCGCGGCGGAGGCGCCCGACCGCCAGCCCGAGCTCCCACGAGCGGGACGGATGCTCGCCCCTCCAGAACGGGATCGTCGGCGACATGCCCTGGGCGTCCTCGACCAGCACCCGGTCGGCGCGCACCTTGACGATCTTCCACGCGTGGGAGCCGAGCAGGAACACATCGCCCGGCAGGCTTTCGGTCACGAACTCCTCGTCGAGCGTGCCGACCTTGAGATCGGTCTCGGCCACGAAGACGTCGTAGAGGCCGTTGTCCGGGATCGTGCCGCCCGACGTGAGGGCGAGGAACCGGCTGCCGCGCCGCGCGTGCAGCCGATCGTTCACGCGGTCCCACAGGATCCGCGGCGCCGCGCCCTTGACCTCGGCGGGCAGCGGCTCGGCGAGCGAGCGGATGACCGCCAGGAGCGTGTCGCGCTCGAGGTGGCGGTACGGTGCCGCGTTTCGCAGGCGTGCGTGCAGCGTGTCCACGCTGAGCGACTCGGCGGCGACGCAGGCGACGACCTGCTGAGCGAGCACGTCGAGCGGCGCGTCAGGCATCACGACCCGATCGAGCTGGCGCTCCTTGATGGAGCGGACGACGGCCGCCGCCTCGATCAGCTCCTCGCCCTTGGTCACGACGATCCGCCCCTTGGAGGTGCGGCTCAGCAGGTGACCGGCGCGGCCGACGCGCTGAAGGGCCGCGGCGATGTTGCGAGGCGACTGCAGCTGGACGACCAGGTCGATCGCGCCGACGTCGATCCCCAGCTCGAGCGAGGAGGTGGCGATGAGCGCGCGCAGCTCGCCCTGCTTCAAGCGGTTCTCGGCTTCGAGCCGCGCGCGACGCGACAGCGAGCCGTGGTGCGCCGCGACGCGGCCGTCGGCGATCCGGTCGTTCAAATCGCGCGCCAGCCGCTCGGCGGCGCGGCGGCTCTGCGCGAAGATGAGCGTGGTGCGGTGCGCCCGAACCAGCTCGGCGATCTGCTGGAGCGCCGCTTCCCAGATCGTGTCGCTCGGTGCCGTCAGGAAGTCGTCCACGGGCGCGATCACCTGGAGATCGAGGTCGCGCGTGAAGCCGGCGTCGATGGTCACGGGATCCGTCGCGGTGGCGCCCGTCAGGAAGGCCAGCGCGGATTCGACGGGGCTCACCGTCGCCGAGCAGCCGATCCGCTGGGGCCGGCGCCCGGCGTTGCCCCCTTCGACGAGCGCCTGGAGACGCTCGAGCGAGAGCGCCAGGTGAGCGCCGCGCTTCGACCCCATCAAGGCGTGGATCTCGTCGACGATCAGGAATCGCGTGTGGGCGAACGCCGGGCGGAATCGCTCGCTCGTGAGGAGGTGAAGAGCGACTCGGGCGTGGTGATCAGGATGTGCGGGGGCCGGCGGGTCATCGCCTGCCGCTGCGCCGCCAGGGTGTCGCCGGTGCGCACCGCCACGCGGATCTCGGGGAGCTTGAGCCCGTCGGCGGCGGCCGCGGCGCGAATGCCCGCCAGGGGCGCGCGCAGATTCTTCTCGATGTCGTTGTTGAGCGCGCGGAGGGGCGAGACGTAGACCACGTAGACCCGGTCCTCCAGCCGCCCCTCGAGGGCGAGGCGATGGAGGTGGTCGAGCGCCCACAGAAACGCCGCCAGGGTCTTGCCCGAGCCCGTCGGGGCCACGATGAGCGTGTCGCGGCCGGAGGCGATCGCCTCCCAGCCCTCGCGTTGCGGGCGGGTGGCCTCGGCGAACGTCTCGGCGAACCAGCGGCGAACGAAGGGAAGGAAATCGGCCATCCAGATGAAATTCTACGCCTCAGCGGAAGCCCATCTGACGCAGGAGCAATCGGCTCAGCGTGCTCCCGCAGTCCTCCAGCTCCGACAGGATCGAGAAATGGTGCAGCCCGGGCATGTCCAGCGTCTGGCACGGAAGGCGGCGGCTCCGCCACACGGCCGCCAGCTCCTCGGCCTGCCGGTGAAACTCGGGACCCTCGAGCCCACCGACGGTGAGCAGGAGGGGCCCCGAGCGAGGCGGCGGGCAGTGCACCGGGCTCGAGCGGCGCGACGTCTCCGGCGTGAGCTTCAGGAGCTCGTTGAGATACGAGAGGCGGATCGGCTCGAGGTCGTAGAGACCGCTGATGCCGCATCCCGCCTTGATGACGTCGGCGGGCAGGTTGCCGAACGCTTTCCAGTCGGTCGACATCAGCATCGCGACCAGATGGCCCCCGGCCGAGTGACCAGACACGAAGATCCGGTTCGGGTCGCCGCCGAACGAGGCGGCATGGCGATGCACCCAGACGATCGACGCGCGGCACTGGCGCACCAGCTCGTCCAGGTCGACCGTCGGGATCAAAGCGTAGTTGATCACGACGACCGCCGCGCCCGCCGGCTGCAGCGCCCGCGCGACAAAGCTCGCATCGGACTTGTCCAGGCGCTGCCAGTAGCCGCCGTGCACGAACACGTGCACCGGCGCGGGAGCGCTCCGGGCCGGGAAGACGTCGAGCCGCTCGCCCGGATGTGTCCCGTACGCGAGATCGAGCCGGCACTCGAGCGAGGCGCGCGCCTCGGCGCTCGCGATCGCGTACCGCGAGAGCCAGTCGGCGCTGTCCGCGACCTTTTCGCGGTTGTTGTACTCGGCGTCGAGGGCCCGCTGGTCGTAGTCGCGATAGACGCTCCGGGCCATCAGGCGCCGAAGCGGTCCACCGTCGGGACGGCTTGCGACTGCGCCGTCGCGAGTCCGGCGACACGCGTGAGCCCGCCCATGACGAAGATCCCGGCCCCAACCGCGCTCAGCCGCAGCCCGTCCCGTCGCCTCATGATTCCCTCCCCGTGAGATCCGCGGCGACTATGCCCACCCCAACACCCGATGTCAATGAACGCAGCCGCGGCAGGGGCCTGCGCCCCTGCCGCCGCCAGCCCCCATATTCAGCGGACCATTGCCGTGCCGCCCTGGCGAGCCATGCCGTGCTCGTAGAGGAGCGCGGCGCGGCGAACGAGATTGGCGATGATCTCGCCGTAGAACCGGGTCATCGAGTTGCTCCGGACGCGGGCCAGTCGGTCGGAGAGAGCGAAGCGGCTCTGGCTGTCGTGTCCGACCCAGTCGCGCGTGAACTGCTCGTCGATGAGCGGCTTCACCCAGGGATAGGTTTCCTCGGTCAGCTCCACCACGGTGGCGCCGCGCACCTTGCCGTCGGGACCGAACGCGACCGCCACGCGGACGCTGCCGTGGATCGTGGCGTCGCCGACGAAGACGAGCGCGCCGACCAGGCGGCCTTGCTCGTCGCGTCCGACGTAGAAGCGGTAGAAGTCCTCCTCTGGCGTCCACCCGGACGCTTGCTTGATGGCGGCTTGCTCCTGAGCGCTCAAGCGGATCTCGCGGACGAAGAAGCGGCGCGCGCCCGAGAGAAGCGAGAGCACGGCGTCGCGGTCGCTCACGAGCACGACTGGAGGCGTCAGATGGGCCAACGCCGGGCCCGCGAGGGCGAGCGCCAGGACCAGCGCGACGGCGACATGTCTCATGCGGGTCTCTCCTTCTGGAGCCAGAGCTCGTAGAGCGCGATCAGGGTGATGAGCGTGTAGCCGAGGGCGAAGAGACTGCCCCCGGCGATGACGAGCAACGAGAGGGACGGCCAGGCGAACCGCGTGAGCCACATCCCGCCGATGTCGACCAGGGTGCCGACGAAGGGAAGGGCGAGGATCACGGACTTCAGCCGCTCGCCGAGCGAGGAGAACAGGAAGATGAGGCCGAGGAGCCCGGCGATCAAGGTCTGACCGAAGAGGTGAGTGTGGCTGGTCTGGATCAGGAGCGGAGTCCTGATCCAGACCTTGGCCGAGCTGCTGATATCGCTGACGCTGATCTCCTTCTCCGCTGACTGGTGTTGACCGTGGCCACTGCCCGGGGCCGGGCCGAGCGAAGTCATGGGCATCTCGCGGCCGAGGCTCGCCTGGACGTCGGCCGGCGTGAGGCCGATCGCCGTCGCCGCTTGCGCGAAGGCGGCGATCGCGCCGCACCCGATGCCGACGAGGAAGAGCGTGCAGAAGACCTTGGCGCTCACCGGAAGTCGTGAGAGTCGGATGCCCAGCATGGGAATGCTCCTCAGAAGTTCACGTTGACCTGGAGCTGCACCTGGTGGCTCGTATCGCTGCCACTGAGGATCGCCGTGCCAGCCTTGCTGTCCGAGAACGCGTTGCGGGTCGAGAGATTGAGCCGGTACTCGAGCTTCACGTTGACCCAGTCGATCGGTACCTGGCTCCGGGTGAAGAAGACGCCGGTGGGCTTGAGGTCCGGGATGATCCGCGAGAGGTGGAAGATCGGCGCCAGCGTGAACGAGTGAAGCTCCTGATCGACCCCGGTGCGGCTGGCGTCCAGGTCGTTGAAGTACCCGTAGCGCGCCGTCAAGCCCAGCCATTTCTGGAGCTCGTAGTAGCCAAGGACGTAGAAGCCGTACCAGCGGCGATCCTCGAGACTCTGCAGCCGCGCCACCGGTCGCCCGACCTCGCGGGTGCTCACGTTGTCCTCACCACCGTAGACGAACTCTGCGGCGAGCAGAAGGCGCCGGGTCGGCTGCCACACGGCGTCGACGTCGATGATCCAGCGGTTGTTGCGGGTGACGTCATCCTGCTCGGGCCCCCAGAAGCCGCCCACGCCGAAGTTGAGGATGCCGTCGCTGGAGATGGGCGTGAATCCGAGGCGAAATCCGTAGCTCTTGTCCTTGTTGTTGTCGTCGAACGGGTCGTGCGTGGTCTCGTTCTCCCACCGGTTGACGACCCACGCCTGGGCATCGAGCCATGGTGCAAACTGGTAGGCGAAGTTGAAGCCGGTGCTGCGCTGGGGCCTGCCGAACTGGAAAACTTCCGAGGTGGTCGCAGTGAGGTTCAGGACCTCGTCGTGCCGCTCGAAACCGAACGGCAGGTCGAAGCGGGCGAGCGAGATTGCCAAGCCGTTGCCGATCGGGGCGACGACCGTGAGGTTGAACTTGTCGAGCGTCGCTTCCGTCGTCGCGTCCTCGGCTCCGAAGCGCTCGCACGAGATGCCTGGCGGGCAGCCCCGGCGATCCGCCGTGACCGAGTCGATCAAATGGCTGTGTTTGTCCCGGTGGCTTTCGATTTCCACGGCGACGCTGGCGGAGAGCCAGTCGGCGAAGGTCTTCGAGACGCCGAGACCGAACTTGTCGAAGCGAAAGTTGAGGCTGCCGGGCTCCGACAAGGCCTGCCCGCCGCCGGCGAAGTCCGGCACGATCTGAGCGTGGGTGTTGAAGTTGGCGGAGCCCACGAAGAAGCCCGTGAACCTGGCCCCGCCCAGCTCGGGCTTGGGCAGCCCGACGACCTGCAGGATGTTCTCGCGCAGATTGATCTCCTTCTCGCCCGGCACCGGCGCCGGGACCTGAGCGGTGGCGGGCGCCACTGGTGTAGCCGGGGTGACCGGCGCCGCTGGCGACGGCTGCGCGGGTTGGGCTGCCGGAATCACGCTCGGCTGGCCGGCTTGCTCCATCCGGTTGAGCCGCTCGTTGAGACGACGGATCTCTTCCCTCAGGGCCTGTGCTTCCTCCGTGGTGATGCCCTGGGCTCGCGCCACGCTCGGCATGAGCGTGATGGCCAGGGAGCACGCGAGGACGGCGATAGTGACGACGGCTCGCATGTCCGCCTCCTGTTCTCTGGTGAAAGACGAGTGCCGAGACCTCGCCTCGCGCAGCCGCACGTCTGGACGGACGGCGACCGTTCGAGGCTGAGGCCGGTCTTGTCTAGCGGTTGATCAGGAGAGGCGGAGGGGAGGGGCGCGGCCGCGGGAGGCGGTGGGACCACCGCTCGGCGGCGCCATGAACACCGCCGGCAGCGTCGGCGTCGAGACGTCCGGTGTCGCGACGACGGCGACTGGCTCGAGGGGCAGCCCACCCGAGCGCTCGCCGCTGGCGGCGAACGGGCACTGGTCCTTGACGTGGTCTCGCTCGAAGAAGTGGTGGACGAGGTGGGGCGCCTGCGTGGCGATGGACGCCAGGAACAGCCCGGCCAGGAGCAGACTCGCCACCCGGCACCGTGACGTCGGGCGCCCGAACGCCGAGGTCACCATATCCCCATGCGTTTACCCGGATCGCGGAACGACTGCAAGCGGAAAGCGCGTCAGCGCCCGAAAGCGCGTCGGGTAGCCGTAGAATCGAGCCGATGAGGATCGTCTCGATCGGCGGGGGCCCGGCCGGGCTCTACTTCAGCCTGCTGATGAAGAAGGCCGACCCCGCCCACGAGATCACGATCGTCGAGCGGAACCGGGCCGACGACACCTTCGGGTTCGGCGTCGTCTTCTCGGACGCCACGCTGGAGCACGTCGCCGAAGCCGACCCCGAGAGCCACGCCGAGATCACGGGCAACTTCGCCCACTGGGACGACATCGACATCCACTACCAGGGTGAGGTGCTGACCTCGACCGGCCACGGCTTCGCCGGGATGTCGCGCCAGCTCCTCCTCGACATCCTCCAGCGGCGGTGCGCGGAGCTCGGCGTCAGGCTCGAGTTCCAGAAGGAGGTGAGCGACCCCGCGGCCCACGCCGACGCGGATCTCGTCCTCGCCGCCGATGGTGTCAACAGCGTCGTCCGAAGCCGCTACGCCGAGCATTTCCGGCCGCACGTCGACTGGCGGCCCAACAAGTTCGTCTGGCTCGGCACCACGTTCCCGTACCCGGCGTTCACGTTCCTCTTCAAAGAGAGCGCGCACGGTCTCTGGCGCGTTCACGCCTACCGGTACAACGCCTCCATGTCCACGTTCATCCTCGAAGCGAGGGAGGAAACCTGGCGGCGTGCCGGGCTCGACCAGGCGGACGAAGACCAGACACTGGCCTTCTGCGAGCGCCTGTTCGCCGAGGAGCTGCAGGGACACCGGCTCCTCAAGAACCGCTCCCTCTGGCGGAACTTCCCGACGGTCCGGAACGGGTGCTGGCACCATCGCAACGTCGTGCTGGTCGGCGACGCCGCGCACACGGCCCACTTTTCCATCGGCTCCGGCACGAAGCTGGCGATGGAGGACGCGATCGCGCTCGCGCGCGCGCTCCAGCGCCACGGCGAGGTGAAGAAGGCGCTGGCGGCCTACGAGGAAGACCGCCGCCCGGAGGTCGAGCGCCTGCAGCGCGCGGCGCAGGTGAGCCTCGAGTGGTTCGAAGAGACCGAGCGGTACCACGGCCGTCTCGAGCCCATCCAGTTCGCGATGAGCCTCCTGACGCGGAGCCTCCGGGTGACCCACGACAACCTGAAGCTCCGCGACCCGGGATTCGTGGCCACGGTCGATCGATGGTTCGCCTCCAGGGCCGAGCGGCAGAGCCGTGTCGCGGTGTCCGTGGCGCCGCTGCCGCCACCAATGTTCACGCCGTTCCGCCTTCGCGAGATGCTGCTCTCGAACCGCGTCGTGGTCTCACCCATGTGTCAGTACTCGGCCGAGGACGGCACGCCCAACGACTGGCATCTCGTGAACCTCGGCTCGCGCGCGGTCGGGGGCGCCGCGCTCGTCGTCGCGGAGATGACCGACGTGAGCCGCGAGGGGCGGATCTCGCCGGGCTGCACCGGCATGTACAAGCCCGAGCATCTCGCCGCCTGGAAGCGCATCGTCGACTTCGTCCACGCGGCGAGCCCGGCGCGGATCGCGCTCCAGCTCGCGCACGCCGGCCGCAAGGGCTCGACGCGCCGGCTCTGGGAGGGGATCGACGAGCCGCTCGCCGACGGCAACTGGCCGCTGATCTCGGCCTCGGCGCTCCCGTACCACCCCCATAGCCAGGTGCCGAAGGCGATGAACCGGCGCGACATGGACGAGGTGCGCGACCAGTTCGTCCGCGCGGCGCGCATGGCGGAGCAAGCGGGCTTCGACATGCTCGAGCTGCACGCGGCCCATGGCTATCTGCTCGCGAGCTTCATCTCGCCGCTGACGAACATCCGCACGGACGAATACGGCGGGTCGCTGGAGAACCGCGCGCGCTATCCGCTCGAAATCTTCGACGCGGTGCGCGCCGTCTGGCCGCGGCCCCGGCCGATGTCGGTGAAGATCTCCGCCACCGACTGGGCCGAGGGGGGCCTCGGCCTCGAGGATGCCGTGAGCCTGGCGCAGCGGCTCCGCGAGCACGGCTGTGATATCGTCACGGTCTCGACGGGCCAGACCGTGCCCGACCAGAAGCCCGTGTATGGGCGGCTCTATCAGACACCGTTCAGTGATCGTATCCGCTACGAGGCCGGGATTCCGACGATGACGGTGGGCGGCATCGCGGCGTACGACGACGTCAACAGCATCCTGGCCGCCGGACGCGCCGACCTCTGCGTGCTCGCCCGCGGCCACCTCTACGATCCCTACTGGACGCGGCACGCCGCCTACGAGCAGGGATGGGATCTTCCGTGGCCGGACCAGTACGTCTCGGTCCAGAGCTTCACCCCGCGGCGCGACTAGACTGAGGAGAGTGGCGATATGAAGATCACTGGCATCGAGACGTTCGTCGTCAGCAACGGCTTCACGCCGCCACGCCCGTGGCACTTCTGCGCGATCCGCACCGACGCCGGGCTCACCGGCTACAGCGAGTTCGGGTCGGACGGCATCACGCGCGGCCTGGTCGGGCTGGTGCAGGACCTCGGTCAGCGCCTCGTCGGAAAGGATCCGACGGCGGTCGAAAAGCACTACGTCGACCTCTATCGCGTCGTTCGCCAGGCGCCGTACGGCGCGACCCAGCAGGCGATCGCGGGCATCGAGCTGGCGCTGTGGGATCTCGCCGGCAAGGCGCTCTCCGTTCCGGTCTACAAGCTCATGGGCGGGCCGCACCGCGAGAGCCAGTGGGTGTACTGGTCACACCTCGCGACGTACCGGGCGAACAACTGGAAGCTCCTCGGCGTGAAGCCGCTTCGGAGCCTGCACGATCTGGCCGACGTCGCCCGCGAGGCGCCGGCGCGTGGCTACACGGTGTTCAAGACCAACATCATCTGGCCCGGCGACCCCGCGCGCGGCATCAGCCAGGGCCGTCTCGGCCCCCACGACCAGGTGGCGACGCGCGACATCGTGAAGCAGGCGGTGGCGCAGATCGGGGCGATGCGCGACGCGGTCGGCCCCGACGTCGGCATCTGCCTGGACATCAACGTCAACTTCAAGCCGAGCGAGGCCGTCCGCGTCGGGCGGGCCCTCGAGCCGTACGACCTCTTCTGGCTCGAGATCGACAACCAGGACCCGCACGCGCTGGCGCAGCTCAAGTCGTCGGTGCGGGCGCCGATCTGCTCGGGCGAGCAGCTGCAGACCATCCGCCAGTACCGGCCGTACTTCGAGCTCCACGCGATGGACGTCGTGAAGGTGGACGTGCAGTGGCAGGGGTTCTCGGCGGCGAAGAAGGTGGCCGACCTCGCGGAGACCTACGAGCTCAACATCGCGCCTCACAACTACAACGGCCACCTCAGCACGTTCCAGAGTCTCAACCTCTGCGCCGCCGTCTCCAACGTGCGGATCATGGAGAGTGACCCGGAGCAGACGCCCTATCGGGACGAGCTCTTCACGGCGCTGCCCGAGATCGCGAGCGGCCGCATGAAGATCCCGACGGCGCCGGGCTGGGGCACCGAGCTGAACGAGAAAGCCGCCCACAAGTACGCGTGGCCGGGCTAGGCTAGGCCCGGCCGGACCAGGCGAGGAGGTGGGCATGGAACGAGAGAAGCTCACGGACCTGGTGGTGCGCTTCACCGAGGCGTTCAACCGGGAGGACCTGGACGGCGTGATGTCGTTCATGGCCGAGGACGCCGTCTACGACGAGTTCAACGGGACGGTCAACCGCGGTACGGCGGCGATCCGCGCGGCGTTCGTGCCGCAGTTCCGCGGCGACTACGGCAAGCTTCGCTTCCACACCGAGGATCTCTTCGTGGACGCCACCGCCGGCAAGGCGCTCATCCGCTGGCTCTGCACGCTCGAGACGAAGCGCGGCCCGGCGGCGTGGCGAGGACTCGATATCCTCCACGTCGAGAACAGCCGCATCAAGGAGAAGCTCACCTACGCCAAGGCGAAGGTGCCGCTCTTCGGAGAGAAGTCATGAGCGAGATACCGCTGCGTCGCGTGGCCGTCGCGCTCTTCGACGGCTTCACCGTCCTCGACGTGTACGGCCCCGTCCAGGCGTTCGCCGCGTGCCGGGTCGTGCAGCCCGACGGTACGCGACGTCCCTTCTTCGAGATCTTCACGATGGCGCGCGAGCCAGGCCGGGTGAAGACCGGCGAGGGGCCGGCGACCTGGGCGGAGTGGAGCTTCGAGCAGGCGCCCGACTACGACATTCTCCTGATCCCCGGCGGGTTCGGCTCGCGCGCCGCCGTCGCCGACCCCACCTTTCTCGAACGGCTCACCGCCGCGAGCCGCCGGGCCCGCATCACGACGACGGTCTGCACCGGCTCGGCGCTGCTCGCCCGGACGGGCCTGCTCGACGGCCGCCCCGCGACGTCGAACAAGATCGCGTGGGATTGGGTTGTCCAGCAGGGCCCGCGCGTCCTGTGGAAGCGGAAGGCGCGCTGGGTCGACGACGGCGACGTCCTGACCTCGTCCGGCGTCTCGGCGGGGATCGACATGGCGCTGAGTCTCATCGCCCGCCTGCATGGCCGGAACATGGCGCTCACCGCGGCGCGCAACATGGAGTACGTGTGGCACGAGGCCGCGGACGACGATCCTTTCGCGTGAGGGCGCTCAGCCTCGTGACTGAGAAGATGCCGACCCGCGTCGTTCTCACCTATCGCGACTACGAGGCGTTGCCCGCCGACGGCCGCCGTTACGAGCTTCACGAGGGTGAGCTGCTCGTGACGCCGCGCCGGGTGTCCCTCACCAGCGGCTGGTTGGTCATCTCTTCGTGCTTCTGCGCCAGCATGTCGAAGCGCACGGGCTCGGCGAGGTGTTCGTTTCGCCCGTCGACTGCATCCTGAGCGACACCACGGTAATGCAGCCCGACGTCGTCTATCTCGAGACCGCTCGGTCATCGCTCGCGACCGCCCGCGGTATCGATGGGGCGCCGACTCTCGCTGTGGAGATCGTGTCGCCTTCGACGGCTCGGATCGATCGAAGTACGAAGCTTCAGATGTATGCGCGCTATCGAGTTCCGTTTTACTGGATCGTCGACCCGGAAATGCGGAGTATCGAGGCATACACGCTGTCCGGTGGTGACGTCCGACTTGCCGGGCGTATCGCCGGGGACGATCGCGGTGCGCTCCCGCCGTTCCCGGCGCTCTCGCTCGCTGTCGCGACGCTCTGGCGCTAGCCGGTCGGCGAGCCCTCGATCCAGCGCGCGGAGTGGGCGTAATGCGGCCCGCGGTCGCCTGACTCGCGCCGACGCTCCATCTGCGCCAGGCGCGCCTCCTTCTCGGCCGTCCGCTCGGCGATCTGCTCGTGCGCGTCCTTGAGATGCGTCTCGTAGTCACGCCCGACCGGGCAGACGTCCACGCAGCGCGTGCAGCCGGAGTACACGCCGACGCCACGCAGGATGGACTGCCAGCTCATGAACGACTCCTTCGATTTCAGGAGCGCCAGCTGCTCCTCGCGTGAGGCCTGCACCAGACGCTCGAGGTGGCCCATGAGATAGGTGAACCCGTAGGGCGACGCGAGCGGAGCGCAGCGCTCCTTGTCGAGCTTCCACTGGCTGATCGCATCGGCCGGGCAGGCGAGCAGGCAGCGGCCGCACGTTTCGCCCGGGCACAGGGCTTCGGCGAGCGGACGATCGGGCTCGAGCGCGCAGCTCGTGAGCACCGCGCCGAGCAGCACCCGCGGGCCATACTCGGGCGTGAGCAGCATCAGATTGAGGCCGAGCGTGCCGAGCCCGGCTTCGACGGCGGCGTGGGCGAGCGAGAGCGGGCCGCGCGTGTCGCCTTTCGGGTCGTAGTGCCGCGGATCGAAGTGGACGGGCGGCACCGTGATCGACGGGTAGCCCGCGTCCTCCAGGAAGTAGACGAGCTTCAACTCGATCTCTTCGAGATCGGTCAGCACGAGCTCGGTCGAGTATTGCTTGTGCCGGTCGTCGTGCCCCTTCAACCGGTTGATGCCGGTGAGGAGCCGGCGGGCGAGCACGATGACCGACTTCGAATCGTCGGGCGTGATGCGACCTGGGGTCTGCGGGCGCGTGGGGTCCGGCGGGTGGCGGTCGAGGATCTCGCCGCGGGCGATGCCGACCAGGTCGGCACCGAGCGCCTTCGCCTTGGCCTTGACCGCCGCCGCGGTGGGGCTCACGCGGGAGTCCCGGCGCGCCGGCCGGGCGGGCGGTAGCCATCCTCGCCGATCCAGCGAACACGCCCGTCGGCCATGCCGCGGATGGGTGCGCCACGCTTGCGGATCCCGAGCAGCTCGCGGGCGCGCGTGACCTTCGCGTCGGTCTTCTCCGGGATCTCGCGCTGGGCGTCCTTGAGGAACCGGTTGTAGTCGTCACCGACGGGGCAGACGGCGAGACAGCGCGGACAGTCTCCGAACGCGCCGACGACGCGCAGGAGCCCCTGCCAGATGCCGAACCACTCGTGGCCGGCGAGCGCGCCGAGCTTCGCGGCGTCGCCATCCCCGCCGATGAACGCGCTGAAAACGCGCACGATCGTCGAGAAGCCGAATTCTTGCGCGAAGGTCGCGCAGAGCCGCTTATCGAGTCCCCAGTGCAGGACGGCGTCGGGCGGGCAGGAGTAGAGACAGCGAGAGCACGGCTCGCCGATGCAGAGCTGCTCGGTGAGCTTGCCGTCGGGCTCGAGCTCGGCGTCGGTGAGGACGACGGTCGTGTAGCAGCGTGGCCCCGCTTCCTTCGTCAAGAGGTTGAGCTCGAGGCCGATCGTGCCGAGCCCGGCCTCGATGGCGACGTGGCGAGTCGAGAGGTAGCCGTAGCTCGCGTTCTTCATCTCCCAGACGGTCTCCTGCGCCGCCGTCTGGAACGCCCAGTGCCCGTGCGCCTCGAGGAAGCGCGCGATCCGGTAGCCGACCCGGTCCATCTCGCGGAGCACGAGCTGGTCCACGTGGTGGATGCATGCGTTGTCGCGCGCCCGGAACGCGCCGGCCGGAATCCGTTTGAAGAAGGCGACGCAGCTCTTGATCTCGGGCGCGATGCGCGCGGGGACCTGCGGGTGCGCCGGATCCGGAGGATGGGCGTCGAGCACGGCGGCATCCGCGATCCCGACGCCGTCGGCGCCGAGCTCCCGCGTCTTCGCCTTGACGATCTCAGCGGTCAGCCTCATACGGCCCTCATCATGGCACCTTGCACTCGCCTCCGCACCTGGGCGAGACTCCCTTCAGGCCGACAGTGAGCGGTAGGGGTCGAAAGGACCCGTTCCAGCCAAGCGGCGGCGGGAAGCCGCGCGCCCGGATGGAGCCCAGCCGCCGCGGGGCAGCGATCGCGTGCAGCGTGGTCCGTCGACCCCTACCGCGCACTGTCGGCCTGACCCGACTCACGGGAGGGACGAAATGGACGAGATGAAGGTCGTTCGCCTCGACGAGACCGAGATCGTCAAGTTCGGACCCGACGCGGTCTACCAGCTGATCCTCGGAGACGACGAAGGGACCACGCCGATCCGGACGGGCATCCAGACCTCGCAGCCCGGCTACGTGGCGCCCGTGCACTCCCATCCCTACATGGAGGTCCTGCACATCCTGGACGGCGTCGCCGAGGCATGGGTCGATGGCCTGGAAGACCGAAAGGTCACCCTCCGCAAGGGCGACACGATTGCCATCCCGCCCGAGGTTCCGCACAGCTTCAGGGTCGTGGGGGACGAGGTGCTCCGCCTCCTCGGCACGCACGCCTCGCCCAAGCGCATCGTCAACTACAAGGACGGCGGGCAGACCGACGCGCGCGGCTATCGGGTCCTGGAACCGTAGCGCCGCGCGGCTGACTCAAACCCGTTCGACATCCGGCCGGCCGAACAACCCATACGGGCGCACAAGGAGCGTAGCGATCAGCACCACGTAGGGCGCGACGTGGCTGAATCCGCCTCCGACCAGTGGATCGATGTATCCGGCCGTCAGAGATTCCAGGATCCCGATGACGAGCGCGCCGACGATCGTGCCCAGGAGGCTGTCGAGACCCCCGACGATCACGATCGGAAACACCTTGAGCCCGAGAAGCCCGATCCCGAATCCGCCGCCCAGCACGACGCTCCCGAGCGTGCCCGCCAGGACCGAGAGCACTCCCACCAGAGCCCACGCGATGGCGAAGTGGCGATGAAGGTCGATCCCGACCGCCATGGCGACTTGCTGGTCGATCGCGATCGCTCGCAGCGCGAGCCCCGTGCGGCTGCCGTGGAAAAACCAGCCGAGGCCGATGATGCATGCGCCGGCGATCATAGCCGCGACGAGCTTGTCGATCGAGACCGGCACACCGCGGATGACGAGTGGCTCCAGAGGGACGGGCGACGTGATCCGCGGGGGAATGCCGGCAAAGACGATGGCCGCCGAGCCACGCAGCAAGATCCCGAGGCCGATCGTGACCATGATCGATGAAAGCAGCGACTGGCCGAACAGTCGGCGCAGGACGACCCGGTTGAAGGCCATCGCCAGCGCCACCATGCCGACGCACGCCAGTCCAAGCGCCCCACCGAGCCCGAACCCAAACCCGTGGAGGCCCGACGCGACCATCCGCGACGCGAGCATGATCCACTCGCCTACGGCGAAATTGATCATGCGGGAAGCCTTGTACACGACCACGAAGGCCAGGGCGGCGAGCGCGTAGATCGCTCCGGCGAGCGCGCCGTCGACGACGAGGAACGCGAGGAACGCCAGGTCCGGCATGGCGCGTCTCGACAGCCTCACCCCGCGCCGAGGTACGCGCGCTGGACCTCCGGCGTGGCGAGCAGGTCGGCCGCGGGCCCAGAGAGGACGACGCGGCCCGTCTGCAGGACGTAGGCGTGCGCCGCGCACTGGAGCGCCATCCGGGCATTCTGCTCCACCAGCAGCACTGCCGTCCCCTCCGCGGTGAGCCGTGGGATGATCCGGAAGATCTCGCGGACGAGGAGCGGCGCCAGCCCAAGCGAGGGCTCGTCGAGCATGAGAAGCCGCGGCCGCGCCATCATCCCGCGCGCAATGGCGAGCATCTGCTGCTCGCCCCCGCTCAAGCTCCCGGCCAGCTGGCCCCGGCGCTGGGACAGCACCGGGAACAGCGCGAACACCCGGTCGAGCTCCAGCGCCGTGCTCGCGTGGCCGCTCCGGGCGAAGCCGCCCAGGCGAAGATTCTCAAGCACGGTCATCCGCGCCAGCATTCCACGCCCCTCGGGCACGTGAATCACGTGCCGCCGGGCGATCTGGTGCACCGGCAGGCCGACCAGATCCTCGCCGAGAAAGCGCACGGCGCCCCGGCGCGGGCGGACGATCCCCGAGATGGCGCGGAGCAACGTCGACTTGCCGGCGCCGTTGGCGCCGATCAGCGCGACGATGGCGGCGTCCGGCACGGTCAGGCTCACGCCCTGGACGGCGCGGATCCGGCCATAGCTCACGTGCAGGTCCTCGATCTCGAGCAGGGCGGGAACGTTCATAGCCGCCACGAGGGCTTGGAGACCCGTCTAGGGCTCACGCTCGTCCTCTCGCGAGGTCGAGGGGCGCCACGGGTTTCCCGGGGCGTCCCGAGCCGCCATGGGGGGCTTGGGGGGCCCTTCGAGGCCCCCATGTGGTAATGATCAACCAAGATACGCCTCGATGACGCGGGGATCGCGCTGGATCTCGGCGGGTCGCCCCTCGGCGATCTTCTGGCCGAAGTTCAGCACGGTCACGATCTTCGAGAGCTTCATCACGAGGGACATCTTGTGCTCGATCAGGAGGATCGTCACGGCGCGTCGATTGAGTTGCTCGATGAGCGCTTCCAGCTCGAGAGTCTCCTGGGGATTCATGCCGGCCGACGGCTCGTCGAGCAGAAGGAGCCGGGGCGAGCTCGCGAGCGCGCGGGCGATCTCGAGCCGGCGCTGCTCGCCGTAGGGCAGCTCGGCCGCCGACTGCCCGGCCCTGGCGCCGAGCCCGACCAGCTCGAGCACCTCGGTCGCTCGCGCGCGCGCGGCGAGCTCGCCCTGCGATCGTCGGAACGGCGCGCCGAGAAGCGGTGCCAGCAGCCCGCCGCGCGTCCGCGAATGGAGTCCGAGCAGCACGTTCTCGAGCGCTGTCATCGAGCTGAAGAGCCGGATGTTCTGGAACGTGCGGCAGATTCCGAGCGCCGTCCGCCGGTACGCGGGCAGGTGACCGATGTCGCGCCCGCCGAAGCGAATACGTCCGCCGTCGAGGTCGAGGGCTCCCGTCACGAGATTGAAGAACGTCGTCTTGCCGGCGCCGTTCGGGCCGATGATGGCGTGCACGCCGCCGGTCTCGACGGTGAGATCGAGGCCCGCGAGAACGACGAGCTTCCCGAAGCTCCGGGACAGCCCCTCAACCGCGAGCAGCGACTCGCTCACCGCGCAGGGAGAGCCGCGCCAGCAGGGTAGGGTCGAGCAGGCCCTGTGGCCGGACGAGCATCATCATCAGCACCAGGAGCCCGTAGAAGATCTCGCGCCAGTCCTTCACCCAGCGCAAGAGCTCCGGCAGGATCGAGAGGATCGTCGCGCCCGCCACCGCGCCCCAGAAGCTCGCGAGCCCGCCGAAGACCGCGTAGAGCATGACGAAGAGCGACCGCCCGACGCCGAACGCCTCGGGATCGATGAACAGGATGTAGTGGGCGTAGAGCGCGCCGCCGAGCCCGGCGATGGCACCACCCGTCGCGAAGGCCGCCAGCTTCACATACGTCGAGTTCACGCCCATCGCCTCGGCGGCCGCCTCGTCGTCGCGCAGCGCCGCGAACGCGCGCCCCATGCGCGAGCCGCTGACGCGCATGAAGAAGTAGATGAGGAGGGCGAGCAGCCCGAGCACGTACCAGATGGTCGTCGCCGCCGGGATGCCGGCGAATCCCGCGGGCCCGCCGAACGCCGGCGCGTTCAGGAACAGGACGCGGACCATCTCGCCGAAGCCGAAGGTCACCAGAACGAGATAGAGCCCCCGCAGGCGCAGGGCCGGAAAGCCCACGACGAGCCCGACGAGGCCGCCGATGAGGCCGCCCGCGGCGAGCGCCAGCGGAAACGGCGTCTGGTGATACACGGTGAGGTAGGCCGACGTGTACGCGCCGAGCGCCATGAAGCCGCCCTGGCCCGCCGAGAGCTGGCCGGCGGAGGCGGGCAGGTAGAACGACAGCGCCATGATGACGTCGATGCCGGCGAAGATCAGGATCGAGACGGCGTGATCCGAGAACACGAGCGCCTCAGCCGATCTGCAGGCGCGCGCCGAGGAGACCGGTCGGCCGCACCAGGAGGATCAGGATCATCACCGCGAACGCGAACGCGTCCCGGTAAGACGACGCGAGATACGCGACGCTCAGCACCTCGACGACGCCGACCAGCAGGCCGCCGACCATCGCCCCGGTGACGTTGCCGAGCCCGCCGAGCAGCATGATGGCGAGCCCCTTGAGGCCGACCTTGACGCCGAAGAACGGACTCAGTCCGGTGAAGTTCCAGGCGAGCAGGACGCCGGCCGCGCCGGCGAGCGCCGAGGCGATCGCGAACGTGACGACGATCGCCAGCGAGACGTTGATGCCGAGCAGGCCGGCGACCGTCGGGTTCTCCGCCGTCGCGCGGATGGCCAGGCCCGTCGGCGTCGAGCGCAGAACTAGCTCCAGCAAGGCCATCAGCGCCAGGGACGTGCCGAGGATGAGGAGCTGGAGCGTGGAGAGCGTCACGGGACCGAGAGCCAGCGACGCCGACGCGAAAGGCGCCGGAACCGCCACCGGCTCGGCGCCGAAGATCTTCACGACCACGTGCTGCAGCACGAGGCCGACGGCGATCGTGGTCATCAGCGGGGTGACGTGGCTGCCGCGATTGCGCACCGGGCGGAACGCGACCCGCTCGACGACGATGCCGAGCGCGGCCGCCGCGAGCATGGCGCCGCCGAGCGTCGCCCAGGGCGGGAAGCCGGCGAGCGCCAGCACCAGGCCCACGTAGGCGCCGACCATGAAGACCTCGCCGTGCGCGAGATGGAGCAGGTTCAGGACACCGAAGATGAGCGTGTAACCGATCGCGACGAGGGCGTAGGCGCCGCCGAGCATCAGCCCGTTGACGAGCTGCTGAACGAGCATTGTGCGCGCGATGATACATTGACAGGCCTCGGTCCGTCGTATTACCGTCGCCCCACCCGATGAGTGCCCTCACGAAGATCCGCATATTTCCCACCGGCATGCGGCTGCACGAGTGGATCGCCTTCGAGGAGGGGTACTTCCGAGAGCAAGGCCTCGACCCCGATGTGCTGTGGGACGTCTATCTCGGCCAGATGAAGGCGTGGACCGGTGGCTACAAGGCTCGGCCCCAGGACCAGCCCTTCCTGGAGGGCACGCAGGCGATCGGCAACGCGTGCGCCTGGGGCAGCGTGTGCAACGCAGGCGCCGGCATGGGCAAGTTCGTGCCCGACGCGTACGGCGTCGCGCGGCATGCGATCTACGTGCGTCCCGAATCGGGCCTACGACGGCCGGAGGATCTTCGCGGCGTGCCCGTCGCGGTCGGTCTGATGGCGGGCAGCCACTACAACGTGCCCTACCGCCTCGAGAGCTATCTGCCGCTCGAGGCCATCAAGATCGCGCCGGTCGGCGGCTTCGGGCGCCGGCTCGAGGCGCTGCTGAACGGGGAGGTCGAAGCGGCCAGCCTCCTCGACCCTCAGATCTACATGGCCGAGGAGCTGGGCTTACGGAAGATCCTCGACGGCGAGTTCAACACGCTCTGGTGGGTGGACGCGGGGAGCGAGCGGGACGTTCTCCGTCGCTACTTCACCGCACTCGCACGCGCCGACGAGGCCATCGAGCGGGACCTCGCGCGGTACCTGCCGCTCTGGACGAAGTGCATCCCGCCGGAGTTCGCCGACCGCCCGTGGCGCGTGGACCGGTGGGGCGCTGGCGAGCGCTTCGTCTTCGCGCCGTATCCCGGCGAGAAGCTCGAGGAGGTCATGGCCGCGATCCATCGCTGGGGCATGGGTCGCGAGATGCACGTCACCGAGTTCGACCGACTCGCGCTGTCGCTCGCATGAGCAGAGGAACTGACATGATCGAGGTACGGCGTCGCGCGGTCGGGATCGCTCTCGTGACGGTGCTGTTTGCGAGCCTGGCCGCGCCCCCGGCCGTCGGCGCGAAGCTGGCGGGGGACAAGGTGAGGCTCGGCGTGATCATGCCGCAGGCCGGCCTCTTCGTGGACTGGGGCCAGCACGGGCTGATCGGCGCCGAGATCGCGCGCGACGAGATCAACGCCGCCGGCGGAATCGGCGGCCTGCCGATCGAGCTCGTGGTGGGCGACGACCGGGGCGACCCGAAGGAATCCGTCACGCTGACTCGCCGCCTGGCGCAGACCGACCGGGTGCTCATGATCCACGGATCGATCTCCAGCTCGAGCGCCGGTGTCATGTTCCCGCTCTCGGCAAGCTTGAAGGTGCCGATCGTCTCGCCGACCGCCGCGGCGCCGGGGCTCACCGACAAGTTCCGGCCGTGGGCCTACACGATGAATCCGGGCGCCGCCAAGGCGCTCGGCACGGGACTCGCCGCCCTCCGCAAGCACCATCCGGGCGTCAAGAAGGCGACCATTCTCTACAACCAGGCCGACGCGATCTCCAAGGCCGAAGCGACGGTGGTGATGCCGGCCACCTTCCAGCAGGCGGCCGTCGAAGTGCTCGACTCGATCACCTTCCAGACGGGTGATCTCGACTTCAGCGCGCAGGTCACTCGCGCGCTCGCCAAGCAGCCTGACATGCTTTTCCTCGGCTCCGGCTCTCGCGAGGCCGCGCTCATCGCCAAGGAGGCGCGCAGGCAGGGGTACAAGGGGCCGCTCCAGGGCGGCGTCGCGACCGCCACGCCCGACCTCGTCACGCTCGGCGGCGACGCGGTGGAGGGCTGGTACACCACGACATACGCGTGGAACGAGCGTCCGATCCCGCGCATGCAGACGTTCGTGAAGAAGTTCCTCGAGCGCTCCGGGGGCAAGCGGCCCAACTCGTCCGGGCCCGCGATGTACGACCAGCTCTTCATCGCCAAGACCTGCGTCGAGGCGACGGGCGTGACCAACAAGCCCGACGACCTCGAGAGCGACCGGGACAAGCTCGCGAAGTGCTGGGCCGCGCTCAAGGGCTACGACGGCGCCATCGGTTCCGTCACGATGAACGAGCTCGGCGTGAACGTCGGGCAGATCTGGGCTCTCACCGTCAAGAAGGGCGTCTTCACCCTCGCCGAGTAGCGCGATGACGACTCCGTCGCTGCCGATCCTCCCCACGACCGTCGTCGGCAGCTACGCGATCCCGGCCTGGCTCTGGGCGGCCTACGAGAAGATCGAGGCCGGTGGCTTCGGCGCGATGGACCTCGCCGAGACGGAGAACGACGCCGTCGAGACGGCGATCCGCGACCAGGAGCGCGCCGGTGTCGACCTGATCTCCGACGGCGAGATGCGGCGCCAGGGGTTCATCGTCTCGATCTTCAAGTACTTCCGCGGGCTGCGGCCGCTCGAGCCTCGGCGGAAGGTCGGCGTCCTCGCCTACGACGGCCACGTGCTCTACGAGCCGGTCGAGCGCATCTCGGCGCCCGACGGGCTCGGCACCCTCAAAGAGCTGGACTACCTCCGGCAGGCGACGACGCGCCCGTTCAAGATCACGCTCCCGGGGCCGCTGACGCTCGCGACGCAGATCAGGAAGGGCGGACCCTACCGCGACCGTCTCGAGGTCGCGGCCGACCTTGCGCCGATCCTCAACCAGGAGCTCCGGACGCTCGCCGCGCGCGGCGCCCGGAACCTCCAGCTCGACGACGTCTACCAGAGCTTCCTGATGGAGCCGAAGCGGCTGGTCGAGCTCTACGACCGGTGCTTCGAGGGCGTCGCGGTCGAGCGGCGCTTCTGGCACATCTGCTTCGGGACTCTCGAGGGCTTCGGCTTCGGCGAGCGAAGCTACCGTCCGCTGTTCCCGGCGATCGCGAGCGCCTGCGCCGACCAGCTCGTGCTCGAGTTCGCCAATCGCGAGATGGCCGAGAGCGGGCTCTGGCGCGAGTTCGATTGTTCGAAAGAGCTGGGCGCCGGCGTGCTCGATCTCAAGAACTTCTACGTCGAGAGCGCGGAGCTGGTCGCGCGGCGCATTCGCCGGGTGCTCGAGACCGTGCCGGCGGAGCGCGTGTGGATCAATCCCGACTGCGGGCTCGCGCGGCTCCCGCGTTACCTCGCGTTCGCCAAGCTCCAGGCGCTGGTGGCCGGAACAGGGCAAGTGCGCTACGAGCTCGCCGGGACGGAGCCAGGTCGCACCTTTTTCAGGCCACCCCCGGTCGCGCCGGGCACAAGCTCCGATACATGAAGCTCTACAAGCCGGAGGTCGAGGCCCAGCGGTTCTGGAACCCCTACACGCAGGCCATGCCGAGGGCCGACCTCGATCGACTGCACGTGCGCAAGCTCCAGACCGTCATCGAGTACGCGTACGCCCGGAGCCCGATGTACAGGAAGCTCCTCGACCGCCACAAGGTCCGGCCCGAGCAGATCCGCACCATGGACGACTTCATCAAGCGGGTGCCGTTCATCGACAAGCGCGAGATCCTCGACGCCCAGGCCGTGCGCCCGCCGTTCGGCGAGGCCCTGGCCATCTCCGAGGATTTTTTCCATCAACGCTTCGCCACCTCCGGCTCGACCGGGGCGCCGCTCCACATCCCGCTCACGTACCACTCGGCCGAGCTCTGGGGCGAGTCGTGGGTCTACGTCTACTGGGCCGCCGGGCTCCGCGCACGCCATAGCTTCTACTTCCCGTTCAACTGGGGGATCTTCGCCGCGTTCTGGTCGGCCTACATGGGGGTGCGGCGCCTCGGCGCCACCGTCGTCTCCGGCGGCGGGCTCGACAGCAAGGCGCGGCTGCGCCAGATCGACCAATACCGGCCCGACGTCATGCTGGCGACGCCGACCTACGCGCTCTACCTCGGCGAGACGGCGCGCGAGATCGGCATGGACCTCGCCAAGACCTCGGTCTCGCACGTGATCGTCGCCGGCGAGCCCGGCGGCAGCATTCCGGCCACGCGCCAGGCGATCGAGGACCTGTGGGGCGCCAAGTGCTACGAGCTCTACGGGATCGCGGAGCTCGGTCCCACGAACCCGGGCTGTCCCCTCCAGGGTGGGGTCCATCTCTGCGAGGAGTGGTATCACGCCCTCGTGGTCGACGAATCGGGCCACACGGTGCCGTACGGCGAGGTGGGCGAGCACATCGTGACGAGCTACATCCAGGATGGCCAGCCGCTCATCAAGTACCGCACGCACGACCTCGTCCGCTGGACGGATCAACCCTGCGGGTGCGGGACGACGTGGCTCTACTATCCAGGCGGTGTGCTCGGCCGCACCGACCACATGATCATCGTCAAGGGGGTGAACGTGTACCCCTCCGCCCTCGAGGCGCTGCTGCACCGGGTCGCGGGCCTGTCCGAGCACTACGAGCTGCACGTCGACCGAGACGCGGCCAACGACTTCGTGACCGTGAAGGCCGAGGCGCGGTCGGAGATCGCCGAAGCGCGGTACGGCGACCTCGGGCGTGAGGCGGAAGCGATCTTCAAGTCGGTCGTCGGCGTCGGCATCGACGTCGCGGTCCAGAAGCCGGGCAGCCTGCCGCGCTACGAGCTGAAGGCCAAGCGATTCTTCGACCACCGGCCGGCCGCGCACCGTTGGCAGCTCGGGGGAAGGGCCGACGCATGACGCGCGACGAGACGCTCGAGCGGATCCGGGATATCCAGGTGCGCGTGCAGGAGCTCCGGCAGGCGAGCGACAACCCCGCCATCGAGCGCACCATGCAACTGCTCGACCTCTACTGCCACATGGCCCGCTGGGAGCTTGGCGACGTCCGCGCGATGATCCCCGAGGCGGACGCGCGATCGTGATGAACTGGGCCGCGCTGGGCGAGGAGACGATCGAGCTCCTGCGCCGCTATCTGATGATCGACACCACGAATCCTCCCGGGAACGAGATCGCCGGCGCCCGCTTTCTCGCCGAGGTCCTGTCGCGGGACGGAATCGAGAGCGAGACGATCGAGGCGGCGCCCGGGCGCGCCAGCCTCCGGGCGCGCCTCGCGGGCGACGGGTCGCTGGGCGGGATCGTCCTGCACCACCACATCGACGTCGTGTACGCCGACCGGCGCTACTGGACGGTCGATCCATTCGGCGGCGCGATCGCGGGCGGCTACCTCTACGGGCGCGGCGCGATCGACATGAAATCGACCGGCATCCTGCACCTGGCCGCCATGCTCGCGATCAAGCGCGCGCGCGTGCCGCTCAAGCGCGAGCTCGTGTTCCTGGCCACGGCCGACGAGGAGGCCGGCAGCGAGTTCGGCGCCGAGTTCATCGCGACGCGACGGCGCGACTGGCTCGCGGGCGCCGAGTACGCGATCTCCGAGCTCGGCGTGATCCAAACGCATTCCGGACTCACGGCGCCGCTCGCCGCCATCGTGATCTCCGAGAAGACGGGCCTGCCGCTGACGGTCACCGCCCGCAGCGAGCCGGGGCACGGCTCGATGCCGTGGCCCGACACCGCGCCGAACCGGCTGGTTCGCGCGCTCACCCGGTTGCTCGACGCCGAGCGGCCCGTGCGCGTGCTCCCGGAGGTGCAGGAATTCTTCACGCGCATGGCCGATCTCCTGCCTGGCACGCAGGGCGCCGGCTACGACGACCTCGCCCGCAGTTTGCAAGATGGGGCCTTCCGCGCGCGGTTCTTCGAGAACCGGCAGTACGGCGCGATGGTGCAGACGACCTTCGCGGTGACGATGCTGCGGGGCAGCGAAAAGAGCAACGTCATCCCGCCCGAAGCGTCGGCCCAGATCGACTGCCGGATGCTGGCGGGCGACGATCCAGAGGAAATCGCCGGCTGGGTCCGGCGTGTCGTCGCCGACCCGAACGTCCAGGTCGAGATCGCCCGGGAGCCCAAGATCCCGAACCTCTCGCCGCCCGACACCGAGCTCTACAAGGCCATGGCCGATACGCTGCGGCGGCGGGCGCCCGGCGCCGTCGTGGCGCCGATGATCCTCGTCGCCTTCACTGACAACTGGGTGTTCCGCCGGTGCGGACTCCACGGCTACGGCTTCAGCCCCTTCGTCCTCGAGGACGCGGAGCTTCAGCGGATCCACGGCAACGACGAGCGGATCTCGCTGGAGAACATCCGCGAGGGCGTGCGCGCGTACACGGAGATGCTGGTGGAGGTGGCGGGGAACTAGCCCGAGGGCTTCGCACCGCCGACGCGAGGAGACCGTCATGGATCGGCCGATCAAGTGGAAGAACGGGGCGCGGTGCGCGGTGGTGATCTCGTTCGACGTCGACGGCGAGAGCCCGTGGATCCTTCGCGATCCCGCGCTGGCCGAGCGTCCGCTCCACATGGGTATGGGCGCCTACGGGCCGAAGACGGGCATGCCGAGGATCCTCCGGATCCTCGACCGCTACGACCTGAAGTGCGGCTTCTTCATCCCGGGCTGGATCGTCGAGCGCTACCCCGACATGGCCCGCGAGGTGCTGAAGCGCGGCCACGAGATCGGACACCACGGGTACCTGCACGAGAAGCCGTTCTTTCTCTCGGGCCGTGAGGAGGAAGAAGCCCTGCTCCTGAAGACGCTCGACATTTTCCAGGCGGTGCTGGGCATCCGACCGCAGGGCTCGCGGGCGCCGTCGTGCGATCCGAGCAAGCACACGATGGAGCTCTTGCGCAAGCACGGGTTCGTCTATCACAGCAACATGATGGACGCCGACCTGCCGTACTGCCACAAGACACCCTACGGCGAGCTCGTCGAGCTACCCACGGCGTGGGTCAACGACGACTGGGTGTACTTCGGCTTCAGCGCCGTGCCGCCGGTGGGCAACGGGATCTGGAGCCAGGAGGACGTCTTCGAGATCTGGAAGGAGGAGTTCGAGGGTGCCTACGACGAGGGCGGGTTTTTCAACCTGATGGGCCATCCTCAGGTCATCGGTCGCCCGTCACGCATGCGGATGGTCGAGCGGCTCATCCAGCACATCCTCGCCAAGAAGGACGTCTGGATCGCGCGGCCCATCGAGGTCGCGGAGCACTACCTGAGCCAGCGGTGACTCCCCGCGGGGCGCGGCGTGCGATGAAGCTGCTCGCGGTGATTCCGAACACTACGGCCGCATCGCCAGTGGTGACGAGGACGTCGTGGACGGCGAGCGACGGGCGGCGATTCGCGATCGCACGGAGGCGATGGTGGTGGCTTGGGAAGGCGCCGGCGGAGCGCGCGCCTGTCAGTTCAGCGGCGTGCCGTTCGTCGAGATTCGCGGCGTGACGGACAGCGCCGACGGCGCTGCCGTCCGCGATTTCGAGATCAACGTGAAACAGGCGCTGAGGAGTGTCGCGGTCGTCACGATCGCGCTGGCGCGGATCGGCCGCGACCTTCCTCTGACGTCTGACCGAGGCCGCCATGTCCCCGCAAGTCCCCGCGTTCCGGGAGCCGAGCCCTCTTGAGAGGATCTTCAACAAGGCCTTCGGCATTCTCGTGGGGCTCGGGCTCGCCCCGCGCGGTTACTATCTATTGCGCGTGAGAGGGCGGACGACGGGCCGCGTTCATTCGACCCCGGTCAACGTGGTGGAGCTGCCGGGCAGTCGCTTCCTGGTGGCGCCGCGGGGACGCACCCAGTGGGTCCGTAACGCCGAAGCTGCCGGCGAGGTCACCCTCCGGAAGGGATGGACCAGCCGGAGATTCCGTATCCGTCCAGTCCCCGATCGTGAGAAACCGCCGATGCTCCGTGCGTATCTCGACAACTTCAAGATGACCGTTCAGCGCTACTTCCCAGTGCACGCGGGCTCACCGCCGGAGGCGTTCGCGGCGATCGTCGAGCGCTATCCCGTCTTCGAATTGCTGCCGTTCAACGAGGGGGAGGGAGCCCGATGAAGCTGAGCGTCGACAGCCTGACGACCGGCCTGCAGTTCCACGGAGAGGTGCAGGGCAAGCGCCAGCACTACTACGTCCTCTCCAGCGCGCGGCAGTACTTCGTCATGTCCCTCTCGCTCAGCAAGCGCGACGCCGGCAACTTCAACCTGGTCAGCCGGTCGGCCGTCGACCAGCTCCACCGCCGGCTTCGCGGGCGACGCGGGTTGACCGCGCGCCTCGTGTTCACTCGGTCGAAGAACCGGCGCGCCATGCCCTCGGCCCTGACCGCGCTGAACATGCTCTACGTTCTGGTGGCGACGGACCGGGCGATCATCGACCCGCGTCGCAAGGCGGCCCGAGAGATCTTCTTCAACGTGCCGAGGAGGTAACCCCGCTCTCGAAGGAGGACAACAACAATGCGGTCACGGTGTCTGGCCATCCCGATCCTTGGAGTGCTGGCTCTCCTCCTCGCCGCGCCGGCGGTCGCCCAGCCGGTGAAGCTGATCAGCGAAAGCTACCAGATCCCGGGGCGCGACCCCGGGATCCAGCTCTACGTTCGCAACAAGCGCCCAGAAGGGATGACGGCTTTCACGCCCGATCGAATCGTCCTGTTCGTCCACGGCGCGACCTACCCGGCCGAAACGGCGTTCGATCTCCAGCTCGATGGCCTGTCGTGGATGGACTACATCGCCCAGCGCGGATATGACGTCTACCTGATGGACGTGCGCGGCTACGGGCGGTCCACGCGTCCGCCCGAGATGGCCCAACCGGCGCGAGAGAACCGGCCGATCGTCCACACCGACGTGGCGGTGAAGGATTTCGGGACAGTCGTCGATCACATCCTGACGCGCCGAGGCGTCGCGAAGATCAACCTGTTGGCCTGGTCTTGGGGCACGTCGATCGCGGCGGCCTACACCGCGCACAGCAGCGACAAGGTGGCGCGTCTCGTGCTCTATGCGCCGGTCTGGCTTCGGCAGACTCCGTCGCTGGTCCGCGTGGAGGGCCCCCTCGGCGCCTATCGTACAGTGACGATGGATGCGGCGCGGCAGCGGTGGCTGACGGGCGTAGCCGCCGACAAGCAGAAGGAACTGATTCCGAGCGGCTGGTTCGAGGCGTGGTGGCAGGCCAACATGGACGCCGATCCCGTAGGCGCCGCCCAGGTCCCGCCGGTCGTGCGCGCGCCCAACGGTGTCGTCGAGGATGGCCAGCGGTACTGGGCGGCCGACACGCGGTACTACGACGCGTCGAAGATTCGGGTCCCGGTGCTCCTGATTCACGGGGAGTGGGACGTCGACACGCCCGCGTATATGTCGCAGGCCCTCTTCGCGCGGTTGACCGGCGCTCCCGCCAAGCGGTATGTGGTCATCGGCGAGGGGACGCACACGGTCGTCATGGAGCGGAACCGGATGCACCTGTTCCGTGAAGTCCAGCTGTTCCTGGACGACGCCCGCTGACGCGCGTGCCCGCGCTGTCGATCCGGCGCGCGACGCGGCGCGACGCGCCCGTCATCGTGCGGCTGATTCGCGGGCTCGCCGAGTACGAGCGCCTGGCGCACGAGATGGTGACCACGGCCGCGCACATCCGCCGCCACGGCTTCGGGCGGCGCCGCTACTTCGAGGCGCTCATCTGCCGCCGGGGCCGCACCGCTGTCGGCTTCGCCCTCTACTTTTTCACGTACTCGACCTTCCTGGGGCGCCCGACGCTCTATCTCGAGGACCTCTTCGTGCTCCCCGAGGAGCGCGGCCGGGGCGCCGGCCGGGCGCTCCTGGCCGAGCTGGCGCGGATCGCAATGCGGCGGGGCTGCGGCCGGATGGAGTGGGCGGTACTCGACTGGAATAAAAATTCGATCCGGTTTTACAAACGCCTGGGTGCGAAGCTGCGCCGTGATTGGATTCTGACTCGGCTCACTGGGTCGGCCCTCCGTCGTCTAGCGCACTGAACGGCACCAAGCTGCGCGGTTGACGCTCCCTGGCGCGCAACCCCCGCGAGGGAAGCCCGGGGGTTCTCTAAGGTCATGTCCGGATGGACACCATCGCCGTTCTGCCGCTGAGATTGTCGCTGTGGACGCAGAAGCCCTTCGTCTCCTCATCCGGCGCAAGCTCCAGAACGGGCGCCTGCCGCATAGCAGCATTACACGGGACTGGAGTACGCCAAGCGACGGGGAAACGTGCGACGCCTGCGATACGGTCCTTACGAAGGAGGAGTTGCTGATGGAAGCGACCACGCTGGCGACTGGCAGGAGACCCCTTCAGTTGCACGTCCGATGTTTCCAGGTCTGGGATCACGAACGGCGCGTCGTCTAGCGGGGTTGGTAGGGTTCCGTCACGTACAGCATGGCGTCCAGACAAACGAAAGGCCGGAGTGCCGTGCGGTACCATAGCCGCACTGTGATTTCGACTCTGTGGTGAAATCGCACCGATGAGCACCCGACCTGATTGGCTTACGTGGGCGCGCAAGCTCCAGGCTCTGGCGCAAAACGGGCTGACCTACGCCCAGAATGAATATGACAACGAGCGTTATCGCCAGTTGCAGGCTGTTGCTGCGGAGATATTCGCCGCCCACACGGGTGAGACCCTGGCGACCGTGGAACAGTGGTTCGCGATTCAACCGGGCTACGCCACACCCAAGGTGGACGTGCGTGGGGCCTGTTTCCGCGACGGTAAGATCTTGCTGGTGCGCGAGAGATCGGACGGCCGGTGGTGTCTGCCCGGCGGTTGGGCCGACGTCGGCGACATGCCCTCGAATGCCGCCGAGCGCGAGGTGCACGAAGAGGCCGGCTTTGAATGCCTGGCGCAGAAGGTGATCGGTGTATTCGATTGCAATCGCGGCGGAGAGCCCTCGACCGCCTTTCACGCCTTCAAAGTGATCTTCCTCTGTGAGATTACCGGGGGCGGGCCACACCCCGACCACGAGATTCTGGAAGTGGGGTTCTTCACGCGCGACGATCTCCCGCCGCTCTCGCTGGCCCGCACGAATGCGGTCTGGCTGGCCGAGTGCTTTGCCCACCTGGATGACCCACATCGCCCAACGGCGTTTGATTAGCTCATGGTCCGCGACGCTTCGGCACTCGGACCCTGAGTGCTGAAGTTGTCGAGCTAGCGCAATCACCATATCGCTCAGCCGGCTGGCGCGTCGGCGCCCGCTTCGGCCGAGGGCGACCAGGTCGGCGCGCTGAGCCGGCGCTTCCCATCGCTCGCGAGCCTGACCGTGGGGTCGGCTGGATCGAACTTCCGATCCCAGAGCTTGCAGGTGACCTGCTTGTGGCGCTGGTCGAGGCCTTCGCAGTAATTCGTGAACTCGCAGCGCCGCACCAGATCGCCTTGGCCGAGCCGGATCTTCCAGAACCAGTCGGGGTCGGCGAGGCTCTGGCGGGCGGCGGCCACGCAGTCGGCCTCGCCGCGCTCGAGGATGCCTTCCGCCTGGTCGAAGGTCGTGATGCCACCGCTGGTGACGACCGGTGTCTGCCAGCCGGCGTCCCGGATCGCGCGGCGAATCGCCGCGGCGAGCGGCACGTTGCGACCGAACGGGCCGCGCGCGTCGGAGAGGACCGTCGGCATGCACTCGTACCCCGAGGCGCCGGTGTAGGGGTAGACGGCCTCGCCGATCTTCGGTTGCTTGGCGTCCTCGAATCGCCCGCCCTTGGAGACCGACAGGTAGTCCACGCCCGCTTCGGCGAACCGGACGCCGAACCAGACCGCGTCGTCGAGGTCGCTGCCGCCCTCGACCACGTCGTCGCCCAGATACCGGATGCCGACGACGTAGTCGTCTCCGACACGGGCGCGGACGGCCGCGAGCACTTCGAGCGGCAGCTGAACCCGGTTCTCGCGCGCGCCGCCGTAGCCGTCGGACCGGTCGTTCAAGCGCGAGAGGAACGACGCCATCGTGTAGGCGTGGGCGTAGTGCAGCTCGACGCCGTGGAAGCCCGCCTCGCGGGCACGCCGCGCGGCCTCGGCGAAGAGGCCGGGGAGCACTTGCGGGAGCTCCCGGATGTGGGGCAGGTGCACGTCCCAGACGCGCTCGCGGTAGCCGTAGTCGAGCGCTTCGAGCTCGCGGTCGGTCAGCACGGTCTCGATCGTCAGGCGATCGGCGCCGAGGAGGAATTCCCGCACGTCCTGGTCCTCGACCTCGCGCCAGCGACGGTCGTCGAGCCAGAGGGCGAGCTGGGCGCGCAGCGAATCGGTGATCTCGAGATAGCGGCCGAAGAATCGCTCGGGCTCGGGGCGGCGTCGGACCGTGACGAAGTCGATGATCTGGATGAAGAGTCGCGTCCGGCCCCGGCTTCGCGCGCGGACGGTCTCGACGAGCTCGCGCAGCCCGGGGACGAACCGGTCGTCGCCGATCCTCAACAGGGGACCGCTGGCGATGTCGCGGATGCCGGTGGCTTCGACCACGAGCACGCCCGGCTGGCCCTCGGCGAACCGCGCGTACCACTCGAGGACCTCTTGTGTGACGAACCCGTCGTCCGTCGCTCGCCACGGGACCATCGCCGGCACCCACGTCCGCTCCGCGGCGGTCAGCGTCCTGCCGATCCGGATCGGCGAGAACCAGCGCGCGCGCGCCGCTTCCTCGCGCGTCGGCCAGCGCGCCGGCGGCAGCGCATGACGGACGCGGGACGTCTCGGCGAAGCTCAGGACGGCGGCCTCGCGCGGGGTGCGCGCCGTGGACGGCTCATGGCAGGCAGGCAAAGCCGTCGATCTCGATCAGGCAGCCCTCGGCGGCGTCGAAAAGGTCGCGCACGCCGACCAGCGTCATCGCCGGGAAGTGCTTGCCAAAGTACTCGCGGTACACGACGCCGATCGGCTTGCCCTGGCGCTTGAACTCGCCGGCGTCGAGGACGTAGATCGTCAACTTCACGACGTCGGTGAGCTGGCCGCCTGCGCCCACGACGAGCGTCTTCAAGTTCTCGCACACCTGACGGAACTGAGCGACCAGGTCACCCTTGCCGACGACGCGGCCGTCTCGGTCCTTGGCGACCTGGCCGGCGAGGAACAGCATCCGGCCACCCCGGGTTTCGGCGGCGTGGGCGAACCCCACGGGCTTCATGAGCTCCGGCGGATTGTGGAATTCGATCTCGCGGGTCATCCGAGCCTCCTACTGACAATGCTCGCCTCGGACGGCGAGGCCCCAGCGCCGCGACGTCCTGCGGCTCGCGAAACCATCACTGGGTGCCGTCGAGCACGATCGTCTCGCCGTTCGTCGCGTCGTCGTGGATCAGCTTGGCCGCCACGGCGGCCACCTCGGCCGGGTCGATGAGACGACGACCGGGGTTGAGGTGCGCCATCGCCTCGACGGCCTCCTCGAAGGACTTTCCCGTCCGGGCCGCGATGTTCCGCGCGCTGTTCCACACGATGTCGGTCGCCGCGAACCCGGGGCAGATAGCGTTGACGGTGACGCCCTTGCCCGAGACCTCGGTCGCGAGTGCCTTCGTGAGGCCTACGAGCGCGTGCTTGGACGCGGTGTACGCGGCGACGTACGGCGCGCCGTAGAGCCCGGCCAGCGACGCGATGTTGATCACGCGCCCCCAGCGGCGCTCGAGCATCGCCGGCAGGACGGCGCGCGTGAGCAGGTAGGGGCCGGTCGCGTTGACGCGCAGGTGACGGTCCCAGAACGCCGGGTCGGTCTTCGCGAAGGGCGCCGATTCGGCGATGCCGGCATTGTTGACGAGGACGTCGACCGGGCCGAGCCGCGTGCCGACCGCCGCGACCACCCGTGTGATCATCTCGGCGTCGGTCACGTCCAGCGCGAGCGCCATCGCCTGGACGCCGAGACCGCGGGCCGTTTCGGCCGTCGCAGTCACCTGATCGGACGAGCGTGCGGCCACCGCGATGTTGCACCCTTCCCGGGCCAGCGCGAGCACGATCTCACGACCGATGCCGCGGCCGCCGCCGGTGACGAGGGCGACGGGCTGCCCGGGCGCGCTCGTCATGGGCTCTCCAGGCAGAAGAGAAAAAACATCGGGCGGGAACCCGAGGCGTCGTCGCGCGACGGATCCGACAAGCAGCGCACGCGCGGAGAGCTTCCGCTGCTCCCCGGCTGCCCCCTCGACGGCGCGGTCGCGCACCCCGCGAGCACCACGAGCGGGACCAGCAGCGCGATCGAGCACCGCCGCCAATTCATGCGGCCATTCTATCGCGGGATCAGGTATATATAGCCCCGCGATTCATGCCGCGCGCGTTCACTCGCAGCTCGCTCGTGGACGCCGTCGCCCGTCTCCGGCCGGCGATGAAGGTGTTGCTGCCGCCGGCGTGTGGGGAGCCGACGGCGCTCGTCGCCGAGATCTGCCGCCAGTCGAGCCGGCTGCCGGACCTGACGCTCCTGGGTGGCATCCATCTCGGCGACTACCCCTGGGCACGGCCCGAGCACGCGGAGCTCCGCTTCGCGACGTGGCACATGTCGCCCCGGCTCGAGGACGCGCGGCGGCGCGGGCGCGTCGAGTTCGTTCCGATCCGCTACTTCGATCTCGTCACACAGTTCGCGGCGGGCGGTACCTGGGCGCCGGACTGCGTCCTCGTTCACTGCGCGCCGCCCGACGCGCGCGGGTACCTGAGCCTCGGCGTCTCGGTCAGCGTCGCGCTCCCGGCAGCGCGCCGCGCCCCGCTCGTGATCGCCCAGGTCAACGGGACGATGCCACGTACGCTCGGCAACGCCTTTCTGCACAGGAGCCAGATCGACTACTGGGTCGAGGTGGACGAGCCGCTCACGCCGTACCCGCCGCCGGCGATCGGTGACGTCGAGCGCGCCATCGGACGCCGCGTCGCCGGGCTCGTGCCCGACGGGGCGACGGTGCAGGTCGGCGTCGGGGCGATCCCGCAGGCCGTGCTCGAGGCGCTCGTCGACCATCGTGACCTCGCGCTGCACTCGCTGCTGGTCGACGCATCGGTGACGCTGGTCGAGCGAGGCGTCGTCACCAACGCCCTCAAGCGCATCCACCGCGGGCGCATGGACATCGGCGAGGCGATGGGGACGCGCCGCCTCTTCGACTTCCTGCACGAGAACCCACGAGTGAGCATGGACTCGTCGAGATTCACGCACGATCCCGAGACCGTGGCGCGGCTCGATCGCTTCGTGGCGATCAACTCGGCGCTCGAGATCGATCTCACCGGACAGGTGACGGCGGAGAGCCTGGGCCAGCGTCAGGTCGCCGGGATCGGCGGCCAGTTCGACTTCGTGCTGGGTGCCTCGCGATCCCGCGGGGGCGCGGCGGTCATCGC
>Ga0066709_100000044_pt1 | contig 40266 bp, 43 predicted proteins | sample GraSoiAngelo_158_FD_79665 | JGI IMG/M metagenome (GOLD analysis project Ga0066709, IMG submission 79665) | Grasslands soil microbial communities from the Angelo Coastal Reserve, California, USA - 14_1009_16_30cm | ecosystem: Environmental > Terrestrial > Soil > Grasslands | place: USA...
CCGGCTCCGCGGTCAGCGGTAGAGCTCCTCGATCGCGTCCTTGTATTTCTGCGAGACCACCTTCCGCTTCACCTTGAGCGTCGGCGTCAACTCGCCGCCGTCGAGCGTGAAGTCCGTGGCCAGCACCGTGAATCGCTTGATCTTGGCGTACGACTGCAGCTGCGTGTTCTTCTCTTCCACCGTCCGTCCGATGCGCTCCACGACCTTCGGGTGCTTCACGATGACCGCCGTCTCGCTGGTGAGGATCCCCTGCTCGTGCGCGAACTTCGACAGCTCCTCGGGGTTGACGGTGATGAGCGCCACCGGGTACGGGCGACGATCGCCGTAGACCATCACCTGGCTGATGAACGGGTCGGCCTTCAGGAGGTTCTCGATGTTCTGCGGCGCGATGTTCATGCCGCCCGCCGTCACGATCAGATCCTTCTTCCGGTCGGTGATGAAGAGGAAGCCGTCCTGGTCGATCGTCCCGATGTCACCGGTGTGGAACCACCCGTCCGGATCGAAGACTTCGCGCGTCGCTTCGGGCTGCTTGAAGTAGCCGAGCGTGGCGATGTTGGGACCGCGCGCCAGGATCTCGCCGTCCGCGGCGGTCTTCAGCTGGACGCCCGGCAGAGTCTGGCCGACCGAGCCGAACTTGAATCGATCCGGCCGATTGAACGTGAGGGCCGGACATGTCTCGGTGAGTCCGTAGCCCTCGAGGAGGAGGATCCCCGCCGCGTGGAAAAACTCGGCGATGTCACGCGCGAGCGGCGCACCGCCGGACACGGCCCAGCGGAGCCGCCCGCCGAGCGCCGCGTGGAGCTTCGAGAAGACGAGCTTGTGGGCAAGCTTCCGCTTCAACTCCAGGCTGGCGGGCACTGGCTGGCCGCGCTGCTGATGGCGACTCACGTCTCTCCCGACGGACACCGCCCAGGCGAAGATCTTCTTCTTCGTGGCCGAGCCTGCCTCGACGCCCGCGAGGATTTTCGCGTAGACCTTCTCGAACACGCGCGGCACGCTGCAGATGAAATGAGGCCGTGTCTCCTTCAAGTTGTCGCCGACCTTGTCCAGGTTCTCGGCGAACGCTGTCGTCAGCCCGTGCGCGACGCCGAGGAACGACTCGAGCCGCGCGAAGGAATGCGCGAGCGGGAGGAACAGGAGGTGGACCCATCCCTCCTCGACGGGTGTGGCCTGCTTCGAGGCCGTCACGGCCGCGACGTGATTGCCGTGGGTCTGCATCACCCCTTTCGGGGGACCCGTGGTGCCGGAGGTGTAGACGATCGTCGCCAGGTCGGTCGGACGCGTCGACGCCACGCGCTCGGCGAGGGTGCTCTTGTGCGCCGCCATGCTGTCGCGGCCCTGCCTCCTGAGCGTCTCCCAGGTCATCACCATCTTGGGGGGCTGCGGCGCGTCGTAGCCGGCGATGACGACGATCTGCTCGAGAGCGGGCATCTGGTCGCGCGCCTCCAGCACCTTCGCGAGTTGCGCGGGATCTTCCACGAAGATCGTCTTCGCCGTCGAGTCGTTCACCACGTAGGCGATCAAGTCCGGAGGGTAGGTCGGATAGACCGGGACGGTCACGCACCCGGCGCTGAAGATCGCGAAGTCGGCCTGGACCCACTCGGCCCGGGTGGTCGACAGGAGCGCGACCGCCTCACCCTTGTCGCGGCCCACCGCAATGAGACCGAGCGCGACCTCGCGCACGACGTCGCCGACCTCACGCCAGGTGATCGTCTTCCAGTCGCCGCCCTGCTTGAACTGCTGGGCGGGACGCTCGCCGCTCTGCTCCACGCGGTCCCAGAACATCCGGGCGAGGGTATCGGCTGCCATGGGCTGAGCCCTCCATGTAAAGTAGCAATCTCAAAGGGATAACCGACGGTAACACATGGTCTATAACGCGGTGCGTAAAAAGGGGCTTGACGCTGTAACGCGACGCGTTACACTCGAATCGAACGGAGCGGAATGTAGCCAAGAGCCGTACAAAGACGAACCCGACGATGCAGGAGGGACTCATGGACGATCAGAAGAAGGTTCACGAGCTGTTCGGACAGCTCACGGGCAAGGCGGTCGAGACGATGACGATGTGGGCAGACGCCAACCAGCGCGTGCTCCGCGAGCTCGTCGAGTTTTCCGCGGCGACGGCCAAAGAGGGCGTGAGGCTCTACGCCGAGTTGCAGCAGGGCGCCCTCGAGACGCTGCGCAACTCCCAGGCCGCCGCCGGACGCTGGCAGGGTGCCTGGTCCGACGGCGCGAAGGATCCGGTGCAGGTGTACCAGAAGGCCGTGATGAACAGCGTGGACAGCGTCGAGGCCGCGTTCAAGCTGCTCGAAGGCCAGGCCCAGGCGATCACCCGCTCGGCCGAACGGCTCCAGACGTCCGCCGAGCAGGCGGGCAAGGGCATCCAGCAGACCTACACGGCCGTCGTCGAGAAGATGAAGGACGTCTACTGCCACAACTAGACGATTACTTCTGGTTCTTCCGTCTCTCGAGCCGCTCCTCGAGGGAGCGTAGACGCTCGCGCAGCGTCGAGACTTCCTCGCGGAGCCGCTCGGCGTCGGGCTCGGCGCCGTCGCGCCGGGGTTCGGCGCGCGGCCCGACCATCCCCCACCCGGCTCTCGAGGCCCAGTCCTGGAAGATCCGCTCCATCTCGCGCTGGTTCGAGACGATGCCCTCGAGGCTCGACTTCATCGATCGCTGAACGAAGTCCTGCCACGCTTGGCCGTGCTTGATGAGCTGGTGGAGGAAGGCGGTGGGCAGCGTGGCGCGGTGGTTGCGCTCGTTCTCGAGGATGATCTGGGCCAGCGTCACCGACGTCAGGTCCTCGCCGGAGGAGGCGTCCACGACCGCGATCTCCCGGCCCGCGCGGATCATCTCTTCGATCTCCTCGAGGGTCACGTACCGGCTCTCTTGCGTGTCGTAGAGCTTTCGATTCGAGTACCGCTTGATGACGTACGCCATGGCACTCCTCAGCGGGGCTGCCCCCGACGGTCACTATGAATGGCGTAACACTCCGCGTCAAGAGCCCGCGCGCCGCGCCATGCTAGACTGCGCCCACGCCCACAGGAGGTGGCTCGCATGAAGCTCAAGGGGCGCACCGCGCTCGTCACCGGAGGCTCCCGAGGCATCGGTCGCGCGATCGCGCTGGCGCTTGCCGAAGAAGGCGCCGACGTCGCCATCAACTACGTCTCGAGCGAGCCGGCCGCCAAGGAGGTCGCCGAGCGGATCCACAAGCTCGGCCGGTCCTCGGTGCTGGCGCAAGCCGACGTCGGCGACTACCCCGACACGTTCCGCATGGCGCAGGACCTCCTGAAGGAGTTTGGCCATCTGGACATTCTCGTCAACAACGCCGGGATCAACTCGGACAAAACCTTCGTCAAGATGGACCACGCCTCGTGGCGCAAAGTGCTCGCCATCAACCTCGACGGCGTCTTCAACTGCACCAAGGTGTTCATCGACCAGATGCTCAAGCAGGAATACGGCCGCGTGGTCAACATCACCTCGGTCATCGGCCAGATCGGCAACTTCGGCCAGGCCAACTACGCCGCGTCGAAGGCCGGGGTCGCGGCGTTCACCAAGTCGCTCGCGAAGGAGCTGGCCGGCAAGGGCGTCACGGTGAACGCGGTGGCGCCCGGCTTCATCGAGACGGACATGGTCCAGGCAATTCCGGAGAAGGTCCGCGAGAAGCTCTTGAATCAGATTCCGCTCAAGCGCTTCGGCACGGTGGAGGAGGTCGGGCGGGCGGTCGTCTACCTCGTCTCGTCCGACGGCGACTACATCACGGGCGCCGAGCTCTCGATCAACGGCGGACTGCTGATGTGACCATGGCGGCCCAGAGCCTCACCGCCTGAGCGGCCAGCGCCCACGGTCCCAGCGCCATCGCCGTCAGCGACGCCACCCGCCGGGGCCGCTCCTCGTAGACGACGTGCGCCTTCGACGGCATCACCCACGCCTCGCCCGAGAGGACCTCCTCGCCGCGCTGGTTGACGCAGACGGTCTGGAGCCGAAGGCGATTGCGCTCGCGGACCACCTCGAGCACGTCCACGCGCGCCGTGATCGTGTCTCCCGCCTTGACGGGTCTCACGAACTTGAGGCTCTGGGAGAGGTACACGGCGCCCGGCCCCGGGAGCCGGGTGCCGATGACCGCCGAGATCAGCCCCGCGGTGAAGATGCCGGGCGCGATCGGTTCCTTGAACGGCGTCGTCGCCGCGTAGCCGGCGTCGCTGTGGACGGGATTGAGGTCGCCCACTGCGTCGATGAAGCTCGCGATGTCGTCTTCCTCGACCTGTCGCACGAGCTCGGCGTGGTCACCCGGCGAGACCTCGGCGATCGTCTTGCCGATCACGGGGGCTCCTTGTTGGCGAGATGTCGAAGCACGGCGGTGATCGAATCCTCGAGCCGCTCGATGCGGTCCTCCAGCTCGACGATCTGTTTCGCCACCGCCGTCACCTGACTGCGCGACGGCAGGTTCAACGCCTGGAGCGCCTGCTCGATCTGCTGGTCCACGATCTTCTTGGCGGGCGCGCTCGTCACCAGGAACTGATCGAGCGACTGGCCCATCGCCTTCGCGAACTGCTCGGTGCCCATCGTCTGGCCGAGCACCTTGGACCAGGCCTCGATCCACTGGTCGAGGAACTGCTTCCACTGCGTCAGGAGCTCCGGGGTGGCCGGCGTCTGCGCGAAGAGCTTCGCCCAGGTCTGAACGCCCTGGTCGAGCACCGGCCGCCAGAACGCCGTCGGGTCCGGAGTGGCCGTCGTCGGAGGGGCCTGACTGAGCAGGCGCGTCCACGCCTGGGCGCCCTCCTCGAACTGCTTCCTCCATTGCTCGAACAGCTGGTTGGGTACCGGACCGTCAACCATTACGTCAAATCTTACCTCGTGCTGACGCTTCGCGTCAACGACCGTGTCGCCCGGCTAGGAGCGTGGCGCCAGCCAGCCCGAGACCTTGGGCCAGCAGTGAGTGGCGGCTCCCCGCCCGGCGATGAGCGAGATATGGCCGCCCGGCAGCTCGATGTATTCCTTTTCGCGGCTACCCACGGCGTCGATGAGCGCCCGCACGCACGCGGGCGGCGCGATGTAGTCCTCTTTCGCGCCGACGACGAACACCGGGCACGTGATGTGCTCGAGCCGTACCGTCCGGCCGCCCATGACGAGCTCCCCCCGGTAGAGCTTGTTGTCCTGATAGAAGTCCCGCACCCATTGGCGAAAGAACTCGCCCGGAAAGGCCACGTATTCGTTCGCCCACTTGTTCAGCGCCTGGAATCCCTCGAGGTACTTATCGTTCCAGAGGTTCCACCAGAGATTCACGTTGGTCGAGAGGTCCATCGTCGGCTTGAGGAGCTTGAAGCCCGCCTTCACCATGTCCGCCGGGACAGCGCCGAGCGTGTCCACGAAGCGGTCGACGTTGAAGTTCTGCTTGCTGAGCCAGAGCCCGAACAGGCCCACCTTCGTGAAGTCGATCGGACCGGCCATGTTCACGAAGTTCTTCACCGGTACCTCGGGATGCGAGGCGACGAACGACGCCGAGATGGGCGCCCCCATGCAGTAGCCGAGCACCGAGAGCTCGTCCGTCCCCGAGGTCGCGAGCACGCGCTTGGCCATGCGCGGCAGAATCTTGACCACGCACTCCTCGACAGTGAGGTCGTTGTCCTCCGGGCCGAACACGCCCCAATCGAGCAGATAGAAGTCGAACCCTTGCCGGGTCATGTGCTCGACGAAGCTCCCGCCGGGCAAGAGGTCGAAAATGTAGGGTCGGCTGATGCCGAGGTTCGGAACGAAGAGCAGCGGGGTCCGGTGAGTCCGGGCCGACTCGTACCGGTAGAGCCGCGACTTGTTGCGTTTATAGACCTCCACGCGCGGCGTCTGGCCGGTCTTCGGCTCGGCCGGATTCACCGTCATCTCGTGGAGGTTCTTGAGCCGGCGGAATCCCCGCTCGAATTCCTCCTGCCACTGCTTGATCATCTCGGCGGGCACGTCCGCGGCGAACCCGCTGGTGAATCGCTCAACGACGTCGGCGAAGCGCTCCTGCCCCATGGTCAGAGGGCTCCTTCCCCGATCACATCTGGAACATCGAGCCGAGCTTCATCGCGAGCCCCATGTCGCCCTTGACCTTCAGCTTGCCCGACATGAACAGCATCTGCCCCGACTGCTTGCCCGAGAGCATGTCGAGCCAGTCCTGGGCTGCGATCTGGAGCGTCAGGGTCGGGTTCGGCCCCGCCCCCTGCTTCACCGTGCAGGCTCCGTCCTTGATGACGGCGTGCCACGTCCCGCCCCCGTCGCCGCTGACGTCGTACTGGATCACCGCGTTCGTTCCGGCGGACTTGTCGGACCGGAACCGCGTCGCCATCGCATCGAACGTCTCTTTGACTGTCGGCATTGCTTCCTCCTTGGTTCAGATTTGCCATCGGGGTGCCTTCGCAGGGCTCCGGCACCCGACGTTCGTCCGTCAAAACGTAAACAGGTCCATTCCGCCGGTCACCGTGAGCACGGCGCCCGTGATGTAGCGCGCACGTTCGGAACAGAGGAACGCGACGGCATTCGCCACGTCCTCGGGCTCCCCCTCGCGCTGCATCGCGACGCGCTTGACCATCCGCTCGTAGAGCGGGCTCAGCTTGGCATTGGGCGCGATGATCCCCGGCGCGATCGCGTTGCAGGTGACATTGTATCGAGCGCCCTCGAGGGCGACCGACTTGGCGAACCCGATCAGCCCGATCTTGCTCGTCGCGTAGGCGGTCTGGCCGAAGCCACCCATGAGACCGGCGATCGACGCCATGCAGACGATCCGCCCCCAGCGCCGCTCGCGCATCCCCGAGAACACCGCCTTGGTCACCTTGTACGTTCCCGTCAGGTTCACGGCGAGGTTGAGCTCCCAGTCCTCGTCCTTCATGTCCTTGAGCTGGGCCACCGTGTAGATGAGCCCGGCGTTGTTCACGCAGATGTCGACGGGGCCGAGGTCGCGCTCGATGTGGCCCACGACCTCCTGGACTTGCGCCGACTCGCGGATGTCGCACGCGTAGCCGCGGGCGCGGCCGCCGGCGGCCTCGATCTCCCCGGCGGCTCCGGCGGCGCCGTCACCGTCGAGGTCGACGATGGCGATCGCGCAGCCCTCGGCGGCCAGCGCGGTGGCGTCGGCTCGACCGAGACTTCGCGCCGCGCCCGTGACGAGCGCGACGCGCCCGCGGATACCCAGATCCATGTTACTTCCCTTTGAAGGTCGGCTCGCGCTTCGCGAAGAACGCCTGGATACCTTCCGAGGCGTCCTCGGTCTTGAGCGACTTCAGGAACGCACGGATCTCGATGTCGATCGCCTTGTCGATCGGCGCCTCGAGCCCCTCGTCGACGGCCTCGATGATGAGCCGTGTGGCGATCGGTGGCCGCTTGGCGATCTCGCGCGCGAGCGCCTTGGCGTCGTTGAGCGTCTCGCCTTCTTTGGTGAGGCGGTTCGCGAGGCCGAGGGCGAGGCACTCCGAGGCCGGCACCTGGGTTCCCAGGATGAGGAATTCGAGAGCCTTCGTCCGACCGATGAGGCGTGGCAGCCGCTGCGAGCCTCCGTAGCCCGGAGTGATGCCGAGATTCGACTCGGTCTGACCCATCCGGGCCGTCTCCTTGACCAGGCGGAAGTGGCATGCCATCGCGATCTCGCAGCCCCCACCCAGCGCGTGGCCATTGACCGCCGCGATGACGGGTTTCGGGAAGCGCTCGATCTTCCGCATCACGCTGTTCCCGAAGCGGATGAAGGTGTCGACGTCACCCCCGGAGAACGCGGAGCCGAGGTCGGCGCCGGCGCAGAAGATCCGGTCACCCGCGCCCGTGATGATGACGGCGCGAACCGTCTCGTCGTTCTCCACGGAGTTGAGGGCGGCGTTCAGCTCCCGCATGAGCGGCTCGCTGATCGCGTTGGCCGGTGGACGGTTGAGCGTGATGACCGCGAAGGTCTCCTCCCGCGCGAACAGCAGGGTTTCATACGCCATGGGCACAGACTCCCTGGAGAAAGATCGTCGCGACCGGCTCGGCCGCGTCGGTGAGGCGGTACGCGCGCTTGCCCAGAACCCACGAGGTCGCCAGCTGGTCCATCGCCCCGAAGAGCATCTTGGTGGCGACCTTCACCGGCAGATCGGGGCGGATCTTTCCCGCGGCGGCGCCTTCCTCGAGCACGTCGTTGATCACGCCGAAGTAGGCGGACACCTCGTGCGCGGACGCCCCGCGGAAGAACTTCTGCCCCTGGCGCAGCTCGACCTGGACGACCTCGGCGAGCTCGGGGTTCTCCTCGAGCACCCGGAAATGGAGGGCCACGATCTTCCTGATCTTCGCCAGCGGGTCGCGCTCGGCGGCGATCTCCCGTCGCACCGACGCCACCCATTCCGCCATCTTCTCGCGGAACAGGGTGACGAGAATCTCGTCCTTGGTCTTGAAATAGAGGTAGATCGTGCCGCTCGCGATCCCCGCCTCGCGGGCGATGTCCGAGACCCGCGAGTTGTAGTAGCCGTTGCGCGCGAAGACGCGGATCGCGGCGTCGATGATCTGTTGCGGCTTGTCGGGGTCACGCATGAATTCTGACTGAACCGCCGTTCATTCTACGGGCGCCCACATGGAGAATCAACCCGGACCACCCGATGCGACGGGATTCACGCACCTCGATACACTTCGCGCCGGCGGATGCTCCGCTGGAACTCGACGTAGCTCTGGCGCGTCATCGCGGGGCGTGCGTTGGCGATCACCTCGCGGGCGCCACCGGCGCCGTCCCAGAGGAGGTCGACCACCATGGCGGCCATGGCTCGGGCCGGCATCACGTAGGCGAGATGCGGGTCGACGATCTCGTAGTCGGCGCCGTGGCCCGCGCCCCGCGCCCCGCCCATGTACGGATGCACCACCGGGATCACCTGGCTCAGGTCGCCCATGTCGGTAGAGCCCGTACGGTGTCCCGCTTCACGACACGCTCCCGCGCCGAAGAGGCCGTCGGCGTTCTGTCGGAACGCGCGCGCCATCGTGGGGTCCGTGCGCAGCGGGAGGTACCCGGGAAGGGTCTCGATCTCGACGCTGGCGCCGAGCGCCAGCGCTCCGGCCCGGAGCGCGCGGTCGACCTTGTCGTTGGCGTCGCGAATGCCTTCGAGGGTGCGACCGCGGACGTACGTCTCGAGCCGTGCTTCGGCCGGGATAACGTTCACCTGGGAGCCGCCGTGGGTCAGGATGGGGTGGACGCGGATCGTGTCGTCGTCGCGGAAGGTCTCCCGCAGCGCGTTGATCGCGGTGAGCGCGATCTGGGCCGCGTAGAGCGCGTTGACGCCCAGGTGCGGCGCGCCGCCCGCGTGCGCCGCGCGCCCGAGGAACCGCGCCGTCTTGCCGAACCGTCCGTTGTTGGAGCCGGGAACGCACGCGACGCCGTCCTCGGGACGCGGCGTGGTGTGGATCATCATCGCCAGGTCGACGTCGTCCAGGTGGCCCAGGCGGAGGAGCTCGCACTTGCCGCCCAGGAACTCGAGCCGCCCTTCGCGAACCTCGTTGAGGCGCCACTCGAGGTCTCCGCCCTCCTCGGCCGGGACGGCCATGAACGCCACGCGGCCCGCCAGGCCGTCGAGGGCCTTCGTGGTCACGAGGCCGATCGCCGCGCCGACGAGTCCGGCGATCTGGGCGTTGTGGCCGCAGGCGTGGACAGCGCCGGTGGACGGGTCCGCCTCCGGGTGTCCGGCGACCACGAGCGCATCGAGCTCGCCCAGGAGCGCGAACGTGGGCCCCGGGCCCGCGCCGCCGGCGACGTCGGCCCGCACCCCCGTGAGCGCCAGCCCGCTCCGCGGGGCAAGACCGAGCTCCCGGAACTTCGCCTCCACGAGCGCGGCCGTTCGCGACTCCTTGAAGCCGAGCTCAGGATGGCGGCGGATCGCTTCCCCGACGGCGACGATCGCGTCGGCGTGACGCTCGATCGCCTCGCCGACGCGTTGCTTCACCTCGTCGCGAGTCATGGGCGCGTGTCCGCGGCTCGAACGACCGTCACAAGCTCGACCACTTGTTCTCCCCCGTTCCTCGAGTCTGGCGTAGGATAAGCCGGTCCCGCGCGGCGACGCCGGGCAATTTGAATCGGGAGAGTAGACCATGAAGGCAGCGGCGGCTGTCGCGGAAGTTCTCAAGCGCGAGGGCGTGAAATTCCTCATCGGCTACCCGGTCAACCCGATCATCGAGGCCGCCGCGGAGGCCGACATCCGCACGATCATCGTCCGCCAGGAGCGGACCGGGCTCCACATGGCCGACGCCGTGAGCCGGATCTCGTCCGGGGAGCGCATCGGGGTCTTCGCCATGCAGCACGGCCCGGGATCGGAAAACGCCTTCGGGGGCGTCGCCCAGGCCTACGGCGACTCGGTGCCGATCGTCGTGCTGCCAGGCGGCTACCCGCGCCGGATCACCAACATCCAGCCCAACTTCAACTCGTTCCTGAACTTCCAGCACGTGACGAAGTGGTGCGAGCAGGTCATCGTGCCCGATGCCGTCGTGGACGCGATGCGCCGTGCGTTCACCCAGGTCAAGAACGGCCGGCCGCGGCCGGTGCTGATCGAGTTCCCGGTCGACCTGCTGCGCGAGGACGTGCCGGAGCCGATCCAGTACACGCCGGCGCCGCGGCTGCGCTCGGCGCCCGATCCCCGCGACGTCTCCCGCGTCGCCGACGCGCTCGTGGCCGCCCAGCGGCCCGTGATCTACGCGGGCCAGGGCGTGCACTACGCGCGGGCGTGGCAGGTTCTCCGAGAGCTGGCCGAGCTCCTGGAGGCGCCGGTGACGACGAGCCTCCAGGGCAAGAGCGCCTTTCCAGAGACCCATCCCCTTTCGCTCGGCTCCGGTGGGCGCTCGATCTCCAAGCCGCTCCACCACTTCCTCCAGAACGCGGACCTGATCTTCGGCATCGGCTGCAGCTTCGCGACGACCAACTACGGCGTCGCCATGCCGAAGGGTAAGCGCATCGCGCATGCGACGCTCGACCCGACCGACATCAACAAGGACGTGCCCGCCGAGCTGGCGCTCGTCGGCGACGCCGGGCTCACGCTCCAGGCGCTGCTCGTCGAGGTGAAGGACCGGCTCAAAGGCGCCCCGCGCGGCCGGTTCTCGGTCGTCACCCAGGAGATCAAGAACCTCAAGAGCGAGTGGCTGGCGCAGTGGACGCCCCGGCTCACCGCCGACACCAAGCCGCTGTCCCCCTACCGCGTGATCTGGGACCTGATGCACACGGTGGACGTCGCCAACACGATCATCACGCACGACGCCGGGAGCCCGCGCGACCAGATCTCGCCGTTCTGGGAGCCGGTGGCGCCGCTCAGCTACATCGGCTGGGGCAAGACGACCCAGCTCGGCTATGGCCTCGGCCTGGCGATGGGGGCGAAGCTCGCTGCGCCCGACAAGCTCTGCGTGAACGTCTGGGGCGACGCCGCGATCGGCTTCACGGGGATGGATTTCGAGACGGCCGTGCGTGAGCGGATCCCGATCCTCTCCGTGTTGCTCAACAACTTTTCCATGGCGATCGAGCTGAAGGTCATGAAGACGGCCACGGCCAAGTTCCGGAGCACGGACATCAGCGGCGACTACGCGGCCATGGCCCGCGCGTTCGGCGGCCACGGCGAGCGCGTGACCGAGCCCGGCGAGATCGTGCCGGCGATCCGCCGCGGCATCCGTAAGACGCAGGACGGCACGCCCGCGCTCCTCGAGTTCATCACCGAGAAGGCGGAAGACTTCTCGATGTTCTAGGTTCTAGGCGGGCCACCATGAATATCAAGTACCGGATCGGCGTCATGCCCGGACCGTGGCCGGCGGACTCGCCGGGCGAGCCCGACGGCCGCGAGTTCCTCTGGCAGTTCATCGACCTCTGCGAGCGGACCGCGATCGACTCCGTCTGGTTCTCGGACCGGCTCTCCTCGCCGCTGCCCGTCCTCGAGCCCATGATCACCATGGCCGCCGTGGCCGCGCGCACGCAGCGGCTCAAGTTCGGCCCGAGCGTGCTGGTGGCGCCGTTCAGGTCGCCCGTGATGGCCGCGCGTCAGCTCGCGATGCTCGACTATCTCTCCGACGGGCGCGTGCTTCCGGCGGTCGGCATCGGCGTCGAGCAAGAGCGTGAGTTCCATGCCGCCGGCGTGCCCTTCCACGAGCGCGGCCGCCGTACCGACGAGGCGATCCGGATCATGCGCCAGTGCTGGGAAGCCCCCGACGTCACCTTCGCGGGCGAGTTCTGGAGGCTCGATCGGATCACGGTGCTGCCACGGCCCGTCCAGCAGCCGATGCCGCTCTGGATCGGCGGCAACAGCGAGGCGGCGATGCGCCGCGCCGGCCGCATGGGCGACGGCTGGATTCCGTCCTTCATCACGCCCGATCACTTCCGCGTCGGCGTCGACAAGACGCTGACCTTCGCGGCCGCGGCCGGGCGCGAGGTGCCGGGCGACCACTTCGGCGCCCTCGTGAATTTCTGTCTCGACCCCGACCCGGCAGTCGCGCGCTCGATCGCGCTCCCGTTCATCCCGCGCGGGCGTGCCGACGCGCCGACGCTCGACGCCTGCACTGCGTTCGGCCCGGCCGACCTGGTCAGCGAGCGCCTGGAACAGTACGTGCGCGGAGGCGGATCGAAGTTCGTCCTCCGGCCGATGTGCCCGCCCGAACAGATGCTCGAGCAGCTCGAGCAGCTGGCGGCGGAGGTCGTGCCCGCGTTTCACAGCCGCTGAGGCGCCTGGGCTCAGGTCCCTCGGAGGATCTGGATCAGCAGGTCTGGGTCGAGATTCCCGCCGGAGAGGACGACGCCGATCCGGGCGCCGCGTGGGACGGCGAGCTTCCCCGCCAGGACGGCGGCGGCGCCGACCGCGCCGGTCGGCTCGGCGATCACCCGCACGGAGAGCGCCAGGAAACGGACGGCCGCGACGATCTCGGCATCGCTGACGAGCACCACCGCGCTCAGGTTTTCGCGAAGAATCGGGAACGTGAGCTCCCCTGGGCTCTGCGGGCGGATCCCGTCGGCGATGGTGGACGGCGGAGGAATCGTCACGCGCTCGCCCTTCTGCAGCGAGAGATACGTGTCGTTCGCGGTGTCCGCCTCGACGCCGATGACGGCGATCCCCGGGGCCAGGTTCCGCGCCACCGTGCTGCAGCCGGCCATGAGACCGCCGCCCCCCACCGGCGTGACGAGCGCGTCGAGCGACGGGACGTCCTGGAAGAGCTCGAGCGCAGCGGTCCCCTGCCCGGCCATGATCGCGGGATCGTCGTAGGGAGGCACCAGCACGCGTCCCGTCTTCTCGACGAGGCCGCGGGCGACGGCGGCGCGGTCGTCCTTCAGGCGGTCGTAGAAGACGATCTCGGCCCCGTAGCCACGCGTCGCCTCCACCTTCAGGGCGGGCGCGTCGGTGGGCATGCAGATGATCGCGGTGGTCCCGACGATCCGCGCGGCGAGCGCGACGCCCTGGGCGTGATTGCCCGACGAGTAGGCCACGACGCCCCGCGCGCGCTCCGCCGACGTGAGCGACAGAAGCTTGTTCAGGGCGCCGCGGATCTTGAACGAGCCCGCGCGCTGCAGGTTCTCGCACTTGAAGAAGACCTGGCTGCCGCTGGCATCGTCGAACGCCTGCGACGTGATGACCGGCGTGCGGTGAATGCGGTCCGAGAGGCGCCGCGCGGCGGCGTGGACGTCGTCGATCGTGAGCAGGGGGGCCGCGGTCACGACGACGGTGATTATCCCAGAGCGCACGAAGGTTGATCAACCCTCGCGGTATACTCGCGCCATGTGGACGCTGGCGCCGCTGCTCGTTCTCTTGCTCTCGGCCGGCTGTTCGCTCATCTCCGTCGATCTGACACCGAGGATCAAGCCCCTCGAAGAGCGGACCGTCGAGGGGAGCGGCCGGACGAAGATCCTCTTGACGGACATCTCGGGATTTCTCAGCGAAGAAGGACCGTCGCCGACGGTGATCATCGGCGCGCCGACCCCGCGGGTGCCGCTGCTCGTCCGCTTTCGCGAGGAGCTGAAGAAGGCCGGGGAGGATCACGACGTCAAGGCATTGATCGTTCGCATCAACAGCCCGGGCGGGACGGTGACGGCGTCCGACATCATGTTCAAAGAGCTCGAGATATTCAAGCGCACCGCGCGCATCCCCGTCATCGCCGTCATGATGGACGTGGCGGCCTCGGGCGGCTACTACGTCGCCCTCGGGGCCGATACGATCATCGCCCACCCGACGACGGTGACCGGCTCGATCGGCGTCATCATGGTGACGATGAACGCCGAAGGCCTCATGCAGAAGCTCGGGCTCGCGACCGCTACCATCAAGTCCGGCGAGCGGAAGGACATGGGAAGCCCGCTCCGCACGCTCACGGGCGACGAGCGCAAGATCTTCCAGTCCGTGATCGACGGGCTGCACGGCCAGTTCGTCGCGAGACTCGTCCAGGCCCGGCAGATCCCACTCGAGACCGCCAAGACGATCGCCGACGGTCGCATCTACACGGCACAGCAGGCGCTCGAGCTCAAGCTGGTCGACCGGATCGGATACATGGACGACGCGCTCCAGATCGCGCGCCGCGCGATCGGTGTCGCCGACGCGCGGGTGGTCGTGTATCACCGCCCCACGGAGTATCGGGCCACCTACTACGCCCGGTCCGAGGCGTCGGCAACCGGCCTCGACGCGACGGTCGCCCCGCTCGCGTCAATCGTCGGGACCGGTCCCCGCTTCCTTTATGTCTGGTGGCCCTGAGGCGCGGCCGCGCCCGTCGGCGGCTCGAAGCCCTCGCAGCGTGAGACCGGGAGTCGCGGATATTTCGGAAAGCGCGGATCGGTCACGCTGAGGCCGCACCGCACGAACGTCGACCGCTTGGCGGACGTGACCTGGTTGGCATGCCGGCACGTGGCGCAGAGGCCGGCGGGGGTCACGGCTGGTCTCCGACGAGATCGAGATAGTGCTTGACGATCCTGGCCGTGGCGCCCCAGATGGTGTCGCCGCGGTAGTCGAAGAAATACACGGGACGCACAACGCCGTTGCGTTCCCACTCCTCGACCCGCAAGCCGCCCGGCCCGAAGAGCGCCGCGAACGGCACCTCGATCACTCGCTCGATCTCCTCGCCGTCGGGACGCCAGGCGACGGGCGTGCGGACGACGCCGATCCAGGGCGTGATGACGAAGTGCGTGGCGAACGTCTCGGTGTCGTCGAGCGCGCCCAGCGGCTCGACCGCCGCCCGCGGCAGACCGATCTCCTCTTCGCACTCGCGCAGCGCCGCCTCGAGGAACGAGGCGTCCCCGGGATCGACGGTGCCACCGGGGAAGGAGATCTGCCCCCGGTGGGCTCCGACCGTCTCGGTCCGCTTCGCGAACACCAGATGGGGCTCGCCCCGATCGACGAGCGGCACCAGCACCGCGGCGCGGACGAGTGGGCCCGGAGGCACGACGCGGCGCTCGCGCCCTGCGAGCCGGGTTCGGGTCAGCGCGACCAACTCGTCGAGCGTCATGCGGTCGGTGGGCCGGGGTGTGCGGCGGTCACGACATGAAGAACCCGCCGTCCACGTTCAGCGCCTGGCCGGTGATGCCCGCCGATTCGGGGAGCGACAGAAAGACGGCGACGTGGGCGATCTCCTCGGGTTCGATCATGCGGCGTTGCGCGACCTGGCGCTTGTAGTAGCGCTCGAAGATCTCGGTCCCGGCCACTGGCCCGGACTTCGTCGACTGCATCCGGATTCCCATGCCGGCCCGCACGTAGCCTGGGCAGATCGCGTTGACGGTGATGCCCGGGTACCCCTGGGATCCGAGCTCGGCGGCGAGCGAGCGCGTCAGGCCGATGACGCCGTGCTTGGAGGTGGCGTACGCGGTGACGAAGCCGTAGCCACCCATCCGGCCGAGGACCGACGAGATCGTGATGATGCGGCCGGCTCGTCGGGTCATCATCGCCGGGAGCGCCGCACGGATCGCGCGGTAGGTCCCGTTGAGGTTGACGTCGACGACGCGCGTCCACGCGCTCTCGTCCTGCTCGGCGAGGAGCCCCGCGGTGCCGAGGCCGGCGCACGTGACGAGCGCGTCGAGACGATCGAACTCTCGGAGGGCCCGCTCGGTCATCGCGACCATGTCGGTCGATCGGGTGACGTCGGCCCGGATGGCGAAGGCATTCGCGCCACTCAGCGCGCGCGCCTCGTTCGCGACGGCCTCGACGGCGTCATCGACGTCGCCGAGGATCAGCGCGGCGCCCTCCCCCGCGAACGCGACCGCGATCGCGCGTCCGATGCCGCCGCCCGCGCCGGTCACCGCGACGGCCTGACCCTTCAAACGCACGGGCGCCTCGTCACGGTCGGCTGAGCCTGTCGGCAGCGGTCACGCGCGTACCCCGTCGAGGACCGCCGCCATCACGGCCCCGGCCTTGTCGCGAATCACCAGGTCGGCCTGGGCGTCGAGCGGCGTCGCCTCGAGGTTCACGATCGCGAGCGTGGCGCCGGCGTGCTTGGCGTGCGCGGGCATGTACGCTGCCGGGTAGACGACCAGCGAGGACCCGAGGACCACGAAGAGATCGGCCGCTCGCGACCGACGCTCGGCCTCCTGCATCTCGCGCGCCGGCATCGCCTCGCCGAAGAGCACCGTCGTCGGCTTCACGACGCCGCCGCACCGGCGGCACGCGGGAATCTCGTCGCCCGCCTGGAGCCACTCGTGCACCTCGTCCCGCGTGTAGGCGGCGCCGCATTCGAGACAGCGCGTGCGCGTCGCGTTGCCGTGGAGCTCGATGACCCTTTCCCCCGGCAGACCGGCGCGCTGGTGCAGGTCGTCGATGTTCTGGGTGATGCAGCAGTCGAGCCGGCCGAGGCGATGCAGCTCGGCCAGGGCCAGGTGCGCGGCGTTTGGCCGGGCGGCACGAATCACGGGATAGGTCACCCGCCCGAGCTCCCAGTACTTTCGCCGGCCGCTGACGCTGCCCACGAAGTTCTGGTAGGTGAACTCGCGCGGATCGAACCGATCCCAGAGACCGCCCGGACTGCGAAAGTCGGGGATACCGGACTCGGTGCTCACGCCGGCGCCCGTAAAGGCGACCGGGCGGCGGGCGCGCGCGAACAGCTCGGCCAGCCGAAGGACAGCGCCGTTCACCGCCGCCACGTCCAGATGCGCCCAGTCATGGTCGAGAGAGAAGCGCCCTCAAGCCTACTACAGTGTCGGCCGGACGCGCCTCAACCAGACGACGCATCCGGCGAACGCCAGCGCGCAGACCGCGGTGAGCCCGGCGTTCAGCGCCACGCCCTCGAGCGTGCCCCACGCCACCGTGAGGATGGTGAACAGGACGTTGTTGATGACGTGACACACCACCGCCGGGAGGGCGCTGCCGGCCCACTCCGTGATCCAGCCGAGGTAGAGACCGAGGGCCAGCGCCAGGAGGGCATGGAGCCATTCCAGATGGAGGATGCCGAAACCAGCACCGGCGATGACCACCGCCGTCGCCGGCAGGAAGCGCTCGCGGAGGCGCGTCTGCATGTACGCCCGAAAGAAGACCTCCTCGGCCGTGCCCGCCAGGACGCCGATGACGACCACAGCGAGGAACAACTGCGGACCGACGGCCTGCGCCAGGGCGCGGCGGATTGCCACCAGGCTGCCATGCTGGCCGAGCCCGGCCAGCATGGTCAGGGAGTCGAGCATCTGGCCGAGCGCCAGCATGCCGACGACCATCACCGAGAGCGTGCGGCCCGTCTCCCTTCCCGGCACGAGGCGAAGCCCGGCGGGCGATGCTCCGCCGGTCGCGATCAGGACCGTCAGGAGCAATGCCGTCGACGAAGCGATGCCGCCGGCGAGCAGCCCGGGGAGGCCATCGAACACCGCGTGCTCGGGAAGGTCCGGGTAGAGCGTCCGCAGAATCCCGCCGGCGACGACGGACAGGACGACGATCGCAACGAAGGCGCCGACGTACGCAACGAGGACGGGCCAGAGCCGCGAGCGGTCAGCCAATCACCCGCCCGTCGACATCCAGGGAACGCGGGGCGTCGAGGTGCCACGTCGTCGCCTGCTGATAGGCGTGGCCGAGCCGGAGCGTCGTCGCTTCGTGGAACGCGCCCCCGACGATCTGCAGAGCGAGCGGCCGGCCGTCGGACGAGAACCCGCAGGGCACGGCGAGCGCGGGCAGCCCGAGCCCGTTGAACGGCCCGGTCAGGCGTGAGAAACGCCCCATCCGGTCGACGACCTCGTCGACGGTGCCGGATTTCACCGTCTCGAGAGCCGGCGCGGGCTCCGGGATCACCGGCAGGACCAGCGCGTCGACTTCGGCGAACACTTCACGGATGAACTCGCGTGTGAAGCGGGCACGTAGCCGGAGCGCCTGCAGATAGTCGTGCGCGGCGATGTGGAAGCCGATCTCCAGCCGCGCCCGGACCGCCGGCTGCAGCTCGTGCGGTCGCTCGCGCGCCAGACGGGTGTGCACCGCGGCGGACTCCGAGCGAGAGATCACGTTGCAGATGTCCGCGAGCGGCCGAGGATCGGGAACGCTGATCGGCGTCACGAGGACGCCCAGCCCTTCGAGGGTGCGCACGGCGGCCCGTACGGCCGCTTCCATCTCGTGGTCGATCCCGTCGAAGTAGTAGTTCTCCGGAACGCCGACGCGGAGGCCGCCGACCGGGCTCTCGAGCATCCGCTGGTAGTACGGCACGCCCCGCGGGCTCGACGTCCCGTCGCGTGGGTCGTGCCCGGCGACGATCTCGAGCACCAGCGCGGCGTCGGCCACGGTTCGGGTCAGCGGACCCAGGTGGTCCAGCGACCACGACAGCGGCATCACGCCCGCGCGACTCACGCGCCCGTACGTCGGCTTGAGACCGACGACACCGCAGCAGGCTGCCGGCAGTCTGATGGAGCCTCCCGTGTCGCTGCCGAGCGCCGCCACGGCGAATCCGGCGGCGACGGCGGCGGCCGAGCCGCTGCTCGAGCCGCCGGCGCAGTGCCCGGGCCGCCACGGGTTCTGGACATCGCCATGATGGGCGTTGTCCCCGAAGGGCCCCATCGCCAGCTCCGTCATGTTCAGCTTGCCGAGCGTGACCGCGCCGGCCTCCCGGAGACGGGTCACCGCCGTGCACTCGATCGAGGAGGGGAAGTATTCGCGTGTCTTGGTGCCGCACGACGTCGGAAGGCCGGACACGTGGCAGAGGTCTTTGTAGGCGAGCGGCACGCCGTGCAACGGTCCACGCGAGTGGCCGGCGGCGAGCTCGGCCTCGAGCGCGCGCGCCGCCGCGAGGGCGCCCTCGGCGTCGACGGTGATGAACGCGTGGAGGCGCCCGTCGAGCCGCTCGATGCGGCCGAGGCACGCCTGGGTCGCCTCGACCGGCGAGATCTTCCGCGCCGCGATCGCGCGCGAAAGCGTTTCGACGGTCCAGTCAGTCACGGGGCTCGCCGGGATCGTCGTCGCCCTCGAGCGCGACGACGAAGCCCGCCGGCTCCTCGGCGACCGCGAGGTTGGCCGCCGCCCGCTCGATGGCGGCGGCGAGGGCGGCGACGTCTGCACCGACCCGACGCTCGGGCTCACTCATGGCGTTTGGCCAGCGGGATCATAGCACTGGCCCGTCACCCCGGGCGGTGGCCGAACGTCGCCGGAGCCGGGCTGTCGAAACTCAGTCGCCCACGGCGAGGATGGACGAACGCGAGTCGAGTCGCATGGAGCGCGAGACGCCCGAGGGGATCGATCCGGCTCCCATACTCGCGGTCGCCCGCGATCGGGTGGCCAGCCGCCGCGAGCTGGGCCCGGATCTGGGCGCGGCGCCCCGTCACCAGCTGGAGCTCGAGCAGCGTCGTGTTTCTCCGACGCTCGAGGACGCGATAGCGAGTGATCGCCTCCCGGCCCACCCGCCCGTCGGTCGTCCGGACGCGCAGCGCACGATCCTCGATCAGACGTGATGTCAGCGTGCCCTCGGCTCGCCGGACCACGCCTTCCACCAGCGCCACGTAGATCCGCTCGACGGCGCGCGCGGCGAACTGCGCCTGGAGGCGCTCCTTGGCGACGGCCGACTTGGCGAAGACGATGAGGCCGGAGGTCTCGCGGTCGAGGCGGTGGACGATGAAGAGCCGCGCGGACTCGATGCGTCGGGCGGCGACCCAGTCGCGCAGGAGCCGGTAGGCGGTGCGCTCGCGCTCTCGCTCGGTGGCGATCGTCAAGAGCCCGGGTGGCTTGTCGACGACGAGGACGTCGGCGTCCTCGTGGACGAGTCGCAAGGGCGGCGGGCAGGCGGGCGGCGGGGGCTCGTTCAGCTCGACGCGGTCGTCGACGCCGACGGCGACGTCGCCGCGACGGACGATGGCGCCGTTGACACGCACGCGCGAGGCCGTGAGCCACTGCTTGAGGCGGCGACGCGAGGCCCCGGGGTGGAGCGCCTGCAGGCGCTGGTAGAGCTGCATGGCTCTCCACGGTAGCAGCGTTCTTGACCGTTCGGGTCCCGCGGGCTAACGTGGGCTGCCCATCGAATCAATCGTCCACGACCGGCTCCCGGAGGACCGGCATGCGGCTCTGGACCGACCTCGGTGGCCCGCTGCTGACGATCGCCGCGATCGTCGTGCTCGAGCTTCTCTCCCCGACGGCCTTGAGAATCCCGAATCCGCACGCCGTGCTGATCCTGACGACGGTGTTCTCGGCGTTTCGCGGCGGGCGGCGTGCCGGCCTCCTCAGCGCGGCCATCACCTGCTTCTATGTCGCGTACTACTTCGGGCTCCCTGGTCAACCCTTCCGGTACTCGGGCGAAAACCTCCGGCGGGTCGTCGTGTGGGCCGTCACGATCCCGGTCATGGCGCTGATGGTGTCGATGATGAAGCGGCGTGCCGATCACGCCCTCGACGAGGTCCTGCGTCGCGAGCGTGACCACTCCGCCTCGGTGGCCGCTTCGCTGGCCGAGCGGACCCGCGCCGAGGCGGCGCTGCGCTCACTGTTCGAGCGCAACCTGGCCGGGATCTTTCGGTCCCGGCGCGACGGACGGATCCTGGAAGCCAACGCCGCCCTCGTTCATCTCCTGGGGTTCACCTCCCGAGAGGAGCTTCTCGCCCGGAACGCGAAGGAGCTCTACGCCGACGCCGGCGACCGCGAGCGACTCATGAGGCTCCTGCAACCCGGTGTCGTGGTCACCAACCACGAAGCCCAGTGGCGGCGCGCCGACGGGACCGCGATCTGGGTGCTCATCAACGTGCGCGAGGTGCTGGAGGGCTCCTCCACGTACCTCGAGGGCATCGTCCTCGACATTACCGAACGGAAGCGAGCCGAGCTCGCGATGCGGACGGCACAGGCCTGACCTGACCAGGACGGTCACTTGCCTTTCTCACTTTTGCCAATCCGCCCGTCGGCAGGAGGCGAAGACCTTCGGACAGTCAATGATTTAGGGCTGGCCCGAAGCATGCACTTCGACCGGCGCAGTGGAGGTGCTCTCATGATGACGTGCCGGTGCGGTGGCCCACTCACGCTGGATCTGTCCCACATATCGGAGGCTCGGCGGTTCTCCTGCCTGGCGACCACGCGCTTGCTCTGGAAGTGCTGTCTTTACGGTCACTCGCTCTGGCTGGACCAGGCGGTCGCGGTGGCCGAGCACAGCGCGTCGGTGGAGGCCGCGGAGGCGCGACCGGTCGCGTGAGGACCGGAGGCTGCTCGCCACGATAGCCCTCGCGATCGCATGGGACGCGACGGGCACGCTGACGCCCGCTTCCCACGCGCATTCCGCTTAGCCGGCGCGGCGGCGCGAGGGATAATCGTGGAGACGCCCTTCCAGACGGCGACGCCCGGTCGCCGGGGCGATTCGAGGCGAAAGGGGCCTGGCCCTTGGACAAGCGCGACGCGGTCTCGCGTTCTCCGGGTCGCATCCTCGTCGTCGACGACGAACCCGAGGTCGTCACGATCCTCACCAAGTACTTCGCGGACGAAGGCTATGTCGTCGACGCGGCGGCGCATGGCGGCGACGCGCTCATCGCAGTCTCGCAGTACCGACCGGATGTCGTCGTTCTCGACATCCTGATGGAGGGTCTCGATGGCGTTCAAGTGCTCGAGCGCATTCGCGCGCTCGACCCCGCGATCCGCGTCATCATGATCTCCGGCAGCACCGACCCCGAGCTCAAGCCCACGGCCATGGCCATGGGAGCCTTCGCATACGTGTCGAAACCGGTGGCGCTCGTACAGCTTCACCAGGCGGTGGCGGCGGCGCTCGGGAGGCCCGACCCGCTTCGTCCTCCCGGCGGCTGATCGCCGCACAATTCTCCGAGGGCGTCGCAGGGCGACGACGCCCTCTCGACACGTGTCAACTCGCTGACAGTAGTTCCGACTCGTCGGTCCTCCCAATCCGGTCTAAGTCCTTTAAGATAGACCGCAGACGTCTGGCATATCCGGTGCACGAATGGCGGCAATGGCGGAGAGCTCAGAACGTGATCGGCTCGGGGTGTTGACTCGGCAACACGGCCGCTGGAGGCGGTGGGCGCTCGGCGTCGCACTCGCCGTGGTCATAGGCGCGCCCTTCCTCTACTCGGCGATCGAGCTTGTTCGATTCGAGCGGGCCGACGCCCGCCGAGCAACGTTCATTTACGCCTCCGGCCAGTCCCTGGCTCCAGGAGTCCAAGTCCAGCGCGTCGCGCTGGCGGCCACGCTCGCGCGCCTCGGGTACACGGAGACGCGCGTGGTCCCACCGTCACCCGGCCACTTCCGGCGTACCGGCGGAGGTTGGGAAATCTTCGTTCGAGGTACCGAGGACGTCGGAAGCAGCAGCGAGCTCGTCCGCCTGGAGGTCGTCGACGATCGGATCGCGCGCATCAGCCGCGGGGGCCAGGAAGTTGCCGATGTCACCCTGGAGCCCGAGGTGCTCGCGAGCGCGTCCGACCGGCCAGGCGAAGACCATCGGCCCGTCCGGCTCGAGGACACGCCACGGGTGCTGATCGACGCAGTCCTGGCGGCCGAAGACCATCGGTTCTTCGAGCACGGGGGGGTCGACCTTCGCGCGCTCGTGCGCGCGGCCTGGGCCAACCTGCGCGCGGGCAAGGTCAAGGAAGGCGGGAGCACGATCACGCAGCAGCTCGTCAAGGTGCGACTGCTCAGCCCTCAACGGACGCTCGTCCGGAAGCTTCGCGAAGCGTGGCTGGCCGCGCTCGTCGAATCGCGCTACTCCAAGGAACGGATCCTCGAGGCCTACCTCAACGAGATCTATCTCGGACAGCGCGGCCCCATCGCGATCCGCGGGGTCGGGGCCGCGACGCGGGCATATTTCGGCAAGGAGGTTCATCAGCTCACGACCGGCGAGGCGGCGCTGCTCGCCGCGATCATCCGCGGCCCGAACATCTACGCGCCGGCCGTCGACCCGGATCGGGCTCGCGACCGCCGCAACACGGTGCTCGCCCAGATGCGCGAGCTCGGGATGATCGCCCGGGACGAGTACGACCGGGCCCGCCGCGCACCCGTGCGCGTGCGCTCGCTCGTCAGCCCGGGTCAGTCGGCGCCGTACTTCGTCGACCACGTCCGGCAGGAGCTCGAGCAGCGGTTCGGCGCCGAGGTCTCCCGGGTGCGCGGGGTCCGCATCGTGACCACGCTCGACCTGAACTTGCAGCGGTTCGCGGAAGCCGCCGCGGCGCGTGGTGTCGACCGACTGGAGACCAGCCTGCCGCGCCAGTACCGCCGCGATCCCGGGCGGCGCCTGCAGGTCGCCGTCATCGTGATCGAGCCGGGAACCGGAGAGATTCGCGCTCTGGTCGGCGGGCGGGACTATCTCGCCAGTCAGTTCAACCGCGTCACCCTGGCTCGCCGGCAGCCGGGCTCAGCCTTCAAGCCGGTCGTGTATCTCGCGGCCCTTCGCGCTCGCGACGGCGTCCCGCCGTTCACGCCGGCCTCGCGCGTCGACGATCTCCCGATCACGCTGCAGGCCGGCGGCCAGCCGTGGAGCCCGCGCAACTACGAAGATCGGTACGCAGGCACCGTGAGCGTGCGACAGGCCCTCGAGCAGTCACTCAACGCCGCGACGGTCCGCATCGCGCAGACGGTGGGGCTGCCGAACGTGATCGAGACGGCCAGGATGCTCGGTTTCCACGGCCAACTGGCGCCGGTGCCCGCGATGGCGCTCGGCGCGTTCGAGGTGACGCCACTCGAGCTGGCGCGGGCCTATCTCCCCCTGGCGAACGGAGGGGTTCGGCTCGCCGCGGTCTCAGGGGTTCGTTCCGTCAGGTACAGCGATGAAGAGGTGAAGCCGATCGGCGCGGAGGGGCCCGTTCAGGTCATCTCGCCGGCCGAAGCCTGGCTGGTGACGTCGCTCCTCAAAGGGGTCGTGACGTCGGGGACCGGCAGCGCCGCACGGGAGAGCGGTCTTCCCGATGTGATTGCCGGCAAGACGGGCACCACCAACGACGGGCGCGACGCGTGGTTCGTAGGCTACACCTCCCGCCTCCTGGCCCTCGTTTGGGTCGGCTTCGACGGCGGTGAGCCGCATGGCCTGAGTGGCGCGCGCGCCGCCCTGCCGATCTGGGTGGACTTCATGAAGCAGGCGATCGACGCCTATCCACAACCCGACTTCACGGTTCCGACCGGGATCGTCTTCACGGACATCGACGTCACCAACGGCAAGCGTGCCGGTCGTTCCTGCCCGGTGGTTGTTCGCGAGGCGTTCCTCACCGGAACCGAGCCGCCACTCTGCGACGAACATCGAGGCGTCATCGACGCCGTCGTCGGCGGGTGGAACCGCCTGACGGACTGGTTCCGGCGCCCGTCGCGCGAGCCCGAGGGCGGCTCTCCGCCGGGAAGTCCGGGCGCGCGTTGAGATGCCCCGGTACCTGACGGGCCTCCGACATCCGTGTAATTCTTACTCCGTACTTATTGCCCCCTCGCCTCGCGATCCGATTGGCGTAACCGCCTCGATTCTCCTCTAACTCGCTGGGAAGTCAGCCTGTTAGGGCGCGGGCTCGGGTTGCTGGCACGACCGATGCTCCATCGCTCGCCGCAGATCGAAGATTTTTGCGAGCGGAGGGGACCATGCGCGTGTTGGTTTCGCTGGCGGCCGCATCGCTCGTCGCAATCATTGTCGCTTCACCCGTCGCAGCGCGCACCGTCCGCATGGAGACCGTGGTGGCTCTGGGGGATCGTTCCGAGCCATCGATCAAGCAGGCGCTGCAGGAGGCCTTCGAGACATCCCTGCGTGGCGCCGTGGCGATGGGTTTCTCGCGTATGCGGGTGAGCGGAGCCCGGGTGCTCCCCGACTCCGTGGTCCTCGCCACGATCGCGACCGACGAGGACGAAGCCGACGACGACCAAGATCTCGACCAGGGCACTTTGCGCGAGTCCTTGCGCAAGACCATGTGAGAAACGAGGGAACGAATGAACCCGACAAAGACCACCTTCTGTTTGGACTGTCGCGCGCTACGGTGGGTCGAAGACTGGAACGAGACAGGCGACGAGAGGTTGGCGATCGTCCTGGGCCCTTGCGGTCACGTGATCGAGCGTACGGCCCGCCTGGAGTGGGCGATCCCGACACGGGAGCGTGCGCGCGTGCGGCTCGTCCACGCCATGCCTGAGAGGGAGCGCGTCGCGACGTCATGAGTAAGGTCCCGCTGGGGTACACTGAGGCCTCGGGTGGGGCCTCGCCGGCCGCGCCACGGCCGGACCAGGACGTCCAGACGGCCGCGCCCGAGGCGACGGGGGCGTCCCCTGCCGCCGAGCCTTCGAGCCACAAGGACCGCATGAAAGATCATCGGATCTTGGTCGTCGACGATGAGCCGGCCTCGCGCAAAGGCCTCCAGGATCTCCTGGGGGTCTGGGGATACGATGTCAGCTCGGCCGGCGACGGCCAAGAAGCGCTTGAGCGCGCGGCCGGCCGAGCCCCAGACCTCGTGATCGCCGACCTCGTCATGCCCGGGATCGACGGGATGGAGTTGCTGGCCAGGTTCAAGCACGATTTTCCGACCACGGCGGTGGTCTTCCTGACCGGTCAGGGAAGCATTGAAAGCGCCGTCCAGGCGATCAAGGACGGCGCTTACGACTATCTCACCAAGCCCGTGGACCCGACGCGCCTTCAACTCTTGCTCGACCGGGCCCTGGAGCGGAGCGAGACCGTCCGCGAGGTCCAGCTCCTGCGTCGTCAGCTGCGCCAGCGCGGGGCATTCGGCCGGCTCGTGGGAACGTCGCGGGGAATGATGGAGGTCATGCGGCAGGTCGAAGTCGCCGCGCCGACGGACGCGACGCTCTTCATCACGGGTGAGAGCGGGACCGGCAAGGAGCTGGTCGCCCGCACGGTGCACGAGCTCTCACCACGCCGGAGGGGGCCGTTCGTCGCCGTCAACTGTGCGGCCATCCCCGAGACCTTGCTGGAGAGCGAGATCTTCGGGCATGAGAGAGGCTCGTTCACCGGCGCCGTGGAGCGACGGCAAGGCTGCTTCGAGCTGGCGGATGGCGGGACCCTGTTCCTGGACGAAGTCGCGGAGATGCAGCCGGGAACGCAGGCCAAGTTCCTTCGGGTTCTCCAGGAGGGACAGTTCCGCCGGCTGGGGGCCAAGGCCGAGGTCCAGGTCAACGTGCGGGTCGTCGCGGCGAGCAACAAAGATCCGCAGAAGGCGCTGCAAGACGGCGCCCTGCGTGAGGACCTCTATTATCGACTCAACGTCTTCGCGATCGGGCTGCCGCCCCTTCGCGAGCGGATGGAGGATCTCTCGGAGCTGGCGCAGGCGTTCGTCGAGGAATTCAACGAGCGTCACGGACGGACCGTCCGGGGCGTGGACGAGGATGCCCTCGACGTTCTCCGGCGTCACCGCTGGCCGGGAAACGTGCGCGAGCTCCGGAACGTGATCGAGCGAGCCGTCATCGTGTGCGCGGGCGACTTGGTCCGTGGCGAGCACCTTCCCCCACTCGGCACGTCGGTCGCGCCGGTCACGCCGACCACCGAGGCCGAGGTGGTGGTCCCGGTCGGCACGACGGTCGAGGACGCCGAGCGCGAGCTGATCCTGAGGACGCTCAAGCAGACCGGAGGCAACAAGACCCGCGCCGCCGAGATTCTGGGCATCAGCCTCAAGACCCTGCACAACAAACTCCACAAATACAACGCCTGACGCGCATGCGTCTGACGCTTCGCGCGCGGCAGGTCCTGGCGCTCGCCGTCGTGGTCCTGTTCGTGGTCGTGGGGTCGACGATCGCCCATCTGGCGAGCGTGGCGCGGATCGCCCTCGGCGTGGCGGCGGACGAAGGCGAGCTGATGGCCCGACAGATCTATCATCAGAGCTCCCGCGTCGTCGCCGCCTCGCCCCAGCCCTCACCCGCGCTCCTGAGGCAAGACCCGGGGATCCGGGCCTTGCTCGAAGGGATGGTCGGCTACTCACACACCGTTGTGTACGCGGCCATCGTGGATCCGACGGGCCGCGTGCTCGCCCATAGCAATCCGAGGCTCGAGGGCGAGCTCCTGCCGCCCCGCGAGAGCCTCGAGCGTGTGAAGACCTGGTTGACGCTGGGGATCGTCGTCTCCCTCCTGGGGGAGCCACAGGTGTACGAAGCGCAGGTGCCGATGCGCCTGGGCGATCGCCCCTTCGGCGCGGTGCGGGTAGGAGTATCCACCAGTCTCCTCCGGCAAGAGCTGACTCAGGCCGCGCTCCACAGCCTCGCGATCGCCCTCGTCGCCCTCGGAGTCGCCGTCGTGGTCGGGCTCGCGGTCGGTCACTTCCTGCTGCAATCGCTCAGGAAGATCGCGCAGGGGATGGAGCGCCTGGCCCGCGGCGAGTACGGCGCCACCGTCGAGCTGACGCGAGACGACGAGCTGGGGGAGATCGCGGCCCGCGTCAACCAGCTAGGCGAACGGGTCCACGCCGAGCAGTCGCACTGGCAGAGTGACCGGGCGCGGATGGAGGGGATCCTCGACAGCCTCGAGGATGCCGTCGTCGTGCTGAACGCGAAGCGAGAGGTGGTGTTCTGCAACCAGACTGCCGAGGCGTTGCTCGGACAGGCACTCGGCTCGGGCGCCGGCGGCGCGATCGAAGGCCTCCTGCCCGCCGACCATCCGCTCGCGCCGGTGGTCGCCGAGCTGTTCGACGGAGGCATCGAGCGCCGTAACGCCGCCGTCAAGGTGCCGTGCCCCGACGGGCAGTCTCGTGAGCTGGCGGTGTCGAGCTACCGGATTCCGGACGGCGACCGGCCGGGCGGCGGCGTGCTCGCGCTCAGGAACCTGGATCCGGTCCGCGCCGTACAGTCGCTGGTGACGTACTCGCAGAAGCTCGCGGCTCTCGGGCGGCTGACGTCCGGGGTGGCCCACGAGGTCAAGAACCCGCTCAACGCCATGCGCATTCACCTCGAGCTCCTGAAGGCGCGGCTCGGCGGAGGCCAGCCCGCGGTTCGCGAGAACCTGGACGTGATCGCGCAGGAGATCGTGCGGCTCGACCGGGTCGTGCAGGGATTCCTCAAATTCGTGCGTCCCGACGAGCTCCATCTCGGGCCCGTGGACGTGAATGCTATGCTCTCAGAGATAGCGCGGCTCATGGCGCCCGAAGCCGGGCGCACCGGGGTCCGGATCGTCCAGGACGTAGCCTCGGATCTGCCGCCGGTCGCGGGTGACGCCGAGCTGCTCCAGCAAGCGTGCACGAATCTCGTGGCCAACGCGATCCAGGCGATGCCCAAAGGCGGGACGGTGACGCTGTCGACCGGCCGCGGGCCCGATGGCGCGGTCGAGGTGCGCGTGAACGACGAAGGCGTGGGCATCCCACCGGAGGATCTGGACAGGATCTTCCGGCTCTATTACACGACGAAGGCCCAGGGGTCGGGGATCGGGCTCTCGATGGTCTATCGCATCATCCAGATGCACGACGGGCGGATCGACGTCGATTCGGTGGTCGACCGCGGCACGGTGATGATCCTGACGCTGCCGGTTTCGTCGACGACCGCAAGCATGTGACCAGACCGACTCTGCTCGCGTCGATGCTGCTCCTCCCGCTCCTTCACGGATGCGGCGGGACCGACGCGATCGTGAAGCGACCTCCGATCCCACCGTTGACGGCCACACCGCCGCCGGCCCCTGCATCTCCCGCCGCTCCTGCGCCGCCCGCTCCTCCCGGGCCGCCCGCGGCCCCTGCTGCGCCTGCGTCGCCTGACGCGACGCCTGCGGCTCCTCCGCCCGCGGCGCACCGAACGCCGTCTAAAGGCCCGCTTCGACCCGAGCTGTCAGCCGAGGAAGAGCAACGGCTCCTGGAGGCCGCCCGGCAGAACATCGGCGACGTGGAGAAGTTGCTGGGCGAGCTGGAAGGGCGACAGATGAAGCCGCGGCAGCAAGAGACCATCCGGACTGCGAAGAATTTCCTGGACCAGGCTCGGACTGCGCTCGGCCAGCGCGACTACCAGCGCGCGGCCAACCTTGCGAGCAAGGCGCGGGCCCTGACCGACGACCTGGGGGGCACGACGAAGTAAGGAACGGGTGTAGGTCTTATACAGGTCGCCGATAGGTCGCCGATGTTTCGACCTTTCCTCCCCGCAGCTCTTCAAGGGTTTCCAATACTTAGGTTCCAGCCTCGCCGTGCCCTCGACTCGGGCACGAGGGTTGCTGTGCATGGCGGTGAGGCCTTCAGATGTCGCTACGGATCCTCGTGGTCGAGCGGGAGCGTCACGCCCGGGAGGGCTTGCGGACAATCCTCTCGTCCGACGGATATGACGTCTGCGTCGCCGAGGACATGTGGGTGGGATTCGCGAGTATCTTCGCGCAGACCTTCGATGTGCTCTTGCTGGATGACGACGTCCGGCCCGAACGCCACGTCACGCTCAACGTGCTCGACCTTCTTCGTTTCGCGCGGCGATACTGGCCGGCCACGTCCGGGATCGTGCTCTCGAGCTTCGCGGAAGACGTGCCGCGATACATGACGGAGGACGGCGTGCAGGCGGTGCTCGAGAAGCCCGTGGATTTCTCTCGGCTGCGCGACGAGCTGGCGGCCCTGACGTCCCGTCAGGGGCGGCGGTCCGTCCGGTGAGGCGTGTCGGCGTCCTCGTGGCCTGTCTCGTCCTCGGAGGGGCCTCGAGCGCGCTGGCCGGCCCGCCGACCGAACAGCTCAAGGTGGGCATCGATCGCGTCATCCAGGTGCTGGCGGATCCAAAACTCAAGAGCGCCGCCAAGACCGCAGAGCGGCGAGCCACGCTCGCCGAGATCACGAACCCGATCTTCGACTGGCCCGAGATGGCGCGGCGGGCGCTCGGGCGCCACTGGCAAGACCGCACGGATGCCGAACGCGAAGAGTTCGTTCGCCTCTTCCACGATCTGCTCGAGCGTTCCTATATCGCGACGCTCGAGCGCTACAACGGCGAGCGCGTCACCTACGTCGGCGAGTCCGTGGAAGGCGAGCAGGCCACCGTCCGGACGAAAGTGCTCGACAAGAACAATCGCGAGCTGCCGGTCGACTATCGGATGCTCCGCCGGGGCGACCGGTGGCTGATCTACGACGTCCAGATCGAGGGCGTGAGCCTCGTCGCGAACTATCGCGCCCAGTTCGACCAGATCATCCGAACCAGCTCGTACGCGCGGCTGGTCGCGAAGTTGAAGTCGCCGTCCTGACGCTTCCGCCCCTTGACTCGCCGCTCCCCGCCCGGTTAGGCTCGCGACGATCGCTCGTGCACTGCCCGCCGACGTCCGACGCAATGCCTGCTCGACGCGCCGGCAGATCCGGTGCGACGTCCATGCGACGAGGGAGGGAGGACGAGGGAGGGAGATGGTCACTGCGCGGATGACCCGGGGTCTCACGAGTGGGCTGGCCGCGGTCCTCGCCTTCGCCCTGGTCGCGACCGCGGTCGGGGCGCCCGCCGGCCCGCCGATCCGGATCGGCGGCACGCTCGCACTCACGGGACCGCTCGCCGCGACGGCGCTCCTGCACAAGATCACCGCCGAGATCTACATCGAGGAGCTGAACCGCGGCCACGGCCTGCTCGGTCGTCCCGTCGAGTGGGTGCTGCTGGACGATCAGTCCAAGCCCGAGATCACGCGGACTCTCTACGAGAAGCTCATCACCGTGGACAAGGTCGATCTGCTCATGGGCCCCTACGCGACAGGCGCGATCATCGCCGCGATGGGCGTGGCCCAGCGCTATCAGAAGATGCTCATTCACCATAGCTTCGGCATGCCGCATCTCGCGAAGTACGAGATGCACTTCCCGGCGGCGCCCTTCGGGCCCGAGCCGAGCCGCACGGTGCCGGGCGTGGTCTTCGACGCAGTGGCCGCGACCGTGAACCCGCCGAAGACCGTCGCGATCATCACCAGCAAGTTCCCGTCGGCCCAGTTCCAATCCTCGGGGGCCCGCGACGTCGCGATCCAGCGCGGGCTGAAAGTGCTGCTCTACCTGGAGTACGAGTTCGGAACGCGTGACTTCGGTCCGATCGCCGCGCGCGTCAAGGACGCCAATCCGGACCTGCTCTGGGTGGGCGCGCTCGGCCTCGACGGCAACCTGGTCCTGGAAGAGCTCAAGCGGCTCGATTATTCGCCCCGGCGGCACTTCCACCTCTTCCCCGCGCCGGGCCCCATGGCGCTGGCGCCGGAGGCCAAGCTCGCCCTCTCCAGCACGTTCTTCGAGGAGCACCCGCCGTTCACGAACAACCCGGTCGCTGCCCGGTTCGCGACGCTCTACCACGAGCGCGCGGCGAAAGCCGGCGTGCCTTACACGAATGTCGACACGCAGGCCGCCGGCTCGTACGCGGCCTGGCAGATGCTCGAGGCGGCGGTGACCGCCACCAAGAGCCTCGACGACAAGGCGCTGGCGCAATGGCTCCGGAAGAACCAGGTCCAGACGATCGTGGGTCGGTTCCGCTTCGACGGCCCGAACAACTACGGCGACGATCTCACGAAGGTGAAGCAAGTCCAGGACGGCAAATGGGTCGTGGTATGGCCGAAGGAATTCGCGGCTCCCGGCGCTCGCCTGCTCCCCCCATGACCGAGACGGATAGAATCGCGGCGCCGTGCGTTCGCTGATGTTCGAAACGGTGGGGGGTCTGGGGTGACCGAGGTGGTGGGGGGGTCTGGGGGAGGAGCGGCACTCGCTCCCCCCCAGTAGTAGAGGAGACAGTGCCGATGGGGCAGTTCGGAATCGGGCAAGGCATCAAACGGGTCGAGGACGTCCGGCTCCTGCGCGGCGCCGGCCGGTACCTCGACGACGTCAACGTCCCGGGCCAGGCCCACGCCGTCATCGTGCGCTCGCTGCATGCGCATGCCCGGCTGGGTACCGTCGACGCGTCGGCGGCGCTCCGTGCGCCCGGGGTTCTCGCCGTCTTCACGGGCGCCGACGTCGACGGCCTCGGCACGATGACCATGACGCTGAAGCGCAAGCGCCCGGATGGCTCACCGATGTTCGCCCGCCCGCACCGTGGCCTCACCCGGGACCGCGTGCGGTACGTGGGCGACCCGATCGCCCTCGTCGTCGCCGAGACACGCGCGCAGGCCGAGGACGCGGCGGACCTCGTCCAGGTCGACTACGAGCCTCTGCCGTCGGTGACCGCGACGGCGGAGGCGACCCGGCCCGGGGCTCCTCCGGTCTGGGACGAGTGTCCCGACAACATCTGCAACGTCTTCGAGTCCGGCGACCGAGCGGCGACCGAAGCAGCCTTCGCGAAGGCCCATCGCGTCGTCCGCCGCCGCTACGTCATCACGCGGGTCCACGCGCAGTTCATGGAGCCCCGGGGCTCGCTCGGCGTCTACGACGCGAGCGAAGACCGGTACACGCTCTACGCGGACGTCCAGTACCCGCATCGGGTCAGGAACGCGCTGGCGAGCAACATCTTCAAGGTCCCCGAGCACAAGATCCGCGTCGTCGCCGGGGACGTCGGCGGCGCCTTCGGGACCAAGGGCTGGCAGTACCCCGAGCACAAGCTCGTCCTGTGGGCGGCGCGGAAGCTTCGCCGGCCGGTCAAGTGGACGTGCGAGCGGCGCGAGGCGATCCTCGCCGACGAGCACGCGCGGGACAACGTGAGCGACGCCGAGCTCGCCCTGGACGCCGAGGGCCGCTTCCTCGCCATGCGCGTCCACACCCTCGCCAACGTCGGCGCCTATGTCTCCTCGGACCGGAATCTACTCGCCACCTTCAGCAACGTGGTGACGCTGGTCGGCGTCTACACGTTCCCGACCGCCTACGTGCACGTGACGAGCGTCATGACCAACACGAACTCGACGGCACCGTACAGGGGCGCCGGCCGGCCGGAGGCGACCTACGTCCTCGAGCGTCTGATCGACGACACCGCCCGCGAGCTCGGGCTGGACCCGGTGGAGCTGCGACGGAAGAACCTGATCCCGGCCGCGGCGATGCCATACAAGAATTCGCTGGGGGCGACCTACGACTGCGGCGATTTTGCGACGAGCATGGAAAAGGCCGTCAAGCTCGGGGAAGTCGCCGGCTTCGCCCTCCGGCGTGACGAGGCGCGGCGGCGCGGCAAGCTGCGCGGCCTGGCCGTCGTCAACCCGATCGAGCAGGCGGCCGGCGCTCAGCCGGAGTTCGCCGAGATCCGGTTCGCGCCGAGCGGGAGCGCGACCGTCCTCATGGGCTCCAAGAACCAGGGCCAGGGCCACGAGACCACGTTCAAGCAGATCCTCAACGAGCGACTCGGTCTCGATCCGGCCGACGTGCTCTACGTCGACGGGGACACGGACCGGGTCGCGTTCGGCATGGGCACGATGGGATCCCGATCGACCGTCATCGGCGGCACCGCGCTATGGATGGCCGCCGAGAAGGTGATCACGAAGGGCAAGAAGATCGCGGCGCGTCTGCTGGAAGCCGCCGAGGCGGACGTCGTGTTCGCCGACGGCAAGTTCGGGGTGGTCGGGACCGATCGGGCCGTCGTGCTCAGGGACGTCGCGCGCGCCGCCTTCCAGCCGAGCCAGCTCCCGCCGGGGGTCGAGCCCGGCCTCTACGAGACCGGGACGTTCTCCCCGAAGCAGGCGACTTGGCCGAACGGCTGCCACGTGTGCGAGGTGGAGATCGATCCCGACACGGGCGCCGTCGCGCTCGTGAGCTACGTGATCGTCGACGACGTGGGGACCGTCATCAACCCGGTGACCCTCAAGGGCCAGATCCACGGCGGTGTCGCGCAGGGCGTGGGGCAGGCGCTCATGGAGCAGGTCGTGTACGACCGGGAGTCCGGTCAGCTCCTGACCGCGTCATTCATGGACTACGCGATGCCGCGCGGGGACACGTTCCCCGACATGCACATCGAGAGCAACCCGGTGCCGACGAAGCTCAACCCGCTCGGGGCCAAGGGTGCGGGCGAGGCCGGTACCGTGGGCGCGCTGCCCGCCGTCATGAACGCGGTCATCGACGCGCTCGCCTCCGTCGGCGTCCGGCAGCTCGACATGCCTGCGACGGCCGAGCGGGTGTGGCAGGCCATCCAGGGCGCGAAGACGAAGTGACGACGAGTGGGAGGAGCGACGTGCGCGAGACCCTCGACGACAAGGCCCTCGACCTGATCCTCCGCAACGCCCGGACGCAGAACGGCTGGCTGCCGATTCCGGTCAGCGACGACCAGCTCAGGGCGATCTACGACATCATGCGGTCCGGTCCGACGAGCGCGAACTCCTGTCCGGCGCGGATCCTCTTCGTCCGCACGCCAGAGGCGAAGGCGCGGCTGCTCCCGGCGCTCAGCGCGGGCAACGTCGACAAGACCAAGGCGGCGCCAGTCACGGCGATCATCGGGTACGACACGCGCTTCTACGAGCTTCTTCCCAGGCTCTTCCCTCACCGGCCCGAGATGAAGAATCCGTACGAGGCGAGCGCCCGCCTCGCCGAGACGGTCGCGTTCCGCAACGGCACGCTCCAGGGGGCCTACTTCATGATCGCCGCGCGCGCCGTCGGCCTCGACGTGGGCGGAATGTCGGGCTTCGACAACGCCAAGGTCGACGCCGAGTTCTTCCCCGACGGCAGGATCAAATCCAACTTCCTTTGCAACGTGGGCCACGGCGATCCGTCGAAGGTTCTTCCGAAGCTGCCGCGACTCGGGTTCGACGAGGCCTGCAGGGTTCTGTGATACATCGGGGGGGCCCGGCGCTCCCTCCGACTACCAGTTGCCACCCCGGACCTGACCGGTATCACCGAGGCCCTGCAAACCGAGGTTCTCATGCTCTTTGATGCCGGGTCCCCGAGCCTTCCGTCTTGATAGACGCGGCTGGCGCTTCGGTGCCGCATTACTGTCCGGCGTGTTGCAGTATTTCGCCACGGGCCTCGAGCCATGGTGGTGGGCGGCATGGCTCGCGCCCATCCCTTTGCTGGTCGCTGCCTTCCGTGCCTCGACCCGCGAAGCGTGGGCGCTCGCCGTCATCGCCGGGCTGATCGGCAGCGCGAGCACCGCAAGTTATTACGCGATGTTCATCGGGCCTATCGCTTCGGCTTTCGTCATGCTGTTGCGCGGGCTTGTCTTGGGTATCGTCGTTGCTCGCACGCGCGCCGTGGTTCTGGGATCCCGACATTGGCTCACGGCCTTCGTCTATCCGGCGTTGATGGCCGGGTTCGATACGACCGTCGCCGCGGTCTCAAGGAGAACCGCGCCTGGCTGTTCGCCCCCAACGGCGAGCTCATCGCTGACTACGCGAAGCACCATCTCATACCGGGATTGGAGGCGACCTTCACACCGGGAAGAGAATTTGTCGTCCGCTCGGTAGGGACCGGCCGTATCGGCATCGCGATCTGTAGAGACATGGACTTCCCGACGCTTGGGCGCCGCTACGCCGCACTCGGGGTGGATGCGCTCCTCGTGCCAGCGTGGGATTTCGACCAGGATGCCTGGTGGCATGCCCGCATGGCTATCCTGCGAGGGGTCGAGAGCGGTTTCGCCGTCGTCAGAGCTGCACGCCGTGGGCTGCTGACCGTGAGCGACCGCTACGGTCGCATCGTCGACGTTGCGGCGAGCAGGAGTGCGCCGGTGGCGAGTCTTGCGGTGCTCACCTCGTTCGGGTCTGGCGAGGCGACCGTCTATGCTCAGCTTGGTGATGCGGTTGGCTCTGCGCCATCTCCAGCACTGCGGCTTGGCTGGCTTCACGACGAAGCCGACCGTCTCGTCGGCCGAGTGAGGCGCTTCGGGCGTCAGCTACACACCAACATCGTCCTGCCAGGTGAGCACTCGCGCCTGAAGGGCGCGCAGGCCCCGCGTGAGCGCGAGGCCGAGCGCGCTGACGAGCGCGAAGGCCGCGTACATCTCGGGCGTGCTCAGCATCTGCCAGTGGCGGTAGACGAGGTGGCCCAGGCCCGACTTCGCAGCGATGAACTCGACCGCGACGAGCGTGACCAGCGCCAGCCCCAGCCCGAGCCGCAGGCCCGTGAAGATCGTCGGGAGCGCGGCCGGAAGGATCACCTTCCAGAAGAGCCGCGCGCCGTGGGCGCCGTAGTTGCGGCCGACCTCCAGGAGGTGCCTGTCCATCGTCTGCACGCCGCCGAGCGTGCTGATGACAATCTGGAAGAACGCCGAGGTCGCGCCCGTCAGCACGAAGGCGGGCTCGCCGACGCCGAGGATGATCAAGAGAAACGGCAGGAGCGTGATCTTCGGCACCGGGAAGATGAACGCGATGTAGGGCTCGACCGCGTCGCGCACCGGACGCGCGATGCCCATGAGGAGGCCGAGGAGGACCCCCGGCACGGCGGCGAGCGCGAAGGCGACGGCGAGCCGCGTGAGGGTGACGAGCGATTGCGCGCCGAGGTCCCCCGCGGCGAAGCGATCGGCGAGCACCCAGCCGACCGTGGTCGGCGCCGGGAAGTAGAGCGGCGAGACGATCGCGAGCCGCGAGCATAGCTCCCAGAGGGCGAGCAAGGCCGCCGGGACCGCCAGGCCCATCCTACTGCTCCGCCACGTCCTGGACCCACGGCAGGAGCCGCGCGCGGAGGGCCGCGAGGCCGTAGGAGAGGACGGCGCCGAGGAGGGCGATGACGAAGAAGGTCGCGTACATGTCCTCGACCTTGAGGATCTGCCAGGAAAGCCAGAGAAGCGCACCGAGCCCGCGGCTCGCGGAGACGATCTCGACCGCCACGACGACGATCAGCGCGAAGCCGAGGCCGAGCCGAAGCCCGGTGAAGATGAACGGCAAAGCGCCGGGCAGGAGCACGGAGGCGAAGAGCCGCCAGCCGCGCGCGTCGTAATGGACGGCGGCCTCGACGACGAGACGGTCGATCTGTCGCACGCCGTGCGTCGTGGTGAACGCGACGAGGAAGAAGGACGTGACGGCGCTCGTCACGATCAGCGCGACCTCGCCGGGCGGGACCAGGAAGCTCACGATCGGTAGGAACAGGACGCTGGGGATCGGATAGATCGCGGCGAACACCGGATCGAGCCCCTCCCGAAGCCGGCGCCAGATCCCCATGGCAAGTCCAATCCCGACGCCGAGAACCGTGGCCAGGGCGAACGCCCAGCCGATGCGGACGAGCGTCGTCGCGGTGTGGCCCCAGAGCGTGCCGTCCGCCACGAGGGAGCGGAGATGCCCGACGATGGTGGAGGGGCGCGGAAAGAAGGCCTCCCGAAGCAGACCCGTCGCGCTCGCCCACTCCCAGGCGACGAGCAGGACGATCGGCGAGCCGACGGCGATCCAGTGCTCGGCGAGCCAGCGGGCGAGCGCCCTCACACGCCCTCCCCGCCCCGGTCCTCCGCCATCGCACGGACGACTTCCTCGCGAAGCTGCGACCAGATCTTCTCGAGCAGCGCGCCGTAAGCCGGCGAGACACGGACCTCGAGGCCACGCGGCCGGCCGAGATCCACCGGATAGACCTGACTCACCCGTCCGGGTCGCGCGGTGAGGAGCACGATGCGGTCGCCTAGCAGCAGCGCCTCCTCGAGCGAGTGCGTGACGTAGACGACGGTCTTGCCGAGCGTGGCCCAGATCCGCAGCAGCTCCTCCTGCATAATCGTTCGCGTCTGCGCGTCGAGCGCCGCCAGCGGCTCGTCCATCAAGAGCACCTCCGGGTCGTTGGCGAGTGCGCGGGCGATGCCGACGCGCTGCTTCATGCCGCCCGAGAGCTGGTGCGGATAGAGCTGGGCGAACCGCGTCAGCCCGACCATTGCCAGCATCTCCCGCGCGCGCGCTTCGCGCTCCGCGCGTCCGACACCGCGGTTCTCGAGGCCGAACGTCACGTTGTCGCGAACGGTGCGCCACGGCAGCAGCGCGTGCTCCTGAAAGACCATCGCGGTGAGCGGCGTTCCCGGCCGATCGGCCTCGATGCGGACGTTGCCCGCGCTCTGACGGAGGAGGCCCGCCAGCACGCGCAAGAGCGTGGATTTGCCGCTCCCGCTCGGGCCGACGATGCAGAGGAACTCGCCAGCGTAGGCCTGGAGGGAAATCCGGTCGAGCGCCAGGACCGATCGCCCGCGGCTCTCGAAGGTCACGCTGACCTCGTTCACGACGACTTTGGGGGCGCCTGTGGGCATCGATCTCCGAGCCTCTCGACGGCGCGGGGATTGTATATCCTCCCCGAGCAGGACTCACGATTCGAAGGAATTTCTCTGAACGGGTGCGCGTGGCGAGAATGCTGGCGCGAACGGGCCGGGGGCTGGGTGCCCCGGCCCGTCGCGCGGGCACTACTTCAGACTCTCGATTCCGGCCCGGCCGATCTGTGCGTCCTGGGTGGCCTGGACACCCGAGACACCGACCGCGCCGATGAGCTTGCCGTCGACGACGATCGGCAGTCCGCCCTCGAGGGGGCTCGCGCCAGGTAGCCTGAGGACTCTCAAATTCACACCGCCCTGCCCGAGGGCGTCCTCGAACGCCTTGGTGGGCCGGCGGAAGGCCACGGCGGAGTACGCCTTTTCCTTCGCGACGTCGATGCTGCCGAACTGTGCGCCGTCCATGCGGTGCAGCATCACGAGGTTGCCACCCGAGTCGAGGACGACGATGACGACGTTCCACTTGTTCTTATTCGCCTCGGCCTCGGCGCCGGCCATGACCTTCTTGGCGTGGTCGAGGCTGATCGGGGTGCCATACGGCGGCGGTGGTGGCGCTGCCGCTGGCGCGGCTGGTTGCTGAGCGCTCGCCAGTGATGCGGCCAAGACCAGCAGGGTGCCGACGACCAGGGACAGGAGCCGTTGCATCCTCATGGGTCTCCTCCTTGTGAGTGGGCGTTCGGGATCGACGCGGCTCGCCAGCCTGCGTCGTGGAGTGCCGTGCGCATAACTCGGTCGCGACGCCGAGGGTTCCCTGGTGCCATATACAGCGAGGACTGAGGGCCGTCAAGGCCGCCCTTGCCTTCGATGACGATCTGTGTTTAAAAACGCGATTGATGAACGTCGAGATCAAGCGCTGCGCAGTCTGAATGGACCTGAGACGCGAGGCGGTACGCCTCCGCGACGAGCTGCAGGAGGCGCTCCAGGTGCCGGCGAAGATCCGCTGGGGCGGCTTCGGAGAGCTGACCGTGATCGTGGATGGCCGTGCCGTTTTCTCCAAGCGTCGAGCCGGTCGCGTGCCGCAGCCCGGCGAAGTCGCTCGGCTCGTCCGGTCTCTCGGCTGACCGGCGAAAACCTACCCGCGGACGCGAGCCCTCACGCTGTAGCGCGCCGCAGCCGTCGCGGGGCTGGGGCCCCGCCGGCCGATGCGCGGTCACAGTTAGGGAGGTCTCCATGGGCTCTCTCTGCAGAACAGGAGTCGGGCTGGCCGTGGTCGCGCTGGGGCTGCTGGCCGGCGCCGCACCGGTATCGCCCCAGACGAAGGCCACAGTCCGGATCGGCTACATTCCCTCCGACTCCTTCGCGGCGCTCTACATCATGGCCGACCGGCATCTTCCCGCTGCGGGCATCGGCGTGGAGGCGGTCCGTCTGGGCGGTGGGCCCGAGATCCTGTCTCAGGTGGCTACCGGCCAGCTCCACGTTGGTGGGGCCGGTATGGGCGCTGCCGGCTTCAACGCGGTAGCGTCGGGGCTGCCGGTGGAGTTCGTGGCGCCACTCCACTCGGGTTACGTCGAGGACTACTTCACCGTACGCAAGGCGTCCTGGGAAAAGGAGCTCAAGCGCATCGGTGATCTCAAGGGCAAGCCCATCGCGCTCAACGTCCGCGGCGCGGCCGTCGAGTGGATGCTCGACCAGGTTCTCAAGAGAGATGGTCTAACCTTGCGCGATGTGCAGATCAAGATCATGCCCTTCCCCGACATGGTTCCGGCCCTCGAGTCGGGAGCCATCGAGGCGGCGATCCTCACCGAGCCCTTCCCGACGCTCGGCGAGGAGCGCGGGATCGCGGTGCGGCCGCTGCCACGCCCGGCGGGTGCTCGGGCCACACCGATCACCGCCATCTTCTGGAACAAGGACTGGGCGGCCAAGGACCCTGACCTGGCGCACAAGGTCATGCTGGCGTACGTCAAGGCCGCGCGCGATCTCGCCCTGGACAACGGGTGGAAGCAAGAACGCAACATCGATCTGATGGTCAAGTACACCGGCGCCAAGGCCGACGTGATCCGGCGCGCGC